>Ga0182024_10014834_pt1 | contig 15012 bp, 1 predicted proteins | sample P32metaG_FD_120480 | JGI IMG/M metagenome (GOLD analysis project Ga0182024, IMG submission 120480) | Permafrost microbial communities from Stordalen Mire, Sweden - P3-2 metaG (Illumina Assembly) | ecosystem: Environmental > Terrestrial > Soil > Wetlands > Permafrost | place: Sweden: Stordalen... | reverse complement strand
CCAACGCACAGTCGATCGTTCAGGCATTGACCCTGCGATCGTGCGACCGCCCCGTCACATCGCTGCCAATGGCATACGCCTACGGTCTTTCGGTCATTAACAGTCATTTGCTGGTAGGCGCCACGCTGTTGATGACCGAGTTTGGGATCCTGCAACGTGACTTCTGGGACAGCATCGATCACTACGGTTGCACCTCCTTCAGCGGCGTGCCCTACACCTATCAGGTGCTGCTGCAGACCGGTCTGCTCAGCAAGCGATGCCGCGGACTGCACACGCTGACGCAGGCTGGTGGACGGTTGGCCGACGCTGCCATTGAGCAGCTTTACCGGATAGCGGTCGAGGCGAAATCAAGATTGTTCGTGATGTACGGCCAGACCGAAGCGACTGCGCGTATTTCCTACGTGCCATTCGATGCACTGGATCGCAAGATCGGCTCCATCGGCATTGCCATCCCCGGTGGATCCATGCAGCTCAGCACTTCCGGCGAGCTCGTCTACACCGGGCCGAACGTGATGATGGGCTACGCAGAATGTCGGGCAGATCTCTCCAGGGGCGATGACCTGCACGGCTGTCTGCACACGGGTGATCTGGCACGCGGGGACCAGGATGGCTTTTTCTACATCACCGGGCGCATGAAGCGATTCCTGAAGCTGTTTGGCAAGCGATTCAACCTCGACGAAGTCGAGCTGATCCTGCAGCGCAACCTCGGCATTCCCATTGCCTGCTGCGGACACGATGACCTGCTGGTGATTGCGATCGAGAGTCAGGACAGCGCAGCGGTGGCGACGGCAGCACGACGGCTGTTCGGATTGCCGAACGACGTCGTGCAGATACTGCCGGTCGAGAGTTTGCCGCGTACGATCAATGGCAAGGTCAACTACCGGGGGCTCGAACAGGCGGCGCACGCGTGAACGACGGCCCGGAAATCAGTCAATCGATCGAGGACACGGCCGCGCCTGCCGACCCCGTCACGGTTGCAGCAGCGCCGGGCTCGGTGCAAGACGCCGTGAGCGCCATCTGGAACGAGGTGCTGCAGCGACCGCGGATTGCCGTCAGTGACAACTTCTTCGATCTCGGAGGTGATTCGCTGCGCGCAATGGACGTGATCTCGCGCGTTCATGAACTGTTTGGCGTGGAGCTGCCGCTGATTGCGTTCTTCGAGGACCCGACCATCGCGCATCTGAGCGCGGTCATCGGCGAACTCAGGCGCGATCGGCCTGCGCCCGCGACCGCGATTGCGATCAGCGTCGACGCCACTGCGCGACCGCTGTCATTTGCTCAATTGACCTTCTGGCTGTTGCAGCTCAGAGACCCGACAGGGTGGCTGTATAACGAATCGCGGGTGCTGCGCATTCGCGGGCGATTGCAGGCGGCGATTCTCCAGCAAGGTCTCGAGGTGGTGTGCCGACGGCATGCCATTCTGCGCACCCGGTTTACCGCTGCAGCCGATGAGCCCGTGCAGGTGATCGATCCTGGGGTGATGCTGCACCTCGACTACACCGATCTGAGTGCCATACCGGGGGAACAGAAGGAACCGACGGGGCTCAGCATCGTCCGGGCCGAAGGTCGCAAAGCCTTCGATCTGTCTGTCGGGCCACCGATTCGCGCGCACCTCGTGCGACTGGCCGACGAGCATCATCTGCTCAGCATCGTCATGCACCATGCCGTCACCGATGGACATTCGGGCACCATCTTCTTCGAAGAGCTTAGCGCCGCCTGCGCCGATCTGATCGCCGACCGCGCGGTCGATGACGCACCGCCGCCCGATCAGTACTGTGACTATGCGTCGGCCGAGCGCGCCCACATGCAAGGGCAGCGGCTCGAGAGTGAGCTTGATCACTGGCGCCGGTCTCTCGCCGACTGCCCGAGACTGCTTCTGCCGACTGACCGGCCGCGCCTCGAGCGGCCCGGCAATGCGGGTAGCCGCTGCGGCGTCACGCTGCCGCAAGACACCGTAGACCGCCTTGTGACGCTGGCGCACAACGAGGGTGGCACGTTGTTTTCGCTGCTACTGGGTGCGCTCCGCGTTCTGCTGAGCCGCTGGACCTCGCAATCCGACTTCGTCATCGGTACGGTCGCGAGCAACCGCAGTCGTGCCGGCACGGATCGAATGATCGGCTGCTTCGTCAATTTTCTGCCGCTGCGGGGTACCGTCCAGCCCGATGACAGCCTGCGCGACGTGTTCAATCGCGAGCGACAGGCGGTCATGGACGCCTTTGCCCACCAGGGCTGCCCGTTCATCAGGATCGTCGAGAGCGTTGCACCAGCGCGTGCCGCCGACGATAACCCGCTGTATAACGTGGCGCTGCTGCTGCAAAATTTTGCCGAGCCTGAGTGCGGCGGCCCCACGTTCAGTGCGGAGTTCGTCCCCGTAGGAACCGATACGGCGCTGCTCGATCTGAGGTTTCTTGCCTCCCCGCATGGCGACGGACTGCACTTGGACTGCGAGTTCAAGACGGAGCTGTTCGACCGTACGACCGTAGAGCAGTTGCTTCGGGGGTTCGCTGATCTGCTGCAAATGGTCGCGACCGATCCCGCGGTGCCGGTCGTTGAGGTTCAAATGCCGCCGGGCCTGATTCAGCAGGCACGGGCGGCGCGCGCTCGCGAGCGCAGGCAGACCGTGGCGGTAGCCGCCACGTTCACCGCCGACCCGCTCGCCGAGAGTCTGGGCTACTGGATGTCGCAGCTCAATCTGCCGGCGCAAATCGAATTCGCCCCTTTCAATCAGATCTTTCAGGAACTACTCGATCCCGGCAGTCTGCTGTCGCGCAATCGCGAAGGCAGCAACGTCCTTCTGCTGCGCCTGGAAGACTGGTACCGGGGCCACGAGCAACTGCAACGCAATCTCGAAGAGCTGGTCGATGCGGTGCGCTTCCATGTACAGCGGCCTTCGGCCGTGCCGCTGGTGGTGTGCTTCTGCCCCCTATCGAAACGCGTACTCGCTGACGCGGACTGCGTGGAGCTGCTGGGGCGCGCCGAGAGCGAACTCATTGCCCGGTTCGCGGATATGCCGGGGCTGCATGTCATTGCGGGCTCCGATCTCGCACGCCGCTACCCACTGGCGGCGTATCACGACGAGTACGCGGAACAGGTCGGCGCCATTCCCTACACGCCCGCGTTTTTCACCGCGCTCGGCACGATGCTCGCGCGCCGGCTTTCGGCCCTGCAGCGGGCGCCGCACAAGGTCATCGTACTCGATTGCGACCAAACACTCTGGCGCGGCGTGTGCGGCGAGGATGGCCCGCTCGGCGTTGCGATCGATCCGCCGTACCGTGTACTGCAGGAAGTCATGCTGGCGCAGCAGCGCGCCGGGATGATCCTGTGCCTGTGCAGCAAGAATGGGGAGCAGGATGTCTGTGCCGTGTTCGAGCGCAATCCGCACATGCTTCTGCGCCTGCAGGATTTCGCTGCCCTGCGAGTGAACTGGGAGCCGAAGTCGCAGAATCTGCTGGCACTGGCCGATGAGTTGCAGCTGGGGCTCGACAGCTTCATCTTCCTGGACGATAACCCGCTCGAATGCGAGGAAGTGCGCAGCAACTGTCCGGAAGTCCTCACGATCCAGTTGCCGCGCAATCCGGAAGAGATTCCACAGCTGCTCGATCACGTCTGGGCCTTCGATCACCTCAGGGTCACTTCTGAGGACAGTAAGCGGACCGCCCTGTACCGGCAGAATGTGGGACGCGAGCAGGTCCGTCGGCGCTCCACCAGCCTCGAGGACTTTCTCGCCGGCCTCGAGCTGAAGGTAAACATTCGGCCAATGCTGACGGCCGATCTGGCGCGCGTTGCCCAGCTGACCCAACGCACCAATCAGTTCAATCTCACGAATATTCGCCGCAGTGCCAGCGAGATCGGGCACCTGCTTGGCGACGGCGGCGCCGAATGCCTGGTGGTCGAAGCGGCCGATCGGTTTGGCGATTACGGACTCGTTGGGACGTTGATCTTCTGTCTCGGCGAGGACTCGCTGGTGACAGATACCTTTTTGCTCAGCTGCCGCGCCCTGGGTCGAAAGGTCGAGCATCATATGCTGACGAGGCTCGGTGAGATCGCGCAGGCTCGGCAGCTGGCGTATGTCGAGCTGAGCTGCGTACCCACGGCCAAGAATGCGCCCGCGCTGGCATTCGTCGACAGTCTGGGGGGCGGGTTTCAGCGCGCCGGCTCGGATCGGCGCACCTGCCGCCTGACGGCGGGATATGCCGCGCTCGCCCACCGCCTGTCCTCCACCCAGACGAGTGCCGCAAGCACGAAGTCTGCGCCACGGCCCCGAGCGCCGCTGGTCGCACCGCAGACCCGGACCCTTGAGCGCATCGCGGGTTCGTTGCGGCAGCTGGCAGCAATCCATCTGGAGATCGAATCACGCAAGGTGCTGCGTACCGGCGCGGGCGCCCCGAGTGCAGCGCCGCGCACGCCGACCGAGGAGATAATCGCCGGCATCTGGGCGAGGCTGCTCAAGATCGGGGGCATCGGCGTCCACGACGACTTCTTTGCGCTCGGCGGTCAATCGTTGCTGGCTACCCAGGTGGTGGCCAGGATTCGCCAGTCGTTCAGCGTGGAGCTATCGCTGCGCGCGCTGTTCGAGGCTCCCAGCGTCGCCCAGTTGGCCGCACTGGTGGACGCAGAGCGCGACGCCGGTTCCCGCCCAAGCACCCCCCCGCTGCATCGCCAGACGCGCGAAGGGCCCCTACCGCTTTCCTTTGCACAGCAGCGGCTGTGGTTTCTCGACCAGCTCGAGCCGGCCAGTGCGCTCTACAACGTGCCACAGCTGTTTCGCATGCGGGGTCTACTGAGGCTCGATGCGCTGCGCCTGAGCCTCACCGAGGTGGTCCATCGTCACGAGATCCTCAGAACGCGCTTTGCTGTGCACAACGGCGAACCCGTGCAGCTCATTGCCAGCGATCCCGAGTTACCGCTCACGCTCGTTGACATCGACAGTGCCGAGCCTGAGATGGTACTGGAGAGCCTTGCGAAGGCTGAGGCCCTGAGGCCGTTCAACCTGGCGGACGGGGCGCTGATTCGCGCCACGCTCTGGCGACTGGCAGACGACGATCATGCCCTGCTCATCACGCTGCATCACATCGTCAGCGACCGATGGTCGATGGGTGTGCTCGCCGACGAACTGAGCGTGCTTTATGGCGCCTTTGCCGAGGGGCGTCCGTCGCCGCTGCCGGCGCTGCAGACCCAGTATGCCGACTACGCGCTTTGGCAGCGTTCATGGCTCCACGGACCTGTGCTGCAGGAGCATCTGTCCTACTGGAAAACGCAGTTGGCAGGCGCCGCTGCCGTCCTCGAGCTGCCCACGAATCGACCGCGCCCGGCATTGCAGACATTTCGCGGCGATACGCTCGCGCGCGTGCTGCCGCCGGAGCTGGTACAGCGACTGACCGCTTTCAGCCAGAGCGAGGGCGTCACGCTTTACATGACGCTGCTGGCCGCGTTTCAGCTCCTGCTGTCGCGCTACTCGGGCCAGGAAGACATCGTCGTTGGATCGCCGATCGCCAACCGCGGTTTTGCAGAGATCGAGCCGCTGATCGGCTTCTTTGTCAACACGCTCGCACTGCGCACCGATCTGTCCGGCAATCCGAGCTTCCGCGATCTGCTCAAGCGTGTGAAAGACACGGCCCTGGGAGCTTATGCGCACCAGGACATACCGTTCGAGAAGCTGGTGGAGGAGCTGCAGCCAACGCGCAATCTCAGCCACCATCCTCTCTTCCAGGTGATGTTCGCATTGCAGAACGCGCCTCTTCAGACACTCGAAATGCCCGGGCTGCGGCTGGAGCGACTGCGCGTCGATACCGGCACGTCGATGTTCGATATGTCGTGGTTCGTGGTCGAAACACCTCAAGGGCTGCTGGTCCGCGCCGAATACAACACCGATCTGTTCGACCGGAGCACCGTCGCGCGCGCCCTGGAACACTTCTCGAATCTGCTCGCCGGTGTCGTGGCTGAACCGGACCGGTCGCTGTCGCAGTTCGAACTGCTCGACGATATCGAACGGCAGCGTCTGCTGATCGATTTCAACGCGACCCGGGTCGAGTTCGCGACCGATCTTTGCATGCAGGAGCCATTTGAACGCTGCGCGCAACAGGGGCCCGATGCGGTGGCGCTGGTCTGCGGTGCGCAGCAGATGACTTACGGGGCTCTGAACGCGCGCGCCAATCAGCTGGCGCGGTTTCTACGCCGCCGCGGCGTCGGGCCCGAAGAGCTGGTGGCAGTCTGCACGACGCGCGGAAGCGACATGCTGGTCGCAGTCCTGGGCATCCTGAAGGCCGGCGGCGCATATGTACCGCTCGATCCGGCATATCCGAAGTCGCGTCTGGCGGCGATTCTGCAGGACTCGCGGGCACGACTGGTACTGACGCAGCGGGCAGTGGCGGCGGAGCTGCCCGAGTACGGCGGTGAGATCCTCTGTCTGGATGAAAGTTGGAGCGCCATTGCCGCCGAGTCGGATCAAGACCTCGAGCGCCTCGCGCAACCGCACAATCTTGCCTATGTGCTGTTCACTTCCGGATCCACCGGAAGGCCCAAGGGCGTGTCACTGGAGCATCGCAGCGCAGTCACGTTCATGCACTGGGCGCGCAGCGTTTACTCGACGGCGGAGCTTGCGGGAGTGCTGTTCTCGACCTCCCTGTGCTTCGATCTGTCCATCTTCGAGATATTTGCGCCGCTCAGCAGCGGCGGCAAAATCATCGTGGCCGAGAACGCGCTGGAGCTGCCGACCCTCGCCGCGCGCGATCAGGTCACGCTGATCAACACGGTTCCCTCGGCGATGGCTGAGCTGGTGCGTCTGCGCGCTGTGCCGGACTCGGTCGCGGTAGTCAATTTGGCCGGTGAAGCGCTGCCGCGCTCGCTGGTTCAGGAGGTGTACGCCGCCGCCCGGGTGCGCAAGCTCTACAACCTCTATGGGCCCACCGAGGACACGACCTACTCTACGTATACGCTGGTGCGCAATGGAGAGCCCGTGACCATCGGGCGGCCCGTGGCCAACACGCAGGCGTACGTACTCGACGGGTACGCCAATCCGGCGCCCATCGGGGTACCCGGAGAGCTTTTTCTGGCCGGAGAAGGCCTGGCGCGCGGCTACTTCGGCCGCCCGGATCTTACCGCCGAGCGCTTCGTGCCCCATGCGTTCGGCTCCGCGACACAGCGAATGTATCGCACCGGCGACCTGTGTCGCTGGCTCGAGAGCGGTGAGATCGAATATCTCGGCCGCATCGATCACCAGGTCAAGCTGCGTGGCTTCCGCATCGAGCTTGGCGAGATCGAAACGCAGCTGGAAAAGCATCCCGGAGTGCGCCAGGTGGTGGTCATGGCTCGTCAGGACGAGCCCGGCGCGGCCCGGCTGGTCGCCTATGTGGTACCTCATCCCGGTGGCACACTACGCAGCCCGGAACTGCGGCAGTATCTGCAGCAGGCACTGCCGGCGTTCATGGTCCCGACCGCGTTCGTCTTTCTGGAGGCCTTCCCGCTCAACCCGAACGGCAAGGTGGATCGCAAGGCCCTGCCGGCGCCCGGGCACGAGCATTTTGAGAATGAGCAATACGTCGCGCCGCGCTCGCCGGTCGAAGAAGCCGTCGCATCGATCTGGTCGGACCTGCTGCGCGTGCCGCAGCTCGGTGCGCACGCCAATTTTTTCGAAAGCGGCGGCCATTCGCTGCTGGCGACGCAGGTCATCTCGCGACTGCGGACTGCATTCGGCGTCGACATGCCGGTGCGGACTATCTTCGAAGCGCCCACGATCGCGGCGCTGGCGGCCAGAGTCGAAAGCGGGCTCACCCGCAACCAGGAGCGCACGCTGCCGCCGCTTATCCGCATGTCACGGCAATCTCAATTGCCGTTATCGTTCGCACAGCAACGACTCTGGTTTCTCGATCAACTCGAGCCCGGTAACCCGTTCTACAACGTCCCGCAATGCCTGCGCATCACCGGCCCGCTCGATGTCTCGGCGCTGAGCAGAGCGATCAACGAAATCGTACGGCGCCACGAGGTGCTCCGGACCCGTTACTCGCTCTCGGGGGGACAGCCGGTTCAATCCGTCGTCGCCGAACTCACCATTCCATTGCAGCGCGTGGACTTATCAGACCGAATCGAAGCCGAGCGCGAAGCCGAGGCAAGACGGGTGGTGATGCTGGATGCGACACGGCCATTCGATCTCGAAAGCGGGCCGGTGCTTCGAGCCACGCTGATTCAGTTGTCATCGTCCGAACAGCTGCTCGCCCTCAACACCCACCATATCGCCAGTGATGGCTGGTCGATGGGATTGTTCGTCAAGGAACTGACAGCGCTCTACTCCGCGTTTGCCGCGGACGGCCCTTCGCCGCTACCCGAGTTGCCCGTGCAATATGCGGACTTCGCACTCTGGCAGCGGCAGTGGCTCAAGAATGAAGAGCTGACGACGCACCTGCTCTATTGGAGGCGGCAGCTCGACGGCGCACCCGCGGTTCTCGATATGCCCACCGACCGACCCCGGGCCGATGCGCAGAGCCGAAGTGGCGACAGGCGATTTCTGGTGCTGCAGCCGCCGTTGCGCGATGCGCTCAAGGCGCTGGCCCGTTCCGAGGGTGCCACGCTTTATATGACGCTGCTGGCTGCTTTCCAGACGCTGCTATGGCGATACACCGGACAGGAAGACATCGTTGTCGGCTCACCGATCGCGAACCGTAACCGCGCGGAGATTGAAAACCTGATTGGATTCTTCGTTAACGCCCTGGCGTTGCGGACCAGGTTCTCGGGCGAGCCAACCTTCCGCGCATTGCTCGGCCAAGTGAAGGAAACGGCCCTCGAAGCCTATGCCCATCAGGACTTTCCGTTCGAGAAGCTGGTCGAGGAGATCGACCCGGAGCGTCGCCTGGGCCGAAATCCGTTGTTCCAAGTGCTGTTCGTGCTGCAAAACGCTCCCAAGTATGCGCTGGATCTGCCGGGCCTGGAGCTGCAATGGCTCGATATTCACAGCGGCACGGCAAAGTTCGATCTGGCTCTGCACGTCGTGGAACGTGAGGCTGGCCTGTCCTGCATGATGGAGTACCGCACTGATCTGTTCGAAGCGGCCAGCATCGATCGCTTGCTGAGCCACTTCCAGACCTTGCTGACCGGCATCGTTGCGGACCCCGATGCGCAACTGGCGACGCTGCCGCTCATGACTTGCGAGCAAGAGCGCGAGCTGCTGCGCGATCTGAACGCAGAAGCGGTCGATTACGAGCCGCGGTATTGCATCCATCAACTGGTCGAGGCTCAGGCCGAAAAGACTCCCGACAGCATCGCGCTCGTGTTCGAGAACCAGCGCCTGACCTATCGCGAATTGAACCAGCGATCCAACCAGCTGGCGCATTTCCTCAGGGCGCACGGGGTGCAGCCGGAAGTGATGGTCGGCATGTGCGTTGACCGTTCGCTCGAAATGGTCATTGGCATCCTCGGAATTCTCAAGGCGGGAGGGGCGTACCTGCCGCTCGATGGCACCTACCCGTCCGACCGGCTGTCGTTCATGCTCGGGGATGCCAATCCGCCGATTGTGCTGACCCAGCAGCACCTCAGCGACAAGTTGCGCGATTACGACGGTCGCATCGTCCGTCTCGATCAGGATTGGGACGCGATTGCCGCTCAACCCACCGATGCGCTCGACTGCCAGGTGCAGCCGGGCAACCTCGCCTATGTGATCTACACCTCGGGCTCCACCGGCACACCGAAGGGCGTGCAGGTGACTCACCACAACGTGATACGCCTGTTCCAGGCAACGTGGGGCTGGTACCGGTTCGACGCCCAGGACGTCTGGACGGTTTTCCACTCGTACGCCTTCGACTTTTCGGTCTGGGAGCTTTGGGGCGCCCTGATGTATGGCGGCCGAGCCGTGCTGGTTCCATACCTCGTGAGTCGCTCGCCTGCGGAATTTTACCGTCTGCTCGTGGAGCAGAAGGTCACGGTACTCAACCAGACACCCTCCTCGTTCCGCCAACTCATTCGCGCTGAAGAGCAGCACGGCCTACAGCCTCTGGCACTGCGGCTGGTGATATTTGGCGGCGAGCAACTCGACATGCGCTCCCTCGCCCCATGGTTCGAGCGACACGGTGACCGGATGCCGCAGCTGGTAAACATGTACGGCATCACCGAAACCACCGTCCATGTGACCTACCGTCCCCTTTCAATCGGGGACCTCGCGGGCGGCAGTGTCATCGGACGCCCGATCCCGGATTTGCAGCTGCGTCTGCTCGATCGCAACCGACGTCTGGTTCCGATCGGCGTGACCGGCGAGATGTACGTCGGCGGAGCCGGCGTAGCCCGGGGGTATCTGAATCGATCCGCTCTCACGGCCGATCGTTTTATCGACGATGACGCCGATAGCCTGCGCGCAGGCCGTCTGTACCGGACCGGCGACCTGGCACGCTATCTCGCCAATGGCGATGTCGAATATCTCGGTCGCATCGATCACCAGGTGAAGATCCGTGGTTTCCGGATCGAATTGGGAGAGATCGAAACCCTGTTGGCCGGGCACGCGGCAGTCCGAGACTGCATCGTGCTCGCCAGAGAAGACCAGCCGGGTGAAAAGCAGCTGGTGGCGTATGTAGTTCCGGAAAGGACTCATCAAGGTGCCGTCGGGCACGAACATACGGAAGATTGGCGTGCACAACAGGTGTCCCAGTGGAAGATGACCTTTGATGCCACTTACAGTGGCGACACCGAAGCGGATCCGGCCTTCAATATCGTAGGTTGGAACAGCAGTTATACCGGCGAGCGCATCGCCGCGGAAGACATGCGTGAGTGGGTCGAGGGCTCGGTGCAGCGGATCGTTGCGCTCAATCCCCGGGACGTGCTCGAGATAGGGTGCGGCACCGGCTTGCTGCTGTTGCGGATCGCACCGTTGTGCCGCCGCTATGTGGCCACCGATTTCTCGCTGGAAGCCGTGGAGCGCCTGCAGCAGCTGGCGCGCCAACGCGATTTGTCAGACACCACCCTGCTGGCTCGAATGGCCGATGAGTTCTCCGACATCGCGCCGGAGTCCTTCGACGCCATCGTGATCAACTCGGTGATCCAGTACTTTCCGGGCTGCGACTATCTGTTGACGGTACTGCGCGGCGCAATTACGGCCACCGCCGCCGGCGGCCACGTGTTTCTCGGAGATCTTCGCAGTTTGCCGTTGCTGGAGGCCTTTCACGCTGCGGTATTGCTGGCGCAGGCGCCCGACTCGATGCCACGCGAGCAGTTCCTGCAACGGCTGCGGCAGAGGGTGTCGCTGGAAGACGAGCTGCTCATCGATCCGGCGTTCTTCCAGGCCCTCGAGCAGCAGAACCCACGCATCGGCCGGATCGAGATTCAGATCAGGCGAGGCCGTCATCGCAATGAGATGAGCCAGTTCCGCTACGACGCAGTGCTGCACATCGAGCCCGAGAGCGCGGCAGCCCGTGACTGCCCGAGTCTGGACTGGCAGCAGCTTGCGCTCGACCTCGTCCAGCTCGAAGGCCTCTTGCGAGCCGGCACGCATGAGACCCTGCGTCTGTATCATGTCCCCAACGCACGCGTGATCGAGGAACTGACGGCGCTGCGATTGCTGAATGCAGCCGACGGCCCGGCAACCATCGGCTCGCTCAGAAGTACGCTGGCCGCTCCATTCACCAACCGCGGCGTGGACCCGGAGCAGCTTTGGAGCGCTGCCGAGGCGCTCGGCTACGAGGCGCAGATTGGCTGGTCGGATGCGCAGCACCTGGATTGCCTTGATGTCCTGCTGCGCCGCAAAGGCGCGCTATTGCCCGCCGTGGAACCTGCGCCCGGACAGGACCCGGCAGCGCCACAGCTGGCTCTGAGTGCCTATACGAACAATCCTCTGGCCGGTAAATTCGCGCGCAGCCTGGTTGCGGAACTGCGCGAGCTCGCCGCCGCCAAGCTGCCGGATTACATGGTACCCGCCGCGTTCGTGATGCTCGCCGAGCTGCCCTTGACCGAAAACGGCAAGGTCAATCGCCGCGCGCTGCCCGCGCCCGAGCAGAGGCGACCGGAGGTCGCGGGGCAATACGTCGCGCCCACAAACCCGATCGAGGAGATCGTCGCAACGATTTGGGGGCAGTTGCTGCGCATCGAACAGGTGGGAGTCGAGGACAACTTCTTTGCGCTGGGCGGCCATTCGCTCATTGCCACGCAGGTGATCGCCCGTTTGCGCCAGGTACTGCGGCTCGAGGTGCCGCTGCGGCTATTGTTCGAAGCACCGACGATTGCCGGCCTTGCCGAGGCATTGACCCACATGCAACGCGCGACTGCGGGGCTGGAGTTGCCGCCGATCGTGCCGGTCGCGCGCATCAGACCGCTACCTCTTTCCTTCGCACAGCGGCGTCTGTGGTTTCTCGATCAGCTCGAGCCGAACAATCCTCTCTACAATGTCCCAGTGGCGCTGCATCTGCGCGGCAGCCTGCGGACTGATGCGTTGGAGCGGAGCCTGAATGAGATCGTACGTCGCCACGAAATTCTGCGCACGACGTTCCGCGCGCTCGACGATGAACCGGTACAGATCGTCGCGCCGACGCTGCAGGTCGCGCTGCCGCTCACAGACCTGAGCCATCTGGGCCAGGAGCAGCGCAGCGCGGCTGCGGGCTCTTTGGTGAACGCCGAGGCCCGCGAGCCCTTCGATCTGCAGTCCGGTCCGCTGCTGCGAGCGCGACTGATCCGGCTCGCAGTCGAGGATCACATTCTCGTCATCAATCAACACCACGTGGTCAGCGACGGCTGGTCGCTGGGTGTACTGCTGCATGAGTTGACCGCGAACTACCGCGCTTACTCTCAGGATTCTGTGCCGACATTGCCCGAGCTGAACATCCAGTACGCCGACTATGCCGTCTGGCAGCGGCAATGGCTGCAGGGACCGCTGCTCGATCGACAGCTCTCATATTGGCGCAGTCAGCTCGCGGACTCGCCGCCCGTGCTGCAGCTGCCCACTGACCGACCGCGGCCGCTGCGCGGCAGCCAGCGGGGTGCGAGCGAGCCGATCGAAATCGACAAGGCCGGCCTGGCGCGCCTTCGGGAGCTGAGTCGTGGCGAGGGTCTAACCCTGTTCATGGTGCTGCTGTCGGTCTACCAGGTGCTGCTGTGCCGATGCTCCGGCCAGTTCGACATCGTCACCGGCACCGATCTGGCCAATCGCAGATCCGTCGAGACCGAGCCGCTGATCGGATTCTTCGTGAATCTGCTGGCCGTGCGCACCAGCCTCACGGGCGATCCGAGTTTTCGCGAGCTCATGGCGCGAGTGCGCGAAGTGACACTGGGCGCCTATGCCCACCAGGACCTGCCCTTCGACAAGCTGGTGGAAGAGCTGCGTCCGGAGCGCAGCCTGAGCCACAACCCGATCATACAGGTGCTTTTCGTGATGCAGAACACGCCGCGCGACACGGTCAGCCTGCCGCAGTTGCGGTTGACCCCGATGAAGATCGACGTGCCTTCCAAGTTCGACTTTGCCGTATTCGTTCGAGAAACCGATGCTGGCATCACCGGTAGCTGGCTCTACAACCCGGACCTGTTTGAAGCCGCCACCGTCCGGCGCATGATCTTCCTGTATCGCAGCGTCATTGATCAGGTGCTGGCAAATCCGGACATCAGGCTCGGTGCGCTGCTGCAGGGACTTGCCGAGGCGGAGCGGGAACAGCAGGGAATCGAGCACACGCAGTTTCGTACTGCCAGCCTGCAGAGACTGCAGAACATCCGGCGACGGACAGTTCCAAAGAAAACTGATGGGGACCTGCGATTAACCTGATCGACAACACCGAGCCGAAGACTGCATTCAGGCTGTCGGCACAGCAGGAGCGGATCTGGCTGCAGCAGGACGGCCAGCCGGCCGCCGCGCTCACCTGCGTGCTGCGCCTGGACGGTCCACTGGATTCGGCCAGGCTGCGCGATGCGTTGCAGGAAGCCATCCGGCAGCATGAAATCCTGCGCACCGTCTTTCATCATCAGCCAGGCGTCAGGGTGCCATTCCAGCTGATCGGCGAATCTCCAGAGCTGCAATGGCAGGAGCAGAGCGGGCGCTGCACGGCGGACGAACTTATGCTGCGCGCAGCGGGCGACGATTTCGACCTCGGCGTCGGTCCGCTAGTGCGGGCGAAGCTGGTGCGCGTCGCGGCTGATGAGCATCTGTTGGTATTGCAGCTGGCGGCGATGATCGCCGATGCCTGCAGTCTCTCGCTCCTCGTGGCCGAGATCGGACAGCACTATGCATGCGCGCCGAGCGACGTGGGCGCGCTGCAGTATGCGGACTTCGTCGAGTGGCAAAGCGAGCTGCTCGGCGGCGAGGATACCCGCGCCGGTCGTGACTACTGGCGAGAGTATGGCCGTACGGTGGACCTGAGCGTACCGGCTGCGCTGCCGTGTGAACTCGACGCTGAGACGGCTGTGCCGCCGGCGGTGCCGGTAACGCTAACGCTGGGACCGGCGGAGCTGGCGCGGATGCAATCGATCTGTCGGGACCGAACCATCGAATTGGCGGATCTGCTGCTCGCCTGCTGGAGCTTGCTGCTCATGAGGCTGACCGGCTGCAGCGACCTTACGATCGGTGTTGAATTCGACGGGCGCAAATACGCTGAGCTGGAGACGGCGGTCGGTCCGTACGCGAAATCCCTGCCGCTGCGCTTTGCGGTCGAAGCCGATCAGAGGCTCGATGCCTTCCTCCGTCAGGTCGCCGCGAGCATCGCCACGGCGCGTTCGTGGGAGGAGAGTTTCACCTGGAGCCAGCTTGGGAAAGACGACAGGGCTGGCGCAACCTGCACACCGTTGCAGTATTCCTACCGCGAACTTCCGGCGCGATCCTGGTACGGGGATGTGGCATTCGAGATCATCGGGCAGGAGGCGCGCGCGGAGCGCTGCAAGCTGCAGTTGGAGGTGCATAGGCGCGGCGAGGTCGCGGAATTGCAGTTTCATTTTGATCAGGCGCGTTTCGCGCGCGCCACGGTGCAGCGTTATGCGGGCTACTTCGAGACGCTGTTGCTCGCTGCGTTGGAGAGTCCCGAGCGTGCGGTGAGTGCTCTGGCGGTGCTGCCGGGGAGCGAGCGT
>Ga0182024_10014833_pt1 | contig 15013 bp, 16 predicted proteins | sample P32metaG_FD_120480 | JGI IMG/M metagenome (GOLD analysis project Ga0182024, IMG submission 120480) | Permafrost microbial communities from Stordalen Mire, Sweden - P3-2 metaG (Illumina Assembly) | ecosystem: Environmental > Terrestrial > Soil > Wetlands > Permafrost | place: Sweden: Stordalen... | reverse complement strand
GCGGACCAGCTTGAGTCCCGATGTTGCCAGAGCGCGCTCGAGGCCGAGGTTGGCCATGGTGGTGCCGACGATGACGTTTCCGTTCAATTTGCCCATGGACTTCAGGTAGCGGCCCACGGCGAGCAGGACGCCGTCACCATCCACGAGCTTTCCAGACGCGCTCGAGAAAAGCGCGCGGTCGGCATCGCCATCAAAGGCCACTCCGACCGCGGCTCCCGTTGCAACTACTCTTTTCTGCAATCCTTCCGGGTGGAGAGACCCACAGCCAGCATTGATGTTGCGGCCGTCGGGTGAGTCGTTCAATGAGATGACGGTTGCACGGAGCGAGCGGAACAGCTCCGGCCCGAGCTTGCTGGCGGCGCCATTGGCGCAATCGAGCACGATTTTCATCCCGGACAGCTTAGAGCCGGGGAAAATTGCGGCGCGCAAGCCTGCAAGGTAATCGTTGTGGAGTGATTCGTCGTTTGGGAGCGTTATTTCTTTGGAGGCCGAGGGATTGCCATTCCTTGAGAGAATCGACTTTTCGAGCGCGGCTTCGACAGCGTCCGGAAATTTCATCCCCGACGAGGAAATCAGCTTGACGCCATTGTCGTGATGAGGATTATGCGAGGCGGAGATCACGACCCCCGCGGAAAATCCCTCGCGATTGACGAGCCAGGCCACCCCGGGAGTGGTGAGCACGCCCGCAGATACTGGTTCGGTCCTTGCCGCAGCGAGCCCTTGAGCGATGCATTCGGCGATATGGGGGCCCGACTCGCGGGTGTCACGGCCAATCAGGATCCGCGGCCGCGGCGTCCCTTCCGCACGAAGATGCGTTCCCAAAGCGAAGCCCACACGCTCGAGAGTCGCGTCATCGAGGGGGTATTCACCGGGAATCCCGCGGATACCATCGGTGCCAAATAGTTGTTTGCCCATGCGAAGTTGTGTCCTGTGGCCCAACAGCGGGCACAGAATTTTAACATTCCGGCAGTTCCAGGCGACGACTCAACCACGAAAGCACTGCCGAAAGCGTCAATGGCAAGTCGACGGCAGGGCTGTTGCGAAACGGTGCCCTTGCCGGATGCATGGGTTTATCGCTTCGCGTCGCCTCCGAACCAGTACCCGACCGCGAACAGGGCTGTATGTTAATCTTAGCAGCAATGCCGCTCGAAGAAACCAAAGTCATTACCGCGAGTTCGGTCAGCGCGCGGATTATCGCGGCGGGCATGGTGATCGCGTTCTGCTATTTCGCCTCGACCATCCTCGTAACGTTGCTGGTGGCCGTTCTGCTCGCGTATTTCCTCGATCCCGTAGTGACCTGGATGGAAAGATGGCGTATCCCGAGGGCTTTGGGCTCTCTGCTGATGGTTCTGTTCACGCTGGTGCTGCTGGCGTTTCTGGGTTGGTCGCTCGTCGAACGGGTGGATCAATTCAGCCGGGATTGGCCGAAGTATCGGGCGCCGCTTCGGGCGGTATCCTCGGACTTCGATCGCCGACTGGAGAGCCTGGAGGCGCGTGTGTCGGAAATCGAGCCGGGCGCGCCTGGACCGCGCGTTTTGACGGTCAGCGATCCCCATCCTGTGCGAACCGCTCTGGTGGGAAGGCTCAGTTCTTTGTATGCGTTCTTGTTCGCCGCGACATTTATGCCATTCCTGGTGTTTTTCATGCTCGCGGCGAAGCGACAGGTGTGGCACGCCACGATGCAGTTGTTCCCGGCGGCGGAACGCACCGAGGTAAAAGATGCGTTGGCGGACGTGACTCAGGTGCTGCGGAGCTACCTGATGGGTACAGCGCTCGTGGGCATCATTCTTGTGCTTGCGAGCTGGCTATTTTTTAAGGCGCTGGGGCTGGATTTCCCATTCCTGACGGGGCTCGTGTCAGGCGTCTGCAATTTGGTGCCATATCTGGGCGCGGTGATGTCGTGGGTTCCTCCGCTTTTCATTGGGCTCAAGCAATATCATACGCTGACACCGTATCTGGGCATCTTTACGGTCCTGACGGCTTTTCACATCGTGACGGCGAATCTGCTGATTCCGGCGCTTGTCGGTTGGCGCGTGCGATTGAATGCGCTCGCGCTCACGGTATCGTTGCTCTTCTGGGGCTGGCTATGGGGCGCGATGGGGCTGATTCTCGCGATACCGATCACGGCCGTTTTGAAAGTGATTTGCGACCACGTCGAGCGCCTGCAACCGGTGGGCCGATGGCTAAGCGCCTAGCGACGTATGGAAACTAGCGGGATTTGGTGGATCCCGCGAAGTGCCGTTCGCAGCGCCTGCGCATCCTGTGCTTCTTGAAACAGTCTGATGGCGGCAATTCCCGATGCCCCGGCTTTGAGACAATCTGCTGCATTCGATTCATTCACACCCCCGATCGCAATTACCTGGATTTTGACAGCCCGACAAATGTCTGCGAGAAGCGCGAGGCCTTGAGAGGGTCCAAATCGACGCTTGGAAGGGGTGTCGAAGATCGGTCCGAAGAAAGCGTAGCTGGCGCCCGCCTTCTCCGCTACACGCGCTTCCTGAAGGCTGTGACAGGACACGCCAACTAAAAAATTGGGCGGAGCATTGCCGGCCAAACACCACCCAATCACGGTATCCGCGGCGAGCGATTCCCGGCCAAGATGCACCCCGGATGCTCCGGCAGCGAGGGCCACATCGAGCCGGTCGTTGACGATGACGCGCGGAGAGCCTCCCTCTTGTTTCGCGATGCGAACGGCTTCGCGCGTTAGGTTCAGCAGTTCGCCGGTCGACAAACGCTTCTCACGAATTTGAATAAAGTCCGCGTTGGCCATCGTCGCATTGCGAATTTTCTCGAAGATATTCTCGGAACTTCCTCTGGGGAGCATCTGACGATCGGTCACGTAGAAGATGGCGGGCTGCGCGGCATGGTTCAACGGTTCGAGACACTTCATGCAGGCTCCGATAGCAGAAGTCAGGTGCGGGTCGCAACAACGGAGCTGCTACGGCGGTAAGCCCCGATCGAAAGAAACACGTTCATGACTCCGAGCCCGGATATCGCGCCACGCAGAAAGGGATTTTTCGCGAACACCCCCAGCACCGGATATTGGTAAAGGAAGTAGTTGGCTTCCCAAACTTCCAACCAGGGCACCAGAATCAGCACCAATCCGAGTTCGAGCCAGAACAGGAGAATCACAACACGCAGAGCGCGATTCAGCATTGAATTACGATTATGAGAGATTATTGCCGGGCTCGCAACTCGCAGGATGACCGCCGTTTTTGCAGGTTAGTGGTCCTGCAGCGTGGCAATGCGGTCGGCGACATCGCGGTAATCAATATTCATGGCGTAGACTTGGCGGAAACATTCGAGTGCGGCGTCTGATTCTTCAGCCATTTCGAGCGAAATTCCCAGGTCATAACGCAGCGCGAGAATCGTTTCCTGCTCGAGTCCCGGCACTTCGAGGGCGCGCTTATACCACAGCGATGCGATCTTGGGTTCGCCTTTATCCCGAAAGGAAAGGGCCAGTAAAGTGGCGCAATTCATCGTATAGCGGAATGGCTTTCCTTTCTGGACGGAATTGGCTACTTTCTGAAATTCTCCAATAGCCTCCTCTAGCAAGCCCATCTCCCGGTACGCAATGCCAAGGTTATAGTGGGTTTCCAGGTCTTCGTCTTCTTCGTCGTTGAGTTCGCCTAACTCGCTGCGAAACTCCTGAAAGACTTCGGCGAGATGGTTGAGGCTTTCCGCGCTTGGTTCAGGAGCGGGAACCGGCTCGGGAGGAGGCGCCCCGGTCAAGGCCTCTGCCACAGGTGCTGCGGGCTCTGCCCAAATATTCTTGTAAGAAGTAAGGTCTTCGTGAACAGAGGGCGGCTCCATGCCGTCCACTTCAGCGGCGAGGTCGCAAATAAATTCTTCGGTCGTGGCTGGGCTTCTACCTGCTGCCTCTGAAAATGCAGGCGTCAACTCGAGCTCGAATTCCGGCACGCCGCAAGCGATCGTGTCGGCACGGAACGGTTCGGGCAGGGGAACGTCCGGGAACTCTAGAGGCGCGACGGCCTCGACGCTTTCGTCCTCAATTTCGTACACGACGGGTTTGACTGCTTCCGCTTCGTTCGATTGGGGCTCGGTCGAAAGCTCGATGTCGATCGTGTCTGGGAGTTCGGCCGGGGAATGTTCTGTCTGAGAAGGCATCGCAGCAAGCGGAATTTGCTGGAGCTTCGGCGGTGGGGGCTCGATGACTTCCTGAACCATAGCCTCCCACTCATCCGATAGGTCCACCTCTTCCGCCGAGGCCAAAGCCTCGCCTTGGACTTCTGCCTCAGCCGGCTCCTCAATGACGAATTCACGCGGCGATGGTATTTGCGGCGACACTTGTGATGATACTTGCTCCAATTCTTTCGGCGGTTCAGGTGAGACGTCTACCGGAACGCCTCCCTCGGAGGAGGGTTCCACATCCGCTTGCGGTTCTGGGGAAACGGGCTTTTTCAAACCCTGCGCCAGTTCTTCATCCGTGAGTCCCGCAGCCGATTGATATCTCTTGCGAAGCTGCGCGAATCGCTCCGCATTGACGCGGTCGTCGCGGTCGCCGTGGAGCTGTTCGAGGGTGGCCGCCAATCGGGCGGTGCGCTGATCATTTCCCGTGCCAACTGAAAGGTCAAGCAATCGTTCGAGCGCGGGTGTGTAGTGAGGTGCGCGCTGCAAAATCGATTCGAGGAGATTCGCTGCCTTTTGAGTTAGACCGTAACTTGAGAACAAATCCACGTCTGTCAAAGCCTGCGCCACGTAGTGTTGCGTCTCGGGATCGAGAGTTTCTTCGACGAGCCGCACAGAGGGAACTGCGGGAGGCTCCTCTTCGGTGGGCGCAGTCTTGGCTTGTACAGGTTCAGATTCCGGCGTTTGTTGAGGCTGGGTCGGAGGCGCCGGCGACTTGCCCATGCGGATGCGAAGGCTCTCGAGCCTGGCTGTCAGGCGCTCATCGTCACGATTGCGGTCGGCCAACTCTTCGAGAAGTACCTCGGCGCGAGCATCGTCTCCAGCGGCTTCGTGGAGGTCGGCGAGCTTTGCGAGCGCAACCGTCAAGGGGAACGGGTCACTCGTGTGCCGGCAAAAGTCGGCGAGCAATTCGAGCGCTTCGGTGTTGCCAGGCAAGTGGTCGGTCGCAGCCGAGAGGGATTTTACAAATTTGTCGTGTTCACCAACTTCGATCATGGGATCGCGAAGCTCGCGGAACAACGGGAGCGCTTCCTCAGCGTGTCCGCTTTCGATCAACGTTTCGGTAACCCGGAAGAGCAGCCCGAAATGGGAGTTCCCACGGACCAACTGGTTGCGCGCGCGGTCCGCAGCGGCTTCGATCTGTCCGGTCTTTAATTCGAGATCAACAAGCAGGTTCGTCACTTCACCGCCCGCATCAGCCTCAAGATGCTTGTTGAGCAACTTAATTGCAGCAGCATCCTTGCCGGTTGACGCGAGAATCTTCCCTTTGAGCAGCAGGGCGGCAGGATCAGAAGGCAGCACTTCGAGTGCGCGCTCGGCCAGTTTGTCGGCTTCGGCGGTCTCGCCACGATCGAACAGGCGATGTGCGTATCCAAGATAGGTCTTTGCCGCGTCGCCCTTCTGGCCCAAGGCGTTGTAGAGTTCGGCGAGCCGCATTTGGACTCGCGGATTTTCAGGTTCGACTTCAAGAAGCCGGCGGAGCACCTCGACTGCTTTCGGAGCGCGATTCGCCTTGAGATGCGCTTCCGCAATTTGCAGGAACAGGGGACGAGCTTCGCTCAAAACGCCTTGTTGCACGTACAAGTCGGCCAGCCGCTCCAGGGGAGCGATCTCCGCTGGCGCCAATTTCGCGATCTTCTTATAGATCGCGATCGCCTTACTGTTGAACCCGTCCGCTAGGTACACCTGCGCGAGCCGTTCGAAGTATTCGAGCGCATGCTGCATGTCGCCCTGGCGCGCGAACAAGTCGCCCACCGTCATCAGGGTGGCCTGATCCTTCGAGTCACTACGAAGGATGAGCTGGTACTCGGCGATCGCCTGGTTGACTTTTCCTTGATTCAGATACTTCAGCGCGTTTTCGAGCGCTTTGCTCTTGTTGAAGGCCATGTATGGTTTCGCGTGTCCGAGGCCGGTTGCGCTGGGGTGAAAAATCCGAGCTCACGGCTCACTGAAAGGTTAGCATGCGAAAAAAGCAAGTCAACGAAGCGCGAGAGCAGAGGTGAGGAAGGGGATAACAGGACGAAATCCGTCCGGGAGTGCCTAAGATCCTTCCACCAACGCCAGCTCAGAAAGTTCGAGCGGCAGGAGATTCTGTACGGCTCCGGCCGCCCAGCATCGAGACTCACGTACGGGAGCGTAGGAAAACCGGTGAAGTGGCGTCGGCCCATGGCGGCGTAGCGCTTCCAGATGGTCCGGCGTGCCATACCCTTTATGCTGCGCGAGCCCGTACTGCGGATAGAGTTGGTCAAATTCCTCCATCCGGCGATCGCGTTCGACTTTCGCGAGAATCGAAGCGGCCGCAATGGAAACCGAGCGCGCGTCGCCGTGAATGAGCGCTTTCTGCTCGATCGGCAGATCGATCTCAATCGCGTCCAGCAGAAGGTAGTCAGGAAGCGGGTGGAGGCCGGAAAGCGCAGCAACCATTGCCTGACGGCTCGCCTGATAGATGTTCCAGGCGTCAATGCGGCTGGCGTCGATTTCCGCGGTGGCCCATGCAAGGGCGTGTTCGCGAATACGCTCGGCGAGTTCGCGACGCCGATCGGCAGGGAGCTTTTTTGAGTCGTCGAGCCCCACGATGCGGCGCTTGGGGTTGAGAATCACAGCGCTCGCTACTACCGGACCAAAAAGAGAGCCGCGGCCAGCTTCATCGAGTCCCGCAATGCGGAGCCAGCCGTTTTGCCGCGCCTCGCGCTCGTATCGACTACAGCAAAGCCGTCCCATCGCGCGCAATTCTAGCACACTGTGTGCACCGTAGTGGCCAGCAATGGAGCGCGCAGGAGAAAAAATGGGCACTGAAAATTAAGAACCGGCCCCCAGGAGGCCAGCGGGCGAGGCTTAGCAGACCGGCGTGGGTGCGGCAGCTGTCTCGACCCTTTCGACGCGCTTGATGCGGGCGGCCTTGCCCCGGAGCGTGCGAAGGTAGTTCAGCTTGGCGCGGCGAACACGGCCCTGGCGAACCATTTCAATCGAGCTGATCATCGGCGAATGGGTGGGGAAAATGCGCTCGACACCGATGCCGAAACTGACGCGGCGTACCGTGAAACTCTCACCGAGTAATTCGCCTCGGCGACTCATCACCACACCCTCGAACGCTTGGATACGTTCCTTATCACCTTCGCCCTCTTTGAGGCGGACGTTCACGCGGATCGTGTCACCGGGACGGAACCTGGGGTGGTCGGTGCGGAGTTGTGACTGCTGTACTTTTGCAATAATCGGTTTCATTTCTGTGTTCCAGGCAGACCCGCTCAGGTGGGGCCAGCACACAACGCACAAACGCAAATTATAGCGAATTTACCCGTGCATGCCTAGGCGAAACTACGACAGTGCTGCTTGGTAAAGCTATCTACGAGAGCCGGCAACGACATTCCATAAATCCGGACGGTTCCGAAGCGTCTTTTCCCTAGCTTTTTCGCGGCGCCAACGGCGAATCACTTCATGGTTTCCGCTAAGGAGAACCTCCGGCACATCCCAGCCGCGGAAAGACGCTGGACGCGTGTAATGCGGGAAGTCTAAAAGGCCCTGACTGGTGGCTGGTGAGTGCTGATGGGTGGGCGGTGACTCATCATTCGAAGTGGCGTTTTCCAATTGCTCGCTGAAGGATTCGTTTACGGTGGAGTCTTCGTTTCCGAGAGCACCGGGAATCAGGCGTGTTACGGCATCAACGACCATCGAGGCGGGAAGCTCCCCACCTGAAAGCACAAAGTCGCCGATCGAGATTTCGTCAGTCGCAAGATGCTCGGCGACGCGCTCGTCCACGCCTTCATAACGGCCGCAAAGGAGGACAATTCGGTTGAGATTCGCGAACGTCCGCGCGGTCTCCTGGCGGAAAAGCCGTCCCGCAGCGGAGAGCAGGATGATTGCGGTTCCCAGAGGTAATGTTTCGCCTTCGCCAGCGAATAGCGACTCAACGGCTTCAAAAAGCGGCTCGGGCTTGAGCACCATGCCCTCGCCGCCGCCGAACGGGCGGTCGTCAACGGTGCGGTGGCGATCGTGAGTGAAAGTGCGCAGGTCATGGATGTGCGTTTCGATCAGACTGGCTTCGCGGGCGCGGCGGACAATCCCGTAGTCGAGAGGACCATTAAAAAAATCGGGGAAAATCGTAATGAGATCGAAGCGCATCGCACCGATAGTAGCGCAACAGCGCGATGGGTGCGGGCTTGTTCATGGAACGGAGCTCTGTTACAGCCATTACGAGCCCACAGTTCATTCGTTTATTTCGCGGAGCCCGTCGGGAAGCACAACCTCAATTCGGTGTTCGCCGGTGTCGACCCGCACGCAAATGTCCTGCGCCAGCGGAATCAGCAGCTCACCCTTAGGGGAATTCAAGATAAGGATTGGCGTACCGGCTATATCTTCGCCGGTGAATTGCACATCCCGCACGCTGCCAATGGCGCTACCATTTTGTTCGAAGACTTCGCAGCCGATCAGGTCGGTCACGTAATAGCTGCCGGAAGGTAATTGCATGCGATCTGAAAAAGGAATCTGCACTTCGAGGCCCACGAGCTTTTCGGCGTCGGATATGGAATCGGATCCTTCCAAATGAAAAATCGCCTGGCCGCCTCGGCTCAAACTGATCCAGCAGTTGCGCACCCGTGTTTGGCACGGGTCGGAACGACCGTCCCAAAGGAAAACGGAAGCAAGGTTCTTCAGACGCCCGGGAAAATCGGTGAGGATTTCAGCGGCCACTTCTCCGTGTATGCCGCGTGGACGCACGATACGAGCCACGGTCAAATACGCCGATTTTTGCGTTGTCACTCGATTTTGGATCTATTCGAGGATTTCAAGCGTGAAGCGTTTTCTCAACTTCATGCCTGCGGCGCCCAGAAGTGTGCGGATAGACTTCGCGGTGCGTCCTTGCCGCCCAATGACCTTACCCAAATCGTCCCGAGCCACTCTCAATTCAAGTACGGTTACTTGTTCGCCTTCGACCGAATTAACTTGAACCTGTTCGGGATGATCTACGAGTGCCTTGGCAATCGACTCTACGAGTTCCTTCATTGAGTTCCCCCACAGCTTGACGTGCCCAGCGGAGAAATTCGCTCGAGCTTGTACCGATGCTATGAACAGAATCCCCACTGTGGTACGACGCCGCAGGAAGGCTTAGGGTTGCGTAGAAGCGGGCTTGGGCTTGCGAATCATGCTGCGAACCGTGTCGCTTGGCTGAGCGCCTTTGCTCAGCCAGTATTGCACGCGCTCGCTGTCCATCTCGACCAGTGCGGGTTTCTTTTGGGGGTCGTAGGTGCCCACGATTTCGACAAAACGGCCGTTGCGCGGACGCGCCTTCTCGGTCACTACTACGCGATAAAACGGATGTTTCTTCTTGCCAAACCGCGCCAGCCGAATCATTAGCACTCGAAAATCCTCCAGAGTCGAATGCAGCTATTATAGCGAAGCCAGCCTGATTCACCAATTGTTATCTGCACGTTCTTGCACGTTCCCGGCTATCGAAGAAGCCACAGCGGAAGGGCGGCCTGGGCGCATTGCTCGATCATTTGCTGATCGCGGGTTGAAAAGGCGTTGACCTTGTCGCTTTCAACGTCGACCGTTCCAATCACGTTTCCGCCTCCCGGTGATAAAACCGGGACAATAATTTCAGAGAGCGTGCTGCCGAATGTGGCGAGGTACCGGGGATCGGTGCGGACATCGCCAACGATCACGGCTCGCTTTTTCTGAACCGCCGCACCGGTTAGTCCCGTGCTCAGTGGGAAGGAAGGATTTTCCGGGGCGTTGTCGCCGCTCCACGCAATGATTGCCACGTTTTCTGAGCCTACGTCGTAAATGCCGACCCAGCGATAGTCGCCCAGCTTGCGGATCAGCTCGGCCAGGCGCTGGGCTTTCACGGCGCGGTCATCGCCGCCCATCGCAATCGAACGAACCTGGTTGAGCATGTTGTCGACGATGATGGGCACGATTCCGCCTACCTCAGCCCGGCGAACTTGCCAATGCCGCGCATCTTCATTTTGGCCATGCTGCCGTATTGCTTCATCATGCGGCGCATGTCGGCGTACTGCTTGAGCACCTGATTCACTTCCTGCACGGAGGTTCCGCTGCCGCGAGCGATGCGCTTGCGGCGCTTGCCATCGATCAGGTTGGCGTCGGAGCGCTCGGCGGCGGTCATAGAATTGATGATGGCTTCGATGGACTTGAGCTGCTTTTCATCAACCTGCACGTCTTTCGGAATCTTGGCGAAGGGGCCGATCTTCGGCAGCATGCCCATCAGCTGTTCAATGGATCCCATTTTCCGGATCTGCTGAAGCTGGTCGCGGAAATCGTGCAAGGTAAAGTCATCTTCGCGCAGCTTGCGTTCGAGTTCGCGTGCTTTTTTGAGGTCGATCGTTTTTTCGGCCTTTTCGATCAGGCCGATAACGTCGCCCATCCCGAGGATGCGCGAGATGATGCGGTCCGGAAGGAAGGGCTCGAGAGCGTCGTATTTTTCACCTACACCAACGAACTTTACCGGCGCGCCCGTCACCTTTCGGATCGAAAGCGCCGCGCCGCCGCGGGCGTCGCCATCGAGTTTTGTCAAGATCACGCCCGTGACCCCCAATCGCTTGTGGAACTCGCCGGCCGAGCGCACAGCGTCCTGCCCGATCATTGCATCGGCGACGAACAGGATTTCGACGGGATTTAACTCGCGCTTGAGCTGCGACAGCTCGTTCATCAGCTCGTCATCGATGTGCAGGCGCCCAGCCGTGTCGACCAGGATCACGTCGCACGCGGAAAGCTTTGCTTCGCGGGTCGCGCCACGGACGATTTCGAGCGGCTTGTCGGTGCCGGCGCCGGGCCAGATCGGCGTTCCGGTGGCCTTGGCTACCTGGGCGAGCTGTTCGCGCGCCGCGGGGCGGTACACGTCGGTTGAAACCACGAGCGGCCGATGGCCGTGTTCGCCGAGCCATTTTCCAAGTTTTCCAGTGGAGGTCGTCTTACCAGATCCCTGCAAGCCGCAGATCAGCCACACCGACGGCGGGCGTGATGAAAATTGCGGCCGAGCCTCGCGGCCGAGAAGCTCGCCCAACTCGTCGCGCACGATCTTTACGACTTGCTGGTCGGGCGAGAGTTGAAGCAGCACTTCCGAACCGAGGGCCTTTTCCCGGATATGCGCGATGAATTCGTCGGCCACGCCCAGGTTGACGTCCGCATCCAATAGCGACTCGCGAATTTCGGCGAGCGCCGCGTCGAGATGCTCTTCTGTGAGTTTGCCTTGGCCGCGCAGATTCTTGAACGCGCGCTGAAGCTTGTCTGTAAGATTTTCGAACATGAGGTCCCGTATAGCGCGGCAGGTTCACATCCGCGCCACTATCGATTCTAGGCGACACCTGCGAGGGGGTCAAACGGAGGATCATGCTTCCAAAAAAAAAGAGGGCTGCCACCTGAAACGGCCGGCGGCAGCCCGAGTGGAAACCTAATTACTTCCCAGCCTTGGCCTTCTTCGCTGGTTTTTTTACTTTTTTGGCCATCTGGTTTCTCCCTAACGAGATTTGCCCCGAGGGCATGCCACTAACTTATACGTAAACGAAGGAGACAAGTCCATGGCGAATCGCAAAAACTAGCGCTGCGAGCAAAGATTTTCGTTGCCGAGCCGCTGAAAGATTGCGGCGAGCCTACGAACTACCGATCAAGACCCCGATGGCAAACACCATCACACCACCCACCACCACTTGGAAAGCAGAAGAAACAAGCGGCGTGTCCATGTAGCGATGGCGAACCCAGCTAATGATTGCTAGCTCGATCGCAACCACCACCACAGCAGCAGCGAACGCCACGTGGAAATTCTGAATCAAGAAGGGCAGCGTATGGCCAAAACCTCCGGCTGCCGTCATGAGCCCTGTAACAAGTCCGCGGACAACCGGCCTTCCACGGCCAGTGAGCGAGCCGTCATCAGACAGCGCCTCAGCAAAAGCCATGGAGATGCCCGCTCCCAGGGAAGCAGCCACGCCCACGAGAAATGCGTCCCGGCTCTGGTGGGTCGCAAAAGCGGCGGCAAAGATGGGTGCCAAGGTCGAAACGGAACCATCCATCAACCCTGCAAGGCCGGGCTGGATCACCTGGAGCACGAAAAGCCGTCGGCCCAATTGTTCCTCCTGCATACGTGCGCCTGGATCCAGATGCTTTTCCTCCATAGCTTGCGCGAAATCGGAATGTTGCCGCTCGACTTCCGCCAGATCGCCGAGCAATTTTCGCGTCGCGGCGTCTGACACTTGGGAGAGCGCTCTTTCGTAAAAGCGGCGGCTTTCGAGTTCCATGGTTCCTACTTGCTTGCGGACGGCATCGATCCCGAGCGGCCGGACCAACCATACGGGACGGCGCTCGATGAAACCTTTCACGTCTTGCCGGCGAATCAGCGGAATGTGATCGCCAAACCGCTGGCGGTGCATGTCGATGAGGGCTTGGCGATGGCGCGACTCTTCCGCCTGCATCGCCTCGAACACTTTGGTCGTGGCCGGATAGGTTTCCCGCAACCCATCGGCAAAATCGCCGTAGACGCGGCTGTCTTCCTCTTCCAATTGGATCGCGAGTGCTAGGATTTCCCGCTCGGAGAGGTCCTTGAAGCTCTTGGCCATGAGTATGCCCCCGAAATTCAAAGGTATTATAGCGACGCTGTCTCCGAAAACGGCGCGTCACATCGTCGCATGGCTGAACCAATTCGATTCATCATGAGCCTAAGCGAGCTCGAGGCGCATCCACTGAGTTGGGATCCGAATGCCGATTCATTTCTTGTCGGAGAAAAGGAAATCCTATGCCGGAAATGCTTGGTTCCATTGGCCTGGGACACGGACGGCTTCCGGCTCACGCTGGGAGTCTGCTGCACGATCGATACGTCTCCGCCGTCGCCAAGGGCCGGGACGACACGGACTGGTCGGCTGCCGCTTTGGGCGTCCGCGAAGACGCGGGACTGAAATAGCGCGATGAAGGCTTGCGTACTGCGCGCACCAGCGCCTATCGACACAAACCCGCTCGAATATTCCGACGTGCCGGAGCCTCAGCCTGGCCCTGCGGAAGTGCTCGTGCGGGTAAGAGTGTGCGGTGTTTGCCGCACTGATTTGCACCTGATCGAGGGAGAATTGCCGCCGCGCAAGTCGTCGGTGATACCCGGGCATCAGATCGTCGGCGTGGTTGAAAAGCTCGGCGAAGGCGCGACGCGGTTCCGCGTGGGTGCGCGGGTAGGAATTCCGTGGCTTCATAGCACCGACCAAACGTGCGAGTTTTGCCGCACCGGGAAGGAAAACCTTTGCGACAACCCGACTTTCACCGGCTATACGCTCGATGGCGGCTATGCTGAATATGCGCTCGCCCCCGAGAAATTCGCCTATCCCATTCCCGATTCATTCGAAGACGCTCAGGCTGCCCCGTTGCTTTGCGCGGGGATCATCGGCTTTCGTTCGCTGCGGCTTTCGGAGATTCAGAACGGAGGTCGGCTTGCGTTTTACGGCTTCGGGGCCGCAGCGCACGTCGCGATTCAAGTAGCGCGCTATTGGGGAGTCGAAGTGTATGCCTGCACGCGCGGCGCAAAGCACCAGCAGCTCGCGCTGCAACTGGGCGCGGTTTGGGCCGGCGAGGCAACCGCTGCACCTCCTGCGAAGCTCGATGCCGCGATTGTTTTCGCTCCGGCGGGAGAGCTTGTGCCGCCCGCGCTGAAGGCCCTCAAAAAGGGCGGCGTGCTCGTGCTGGGGGGAATCCATATGAGTCCAATTCCATCTTTCGATTACGATTTGCTGTACCACGAGCGCATGATTCGGAGCGTGGCGAACAATACGCGGGAAGATGGCCAGGATTTCCTGCGAATCGCGGCGGAGATTCCAATTCGCACGCGGGTGACGCTTTTTCCCTTGCACGAGGCCAACCGCGCTTTGAACGATCTGAAAAGCGACCGAATTAGCGGTGCCGCGGTGTTAGACTGCAGGTCCTGATCCGCCGATGAAGATCGTCTCTATTAATGTAGGCGTGCCGCGAAAGATCCAGTGGCGGGATCGCGAAGTGGTCACTTCCATCTTCAAGTCCCCCGTAGTGGGTCCGGTCATGGTGTACCGGCTGAATCTCGAAGGAGACCGCCAGTCCGACCTGGAAAATCACGGTGGTAGGTCCAAGGCACTCTATGCCTACTCCGCCGAACATTACGAGGCCTGGCGGAAGGAACTGCCAGATATCGGTTTATCGTGGGGAATGTTCGGCGAAAACTTCACAATCGAAGGACTCCAAGAGGAAAACACCTACATTGGTGACCATTTTCGAATCGGACAGGCCTTGGTGATGGTCACCCAGCCCCGCATACCCTGCTATAAGCTGGGGTTGCGGTTGGGGCGTAAGGATATCGTGAAGCGCTTTCTGGCGAGCAACCGCTCCGGGGTTTACTTTTCCGTGATGAAGGAAGGAGAAGTGGCCATCGGAGACACGGTCGATCGCATCAAAGAGGACGGGGAACGAATTTCGGTGATGGAGATCAACCGCGCGGTTGCGAATGGTGGAGAGGATTCTTTGTTTCTTCACCGCGCGGCGCAACACCCGGTATTACCAGCAGGTTTGCGCGAACACTTCCTCACACAATCAGCCTCAACCGAGCGGACCTGACAAACAGGGCCTCGACCCTTTTATGAACTCGACTATTCATTCGACCGCCATCGTGCGCAGCGAGCCCAAGAATCGGCGCAAGACGCTGCTGCACGAGAGTTTTCGCGCGGGAATCACGATCAAAGGCATCGACGGAATCCTCGAGGCTCTTGGCGGAGTGGTTCTGTGGTTTGTCAGGCCCGATGCGCTCAACAGGATCGCGCTCAAGTTTCTTGAATTCGATCTGCCGTTCGATCGCCACGAATTCATCCTCACGCATCTGTATCGCGCGACAGAGCTTCTTGCCAACGGGAGCAAG
>Ga0182024_10014832_pt1 | contig 15013 bp, 16 predicted proteins | sample P32metaG_FD_120480 | JGI IMG/M metagenome (GOLD analysis project Ga0182024, IMG submission 120480) | Permafrost microbial communities from Stordalen Mire, Sweden - P3-2 metaG (Illumina Assembly) | ecosystem: Environmental > Terrestrial > Soil > Wetlands > Permafrost | place: Sweden: Stordalen... | reverse complement strand
ATCGACGAAATCGTCGGCCAGCAACTCGATGACCGTGTCAAAGTCGCCGCTGTTGATCCGATCGTAGAAACGCCGCGCTGAGGCCGCGTGATCCATCAGGGCACCTCCTACGTTGGGTGGCAGGCCTGCCCGCGAGCATCCTCCCCACCCAACTGTATGCGACTCCCTGATGCCGGCGCAACATCGACCCAGCGATTCGAGCTCTTCGAGCGCTCCCGTCCGGGCACGCCAGGAGAGCCGCCTCCCGCGAGCATGCTCTCTTCTTGACCTGGACTGGCCGGCCGCGGGTCGCGCCGATTGTCGGATCCGTCCACCAGCTGCGACCAGAGCCCGGTGAGCGATCCGTACTGAGACCGGTAGCACGACATTCTGTCGGGTTCGAGCCCGAGTAATCATCTACTGCTTTGAAAATGAACACCAGCTGAGTATGTCCAATGACGAATCCCCTCCCGAGCCTAACGACCTCGTTTGTACGGTCATGCTATGAGCAAAAAGCGTGACTCAAGCCCAAACGGCGCCAGCTCCGTAGCCGCGACGTCGCGGTGGATGGCGGCGGCGCGGGCGAGGGAGAGCGAGCGGACCGATCGCCTGTTTTGCGATCCGCTGGCCGCTGTCCTTGCCGGCCCGGACGGCTTTGAGTGGCTGCAGGACATGGAGGCCGCCGCCGGATCGGACGTTCCCGGGCGCTATCCCGTGATCCGCACCCGCTTCTTTGATGACTTTGTGCTGGACGCGTGTCAGAGATTGGGGGTGCGTCAGGTCTGTTGGCCGCGGCCGGGCTGGATACTCGCGCGTTTCGCCTGCAGTGGCCCGCCCGGACCCGGTTATACGAGATCGACCTACCCGCGGTGCTAAACGCCAAAGAAGACACGATCGGTAAGGCCGGGGCAACCCCGAACTGCAAACGGCTAACCGTCGCCGTAGATCTGCAGCAAGCAACTTGGCCGCAGGCGCTGCTCGCCTGCGGATATCGGCCGCAGAGACCATCAGTCTGGCTTATAGAGGGCCTGCTCTACTACCTGGCGAGACCCGCGGTGCACGCCCTCTTGAGCAGGTGCGCTCGCTCACCGCCGTCGACAGCCTCCTCGGATTGGACCTGATGAACCGAGGCCTGTTCTTCTCCCCGCTGGCGTGGCCGATGCAGACCGCGCTCGCCCGACGCGGAGCACCGGGACGGTTCGGGACAAATACTCCAGAGACATTGCTGGCCGCTCACGGCTTTGACGCCGACGTGACCCAGCCCGGCGAGGACGAAGCGAACTTCGGACGGTGGCCCCGACCGTTTATGCCCCGGGCGATGCCGGGCTTGCCACGAAGCTTCCTGGTAAGGGCCCGTCACTCGTAAGCAAGCGGCAGGCGAGCTTGAACTCCAGCCCTACAGCACTGGCCCAAGCCGAGAAGTCCCGGTTAGGCCAATTGCCCTGAGCGCGGCGCGAGCCACTTTCGGACGAGGGGCCAGACGCTGGCCGCGGCCGCTGGTCCGACGAGCATGCCGACGTGGCCGGCGTCCAGAGAAACCGATTCCTTGTCTGTGCTCTGCGCGAGAGCCGTCGTGGCCTTGGTCTGGGAGGACGGCACGACGTAGTCCCAATTGCCCGAGACGTTGAGCACAGCGCACGTGATTTTGGACAGGTTCACCCTGTTGCCGCGCAGCTGCACCCGCCCCTTGACGAGCTCGTCACGCTGGTAGAAGTCCTTCACCCACCTCCGGAAGGTCTCGCCCGGGAACGGTGCGGCGTCATCGACCCACTTGCATACCGCCAGCCAGGAATGCATCGAGACCTCCCGCGTGGCCAGCCCTTGTGCCTCCCGCAATGTCGCATCGTAGGCGCCGCCGAACGGCCGGACAGCGCTGCTTATACCGGTGGCCTGCAAAGCGGCCGCCAACTGGATCATTTCGCTGGCGAAATCTGTCGGCAGATTGCCCCAAAACCGGGGTACCACAGCCGGGTCAAAGAATGCTCCGCTGTTGCGGGTCATACGCGTCCAGAGCCCGAAAAGACCAGGGTGTTTGGGTGCGAACTCCGTGGGCGCGGAGAACAGGACGAGGTTCTTGAGAGGAGGGCCGGGAAACAGGGAGGCGTACATGGCAGACAGCGTGCCGCCCTGGGAATGGCCGAAGAGGCTGATCTCGGCGGCATCAGAAGCTTTGAGAACCTCCTGGATCGCGCCGGGTATGTAGTCCAGCACCAGGTCCTCAAGCGACAACCCCAAGTCCTCGGCGCTGGAAACCCCGAAATCGAACAGGTAGACGTCAAACCCCTCCTGCACCAGATGCTCCACCAGGCTGTTACCCGGCACCAAATCCAGGATGTAGGGCTTGAGCACGAAACCGTAAAGCAGCAATATCGGGACCCCTCGTCTCTTGCCGCCACCAGCTGCGGCGCCGCGGTAGCGGTAAAGACAGGCCCGGTTCTTGGTCCACACCACCTCTCGAGGCGTAGCTCCCGTCTCGACCCCGAGCTCCTCCAGCAGTACGTGGGTGCCCGTGGCGTACTTCCTGACGCGGATCGTCTCCGGACCGTCGTAGTCGAGGATCCCGAGCGGCCCGAGCCCGACTCCTTCCACACGACCACGTCCCTCATCGTTTAGCTTCGCCGCCCGCGGCGGCGGTGTTCTCGTCGCGTTATTGGGCATCGTTGCCTTTCGTCTCGCCTGCGAGGCTTCGTATGTGCTTGCAGATTATCAGTGGTCTCGCAAATAGTTAGCAGCAGCCGAGGCAATCGAGATCACTTTCTAAGCTTCTTGACCTGCTCCGGTTTCAGCCCAGGCGACTAGTGCTGGACGAAGAATCGGGCCATGTCGATGGAAGCGTTGGGGCCCGCCCGCCGGCCCGAACGGCGTAGGTCCAGGGCTATAAGGCGGCCGTCAGCGCCCCGTCGGCCTCGGGGTTCCACCGTCGCGCAACCATGTACACCCGATCGCCAGGAACGTCTCACGTCACGCACGTCGATCCGCGCTCGAACCAGCAAGCGCGTCAAGCGCTCGGTTGAGGACCCGGCACCTTCTGCTCCGGACCAACGATCGGGACAAGCAAAGGCGCCAAGCGCGTGGGGGCCTCAGCCGGGTACTGACTGAGATCGCTCCGATGGGCCGAAAGTCTGGAGGCACACCGAACACCTCGCGTAACGTGTCGATCTGCTCGACTGGTAGGCCGAACAAGCAGCCTCTTTTCGATGCCCATAGCGACAGGGGTTCCGCGTGCTCGGGATCTGGACTTCGGGTGATGGGTCTAGCGTTGGCCCTCATAACGCGTCCGCGGCAACTAACTCGAGCATTTGCGTAGTTCCCCCGAAAGACTGAGCAGAGGACACGAAACACCGATGAGCGCGACACCGCCGCCACAAACACCACAGACGCAGACCAACGGGACGACCGCGTTGCCGGAACAGGGACCGGTCCTCGACCTCACCCACCGGAGGGTGCTGATCATCATCGGCGCGTTGATGCTGGGGATGTTCCTTGCCGCGCTGGATCAGACGATCGTCTCGACCGCACTGCCGACGATCGTCGCCGATCTGCACGGCGCGTCGCACCTGGCCTGGATCGTCGTCGCGTATCTGCTTGCGGTGACGGTCTCGACTCCGCTGTGGGGCAAGCTCGGTGACCAATACGGCCGCAAGGTGTTCTTTCAGGCAGCGATCGTGATCTTCCTGTGTGGCTCGGCTCTGTCGGGGCTCAGCCGCAACATGACCGAGCTGATCGCCTTCCGGGCCGTTCAGGGTCTCGGAGGCGGTGGGCTGATGGTCGGTGCCCAGGCGATCGTCGGGGACATCGTTTCTCCCCGTGAGCGCGGTCGCTACCAGGGACTCTTCGGAGCGGTGTTCGGCGTGGCGAGCATCATCGGTCCGCTGCTCGGTGGCTTCTTCGTCCAGCAGCTCTCCTGGCACTGGATCTTCTACATCAACCTCCCGATCGGCGGCGTTGCGCTCACCGTCGTCGCTATCCAGGTGCCGGGTAACCTGCGCCGCGTTCACCATGTGATCGACTATCTCGGCGCGGTCGTCCTGACGCTCTCAGCGAGCTGCCTGGTCTTGTTTACAAGTCTTGGGGGCACCACCCTTGCCTGGGGGTCGCCGGCCAGCATCGGCCTCGGTGTCGCCGGTGCGGTCCTGCTCGTCGTCTTTGTGTTCGTGGAGCGCCGCGCGACCGAGCCGGTGCTGCCGCTACACCTGTTTTCCAACCGGGGCTTCTCGGTTACCAGCCTCGTCGGGTTCATCGTCGGGTTTGCGATGTTCGGCGCGATCACCTATCTGCCCCTTTTCTTTAGATCGTCCACGGCGAGTCACCGACGACCTCCGGGCTGCAGTTGCTGCCGCTCCTGGGTGGCCTGATCCTCTGCTCTACGGGGTCGGGGATCGTCATCAGCAAGACTGGGCGCTACCGGATCTTTCCGATCGCCGGAACCGCTCTGCTCACCGTCGGGCTCCTGCTCCTGGCCCAGGTGGGAATCACGACGAGCCTGATCGTCTCGGGCCTGTACATGTTCGTGCTCGGCGTCGGACTGGGCTGCGTGATGCAGGTGCTCGTCCTGATCGTGCAAAACGCCGTCCCCTACTCCGAGCTCGGAGTCGCCACCTCCGGCGCAACCTTCTTCCGATCCATCGGGGGATCGTTCGGCACGGCGATCTTCGGTGCCATCTTCAGCAACGTGCTCATCGGCAACCTCGTCCGGCATCTCGGTACCGCCAAGCTGCCCCCAGGCCTGTCGAGCGCCAGCGTCACCCCTGCCATCCTGGACAAACTCCCCCACGCCGTCCATCACGGCATTGCCGCCGCCTACGCCGAGTCCATCCAAACCGTCTTCATCATCGCCGCGCCGGTCGGACTCATCGCGTTCATCGCCTCCTGGCTCATACCCCAGGTCGAGCTCCGCCGCGGAGTCGGCGCATCACACGACTCCTCATCAAGCACCCCACCAGCACCAGATCTAAGCGCTCCTCAGCCGATCGTCTCCAAGTGAAGACACACGGCTGATCGGAGCGGTGCCGCCGTTAGTCAATCGGCCCCTCGCAGCGTCTCTGCCGTTCGCTGAGCGTTCTTGGCTTCTCGTGGTGATCGCAACACCCGCATCCAGCAAGGAGTCTTCCGGCGCGTGGATCGCGGGTCCTGTTTGCCGTCGGCGGGTGCCTAAACCCTGCTTTGACATAGCGTGACGGTGCCGTTACGGTTTGGGCCTGATGGTGCGGACACTGGACCCTGGTGTCGATGACGCGATCGCAGCTGCCGCGCTTGCGCTCCTGACCGAGCGCGGCTTCGCGCGAATGACGATTGAGGCCGTCGCCGAAGCTGCCGGCGTCGGCAAGCCGGCGATCTATCGCCGCTTCAGCGACAAGGCGGGCCTGGTGGCCCACGTGATCTCGCGTCAGCTGCCGGTGCTCGAGCCGCCGGATCTCGGCGACTCCCGCGCCGAGCTGTGGGGTGCGGTGGAGCACGGGCTTCCCGCCGATGGCCCAGCTTATGTGGGGTTGATCGGCGGGTTGATCGCCGAACAGGACTGTCACCCGGAGCTGATCGAGGCGTTTCGTCGATACGTACTGATCCCACGACGCGCGACCGTGCGATCGATCATCGAGCGCGGACAGGCACGCGGCGATGTGCGCGGTGACATAGATCCCGACGCGGCTCTGGAGCTGATGGCCGGTCCATTCCTGGCGCGCGTGTTCGCGGGTCTGGACACCGGCCGGCGGTGGCGCAGGGCCGCGTTTGAGACCTGGTGGGAGATCCTGCGAGAAGCCAAATGATTAGGTTCACAGTCGGGACCGAGATCGCCCGTTCCCCGACCGAGGTGTTCGCCTACGTCACAGACCCCGCCAAGCTCAAGACCTGGCAGACGAACACGATCTCAGCGGTGGCACAGGACGACCACCCAATTGGTCTCGGTACGCGCGTGCGCGAGGTACACCGCGCCCCAGGCGGCAAGGAGTTCGCCTCGCTCGTCGAGGTCTCCGAATACGAGCCCAACCCATCCTACGCCTCACCCTCAAGCGCCAGTTCGCCGGATATTGCATCACGCTCAAACGTGTGCTCGAGAACACCCCGCCGACGACGTGACCACACCCGCGACCAGGACCGGGTCACGCAGGTCCCCGCACGACCTGCTCTACGTCCGCGGCGAGTGTCGCCGTCCATCGCGCGGAAGACCGATGCCGTCGAGCGGCCACAGTGCCGGTGATCGGCACCCCAGGCAGTGAGACCTGTATCCACTCCGCAACAGGCATCTCGCCCCGGACAACGAGCGTCCCACTTAGGGCGGATAGCGTGCCTCCGACCCATTGCACGTGACCCTATCCGAGCAGTCGGTGGACGCCTCTGTCGTCGTGCCTGCGGTTCGCCGGATGCAGGGCCTCGAGGACGGGCCTTACGTCCGTCCTTTGCCTAGGCAAACCTCGACGTCTCAGTCGCGTAATTGGCGACGAACAGTACTAGGGGATGCGAGGCCTCCGCGCCCTGCTTTGGCATGGGCCCGGATGCCGCGGTGATCAGAAACGGTGGCTTGGCCGATGGCGCTTGCCGGGGTTGGTAACCGGGCCTGGCGATGTCTCGCCAGGCCCGGTTCACGATCTAGAAGCTGACTTTGCCGCTGCCGTAAACGATGGCCATCTGGGCCACCGTGGTGCCGCTGTTGCTCGTGTTGCATTGCCCCTTTTTCGGGCCGCTCTTGTACGTCGAGCCGATGAAGCCGAACGATTCTGTGATCTTCACGGTCCCGTGGATGCCAGCGTAGAGCCCCGTCCCGCTGACGATCGGAGCCGCGCCTGACACGGTGGAGGACGCTGAGCACGTCGCCTTATCCACGGTCCCAGGCGCGTTATTGGCCTTCTTGGTAACGGCCGTGAGGTCGAGCGTGATCATCCCCTTCTTTAGGGTCGCCGTTGCGAGCTTCTTGCCGTTGGTAGTGACAGAGTGGCTTGTCCCGAAGTCGCCGACCGCGCCGGTAAAGAGGACCTTCCCGTTGCCTTGCTTCTGCGCGGGCTGAACGAATAGCTGGATCCGACCGCCTGCCGGTGTTCCCGAGCCCGCCCCCAGCGCGACCGACGCACCGACGATCAGGCAGGCGAGCAGGCCTACGACTCCAACCGCTGTCTTTCCTAGCCGCATCCCAACCTCCTGAGTCTCGACCAGACCGCACACCGGATCGACTCGCCACCCGAACGCGCGGGTCCCCCGCGTGGGGGCTGGCGCGAGCATAAGCATGACCACGACCCCACTTCGTTGCGAAAACGTTACGCACCCAGGCGCAGTCCGCGCTCCATCGCTAACCCTGACGACCCCACTCGCCGAAACCGGGGCGACCGCGACGGCGTGCAGGATCGGGGGATGGGAACACGGCCGCCGCGCCGGCACGGACCGCTAGCTCGCGGACGAGACGGTCATGGGTGCCGGCGTTGCCGAACACCCACCCGGCTCCGTGGATGTACAGAACCACCGGCAGGGTGCCGGTGGCTCCGGCCGGGCGGACGATCCGCACCGAAACATCGCCGCTGGGGCCGCCGGGCACCTTGATCCACTGGTCGGTGACCTCCGGCTTGGCGATCTCACCGGCCTGGGTCTGGTTGACGACCTCTCGGCCCTTCTCGGGGCCTAGGTCGTAGAGGAACGGGGGGTTGGCGGTCGCGTCGGCGAAATCCTGAGCGGCCTGCTCGAGCGGGATGCGATGGGTGGAGACCGGGCCTCCGTTGACGGCGGTACTCATTGTCCTTGCTCCTTCTCGCGCGGTCTGGCGCGACTCTTGAATTGGTCTGGGCTGAATCGGGCTGGTTGGCGCCTGCGAAGTCACGCGACCGAGGCCGGCGGCTGGGCCGCCGGCCTCGGAGCGCCAGGTTGGCGGTCAGCGGGTCGCGATGGCGGCCCGTTCGATCAGCCGCGCGACCGTGTCGGGATGCGAGATCAGCCCCAGGTGCGAGGCCTTGATCTTGACGACGGTCGCGTGGGCGCGGGCGGCCATGAAGACCTGCTCGGCGGGCGGGAGGACCATGTCCTGGGTGCCGATCAACGCGAACGACCGGACGGTCTTCCACGCTGGTGGGCCTGAGGGTTCCTGCAGCGCGCTAGCGGCCAACGGCTCCTGGGTGGCGGCGAGGATCGCGTCCTGCTGGACACTGAGGTCGGCGCCGAAGTCCGCTCGATATACGCTCGGTTTGACGTAGAGGTCGGTGTCAGCTCCGGCCGGTCCGGTGAAGGGCACGGAGTTGAACGACGCCCTCGCCCGGCACGGGTTGCTGGCGATCGGCGCGAGCGTGACGTTTCGAGGCGACGGGTGCCAGCCTCGCACCGTACGCCGCGCCTCTCCTGTACGGCGAATGGCTGCGCCGGGAGCGCCGCCGACTCGACGCGCGCGAGCAGCTACGCACCGCCCACAGGCTATTCACGGAGTTCGGCATGGAAGCGTTCGCCGAACGCGCCCGGCTCGAGCTCCAGGCGACCGGCGAACATCCGCGCAAGCGGACCGTCGAGACGCGCGACGACCTGACCCCCCAGGAAGCACAGATCTCCCGCCTCGCGGCCGGCGGTGCCACCAACCAAGAAATTGCCGCGCAGCTGTTCATCAGCCCCAGCACCGTCGACTACCACCTACGCAAGGCATTCCGCAAGCTCGGAGTCAAATCCCGACACCAACTCAAACAGCACCTGCACCAGCCACGCACACACGCCGAACCCGCCGCTCGGGAGAACTGACCGTCGAACACTGGGCCGGCCGTGTTTCCTCCCGGTGGAGGGGTTTGGGCGGATGTTGCTGGCGAGATAGATGGCGCAGCGTTTGTCGTGAGCTGCGAGCCCGCGACGCCCCCGCACGAGGCGACGATCGCGGTCGAGCGATTCGCCCGACCCCGAGTCAAGCGCCCGTGCTTTCGACGGCGGCCTCGCCAACCAGGATCCTGACCGCGGATCCGAACCGGAGCTCACCCTCAGCTTGCCGTCACCAATACGCTGATCGCTGCAGCTCAAAGCAGCAGTTACGGTCGGTCCCCGGCCGACTTGACGCTGCCGCCTTGGGCCCGAGCCCGCGCTGTCAGAGTCACGCTTTCGCGCGGCTGCGAGCATCAGTCCGGGCGCGATGCGTGCCTCGCTTCGCGCGGCAAGCGCAATCGCCCGACCGCCGAATCGACGCGCTGACGCATGTGTCGCGCTCGAGGCGATTCGCGAGATCAGCCCAAGAGAGGCGACTCTGACCTGCTTTGGCGGCGCGAGACTACGTCGGCACTTGTGCGCCGGCGGGGAGCAGCTGGCGGTCGTCCGAGGTCAGCGCTTGGCGATTGATTCGCGGACGGCCGGCACGACTTCGTGTGCCCAGAGGTTCAGTGTCGTGTCGCTGATGCTGTCGCCAGGAGGGACCAAGTAGTTGAACGCGCCGGCACCGTGTTCAAGCACGGCGAAGGTAAGCTCCTCTACCCATTGCGTCACTCCGCCCCCGATCCAGCGGTCCTCCTCTTCGCGGGTCTCTGGTAGCGGATCTCGGGTAATGCGCCCTGACACGAGGTAGATGGTGTCGACATCGGTGGGGTTTCTCCCTGCCGAAGCAGCCGCTTCGTCGACGATGGGCCTCGACTCGGCAACCCGCGTGCTTCGCCAGTCGGCGAGGTGTGGTGGTATCCATCCGTCCGCGTGTCGGCCGGTCACCGCCAGCCCCTTCGGGCCGCCCGCTCCGATCCAGATCGGCGGCGTCGGTGCGGCTGCGGGTGTCAGCTCGGCGACTTGGTAGAACTCGCCGTCGAACGTGACCGGATCGCCGCCGCCGGAGAGCGCTCTCACGACCATGATCGCCTCTTCCAGCGCTCGTACCCGGGCTGCGGGCGACAGGCGAGGGACACCGAGGGCCACGATCTCCTCCCACATCCCCCCCGCACCCATTGCGAGTGCGACACGACCGCGAGAGATCGTGGACAGTCCCGTGACCGTCCGGGCGAGTATCGGAGCGGGACGGCTCAGCAGGTTTGTGCAGATCACCGCTCCGGCGATGTTCCTCGTCGCGCCCAGAACGAACCCCAGCGCGGCGTAGGCGTCGAGGCGCTCGGCGAAGTAGGGATGGTCGCCGACGCTGACGACGTCGAGACCCGCCTCGTCGGCCAGGCGGGCGTGCCCGAGCATCTCGCCGACCTGGTGGACGCCGGCCTCCAGCCCGAGGCCGAAGAGGACTTTGCGGTTGGGATTCACGACACGTACAACGTACGTCACGTACGCCGTACTTGTCAAGTAGAGTTCGGTCCGCAATGTCTCTCACCGACGGCACACCACCGATCACCCCCTCGGCCCGTCATCGCTCGACTCGTGACCGCCCGGCAAAGGCACCGCTCAGCGAGGACGCCATCGTCGACGCGGCCCTGGCGATCCTGAAGTCAGAGGGTCCGGAGGCAGTCACGATGCGCCGGGTCGCAGCCGCCCTGGACACGGGAGCTATGTCGCTCTACGTCTACGTTTCCGGCCGCGAGGGCCTGCTGCAGGCGATGCTGGATCGCGTCACCGCCACGATCGAGCTCGAAGCCCCGGACCCTTCCCGTTGGCGTGCTCAGCTGCACTCGCTGCTCCAGCGCATGCACGAAGCACTGGTCGCTCATCCCGGGATCGCCGCGATGACCCTGGCCGATCCACCCACGACTGAAGCGGTTCTGCTTCTGACCGAGAACCTCCTGGGAATCCTGCTCGCCGGCGGGCTTGACCCCCAAGACGCCGCCTGGGCTTGCGACATCTTCGTGTTGTTGGTGACCGGCGTCGCTAGTGAGGACGATGTGCGGCGCCCTCGCGGCCGCAGCGACGACGGCGACCGACAAGCGCATGTCGACAAGCTCTACAAAACCTTCGCCGGCCTAGCGCCCGACCGGTTCCCACTGATCGCCGCCCACGCAGCGCAGATGGTCGCCGGCGACGGGGACGAGCGGTTTCGCTTCGCCATCGACGTTGTTATCCACGGCGTACTCGCCCGAGCAGCCCGGCAGTAACCCACGAGCGCATGATCGCCAACCTCATCGACAACGCCGTGTGCCACAACAACCCGGGTGGCGGGATCGAAATCCGGACGATCCCGCAAGCCGAGAGCGCGGTCGTGAAGATCGCCAAACACGATCGCCCGCGCCCGCAACGCCACGATCCCCGCTGGCCCCAGCCGATGGCGCCGGGCCAGACCGCCGGATCGGCCGCGTAGCTGACGCGCGCTATTGAGCTGAAGGCGGCCGGCCGCACCCGACGGTATAGGCTCGCTGCATGCCTGCGTGGTTCGAAGAGCTCAGCGGCTTTCTCCGGATCCAGTCGATCAGCGCTGAGGCAGTGCACGCAACGGACGTGGTGCAGGCCGGCGAATGGGTATGCGAGCTGATCCGGGGCGCTGGTGGACGCAGCGAGATGATCGACTGGCACGGTCAGCCGCTGGCGATCGGAGAGCTTCGAGCGAGTGCAGACGCCGACCGAGCGCCGACGGTTCTGTGCTACGGCCACTTCGACGTGCAGCCGCCCGATCCGCTCGAACTGTGGGAATCACCGCCGTTCGAACCGGAGATCCGAGGCGAGTACGTCTACGGCCGCGGAGTGGCGGACGACAAAGGTCAGCTCTATCTCCTGCTCAGTGCCGCCCGCGAACTGGCGCAGGCCGGGGAGCTGCCCGTCAACGTCCGCTTCGTCTGCGATGGCGAGGAGGAGACCGGGGGGCACTCGGTCGTCGAGTACCTGCAGGCAGACGAGCGCGGGGCGGACGCCGCGGTGATCTTCGACATGGGCATGATCCGGAAAGGACTGCCAGCGTTCACCGTCGCGACCCGGGGGATCGTGTACTTCCACGTGAGCCTGCGCGCAAGCGAGCGCGACCTCCACTCAGGCCTTTACGGCGGTGCCGCGCTGAACGCCGCGCACGCTCTCGTGCAGACGCTCTCGCCCTTGATCGCTGTTGACGGCCGTCTCGCGCTGCCACTCCGTAAAGGAATCATCCCGCCGAGCCCGGAGGAGCTTCAGGTGTGGCGCGAGTTACCTGCGGGGGAGGATCAGCTCGCCGCGCAGGGCGGTCGTCCCGCGGACGACCAAGCCGGCCAGGAGTTCTTCGTTCGGACGCTCGCGGAGCCGTCGCTTGACATTAACGGCATCCGCAGCGGGTCACCCGATGTTGTCAAGACCGTGATCCCCAGTCTTGCTGCGGCCAACGTGTCGATTCGGTTGGCCCCAGGTCAGCCGGTTGAGGAGATCGCCGCAGCGTTCGAGCGGCTGCTGCGCGAGGCAGCGCCCGCCGGTGCGGAGCTGCAGGTCGAGTCGCTCGCCTCGGCACCCGCGGGAATCGTGCCGCCCACAGCGCCAGCCTTGCAGCTTGGCCTGAACGCGTTCGAGCGAGCGCTTGGCGTCCGCCCGGTGCTGATCCGCTCCGGCGGAAGCCTCCCAGTCCTCGGGACGCTTGCCGACAGGGGTATCGCCACGATCGTCACGGGCTTCTTCCTACCGGACGCGAACATCCACGCTCCGAACGAACGGCTGCTCGCCGAGTACGTGCCGCTCGGGACGGCGACTGCCAGAGCGCTATTTCAGGAATTACGATCGCTCTAGCGTCGGTCTCGCCTACCTAGACGACGGATAGTTCGCGTCCTTCTCCTGCGCGCTCAGCCTCCGCGCCCCACCGGGCTTTGGATCGCCAGGATCCAAGGCGTGGTGAGGTCTTGCGCCGGAGCCTATTGTTGATCGATGGACCTCTGCTTGATGATCGAGGGACATGAGGGCGTGACCTGGCGACAATGGCAGGCGCTCGCGCTCGCTTGCGAACAGCACTCGATTCCGGTGTTGTTCCGGTCTGACCACTACCTCGACAGCCTGCACCCGGAGCGTGGATCGCTTGATGCATGGGGAACGCTCAATGCGCTCGCCGCGGTGACCTCGACACTGCGGCTCGGCACGATGGTCTCTCCCGCGACATTCCGCCATCCCTCTACGCTCGCCAAGCTCGTCGCCACAGCCGATCAGATCTCCGATGGAAGGATTGAGCTCGGACTCGGCGCTGGCTGGAACGAGCGAGAGCACGCGGCGTACGGCTTTCCGTTCCCCAACACCAGGACGCGGATGGACATGGTCGAAGAGCAGCTTCAGGTGGTCCTCGGGACCTGGTCTGACGGTCCTTTCTCGTTCGAAGGCGAGCATTACCAGCTGCATGACCTCGACGCCCAGCCAAAACCAGTCCAGCGGCCCCGCCCGCCGCTGATCATGGGCGGTAACGCAGGGCCGCGGAGCTGCGCGCTGGCCGCTCGGTTCGCCGACGAGTACAACACCGTCTACCCAACCGTCTCGGATGTCCGTGAACGGCGGGAGCTGGTCGTGGCAGCGTGCAAACGCGCTGGTCGCGAGGCGATCCCGTTCTCAATCATGACGGCCGTAATCGCCGGCACCGATGAGAAGGACCTGCGAGATCGGCTCACGCGAGTGGCCCGAGTGCGCTGGGACGGGCCCGACGCGATGATGGCTGAGCGGCCGCCAGGATGGATCGTCGGCGTCGTCGAGGAGGTGGCGGAGCAGTTGATTGCCCTTCGCGACGCAGGCGTTAGCCGCGTCGTGTGCCAGCACCTCGCACCTGAGGACCTCGACTTCGTCGCGCTGCTCGGCGGTGAGCTCGCTCAATTGGTCGCCTGAGCACAGACGGGGCCGGGCAGGAGGCGGTGGCTGGATTCGCACTCTACGTCTGCCGCGCGGCAAGGCGCTCCACACGCATAAAGGCAGTGCTGGCTGGGCGCGGCCTTAACGGCCGTTGAGAACTATGCCGGCGAATCGGAACGACGAATGAGCGCCCAAATCACGCCCGCGACTATGAGGGCGATCACGATGTCCCGGGAACGCCTGCGCCCCCAGCCGGATCAACGCGGGGCGCGCGCGACCGAACCCTGTCCGTTCCTCGAGGTCGACGCCGGCATCGCCCAACTCCTGTCGGAGTGCGTTCAGCGCCGGGCCGCGACCCCGACCGCCAGACCCGACGGCTCATCGCCCAGCTCGAACGGCTCGGAGACACCGTCACCCTCCAAGACGCGCCCCTGGCAGCCTGAACGCCGCACTATCCCAACAGCCCTTGAATGGAAGGCAAAGCACAACCCCAAGCGTCATTTTCCCACTAGGCGTTGCCGAGCACGACGCCGACGGCGACGATCATGGCCCCGCCGAGTGCGACCTGTAGCAGGCTGACGCGCAGCGAGACCGCGAGGAAGCGTTTGCGGATCAGCGAGATCGTGGTGAGTTCCAGCGCAACGACGACCCCGGCGACGAGGAGTGCGGTGTGTACGTTGGGGATGAGGAAGGGCAGGGAGTGGAAGGTCCCGCCGAGCGCGGTCATGGCTCCCGTCACCAGGCCACGAGCGAGGCCCGAGCCGCGTCCTGTCTGGGTGCCGTCGTCGGACAGGGCTTCTGAGAAGCCCATGCTGATGCCGGCTCCGAGTGCAGTGGCGAGGCCGACGAACAGCGCTGCGTGTGAGCCTGCGAGAAGCGCTGCGGCGAAGATCGGCGCGAGTGTGGAGAGTGTCCCGTCGATCAGCCCGACGAGGCCTGGCTGGACGTATCGGAGCACTAACGCCGGCTGGTCGATTCTTCCTGGTCGGAGTTTCCCTGTTAGGTGTGCAATGGCTTCGGTCATTCGTAGCCCGGCGGCCGGACATGAGTCGTCCTAATGGCCGCCCCCGTAGGCGTGGATCGTGGGCAGCAACGCCAATGCCAGTGCTACGCCGCCGCCGACTGCGGCGGCCACCAACAGCGTCCTGATGCCCGCGCCGGGAACGTCCCGGCGGCGCGCCGCGCTCCAGTCGACGCGCAGGGAGCGCACGACCCGCGGAACGTATGCGACGAAGTGCACAGCCAGCACCACCCCGAACACGATGAAGCTCAGCTTGTGGATCGTCAGCAAGGTGCCAGATTTATGTCCGGCGGCGAGCAGGAGCACGCCGCTTGCGAGCACCGCGATCGTGCTCGCGACGAGCAGCGGCGCCATCAGCCGGAGCGGCAGCAGCGGTGGCCCCTTGGCGCGATAGACGCGGGACCCTGCGTAGTAGCTAGCCATCCGATAGCCGGTACT
>Ga0182024_10014831_pt1 | contig 15014 bp, 15 predicted proteins | sample P32metaG_FD_120480 | JGI IMG/M metagenome (GOLD analysis project Ga0182024, IMG submission 120480) | Permafrost microbial communities from Stordalen Mire, Sweden - P3-2 metaG (Illumina Assembly) | ecosystem: Environmental > Terrestrial > Soil > Wetlands > Permafrost | place: Sweden: Stordalen... | reverse complement strand
CCAGTGCGCAGATAACCCTTGGCCGCTCCCCATTCTTCATCCAGCACATTTTCCGTCTGGCTCTGAAAAGTGCCGCTCAATATCTGGCGGAACAGCATGCCGAGCAAAACCAGCAGGATGCTAAAGAAGATGACGTAACTCAGAGCCAGGCGGAAGCGAAGGCCGCGCGTCCATCCCAGAGCTTTGCCCGGTGTGATCATGTGGCCTGTTCGACCGCCGTCTCCACGGCCTTTTCAGGAGTGTCTAGCATATAGCCGATGCCGCGCACGGTGTGGATCATCTTGACGGTAAATTTGTCGTCGATCTTGCTGCGCAGATGCCGGATGTACACGTCGACAATGTTGGTGAGCCCGTCATAATCCATGTCCCAGACATGTTCGACGATCATGGTGCGGCTCAACGGGCGGCCGCGATTGCGCATCAGATATTCGAGAATGCTGAATTCCTTGGGCGCCAGCTCGATGTTTTCGTTCGAGCGCGTTACCTTGCGGCGAATGCAATCGAGCAGCAAATCGCCCACCTGCAATCGTTCCGGCATGGGCTGGCCGCGACGCAAGCGCGCTCGCACGCGAGCCAGAAGCTCGACGAATGCAAACGGCTTCACCAGGTAATCGTCGGCGCCAAGTTCCAGACCCTTCACCTTGTCGTCGAGGGTGTCGCGCGCGCTGAGGATTAAGACCGGCGGGCTGGACTTGCGATTGCGAATTTTCTGCAGCACAGTGAGGCCGTCCATGTCCGGCAGCATGAGGTCGAGAATAATGAGGTCGTACTCAGCACCATGCACCAGATCGACGGCGGTCGCGCCGTTTCCTGCGACATCGACGGCATAGCCTGCGCTTTCCAGGCCACGGGACAAGAAGTCCTGAATCCGTTTTTCGTCCTCGACAACCAGTATTCTCATAGGTTTGGGCTAGTCACAGCGCTGCGGAAATCTATATCTCTATTAAACCACTGCATGTTGAAAGGATGTAGGGATGCGTGCGCTCGCGGTGGCGGGGCAACGGAAACCGGCCAAAAGCGTCTCACCGTTAGAGGCTAGGTGCGAATGAAAAGGCTGGTAGGAGTTAGCATCGTTGCGATTGGATTGGCCGGTAGTTTGGCGTGCAGCCGTCAGGACGCCGACCGTGCCCGGTCCGAGAGCCGTGAGGCGCAGGACAAAGCGCAACGGCAGCTGGAAGAAGCCAAAGATAAATTGCGCCAGGGGTTAAAGCGCGCCGACGATCACACTCGCGAAGATCTGGACAAGGCGCGCGACCAGGTGCGGCATGCGTTGAGCCAATCGGAGCGCGATGCCGAGCATGCCCGGGATAAACTGCGCGAGCGCGAAAAAGACCAGCGCGAAAAAGACGACCAATAAGCCAGGGCTGGAGCCTAAGGCTTGGCTTCGAATATTAAGTTGAACGGCGTTTGTGTGGCGCGCCGGAAAGAACTGAATCCCGCCGACAGCACTACCTCGCGTAAGCGCTGCTCGCCGGCCTGAGCACCCAATGCAGTACCTACTTCCTGGGCCATCGAGGCAGGTACGCATAACATTGTCGATGCGGAGTAGAACAGGCGTCCAACGGGATTGTGGTTCGCCTCGGTGGCATCTTCGGCGTAAGGTTCGACGATCATCCAAGTGCCGTCCGGCTTCAGCGTAGACCGCACATAACGGGCAACGCCGGCGGGATCTCCCATATCGTGCAGGCAATCGAAGAACGCAACCAAATCGTAATCTTTACCGGGGAACGCTTTCGCTGACGCAACCTCGAAGGTGATACGATCGCCCAAGCCCTCGCGAGCCGCATTGGCGCGGGCCAACTCGATAGACTGCTCGTGATAATCGAACCCGTGCAGTTTCGAATTTGGATATTCTTTGGCCATCAGAATAGTGGAGGAGCCGAGCCCGCATCCTATGTCTGCAACTTTCGCGCCCTGCTTCAATCGTTCTGCGACTCCGGTGAGCGCGGGAATCCAACTCGTCAGCAAATTGGCAATGTAATTCGGGCGGAAAAATCGCTCGGTTCCGTGATAAAGGTCATGATGGTGTTCATGCCATCCGACGCCCTGTCCGGTCTGAAACGCCTGCTCGATTTTGCCCGCGTCATGAAAGCAGGCTGAAATGATCTGAAATGCGCCGGGAAGATAGGCCGGGCTGTTCTCGACTGCCAGCGCGAAGGCTTGTTCCGGAGGAAGCAAGTAGGTTCGAGCCGCAGCGTCGTACGTGACGTAACCGCTGGCGGCGTTGGCATTCAGCCATTCGCGAATGTTTCGCTCGTGGGTTCCGGTGCGCTGGGCGAGCTCGGCGGGAGTGACGGGCTTGGAATCGGCTATGGCTTTATAAAGGCCAAGTCTGTCGCCGAGCAGGACAAGAACCGCGTGCATAGCCGCCCCCATGTCGCCAACTGCTTGGCCCATGAATTGTTGGAGTTTATCCAAGTTAACCGCCGGAGCGGCGTGTGAGGTGCTCATGATGTTTTCTCCTATGGCTTAATGGTCCTGCCGGACCTTCTCGCGTTCTTCTTTTTCCTTCTCTTTCCAACCTTCGGACGCTTTGCGGGCGCTCTCTTGCAACTGACGCCCGGCTGCGGCGGCGGCCTTTTCGGCGTGTTTGGCCACTTCGTGAGCGGCTTCGCCAACTTTATACGCCGCCGAGTTCCGATCGCGTTCTTCTCGTTCCCGCTGCGCTTCCCGCTCGCGTTGGCTGGTGCAGGCGCAGGCGCTCAGGCTCAACAAGGTCAGTACAGCTATTTGGGACCGCATGACTCTCAATATAGCGGTTGGGGCTTCGCCGGGGAATGAGCCGCAGTACCCCGATTGTTACAATTGACGCAGGTTTGCTTGATACTAGGAGTTCTTGTTAATTTAGCGGCACTTTCGGACACAAGTTTCGCTGACAAAATGCTTAAACGAAGTATAATACACGTTACTTTATTCTTGGCATAGGCGAGGACCTGGTGCGACACGTTCCGCAGATTCTTTTTTTCGTCATATTGCTGACTATTTCGATCAAAGCGCAGACAGCCCGGCTCCGTGGGCCGATCGACGAAACCCAACAGAATGGCCTTTCCGGGCACCATACATCCGGACACAGGGACCGCAGTCGACTTGGGACCCTTCGAAACCCTCCCGAATGATTGGGCCGTTGATGGTCCTGCTAAAGCGGACCGAGTTGACCAATCGTCGACCCTCGCCGCGAACTTCGGCAGCGCTACTTTAACTCCTTACGGGACGTTGAAGGGCATTTGGCTGGATCTTCAGCGACCATCAATGGAGTGCCTGCGCCGTATTATTTCGCCGCTTACGGACAAGTGAACATACAGGTTCCCTACGAGACGGCGCTGGGAGACGCGGTTCTGACGATTACCGGATGGAGCGGGCAAAAGTTCAACTACGCATTCACAGTGCTGCCCAGCGCGCCGGGAATTTTTATGGATTTGAAGAACGGCGTGCCAGTGCCCTCCGAGACGGGAAGTGCTGGTCAAGAAGTGCTGCTATTCATCACCGGAGCTGGGCTGGTATCGCCGGCACTCGCGACTGGCGCATCGCCCGCCCCAGGCACGCCGCTCGACCAGTTGCCCAAGCCGCAACTGCCCGTATCGGTGACCGTGGGAAATTTGCCGGCGCAAATCGCCTTTATCGGCATCGTTCCGGGAATTGCCGGGCAACGCAGATCAATTGCATCATTCCGGCCAATGTTCGCTCGGGAATTCAGCCGGTCGTCGTAACGGTAGGGGGCGTGCCCAGTCCTCCGGCGATGATCGCTATTCAGTAGGTCAGTGCGCATCACAGTAGATTAGTGCGCATTACGGTGGATCAGTGGGCATCGATAAATACTTCGAGGGTTAACGGCAAGTGGAACGGAATGGTCTGTGGCGGCTCGCATACTGTTTCGGTGCATTGTTGAAACCGGAGTTGGCCGGACAACCTGATTTGCCCCGCCGCGAGGGGAAATTTGAGCAATAGCGAACCCACTGCCTGGAAGGAACCGCTGTAGACGGGAAGCGTCTCGTGAAGCGTTGCGTTTTCCATCAGCTCGGCCTCGGGCAACTCGAAGGACTGACGAACGACCTTGGGATCATCGAACTCGATCGAAGTGACTGTGTACGCGGCCGGTAAAGGCTTTCCATAGACGTGCCATCCGGGCTCGAGTTGGAACTTCGCCGAGAACCCGATTTCCTGGCCTGCAAAGGCCCGGCCGCTGGATAGTGTTAGCTCTACCGTGAGCGCTCCGCTGCTGAGGACGACCACAGGAGCGTCCCCGCCGATCACTCCGAATTCGCGCAAGACCACTTCGGATGCAGTTATGCGGTGCTGGTAATTAGCAACGAAATACTTTCGGATGATGATGCCGTCTGGCGCGACCAAGTATTCCACGGGATGCGGCACGCCGTGGGCTCGCAGTCCTGGGGCGATATTGGTATTGAAGATCCCAAAGCGGCGGATCACGTCGCTATCGGGATCGGAAAGCAACGGAAATCCGATGTCGTGCTGATCGGCGAAGCTTTTGAGAATCTGAGTGGAATCGTAGCTGATGCCTGCGATCCGGACGCCATTTTTCTCTAGCATCGAACGGGATTGTTCCAACTCGACCAGTTGGGAGCGGCAGTAACGTCACCAATCGGCACTGCGATAAAACACGAGCAGCACGCCGCTGGGACCAGTCAGATCGGGAAGCGATCTTAGAGCGCCATTTTGATCGGCAAGAGTAAAGCCGAGGATACGCTGGCCGGGTTCCGGCCCCGAAGCGTAATTATCGTTGGTTGCGTTTACATGCTGGGCTTGCAACTCATCGGAGACTGGTTCCCCGGCGGCGCGACGCCGTCCGAACTCCCGCATGATGGCAGCTTTTTCGGCTAGATCGGATGGTGGTTGGTAATCCATGGAACCCCTCCAAACAGAGTATCAACTGGGCACCGAAGCCCGATAAGACCGCTGGCGGACATGTCACAAGCAGTTCGAGACGATGCTTGGACAGCTCGATAACCGCAAGCGAGCCGCAGATTGGACTAAGGGCTTTTCTGCCAACGACACAAGGAACTTCTCACAGTGGGGATTCCCTTGCATGAGTTCGTTCGCTGTCAAATTGAGGAGGACCACTATGAAAGGCATCACTGTGCTGCTGGTTGCCGTTGTAATACTGGCAGGGATTGTCGCGTTTACAACGCCCGCGTCTCTACACGCCGCTGACTCGGGCGCCCCCATCTTCGTAACAACAATTCCCCCTGGATACCGGGACTGGAGGTTGATCTCCGTCTCCCACGAAGCAGGCAACCTGAACAGTATCGGCGCCATTTTGGGCAACGATGTGGCGATCAACGCCTACCGCGAGGGGAAGCTCCCATACCCGGACGGCACCATTATCGCCGCTCTGCACTACGGTCACGTACCGTCGGCTGAAAACAACAAAGTCTTTGGCCAAGCCCAATCTTTCGTCCCTGGCTCCCCCACGAACATTCAGTTCATGGTCAAGGACTCAACGAAGTACATCGCGACGGGCGGCTGGGGGTTCGCTACCTTCATAGACGGCAAGCCCGCCCCGGCGGCGTCAATGAAATCTTGCTTCCCTTGCCACAATGAGGCCAAGGCTAGCGACCTCGTCTTCACGCATTACGCACCCTAAGATAGCGACAACGATACCAACAACACGTTGCAAAAGCTCATCAACGAAAAAACCGTCATTGCCGGCAACAACCATCGAACATTTACGCTTCGGGCGAAAGCAGCGCACAGTCTCGACGGAGTGCAGGAAAGGCGAGACAGCGCGCATTCGATAAAGGCGTTTGAAGTAAGGCGCTGGCGCGGCGTTTCCCATGCGTCTAGCGATGGGTTTTGAATAGATCTTCGGAGCCGGGAACCGCGAGAATAAGAAGCGCTTCGGTCAGAGAAAGGTCGCAGAGGCGTTCCGTCGGAGCGGGTGGTAGTCGATGGGACTCGTTGTTGGTGCAACCCAGCGACGAACTTCCCAGCACCCTCACTGGCAAGAAGAAGTGTGACGGTGCGCGGATCCGATCGGTATGGTCAAGCGGCTCGCCGACCTGCGCGAGGTCGACAAGGAGCGCCTCCAGCTTGGACATTTGCACGTGCTGCCGCCGACCCCAGGCCAGGCTCGACCAATGTCGGCGGCGCCTGGGCATTGACTACGTAGTTGCGGATCGTTCCTTTGTTTATGCTAAATGTGAAAGAAATACTATCGTAAGAGACTGTCCGGCTCGGAGAGAGTTGAGAATTGGTCAGATTGGGCTTCTGATGTGATCCATTCTCGCTTCCCGATTCTCAAGTCTCATCCGCAAGGAGACGCGCAAATGCAACGACTGCTCCCATTACTGATCAGCACGGTACTTCTCGGCGCGCAGGCGCCGCCGGATAGTACCGCCCATTCTGTCGCTTATGTGGATATCCTGCCGGCATCCAGAACCGCAGCGATCACTGCTATCAAGCAGTACAGGGATGCAAGCCGAAAAGACGACGGATTCCAGCGGATCGAGTTCTTCGAGCAGGCCGGACGGCCCGCACACTTCTGCATCCTTGAAACGTGGGCCAACAGCCATGACCTTGATACCCATGCCGCATCGGCGAGTGCCAAGGACTTCCGAAATAAGATCGACTCGATGAGGCTGAGCGATTACGACCAGCGGCCTTACAAGACTCTGTCGTTGGGCACTGCTCACAGTGACGGAAGCAGCCGCAGCATGTTCGTAATCACACACGTCGATATCGGCGCGCAGGGCACAAGCGCCACGGACTTCCTTCGCAAGCTGGCCGAGGCCAGCCGGAAAGAAGAAGGCAATCTCCGGTTCGATGTCTTACAGCACGCGATGCGGGCGAATCATTTCACGGTTATCGAAGAATGGCGGACCGCGAAAACACTCGAGACGCATGCGGCTGCGGCTCACACGAAGGAATACCGGAACAGCCTTGGCCCGATCGCCGGCAGCCCTCTGGACGAACGTCTTTATAAAGTCGTGGAGTAAAACCCATGTAGTACGGGTCATCATGAGGCAACGGTTGGTCGGCCGGCGTGAATGTCAAATAGGTGTACACTACCTTGCAGCGCGACGTGGAACGCTAACACGAGAACAAAACGAGCAAGGAGCTCAGCATGCGAAATTTGAGCCGACTCGGACTTACGCTGGGAGCTTGCGCCGCCATTCTCAGCGCATCCGGGGCCAGGCTCTGCGGACAACCCAGCTACCCGCCACCCAATGATCTCCCCAATCCCTACACCACCGTTCGGGACTGGGCGCAGTTGCCAGACGGAAGAAAATGGGGCTCGACGGCTGGCGTCGAAGTTGGTCCGGACGGGCATATCTGGGCCTATGACCGGTGTGGCGCGAATAATTGCGCCGACTCAAACCTCGATCCTATCCTCGAGTTTGATCCGTCGGGAAAAAATCTGCGTCATTTCGGTGCGGGATTATTCGTGCAACCACACGGTCTCTACGTTGATAAAGACAGCAACGTCTGGGTAACCGATGCCCAGGGGCAGGGAGCCAAGGGCTATCAGGTTTATAAGTTTAGTCGCGAGGGAAAAATATTGATGATCCTCGGCAAGGCTGGCGTGGCCGGCAGTGGTCCGGACACCTTCAATCAACCGACGGATGTCGCGGTCGCGCCCAACGGCGATATTTTCGTCTCGTCGGGCCATTCGCCTGGATACGGCGACGCGCGGATCGTGAAGTTCTCGAGCGACGGCAAATTCATCAAGCAATGGGGAACAGCCGGGTCTGGGCCCGGGCAATTCGTCGGACCCCATTCCCTCGCGATGGATTCACAGGGTCGTCTCTTCGTCGCCGATCGCGCCAACAACCGCATTCAGATCTTTGACCAGGACGGCATGTTCATCGCTGCATGGAAACAGTTCGGCCGCCCGAGTGGGCTGGCGATCGACAAAGACGATGTGCTCTATGTTTCAGATTCGGAATCGAATGACAAGGAGGGCGCGTACGGCTACAATCCCGGCTGTCACAGAGGCATCCGGATCGGAAGCGCGCGCGACGGCAAGGTAACGGCATTCATCCCGGATCCAGACCCCAAAGGCGGTACCAGCATGGCGGAAGGCGTGGCCGTGGATCGCCATGGCAATGTGTATGGCGCCGAAGTCGGGCCGAAGGATCTGAAGAAATACGTCAAGTAGACGGCTGCTCGCCGCCAGATGGCGCGCCACTGCGCTTCCCGTTTAGCTTGCGCGCGGCGTAGTCGCGAAGCATCGCCCGTGCCGCCCAACCAAGCCCTGCCAGCAGAACGGCGACCGTCAGCACGCGAAGTGCGGCTGCCAGCAGAGCCGCATCGATGAGGGGCGATTCAAACCGGAACTGTCTCAACCGGTCAGTACGGTCCATCATCCAATGCCAGCCGGTATGTGCCACCAGCGCCGACAGAATTATGGTCCCCATCCGTTCGGCGACTATGTTGCGGAACACAAACTCGAGCGCCGGCACCAACAAGGCCAGCACCAGCAACTGCCCTAGCTCTACGCCGATGTTGAACCCCAGCAGCGAGGTCAGCAGATGCGATCCGGCAAACTGCAGCGTGTCCTTCAGGGCAAACGAGAAGCCGAATCCGTGCACCAGACCGAACCCAAACGCGATCATCCAACGGCGATGCACGGTGGCTCCGCCCACGATATTCTCGAGTGCCATATATACAATCGAGCACGCGATTAGTGTCTCAATCAGCGGCGAAAACCATAGCGCACTGGGTGCGAAATCGTAGGCGGATGCAATCAGCGTAATCGAATGAGCTACGGTAAACGCGGTCACGATCGGGATAAGCGCGCCGAAGCGCCGGAACGGTATCACCAGGCACAGCAGAAATAACAAGTGATCTGTTCCGTCCAAGATATGCATGAACCCGAGCTTTACGAACCGCAAGGCCGCCTGATGCCATCGCGGATCGAGTGCGATTAGGCCTGGATCGCCCGTGAATTCGAAGGCCCGGATGGCGCCGCCGGGCGGCAGGAACCGCAACACTGTGACCGTTCTCAGCCCGAGCCGCGCCAATTCGGAATGGATCGAAAAGCGGGCGCCATCGGATTGGATCGGGTACTCCAACAGCGTGTCGAGAAACACCTGGTCCCACACCACGCTGGTTGCATTGGTGAGTTCCGGTCCTCGAATATGCGCCAGCGCGGCATCGTAGGTGGCGAAGGATGGGTCGGAGAGGAGCGATACCCTGCTCTCCACAACCGAGGCCTTGGGCAGGCGCGCATTATCCTCGTAAATTTCGATGGCGCCGGCTATCCACAGATTTACCGCGTCGGGGAGAATGGCGTCGATCTGTTCGAAATCAAGGTAACCAGGGCCTCGCTGCGGAAACTCCACATCGCGCATCGCCTGCAGAGGCACACGAACCAATAGGCGCAGGTGGCTGCCTTCCGGCCGGAAAAACGCCTGCACGGTGACGTCGTTCGGGATGTTATGAGCAGGAAGCAGCGCGCACGAAGCGAGTACTACGGCTGACGCGCGAATCGCAAAAGGTAACCTCACGTCCAAGCAATCTTATCCCAGACAGCGCCCCGGTTGGCACGCCGCCGAAGCTCGTAATAGAATAACAACCGGTCGGCGTTCCCAGGAGGCTGAGACCATGAAGATCAATTTCCGCGCGGGCGTAGCCTTTTGCGCCACCCTGCTGATTCTCGGAATTAGTTCTGTTGTATTGGCCAAAAAAGCTTCGGACCACGCCGGAACGGTTCAGGCGCCGAGGTTTGAAGTGGATCCGCTGTGGCCCAAGCCACTACCGAACCATTGGGTGATCGGCAATACGATCGGCGTTTCGGTGGATGCGCAGGACCATGTCTGGATCATCCACCGCGCCGGGTCGCTCGAAGCCAAGGAGATCTATGCGGCGGCGAATCCACCCGCGGCGGAATGCTGCACTCCAGCACCGCCCGTGTTGGCGTTCGATCAGGCCGGCAATCTCATCGCAAGCTGGGGCGGACCGGGCCAAGGCTACGATTGGCCGGACTCGAATCACGGCATCACGGTCGACTACAAAGGGAACGTCTGGATCGGAGGCAACGGCCGCGGCGCAACCCCTCCCGGCACGGCTCCAATCGAGGGCGCCGCTCGTCCCCCCGCGCGCTTTAACGACAACATGGTTCTCAAGTTCACCCAGAGCGGAAAGTTCCTGATGCAGATCGGCCATCCCGGCAAGAGCCAGGGCAGCAATGACGTCGAGAACCTGAAGGGTCCAGCCAAGATGTTTGTCGACCCCAAGACGGACGAGTTGTACTTGGCCGACGGCTATGGCAATCACCGCGTGATCGTGTTCGACGCTGAGACCGGCAAGTACAAGCGGCATTGGGGCGCTTATGGGAATAAGCCCGACGACACCAACCTGGGGCCATACAAACCGGAAGATCCTCCCGCGCAGCAGTTCCGGAATCCTGTACACTGTGCCCAGCTTTCCAACGACGGCCTGCTCTATGTCTGCGATCGTCCGAACGACCGCATCCAGGTTTTCAAACCGGATGGCACATTCGTGAAGGAAGTATTCATCGCGAAAAATACGCGCGGCGACGGCTCCGTCTGGGACATCGCTTTCTCCAAAGATCCGCAGCAGAAATATATCTTTCTGGCGGACGGCGCGAACGAGAAGATCTACGTGATGCTGCGCGACACGCTGGAGATTCTCACAAGTTTTGGGGACGGCGGTAGGCAGCCGGGCCAGTTCTACGCCGTGCACAGCATCGCCGCCGATTCTAAAGGTAACATCTATACTACAGAGACTTATCGCGGCCAGCGTGTCCAGAAGTTCGTCTACAAAGGCCTGGGCGCGGTGGCAAAGAAAGATCAAGGTGTCGTGTGGCCAAAACTCTAGCTGGTATGTGCGTGATGGCGGTGGCAGGCCTGGCCGCGGCGGGATGCGCGATTGGCGCAACGCTCGCCGCCAACACGCCGACGTTTGCGAAAGACGTTGCGCCGATTCTGCAGGAAAAGTGCCAGAATTGCCATCGCGCTGGATCCATGGCGCCGATGTCGCTGGTTACCTACCAGGAAACGCGGCCTTGGGCCAAGTCGATCAAAGAGCGGGTGGTCACGCGCAATATGCCGCCCTGGCATCTGGACAAGACGGTTGGAATTCAGCACTTTCAGAACGACATGTCGCTTTCGAACGACCAGATCTCCGTCATCGCGCGATGGGTGGATGGCGGCGCTCAGCTCGGTGATCCGAAGGACATGCCGCCTCCCAAGCAATGGCCCAACGACGATGGCTGGCAACTCGAAAAACAGTTCGGGAAACCGGACTTCATCCTCGAGTCCGACCCGTACACCATGCCCGCCAAGGGACAGGATGTGTGGTTCCGTCCGCTGACAGAGATTCCAGTCACCGAGCCGCGCTGGGTGAGAGCCGTCGAGATGCGGCCGGCCACGCCGGCGGGGCGCAGAATCACTCATCATGCTCTTGCTTATCTTCAACAGGACGAATCCGGAACCGGTTCAGGACTCGCGATGCAGGGGCTCCTGATGGAGTGGGCCATCAACAAGAACTACGACATTTACCGCCCCAACACGGGCAAGCTGTTGCTGCCAGGTTCTCGCATCTGGTGGGAGATGCACTATCACGCTGTGGGAGATGAAATCCGCGATCATGTCGAGTTAGCGGTCTATCTTTATCCCAAGGGCGAAGTACCGAAGTATCGGACTTACCTGATCCCCTTCCCCGCGACTCCGGGCAGCGCGGGATTTGGCCAGCTTGATATTCCACCGAACCAAGTTGTGCAGACGGAGGGCTACACGGCACTCAGGGCGCCGGCGCGGCTCGAGAATTTCCAGCCCCACATGCATCTCCGGGGCAAAGCCATGCTGCTGGAGGCTATTCTTCCAGATGGCACAAGAAGAACGCTCAGCTATGTCGACCATTTCAACTTCAATTGGATGACGAACTATATCTACGCCGACGACGCGGCGCCGGTGCTGCCCAAAGGCACCATCATTCATGTGGTCGCATGGCACGACAACACTGCCTCCAACCGGAACAACCCCGATCCGAACCAATGGGTCGGCTGGGGCGACCGCACTGTGGACGAGATGGCGCACGCGTGGGTGAACGTAACCTATATCAGTGAAGCGGACTATCAGGAGTGGGTCGCCAAGCATAATTCCTCGCAGCCCGCGGTTGCCGCTGCCAGCGCGCCCAACGGTAACTAACATAGTGACTGGGATGCTCCGTCACTGGGTTGCACTGGGGGGTGTTGCGCTCGCATTTCTCGCGGTGGCACTGGCCCCTGCGCAGCAGCTGTTGACCGGGCCTCCACACGACTCCGGACAAAGCATCACCGGCGCTTTCGAAGGGTGGTTTGCTAACCAGGACGGGACTTTCAGTCTGCTCTTCGGTTACTACAATCGAAATCTGAAACAGGAGCTGGATATCCCCATCGGCACCGGCAACCGGATCGAACCCGGAGGTCCCGACCAGGGCCAGCCGACTCACTTTCTTACCCGCAGGCAGTGGGGCGTATTTACGGTGACGGTGCCTAAGAATTTCGGATCAAACCAACTTACTTGGACCCTGACGGCCAATGGCGCAACCACTGCGGTTCCCGGCAGTCTGAATCCTTTGTGGGAGCTTTCGCCGTTCCACGACGTTAACGGAAATACGCCGCCCTTCATCGGTTTTGCGCCAACCGGACCCTTCGTGCAAGGGCCGCGCGGTCAAAGCACGTCGCTTATGACGGTGCTGCCAAACCCGGTGACACTGGCGCTATGGGTGGCCGACGACGCCAGCGTTATTCCCGGCGCGACGCGCGCGAACACGCCGGCAGTCGTGATCACTTGGAGCAAATTTCGCGGACCGGGCTCTGTGACATTTGCAAAGGATGAGCCAGTGGTGGATAAGGCGGACTTTGCGGCCCCTCCTTCCACCACGTTTCAGGGCAACGCGGTGACTACCGCCACGTTTAGTGAACCAGGAGAATACGTGCTGCACGCGCTGGCGAACGATTGGTCGGGCGAAGGCGGCCGCGGATTTCAATGTTGCTGGTCGAACGCGCAGGTGAAAGTCACGGTGAAGCCGGCGCGGTAGTAGAAAGAGGACACCATGCATTCAAGAGGAATCAACGTTGCGAACGTGCTGCGTTGCACAGTCTTCGCTGGATTGGCATTTCTAGCGGTATTCGCGTGGGGACAGCAACCTTCAACCCAAAACGGCGAATGGCCGGCCTACACGGGCGATATCAAGGGCACACGCTATTCGCCGCTGGATCAGATTAACGCGGCCAATTTCAACCAACTCGAAGTGGCTTGGCGATTCAAAACGGACACTCTCGGTCCCCGGCCTGAATACAAGCTGGAGGGCACGCCTCTGATGGTGAAGGGCGTAATCTATACCACGGCGGGCACGCGCCGCTCCGTGATCGCCCTGGATGCCAAGACCGGCGAATTGATGTGGTTGTACAGTCTGCGTGAAGGCAATCGCGCGGCCATCGCTCCGCGACAGTTGTCGGGACGCGGCGTGTCCTATTGGACCGATGGCAAGGGCGACGACCGCGTTATCTTTGTCACCACTGGCTACCGGCTCATCGCTCTCAACACCCACACCGGCCAGCCCGTCTCAGGATTTGGCAGGAACGGCATGGTCGATCTGAAGGAAGGCATGGTCACCGGGACCGGCCAGCAGATCGATCTCGAAACCGGCGAGGCCGGCTTGCACTCAACACCGTTGGTGGTGAAGGACACCGTGATTGTCGGTTCCTCGTTCAAAGAGGGCATGACCGTCGTCACACACAACAACACCAAGGGATTGGTGCGCGCATTCGACGCCCGCAGCGGCAAACTTCTGTGGACCTTCAACACTATTCCCCGCCCCGGCGAGTTCGGCAACGAAACTTGGGAGAACGGTTCGTGGGCCACCAACGGCAACACCGGCGTGTGGACCCAGATGACGGTGGACGCAGAACTGGGTTTGGTTTATCTGCCGGTGGAATCTCCAACCTCGGATTTCTACGGAGGCGAGCGGCCCGGCGACAATCTGTTCGGGGAAAGCCTGGTCTGCGTCGATCTCAAGACTGGCAAGCGCAAATGGCATTTCCAGGTTGTGCATCACCCAGTTTGGGACTACGATCTGTCCTCCGCGCCCATCCTCGCGGACATCAACGTCGGTGGGAAGGCCATCAAAGCGGTGGCGCTGCCGAGTAAAGAAGCGTTCCTCTATGTCTTCGATCGCGTCACAGGCGAACCTGTCTGGCCGATCGAGGAACGAGCCGTACCCCAATCCGACGTTCCTGGAGAAAAGACGGCGCCTACGCAGCCTTTCCCCACCAAGCCACCCGCATATGCGCGCAATTTCCTTAAGATTCCCGATGATCTGATCGATTTTACGCCGGAGATGCGGGCGCAGGCGAAGGACGCCGTGGCGCGCTACAAAACTGGCCCCATGTTTCTTCCGCCGGTGGTTGGCGATGCAAAAGGATATCTGGGCGCGCTCAATCTCGGCAATGCCAGCGGTGGCACCAATTGGCCCGGCGCGGGTTACGATCCGGAGACGCACATCGTGTACGCGCAGGCCCATCAATCTGCGCTATTCCCGATTTCATTGCGCACGCCGCCGGAGGGCTTTTCGGACATTCGCTACGTCATGGGAAGGAACGATGCGGAATTTCGGGTTTCGGAAGGGCCGGGATTCGGCTCGGCCGCCGATGCTCCACAACATAAGCCGGCGCCGCCAGCAACTACAGCTGCTCAGCCGGCCGTCGGTGCTCTCACCGTCCAGGGCTTGTCCATCGTCAAGCCGCCGTACGGCGTGATCTCGGCCATCAATCTGGATCGAGGCGAAATCCAGTGGCAGGTGCCATACGGCGAGACTCCGGATGTGGTTCGCAATCATCCGGCGCTCAAAGGAAGGGACATCCCTAATACGGGCCAGCCGGGCAGCGTCGGACTAATCGTTACTAAAACACTGGTCGTCCTGGGTGACAGCCAGAACACCACTACACCGTCCCATCCCCGTGGCGCCATGCTCAGAGCCTATGACAAGGCCACCGGCAAGGAGGTCGGCGCAGTTTACATGCCCGCGCCCCAGAGTGGTTCGCCGAT
>Ga0182024_10014830_pt1 | contig 15015 bp, 13 predicted proteins | sample P32metaG_FD_120480 | JGI IMG/M metagenome (GOLD analysis project Ga0182024, IMG submission 120480) | Permafrost microbial communities from Stordalen Mire, Sweden - P3-2 metaG (Illumina Assembly) | ecosystem: Environmental > Terrestrial > Soil > Wetlands > Permafrost | place: Sweden: Stordalen... | reverse complement strand
TGAGAGAGCTCACCATGGACCTCTCCAAGAGATACCAGGGGACCGGGCGTCCACCGGGACCACGCCCGAAGTCGAAGGGCTAATTACAGGTTCGGACCTATGCGGATGTCCTGAGACATCACATCTACACTTGAGATTCGATCGAACCTGCAATCAGGTTGGCGTCAACTATCAGGTTTGGGTCCAGGCGCACGCCAGCGGCACCGGGGCGCTCCCGGTGTGGGTGAAGGGCGGATCGATCATCGAACCATTGACTCTCCGATGGCCGACCAGTGCCTGCAGTGACTATGTGTCTGGCATTCGGTGGCTGTCGTGGGGGCGCAGGATGGCGGTCGGTGTTGGTACTCATTGGACCAACTCGGGCATACCGAGCTGCAGCGGTGGCACGTGGACTCCTCACAGGCACTACCGCGTTACGTTGACTCTTCCCAGGTGTTACATAAGCCACGGTCACACGACGCGACTCTTCCTCCGTACAAATGTGTATCCGTACTCGGCCAGTGACCTCCAAGGATCGATCGCTTGTCTATAAGGCGTGCGGGCCAGCATTGGGATGCCCCGTAACGCCGGGACGTGGTCACCCGCGTGGCTACCCGCACGGGTATCGTTCGCCAGTTCGGGGAGTGCACACATGTCGATTGACACACTTTCAGACGCTCAGCAAGCAGCCCGCGAGACGCTCGGGAACGCATCGCGCGACGTCCTCACAAACTCGTCGCCGTGCACGGAGTGGGACGTCGCGGCGCTGATCGACCATCTTGTTGGCTCGCAGTACTGGTTCCTCGAGGCCATCTCGGCGCCGATGCCAGGCGGTGGAAACACGAAGGCCTCGTCCGGCGACTACGTAGCGGCCTTCGACGTGGTTGCCAGCTCAGTCATGGAGGCCCTGTCATCCGATGGCTTCGCATCGAGGCCCGTCGACCTGCCGTTTGGCACCTTCACGGGGGATCAGTTCATTGACTTCGTGAGCCTCGAGACCCTGGCTCACGCCTGGGACATTGCAAGGGCCACGTCGCAGAGCACCGATCTCGCGCCCAACGCGGCGGAGCATCTGCTCGTGATCGCGAGAGCGCTGATGGGTGAGGAAGGACGGAGCCAGAGCACGAATTTCGGACCCGTGCAACCGTGCGCCTCCGACGCCCCGGCCGCGGATCGCCTTGCTGCGTACCTTGGACGTCACATCGATTGAGTCGCCCGATCGGGGCCGTTAGGTTCTGCATGAACTTGTCTCAAACAGAGAAGGCCACTCGTTGGTGTCCCACACCAATCGCCGGTTATGCGCGCGTTATCTCGCCGCCTGGCAACGAAGCGCTTGCTCTAGGCAGCGGCATGCAAGTCCTTGGCCCAAATAACGCGCACAGACCCGGCGTTTTGGGGCACCGTAGTGTGGCAAGCCATTTCGCTTAGGCACAGCTAGATGGCTGATTGTCAGCCAGCTACACTCCCGGCCCTGAGCATGTGAGTTGCCGTTCTTGGTGCAAGAAGGGACGCACCGATGCCGAGCACCTCCCCTCGAAGTCAACAAGGAGGCGCCACGAGCAACGGCGCGAGCTCATTGTTCCGACCAAGGACCGCCATGCGTCCCTCAAGGGTCGCAATGGCGTCGATCGTCCTCGCGCTGGGATGCACGGTCCTCACCAGCGGGCGGTCTGCTGACGCATCGGCGTTGACCTCTCGTCCCTTGTACGGTCGTGGGACTACGCTCACCAGCGTCAGTTGCACTGATGCGACCGATTGCACCGCGGTCGGCTACGTCAACGTCGGCGAGCCGATCTACGCGACAGAGATCGGTGGCGTGTGGGGAGCAGCGACCGTGATCCAGATGCCACCTGGCCTGGGTGGTGCTCGCCCCCTGGGTGTCAGCTGCTCGTCCAAGGAAAATTGCACGGCGGTCGGCGCCACGGGTCAGGTCGCCGGGTTCCACGCGACCGAGGCCGGCGGGGTGTGGGGGGCGTTGACCGTCAGCACCTCGGTTGGAGCAGCAGATCTCGTAAGCGTCAGTTGCACGTCCACCAAAGACTGCACCGCCGTCGGCGACGATCGAGGTAAGCCGATCTACGAGACCGAGACAGCCGGCTCGTGGGGAGCCACAAGCGTCGTCGCCTCGCCGGGGGGGAGCGGGCTGTTCCAGGGTGTCAGCTGCGCCTCGCCCGAGGACTGCACCGCCGTCGGCTACGACGCCAACGTCGGCGAGCCGATCTACGCGACCGAGGTCGGCGGGGTGTGGGGAGCCGCGACCGGGGTCTCGGCGCCCCCGGGATCACTCTTCACCGCCGTCAGCTGCACCTCGGCCACGAACTGCACCGCCGTTGGGCAGGACGTCACCGGCGTCGCCCCTGCGTACAGCTTCCAGCCCATCTACGCCACCGAGACAACCGGCGTGTGGGGGGCGACGACGCTTGTCTCAATCTCAGGAGACTTCGGCAGCGTGAGCTGCACGGACACCAGCGACTGCACCGCCGTCGGCGAGGGCAACGATCAGCCGATCCACGAAACCGAGGTGTCCGGCGTGTGGGGAGCGCCGACCGCGGTCTTCTCGCCTCTTGGCGGTGGCTCCTTCTTAGGTGTGAGCTGCGCCTCGGCCACAGACTGCACCGCGGTCGGCGTTGACGGGTACGGCTTCGCGACTTACCCGACCGAGAAGGCAGGCGTGTGGCCCAAGGTTCCCGCAGCTCCCAGGTACGTCAAGGTCACAGCAGGCAACAGGTGGGTCCGGGTGGCATGGACAGCTCCGGCGTCAGACGGGCGTCCGCCGGTCACCGGCTACACGGTCAGCTTCGACGCCAGCACCCACAGCTATGCCTGCACGACCTCACAGAGGAGCTGCACCTTCCACGGCCTCACCAACGGCAAGACCTACGTCACCTCGATCTATGCCAGAAACCCCGCCGGCAGCTCGGCGAGCTCGGCAAAGAAGTCGGTCAAGCCGCGGGCCTAGCCTCCAGACGGCACGCATCCCCAAGGCCGCTGCGGGGCAGGCAACGCAAGCACGAGCATTGGGGTCAGCCGATCGCGCGAACACACCTCCCCTCGTACAACGTAGAGAAGAGATGACAATCCGCCCCTCCACGGGATCGGGATCCGAATCCCAGATCCGGGACGGGCGCGAAGCGCCCGCCCCCGGCATCACTGGTGACGCAAGAGTTGCCCTCTGACGCTCCTGCCGCTTGTGAGAGATAAGTCGAAGCGGCCCTCCAACTGATTTGTCGGCATTTTGGGCGATTTTCTGCCCATCTCTCTACGGAGGCGGAAGTTCCGCTTGCCGGAAAGAGCGCTGTGGGGACGAACAACTCTGCTTCAGAGACCCGCTCGGCAACTGGAGAGAGCCTTGACCAACGACAAGACCACTCACACAACGGTCGGCGCCAACTGCTGAAGTAACTGCTGAAGCTGGCGCCTCGTAGCGCCGACTCAGCGTGTTCATTGCAGATTCGCGTGTGCTGATCAGGGAGAACTCGGTGGGCCGTGCAGGACTTGAACCTGCGACCCCTTGCGTGTCATGCAAGTGCGCTACCAGACTGCGCCAACGGCCCGAATGGGAGAACTTACCATCGACAATGCCGTGCTCAGCGGCTGGCGCGGTGCTTCGCTCGATCCCGTTCGCGCTCCGATGGCGTTGTCGCGCGACCTGGCGCTCCCGTCGTCCCTTCCTGGTCGCCCGAGCGCCGACGGCCCAAGGAGCTGCGACGCCGCCACCTCGGCACCCCAGCCGGCCCGGGGGACACGTGTCGTCGGCGTCAGTGCGCGCGCAGCAGTCCCAACCCGATGCCCGTGTTGCCGTTCGGGAAGCCGGAGTTTCCGTTCGGGAATCCGGTGTTGTTCTGGATGTGGCTCACGACCGTGGCGGCGAAGGCGAAGAACGCGATGAAAGCGACGACGGTGATCGCGAGGAAGACGGCGCTGATGACGATGCCCGCCGTCGCAAGCCCCTCGCCCTGCTCCCCCGTCTGGCGGATCTGGCTCTTCGCGATGATGCCGAGGACCAGTCCGGCGGGCGCGAACACGAAGGCCATGACGAGCGACAGGATGGCCAGCACGTTGGTCTGGGGGACGGGGTAGTAGCCCTGGCCCGGGTGGCCCCAGCCCGGCTGCCCCTGGCCCGGCTGGCCCCAGCTCGGCTGGCCCCAGCCCTGCTGCCCCGGCGGAGGCTGGCCGACGCCCGGCGCGGGGGCCGTCGGGTCTGGCCCGAATGGTCCGGTCTGCGACATCGTCGACCCCCTGGCTGCTTGGCGCAACGTAGTCCCGATCGGTCCGAGAGGCGTCGAGCGCCGCATGGACGCGCGCCTCGGTCCTCCGCACCGAACCACGCCGTCGACACCGGCGTGAGCCGTCGCGGTGGCGGCAACGCGGCGGACCGATGAGGGCGGACGATCCATCGCCGACGCCGTGCGGCCGAGGCGCTGCGACAACCCGTCGGTACCATGCAGCGATGACCGTCCACATCCCCGAGGCGGCGCTCGCGCGCAGCGAGCCGGACCCGAACACCGCGGAGCGCCAGGCGCTCGAGGACTGGGTCGACTACCACCGCGCCACCCTCCTCTCCAAGTGCCAGGGGCTCACCGGCGAACAGCTGACGCTTGCGTCGACACCCCCGTCGCCCATGACGCTGCTCGGCCTCGTCCGGCACATGACGCTCGTCGAGCGCTGGTGGTTCCGGATGCACGCTGCGCGAGAGGCAATCGGGCTCATCTACGCGACCGATGACTGGGACAACGCGGATTTCGAGGACCTCGAGGGCGCTGACGCCGATGGGAACGTCGCTGCCTTCGTCGCCGAGTGCGAGTCGAGCCGCCAGGCCGTGAGGGACGTCCCTCTCGACGAGGTGGTCAACAGCCGCGGCGACCACCCTGAGCGCACCACGACGGTGCGCTGGATCTACCTCCACATGCTCGAGGAGTACGCGCGCCACAACGGGCACGCGGACCTGCTGCGGGAGCGCATCGACGGGGCGACCGGGGAGTGAGGCGCGGGCTGGCCTGACCCGGCCCGGCCGAGCTCCTCGATGCCCGCCTCGAGGCGGCGGGCGGAATCGAACCGCCGTACGGGGCTTTGCAGGCCCCTGCCTAAACCACTCGGCCACGCCGCCGGAGGGCGCGAGCCTATCCGCGTGCGGCGACGCCACCGAGCCGTCGCACGATGGGTGCGGGGCGGTGCCGGCGTCGATGCCCCGCCGCGCGCGACTCGCCGTGCGGCGCGGGTTGACCCGGTGGTGGGACCCGAGGCCGCGTCAGCGGTGCCGGCGCATCATGAGGCGCACGACGATGAACACCGCGAGCGCGATGATGGCGAGCTTGACGAGCAGCCAGAACGCGCCTGCCAGCCAGCTGAGCACGCCGATCACGATGGCCGCGACCGCCACGACGAGGACCACCGCCACGACCACCTCGATGAGGGCCCGGGACGACCCCTCGGTCTGACTCATCGCGCACCTCCCTGTCGACCTCGATGCTATGGCCCCCGGCCGTCGCCGGAACCGTCGCGGTCCGCGAGGGCTGCTCGGGGCGGCCACCCCTCACCGGGGGCCTGCGGCCCGTCCCCTAGGATTGCTGCATGGCCCCCCGTCACGCTGCGAAGCCGCACCCACGCCGCCGCGTCCGCCTGACCATCGCCGGCGTCGCGCTCGTGGTGCTCGCCGCGGTCGCCGTCACCGTCGCGCTCCTCCCGTCCACGATCTCCGCGCCCTCTGCGGGCGCGGGGACGTTCGGTGCCTTGCACGTGCGGGCCATCAGCCCGACGGGCTCCCCAGACGCCCCGTTGCGCGTCTCGTTCAACAACCCGCTGTCGTCGACGTCCCCGATGCCGACGATCACCCCGTCGGTCCCCGGCAACTGGGCCCACCTGTCCGCCACGGTCGTGTCGTTCCGCGCCACCGCCCCGATGTCGCTCGGCACGACCTACACCGTCACGGTTCCCGCCGCGACCAAGCAGGTCGACGGCCAGCTCCTCGGCGTGCCCGTCTCGATGCACTTCAGCGTGCCCATGGGCTCGACGCTGCGCCTCAACCAGGTGCTCGCCGAGCTCGGCTACCTGCCGCTGCGCTTCGTCCCGATCGGCCAGTTCCACGCCGCGTCGACCGCGGTGCAGCGCGGCACGTTCATCTGGCGCTGGAGCAACCAGCCCGCGGGGCTCACCTCGCTGTGGCAGCCGAGCGTGTTCACGGTCATCACGCGGGGCGCGCTCATGGCCTTTGAGAGCGACCACAACTTCGTCACCGACGGCGTGGCCTCCCCGCAGGTCTGGGACGCGCTCCTCCACGCCGTCGCCACCCACCAGTCGAGCAAGCAGGGCTACGGCTACGTCGACGTGAACCAGGCGCTCCCCGAGACCCTCACGCTCTACGTGAATGGGAGCGCGATCTACCACACGCTCGTGAACACGGGGATCTCCTCGCGGCCCACCGCGTTCGGGACCTACCCGGTCTACGTGCGCTACATCACCACGACGATGACCGGGACCAACCCCGACGGCAGCCACTACAGCGACCCGGGCATCCCCTGGGTCAGCTACTTCAACGGCGGCGACGCGCTGCACGGCTACATCCGCGGCAGCTACGGCTGGCCGCAGAGCCTCGGCTGCGTGGAGATGCCGTTCGCCAACGCGCACGCGGTCTTCCCCTACACCCCGATCGGCACGCTCGTCACCGTGCGCTGAGCGCGCCCGCCGCGGCGCGCCCTAGTCCGAGTCCCCCGCCGGCCCCCAGGCGTCCTCGCGGCGCCGCGGCTCGACGCGGACCCCGTCGGGCCCGAGCTCGGCGGCCGTCGCGACCGCGCTCGCCCCGTGCCGGCGGCGCAGCTCGTCGATCGCGGCGCGCAGCGCGGTGAGGTCGCCCTGGCGGTGACGCGCCGCGACGTCGACGACGCGGCGCGCGGCGATCGGGTCGTCGAGCGCGAAGGCGAGCTGGACGGCCGCGTCGCCTGACTCGAGCGACGACGCCGACACCCCGCACAGCCGGACCCCGCCCTTGAAGGGGACGTCGTCGACGAGGTGGGCGGCGAGCTGGGCCACCGCCTCGTCGTCGTCCACCCCGAAGTCCACGGTGTGGCTGCGCGTGATGAGCGAGAAGTCGTCGTACTTCACCTTGAGCGTGACGCACCGCGCGCGCAGCTCGGCGCCGCGCAGCGCGCGGGCGACCGCGCCACTCATGCGCCGGGCGTGGCGGCGCAGCTCGTCGTAGGAGGTGACCGACACGGCGGAGGTCTCCTCGTGGCCGATCGACTTCGCCCCCTGGCTCGCCTCGACGGGGCGCTCGTCGATCCCCCGGGCGAGCTCGGTCAGCCGGTCGGCGCTCGACCTGCCGAGGTGGCCCGCGAGCAGGTCCGGCTCGATCGCGGCGAGCTCGGCCACCGACCCGATCCCGAGGCGCTCGAGCTTGGCCGCGGTGGCCGGCCCGACGCCCCACAGGTCGCGAAGCCGCAGCGAGGCCAGGACCACGGGCTCGTCCTCGGGCAGGGTGACCACGACACCGGCGCCCTCGGTGATCCCCGCGGCGGTCGCGACGGGCTTGGCACGGCGGCTCGCGAGCTTCGCGAAGAGCTTCTTGCGCGCGGCGCCGACGCAGCACGACAGCGCCAGCTCCGTGCGGACGCGCTCGCGGATCCCCCACGCGATCTCGGCCGGCGTGCCGAGGATCGCGATCGACCCCGTGACGTCGAGGAACGCCTCGTCGAGGCCCAGGGACTCGACGAGCGGCGTCGCCGAGTGCAGCACCTCGTGGAACGCCGCGGAGAGCTCCTCGTAGCGCGAGAAGCGACCGTGCACGAACACGGCGTCCGGGCAGCGGCGCTTCGCCTCGACCGAGGACATGGCAGAGTGCACGCCGCGCTGGCGCGCCTCATAGGTGCACGAGGCAACGACGCCGCGCGCGCCGTCGCCTCCGACGATCACGGGCCGGCCGACGAGGGAGGGGTCGTCGAGGACCTCGACGGATGCGAAAAACGAGTCGAGGTCGACGTGCAGGATCGCCGGGCGCAGCGCGACGCTGTGGTCCGCGTCAGCCATCGATCGCGACGTGGCGGAAGGCCTCCCCGTGGGCGAGCCCGACGAGGCGCCCGGCCTGGACGGCGCGGGCGACGACCGCGGCACGCGCCCACTCGTCGTCACCGCGCAGCTGGGAGCGGTGCGAGAGGACCGCGGCGATCTTGGCGTCGAGCGTGCCGTCCACGTCGACGACCACGTCCGCGTCGAGGGTCCCGGACAGCAAGAGGGTGTCCACGTGGTGCGGGGGGCCTGCCTCGGGGAAGTAGTGGGGCATCGAGCAGGCAGGGGCCACCGCGTCGAGGACGGCCCAGCCCACCTGGCGGTGGTCCCGGTGGTTCACGTAGACCGAGCCGAAGAACGTCGCGGTCGGGTCCGGCGCGAGCACCGTCGTCGGGCGCAGGCGACGGATCGTCGCGACGATCGCCTGGCGGGTGGCGAGGTCGTTCTCCACCTCGCCGTCGGGGATGCCGAGCTGCTCGATCCCGGCGAGCCCGAGCGCGCCCGCGGCGTCGTGCAGCTCGCCGCTGCGCCGCGCCGCGAGCTCGTGGAGGTCCGCGTGGGGGTCGTCGGTGCCCTTCGCGCCGTCGGCGACGACGAGCAGCCACATCTCGCCGCCGAGCTTCGACCACGACGCGAGCGTCCCGCCGCAGGCGACGTCGGCGTCGTCTGGATGCGCGAAGACCGCGAGGGCCCGAGGTGGGACCTCGGCGAAGACCTCGGCCATCTCAGTCCCTCGTCTTCGGCGCCGTCGTCTTGATCAGGTTCCCGACCTCGCGCTCGAAGTCGCCGAGCCCCTCGAAGCCCTTGTAGACCGAGGCGAAGCGCACGTAGCCGACCTCGTCGAGGTCCCGGAGCCGCTCGAGCACCGCCCGGCCGATCTCCTCGCTCGTCACGTCGTCGGGACGCAGGCGCAGGGTCTCTTCGACGGCGTCGCAGAGCTCGTCGAGCGCCTGGTCGGACACGGGCCGGTTCTTGCACGCCGATCGGAGCCCCGCGATCAGCTTCGTTCGGTCGAAGGGCTCCCTGACGCCGGAGCGCTTCACGACCACGAGGGGCACCTCCTCGACGCGCTCGAAGGTGGTGAAGCGCTGCGAGCACGCGACGCACTCACGACGGCGCCGGATGGCCGTGCCGTCGTCGGCGAGCCGCGAGTCGACGACTTTGTCGTCGTCACTCGAGCAGAAAGGGCACCGCACAGATGCACGCTAGACCCTGCCCGTCAGATCGATTCCTCAGGGGATGACCACGTGCTCGCCCGGCACGAGTACCGACGAGCCGGTCGACGCCGCGAGCTCGTGCTCGACCACCGCGAGGGCGGCCGGGTTCACGCGCACCGCGATCGACCGCAGCGAGTCGCCCGGCTGGACGACGTAGATCGACCCTGGCGCAAGGCCCGCCGCCACGCCCGCGGGTGTCGCCCTGCCGTCGACGGTGACCGCCCCGAGGGCCCGCAGCGGCATCGCGAGGAGCACTACGGCCGCGAGGACGACGCCCACCGCGACCGTGCGACGGCGCCGCGCGAGCGTTTGTGCCCGCACCGATGGACCCCTGCGAACGCCGGGCTCGACGCGCGGCATCGCCGCGACGCGTGCACCGCTCGGGCGCACGACCCCGGGTGACGGAGCCCCGTGAGGTGACGCCGGTGTCGGCGGCGTCACCAGTGGTTGCGGTATCGCGACGGGCGCCCTCAGCGGGTCGACCCGGGTGGCGGCGGTCGGGTGCGCCGCCCTCGAGCGCCGGAGTGCCTCGGCGCGCCCGTCGCGAGCATGGACGGCCCGGCCGCGCTGGGGTGCGCCGGGCGGGCGGCCCCCCTCGAGCACCCGCAGCTCAGGGGCCGGCCGCTCCGGTGTGGTCCCCTCGATCGGTGCGATGGCCATGGTGCCTCCTCGTCCTGTACCGAACACCTGTTCGCCTCCATTAGAGCACGAACATCTGTTCGGGTCAACAGGTGCAGTTCTAGGGGGTCGCTGTGACGGCGTGCCTGAGGGAAGGCCTGCGGCCCTCCACCGCAGGGCCCTCGCGGGCCCAGAGGCCGGGCCACGCACGGGCAGCGGAGAACCCCATGGTCCTCGACGCCCGGCGGCGCGGTGCCCGTTGGGCGTCGAGGGACCCGTCAGGCCGCCGCTGCGATCGAGGCGGCCACTCGGCCGAGCGCGACGGGTCGACCGGCGAGCGCCGTGCGGCGCCCCACTCGCTTGATCGCCTCGTCGACGCTCGCCACCATCTCGATGCGGTGTCGCGCGACGAGGCCTGCGCACTCCTCGGCGAGCCCCGCGTCGGCGTGGTCTCCTGAGTCGGTGACCTGGCCGTCGCAGATCCAGATCAGCGGCTCGCTGCCCCGACGCCGTGACAACGCGAACCGCAGGACCGGACCGTCGACGCCGTTGCCGACGTTGCCGGTGCGGATGGTCCTCGCAGCACGGCCCCCGTCGGCGAGGATCCACGCGTTCGGCACGCCCGTCGACCCCGGGGCGTGGGAGTAGCCGACGACGAGCGAGCCCGGCGCGCGCACGACGAGCGCCTCCAGCTCTTCGGTTGAGAGCGACATCGAGCCGGACTGGTCGACGACCACGATGCCACCGCCTCGCCGCGCAGGGCGCTCGAAGGCGCGGCGTGCCGGGTCTGTGACGAGGCGGCTGGCCCGCACCACGTGGCGGCCGGACGTCGAGGGCAGCCGGCGCGGCCGCACGCCGCCTCGGACGAGCCGATCGAGGACGACGGTGTCGTCGAAGAGGAGCGGTGCGAACGCACCGGTGGGCGCCGGTCTCGCCCCGCGCCCGCGAGATCGCGACGTCGCGTGCCCGGCGTCGAGTCGAGCGCGGATGAGCTGGGCGAGCGCCCGGGTGTGCACCGCGAACCCTTGCGGGAGGCCCCGGTCGTCGGTCGAGGTCGAGGCGAGCGACCAGGTGGGGACGCGGCGCAGCGCGCCCACGAGGTCCCGCTCGAGCGCACGGCACGCACGGGCCCACTCGGGCTCGACTCGCCGCGCGCCCGAAGCGAGGTCCGCCAGCGCGCGCGTCCCGCTCACCGCAGCGGCGAATACGACGAGTTCGCCCCACTCCCCCTGCGACGCGAGCCGATGCCCCGTCAGGCGCTCCGAGCCGTCCCGCAGCTCGCCGAGCTCGAGGCCGACGCGCAGGAGGAGCTGGTTGACGCGGAACTCCTCGGCACACTCCACCGTGCGCGCGTCGAGGTCATCCCACGCCTCGAACGCACCCGGCGACGTCGGGCTCACCCTCGCGTGCATGAGCTCGTGCGCCCGTACCGCTCGGCCGTGCGCCCCACCGCCGAACGGGACGCGCATCACGCGAGCCACGAGGTCGGTCCAGGCCTCGCCACGGCGCGCAGGGCCGCCCTCGACGCGCCACGGGGCCGAGCCCGGGTGGTCGCGACGGCTCGTCAGCAGCTCGGGGACCGGCCCGCACGTCACCGCGCGGCTTCGGCCGCGTCGATCGCGAGGGCGTCGGCGATCTCGCGCCCCCTCGCCGTCCCGAACGCGAGGCGTGCCGCACGATCCGGCTCGACGCTCTCGCGCAGCCTCGCGTAGGCGAAGAACGCCCGGAGCGACGCGCGTCGCGGCAGCGGCGCCGCAGCGATTGCGACGGCCGCGTCCCGCAGGTCCTCAGGCAGGAGCGCCACCGCCTCGGGGTGGGGCGCGTCGATCTCGATCGCGACAGGGAAGCGGTCCCGCAGCGCGGCCGGCAGCTCTTCGGGGTGCTCGAGGTTCGTCGTGAGCACGACGGAGAAGCCGGGCATCGGCGTGATGACCTCGCCGGTCGCCGGGTGGTCGAACCGCGCGGAGCCGTCGGTGTCGCAGACCGCGAGCAGGAGTGCCAGCACGTCGCCCGCCGCGCGGTCCGCCTCGTCGACGACGAGGCGTGCGCCCGATGTCCCGTCGCCGCGCCACGCACGGACCGCTGCGCCGTCGAGCCACTCGAACTGCCCCGAGGCCGTGGGCATCCAGCATCCCGTCACGTCGGCAGCCGTCATGTCCTCGGTGCAGACAAGTCGGTGCGCCCCCGCAGGCCCCACGCCGACGCGCAGGGCGGCATAGGTCTTCCCGGTCCCCGACGGGCCGTACAGGACGACGCGGTCGATCCCGGCGTCGAGTGCGTCCACAAAGTCGCTCCAGCACTCCGGCAGTGCCCCAGACGTCATACGCCACCCCCTTGGTCGGGCACAACGGGCGGCGCGGCGCCCGCGGCGGTGCCGGCAGCAGGAGAATCTGCGGCGCCGACCGAACAGATGTTTGTAGTGGACCTCCCAGCGCGCTACCCTTTGCGAACACGCGTTCGCCCCTAGGAGGCTCCATGGCCGAGGTCCTGACCGAGAAGCGCCGGCAGATACTCGACTTCATCATCGCCTTCCAGCGCGAGCACGACTACCCCCCCTCGGTCCGAGAGATCGGCCGTGCCGTGGGGCTCACGTCGTCCGCCACGGTCCACGACCACATCGACCGACTGGCCGACGGCGGGTTCCTGGTCAAGGACCCGACCAAGCCGAGGGCTCTGCAGGTCCGCTACGTGCCTGCCTCCGGCACCGCCGTCACCGCCGAGCGAGTCCGCAACGTGCCGCTCGTCGGCGAGGTCGCCGCCGGCACGGACCTCATCGCCGAGCAGCACCTCGAAGAGGTGCTGCCCCTGCCCGAGCGCTTCGCCGGCACCGACGAGAGCTTCATGCTCCGCGTGCGCGGCGACTCGATGATCGAGGCCGGGATCCTCGACGGCGACTTCGTCGTCGTTCGCCGTCAGCAGGACGCCAATGAGGGCGACGTCGTTGTGGCCGGGATCCCCGGCGAGGAGGCGACCGTCAAGCGCCTGAAGTCAAAGGGCGTCGACGTGGTGCTCGAGGCGGCGAACCATCAGTTCGACGATCTCGTCTACGACTCCCACGACGTCGCGATCTACGGCAAGGTCCTCTCGGTCCTGCGCCGACTGTGAGCGGCTCGCTCAGCGGCGCGTGACCGTGCGCGGCGCGAGGCGCTGCCAAATCATCGTGGAGAGCATCTGGATGGTCGTCACCCCGACGCCCATCGTGGCCTCGCGGTCCGTCATGACCGCGAGGACGTAGTCGCGCCCGTCGCCGTCGATCCAGCCGATCGAGTTGACCTGCCAGTCGAGCCGGGCGGTCGGGTACCAGCCGTTCTTGAGCGCGACGTGCGCCGACGGCGCCACCCCCGCGGTCACGCCCCAGGCCTGCTCGGGCTCGATGTTGCGCAGCAGGGCGAGCCCGAAGGCCCGAGACGCGGCGTCGAGCACGGTGTTCGGGAGGGCGAAGAGGCGGACGAGGAGGGTCTGGTCGAGCGAGGTCGTCTCCGTCGCGCCCCAGGCCCAGTTGGCCGTCGTGCCGGTGAGCCCCACGAGCTCGTTGAACGCCGCCAGTCCCGGCTCCTGGCCCACCTGTACGTACAGCGCCTGGGCGGCGCTGTTGTCGCTCTCTTCGATCATCTCGGTCGCGAGCTGTCGCGTCGACGCCGGCATCGTCGTGTGCGCGAGCTGCTCGTCGTGGAGCAGCGCGGCGAGGATCTCGACCTTCACGATGCTCGCCGTGCGCTGCACGGACGCGGGGTTCACGAGCCAGGTCTGGCCCGTGAGGACGTCGTAGATCGTCGCAGTGACGACACCCGGGCTCGCCGCCACGAGCCGCCGCACCGCGGCGGTGAGCGGTGAGGCGACCGGTGGCTGGAACGGGCTCGGCACGACGTAGGGGCTGGGCGCGGACCGTGGGCTCACCCCGATCCCGTTGTCCGCGGTCACCGTGAAGCGATAGCGCGTGCCGTTCACCAGGTGGCCCACGGTGCAGCGCCGCTGGCCGATGCCGACGGCGACGACGGCACAGGACGCGCCGCCCGGCCAGGCCTCCGCGCGGTAGCTCGCGACCGCGGCTCCCCCGTCGAACGCCGGTGCGCGCCACGCGACCGTCGCGCTCGCATCGCCACGCCCCACCTGGACGCCCCACGGGGACCGCGGCACCGCCTTCGAGCCGACCGCGACCACCCGACTGTCACCGGCCGTGCCGACGGCGGTGCAGGCGTCGAGCGTCGCGCACGACACCGCGGCGAGCGTGGCCACGGGGAGCGTGCCCGACGGCGCCGCTCTCGACCCCGACCACACGAGCGCGCCGCGCACGACGTGGCCGAGCACGTAGCGACCCACCGCGGCCGCGCCGACCCGCTGGCTGCCCACGGCCACGCAGAGCCGCAGCGTGCGGCACGCGACGCCCGTGATGGTGGCGAGCTGGCCGACGGGGCGCATGGGCGACCACGACCAGCCTGCCGCGCCCCGACCGCCGACCGCGTACTCGCCGTGGGTGCTCGCGTCGTCACCGAGTGTGACGCACCACGACCCGGTCGCACAGCTCACCCCGGCCACCGTGCCGCTCGCGGTCCCGACGGTCGTCGCCGCGGACCACGTCCACGTCGCCCCGTGGCCCGAGCCCGCCGTCGCGATCGCGTGGGCGGCCGCGTCGGTGCCGACGGCGACACATGACGACGCCGCCCCGCAGCTCACCGAGGCAAGGCCGCCGCTCCCCGAGCCGTCGGGCGCCACGGCCGCGTCCTTCGACCACGACCACGTCGAGCCGGTGCGCACCCCCGTCGTGACGATCCCCTGCGAGGCCCGGTCCTCTCCGACCGCGACGCAGGTCGCCACCGTCGGACAGCTGACGCCCGCGAGCGCGCCGCCACCCGCGGCGTCCGGGACGATCGCCGTCGGGGCGGACCACGCCCAGCCGAGCTGGCCGCGCACGGCGGTCACGACATCACCGCGCCCCGCAGCGTCCGTGCCCACCGCGACGCAGATCGCCGGGTCCGGACAGCTCGTACCGGTGAGGCGGAGCGCACCGGCGCCGGACAGGGCCCGCGCCGGCGTCCAGCGCCAGCGTCCATCGCCCTCGATCCCCGCGGTGACGGCGGCGCGGCCTGCGGCGTCCGCACCGACCGCGACGCAGCCCTGCGCGCTCGGACAGCTGATCGCGGTCAGGGTGAGGTGCCCCCTGGCGTCCGGGGCGACGGGGACCCCGGCGCCGAGTCGCAGGATG
>Ga0182024_10014829_pt1 | contig 15016 bp, 13 predicted proteins | sample P32metaG_FD_120480 | JGI IMG/M metagenome (GOLD analysis project Ga0182024, IMG submission 120480) | Permafrost microbial communities from Stordalen Mire, Sweden - P3-2 metaG (Illumina Assembly) | ecosystem: Environmental > Terrestrial > Soil > Wetlands > Permafrost | place: Sweden: Stordalen... | reverse complement strand
AGTTGAATGAGGTACGCATTGGGCACGCGAAGGATACGGCTCGCGCATTCGGAATCCGGAAATTCGGACCCTCACCCGCCGCGCGCGGACGCGCGTCGGCCTCTCCCTGATAGAGAGAGGCTAAGAAGCACCCGGATTCTTCCCCTTCGGCTGCGCTCAGGGATTCGGCTGGAGGAACGGAATCATTTCAGACGCCCTCTAGAATGACACCAAGAGAGTTCTAACAGGAACGAAGCCGCCCTAGTCGTCCGACGATTCTTTGTCGTTGGGATTTGCGGCGTGCCTTAGCGCCTTGCGGACTCGCTCGCGCAGGGTGTCGTCGGCCTCGATTTTGTTTTCGAGCGCCCGGAACTGCGCGACCGTCAGGCCTTGCTTCGAGGTGGCCTGCTCGACGGTGATGTTGTGATCTTTCTGCATCGACTCGTACACACTGATGTACTTGTCGACCTGGCTGGTCGGAACGTCCTTGTCGTCTTCCTCGTCGGTCTCGGAGGGAGGAGCCGGTTCGGTGGCAGGCTCGGCCGCGAGTTGCAGGGTATGATGCCGGAGTTGAGATTCAATCGCGTGGGAGCCGTCTGTAGATCCAACTGGCGCCGACCACGCGATTGAGGCCGCGAATGCCCCGCAGATTATCGCTATCACCGCGCCTGAGCGCATGGCAGCCAATGCTTTTTTGATTCGGTTCACGTTGAATAGCCTCCGCAAGAAATCCACGTCGCTGCAATCCTCATCCTTGCACGCCACGCGAATTTCATAAAGATAGTCAATTTGGAACCATCGTCCTATTGCATCGCTCGTAACCATGTTTAGATTCAAAGCGGTCCCGCAGGCCGCCGATGTGGTGGTCTGTCCAAGGGCTGAATCCAGGACGAGCCAGCAACATGGAGAGAAGTTTATATGCCAGCCAAAACGGTTGAGCTGCACGAGAGAGCACGAGTCGGAATCGTCAAAGGCGCGACGCTGGTGGTGGAAGCCGCGCGCGTAACGCTCGGGCCCAAGGGTCGCAACGTCATGATCCAGCGGAGCTTCGGCGCGCCGACCGTCACCAAGGACGGCGTGACGGTGGTCAAGGAAATCGAGCTCGAGAACCGCTTCGAGAACATGGGTGCGAAGCTGATTCGCGAGGTCGCACAGAAAACCTCCGACGTCGCCGGGGACGGCACCACGACTGCGACGGTGCTGGCGGGAGCGATCGTGCGCGAGGGGATCAAGCTGCTCGCGGCGGGATTCCCGGCGATGGAACTGCGGCGCGGAATCGAAGCCGCAGTGGTCAAGGCGGTTGCGACTATCAAGGAGATGTCGCGGCCGGTGAAGGAGCGCGATCGCCTCGAGCAGGTTGCGACGGTGTCGGCCAACGGCGACAAGTCGATCGGCAAAATTGTTGCCGACGCGATGGACAAGGTCGGCAAGGAAGGCGTGATCACGGTCGAAGAGGCGCGCGGGCTCGACACGGTGCTCGACCTGGTCGAAGGGATGCGCTTCGATCGCGGCTACCTGTCGCCGTACTTCGTCACCAACCCCGACAAGTTGACGACCGAGCTCGACGAGCCGCTGATCCTGTTCCACGAAAAGAAACTTTCCAACCTGCGCGAAATCCTGCCGCTGCTCGAAAGCGTCGTGCAGACCGGACGCCAGCTCCTGATAATCGCGGAGGACGTCGAGAGCGAGGCGCTGGCGGCGCTGGTCGTCAACAAACTGCGCGGCACGATCAAGGTCGCGGCGGTGAAGGCGCCCGGCTTTGGCGATCGACGCAAAGAAATGATGCAGGACATGGCGATCCTGACCGGCGGCACTCTTATCGCCGAGGAACTCGGCGCCAAGATCGAGAACATCGAGATCGCCTCGCTGGGCAAGTGCAAGCGCGTTCTGATCGACAAGGACAACACGACAATCATCGGCGGCGCGGGCAAGAAGTCGGAAATCCAGGGGCGAATCGAATTGATCCGCCGCCAGATCGAAGAGACGACCTCCGACTACGATCGCGAGAAACTGCAGGAGCGCCTGGCGAAGCTCACCGGCGGCGTGGCAGTGATCAAGGTCGGCGCGGCGACCGAAGTCGAGCTGAAAGAAAAAAAGGCGCGGGTTGACGACGCGGTGCATGCGCTCCGCGCGGCGGTCGAAGAGGGAATCGTGCCGGGCGGCGGTGTCGCGCTGGTGCGCGCAATCGCGGCGGTGAAGTCGCTCCGACTGAATGAAGACCAGAAGGCGGGAGCCGGGATCGTCGCGGCTGCGATGTCGGAACCGCTCAAGCAGATCGCGCGCAACGCCGGTCACGAGCCGGAAATCGTGCTCAACGCCGTGCTCGAAGGCAAAGCCGATTTTGGTTTCAATGCCGGCACCGAAGTTTACGAGGATCTCGTCAAAGCGGGCGTGATCGATCCCGCCAAGGTCGTGCGCACCGCACTCGAGAACGCATCCAGCGCCGCATCGATGATGCTGACGACCGAGGCTGCCGTAGCCGAAGCTCCGAGAAAGCCGGCGCCGATGCCTGCGATGCCTGGCGGCGGTGGAATGGGTGGCGGCATGGGCGGAATGGGAGGCATGGGCGGTATGGGCGGTATGGGTGGAATGGACGATTACGGCGACGATTTTTAGCGGTCAGAAGGGGAATAATCGGCATAGGCGAAACATCTGGGAACGTTCCGCCGGAGACTAAAAGAGCGATTAAACGGGAACCAGACGTCAAGTGAATCAAATAGCTGTTTTCGCCCTTTCATTATAGTTACATGGCCAACGCTTATGAGTAGCTATATGCAACTCTGTCGAACGTAAGAAAATCAACAAGGAAGCCGAATACCCTGCTGTGAGTGGACGTAATTGAACTCGGCATCACAGGTTGGCTAGTGAGTTTCAGTCGCATCTTCACAAATTGCTATCGCGCGGGGCTAAGTACAAATAGCCAGTCGGGTCAATGGTACTTGCGGTAGCAATTCGCACAACAAAGGCTTGCATAGGGTTGGGAGTTTGTGAGACAAATTTATTGTCTTACTGCAGGAGCCATGAATCACTTAGCAACACTCCTGCGCAATCCTTAGGAGGAAGAAATGGAAGGGTTACTGAGAAAATCTTCAAAACTGGTCGGTCTTGCCGGGGCTGCGTTGGCCCTTTCGTTGCTCGTGGGATGTTCCTCGAACGAGCCGGATCCAGCACAACGCGCCGTGAATGCGGCGAACCAGGCTGACCAGGCAGCGGCTCGCGCTGACGCGGCGGCCCAGAAATCAGCGGCGGCAGCGGCGCAGGCTCAGGCGGCAGCGAGCCGCGTAGAGCAGGCGGCCAGCGATGCGAAGGCAGCTGCGGATCGCGCAGAAGCGATCGCGTCGAAGACGATGTCGGAGCATCATGAAGGGCATCGCATGCGTCGTCACCGTCGCGCGGCAGCGGCTGAAGGTGCGACAGGAGATACTGGTGCCACTGGCGCGACGGGTGCGACGGGCGCGACGGGAGATACCGGCGCGACTGGTGCTCCGGGCGCGACAGGCGCTCCTGGGACTCCGTAATTTCGCTCAGGCTTGATAGTCACGAGGGCGGTTGCATCGGCAGCCGCCCTCGTTTGTCTATCTGTTCACGGCCGGACTGAATACTCAGTTGCGGCTTTTGGTCTCCTGAAAATTCAACTCGCGAAAGTTACTATTACTTTCAGCGACTCGGGCTTTTGCGCGGTCGCAAATGCTTCGGTGATCTGCGCGAGCGGGAACCGATGCGTCACGAGCTCCTTCGCGTTGATCACGCCGCGTTCGACCAGCGAGAATGCTTCGCGCGTCTCGTCGGGACCGCATGAGTAGCTCGGGACCAGCCGGGTTTCGTTGAAATACAAGTCGTGCGGCTTGACGAGCAGATCGTCGTCGGGCGGCGTCGCCGTGAACTGTACGACGGTTGCGCCTTTGCCGGCGGCGGCAATCCCAGTGGCGATTGCTTTCGAGGTGCCGGGGCCGACGATCACGACGTCGGCCATCGCGCCGTTGGTGATTTCGCGCACCTGCTCGACCAGGTTGTCGCCTTCGACCACGATGCCGCGATCCGCGCCGAGTTCGAGTGCGCGGTTGGCGCGCGAATGAAACAGGTCGGCGCCGATGATCGTCCCTGCGCCGAGATGCCGCGCGAGCTTCACATGCATCATGCCCATGATGCCGAGACCGATGATCAGAATTGATTCGCTGGACTTGAGGCCCGAGCGCTTGAGCGACTTGACGACGCATGCGGCCGGCTCGATCAGCACACCGTCGGCGTCGGCGATCGAATCGGGAAGGCGCAGCGTGTCGCGTTGATTGACGGCGCTTACGAGAAAAAACTCCGCCATCCCGCCCGGCACGATATTGGTCGCGCGCCAGGTCGCGCACTGCACGTATTCGCCGCGCCGGCACGCCGCGCATTGGAAGCAGGGCGCATGATGATGCACGAAGACGCGGTCGCCGATTTTGAAATCGCGCACCGCCGCGCCCGTCTGCTCGACGACGCCAACTGGTTCGTGGCCGAGCACGAGCGGCGCCTTGCGCTTGATGTACCAGGGCATGATGTCGCCCGAGCAGATGCCGCACGCGCTCGCGCGGATGAGAATATCGCCGTCGCCGACCACTGGCCGGGCGCTTTCCTCGACGCGGATGTCGCCGAAATCGTAAAGCCTGGCTACCTGCATAGATGTTTGGAACTTTGTGGTTCGCGCGTGCGCTTGTCAACGGCCTGCGCCGCACTTGCGGGTTTGACTCCTAGGGATCACGGTTCAATTCTCCACCGAGTCCGGACCGAACTCGAAATGCAATTGGTTCCGACAAAAGGGGAGATGATGCGTTCGTTACGGCTTATGGGTTTATTGGGTTTGCTCTCACTCACATCGTGTACGTCGGTTGGGTCGCTGGGCCTGATACAAAAAGCTCGGTGGACCCGGCGTCAGTCATCGGCAAAAGCCGTACGTTCAAGGACCTCGGGCCGGCCGAGGGGCAAGCTTGCCGATATTTTGCGCTCGCTGTGATTCCGTGGTGGAACTCGGATATTCAAACCGCGGTTGACCGAGCGTTGCAAGCTTCGGAGGGAGACGCGCTGGTTAACGTCACGACCGCGACCAGTCTTGTACGGATTCGTTCCAATTTATAACGTCTTCAGTTTCACCTGCACGACGGTGAAAGGAACGGCAGTGAAGTTGGAGTGAGCATGAGCGGCATGGTGCGCAGTGGAAGCGGCGGTCGCCGATGATCTGTTAGAATCGCATCATGCCACGGCCCAAATGTCCTCCGATAGCCGCCGACATAATCACCGAGATTGGCGACAAAGTTGTTTTGATCGAGCGGAAGAATTTTCCGCTGGGATGGGCGATTCCCGGCGGCTTCGTCGATTTTGGCGAGACTGTCGAGCAGGCTGCGGTGCGTGAGGCGCGCGAGGAGATCTCGCTCGAGGTCGAGCTTCGCGCGATCCTCGGCGTGTATTCGCGGCCGGATCGGGATCCGCGCGGCCAGACGATCACGGTGGTGTACGTCGCGCGCGCGTCGGGGACTCCGCGCGGCGCCGATGATGCGAAGAATGCAACGCTGTGCGACCCGCGCAATCCCCCGACTCCGCTCGCGTTCGATCACGCGAAGATTCTCGCCGACTACGTGCGCTGGCTCGAGACGGGCGAATTCCCTGCTCCCTGGCGCAAGCCTTGATCAGCGATCTTTCCGGCTTCATCGCGCGGCAAATCCGATTGCATCCGAGCACGGACGATCAGCGCGGCGCTGATGTACGTGGCCAAAACCGCCCAGAATCCCGGATGCGGCACTGCCTTGATCAGGACTGTCGCGATGCACGCAGTGAGTATCGCGGCGCCGGCAATCAGCGTGACGTGCCGCGATGCCTCGCGCCGCTGGAATCCTTCCCACGCGGCCAGCATCCCGAACAGATAGGCCGGAAGCAGTAGCAGCATTTCGGCCATCCACGCCAGCGGCGACATCAGTAGCGCAAGCGCGATCCATATTCCAAACACCAGACCGTCGAGGTCGTCGTGTCTGCGGCTGGTTATCGTGGCCGCAGCCGCGACTGCTAGCAGGACCAGGTCGATCAGCGCAGTGATCGCGAGGACCGTGAAGAGGGGGGCCGCGATAGTCGTCGTGCCGGCGAAGTGCGCAACCGCCTTTCGAACGAAAGTCATCACGGTGAGATCGGCTTCCGCCACGAAGCGATACGAAACGGGCATCTCCACTGTCATGAGTTCGATCCAGCGGAGAGGATTCGTCAGCAGTAAGCCGGCAGCAAAGAAGCCGATTGCCCAGCCGAGCGCGCGCCAACGGCGACCAAACAAAAAATATCCGCCAGCGGCCGCCGGATAAAGTTTCAGCAACGCTGCGAGCGCCAGGCACAGTCCCGCGACGGCCGGGCGCTCCCGCCGCGCGCCGAACCATGATGCGGACAACAGCACCAGCAGCATCGGCGTGACATGGCTATACGCCAGCATGCCCTCGAACGGGCGCGATATCACCACCAGCGAAAGGACGATGATGGTCGCCGCGGCGCTGAGCGGAGGATCGTTCCCGCGCGCCAGTATTAGCACGGCGCCGCCGACACAGAGCATCTGCACAGACAGCCAGAGCCAGAACGCGGTTATCTGATCGAGCCGCGCGAGCGGAGAAAACACCTCGACGAAAACCGGCGTGTAGTTGCAAAATCGTGGACGCACGAGGCCGGGCCGCAATTCGGTCTTGGTGGTCTGCACGATCCAGGGATCGCCGCCGCTGGCATAGATCGTCCACCAGCCGTAGTCGCGAACGAAATCGACGTCCTGGTAGCGGTGCCTGACTCCGTGCAGGCGTTCGGCCAGCGAGACCGCCGCGACAATCGCGAGGAGCGCCGCGCAAATCGAAGTGATCGGAAGCCGGGGCTTCGAGACCTGAGCGGTGATCGGCACTAGCGCTTGAGCTTCGCGACAGCGCGCTCGATGCGATCGAATGCCTCGTTCAGATTCTTGGTCGAAGTGGCGTACGAAAGCCGGACGTGATTCGGCGCGCCGAAGTCGTTGCCGCCCACCAGCGAGACGTGCGCCTGGTCGAGCAGAAACGCCGCGAGCCCGTCGCCGTCGACGATTTGCTTGTCGCCGAACCGGCTGCCGAGCAACTCCGACACGTTAGGGAAAGCGTAAAACGCACCCTGCGGAATGTTGGGCAGCTTGAAGCCGGGAATTCGCCGTACGCGCTCGACGACCAGCGCGTTGCGCTCGCGGAACGCCTCGAGCATCGGCTTGAGCGCGTCCTGCGGACCGGTCAGCGCCTCGATCGCGGCGGCCTGCGTTATAGAATTCGGATTGCCGCTATTCTGGCTCTGCAAGCGGCCGGCAGCCGCGATCGCTTCCTTCGGCCCGGCCGCAAATCCGATGCGCCATCCCGTCATCGCGTAGGTTTTCGACAGCGAGTTGAACACGATGCCGTGCGACTTGAGCCGCGGCTCGAGATGGAACAGGTGCGGCGCGAGCCCGTCGTACACGATGTGCTCGTAAACGTCGTCGGACATCACCCAGAGGTCGGTGTCGACGAGAACGCGCGCGATTGCGGTCAGCTGTTCGGGCCCGTACACGGCGCCGGTCGGATTCGACGGCGAGTTGATCATGATGCCGCGCGTGCGCGGGGTGATTGCGCGGCGCAAAGCCTCGGGCTCGAGCATGAAGCCGGACTCTTCGGAGCACGGCACGAATTTCGGCTCGGCGCCCGCCAGCGAAACCATCGCGGCGAAACTGACCCACGCCGGCGTCGGAATGATCACCTCGTCGCCTTCGTCGAAGAGCGCGTTGATCACGTTGGCCTCGGCCTGCTTGCATCCGGCCGACGCGATTATCTCGCCCGGCTCGTAGTCGAGGTTGTTGTCGCGCTTGAGCTTGAGCTTGATCGCATTTTTGAGCGCCGCGGTTCCACCCACCGCGGTGTATTTGGTCTGACCCGCGGCCAGCGCTTTGTCAGCCGCGCGCTTGATGTGCTCGGGAGTGTCGAAGTCGGGCTCTCCGGCGGCCAGCGAGATGACGTCGATCCCCGCGAGCTTCATTTCAGTGGCGCGAGCGTCGGCCGCGAGCGTGGCGGACGGTTTGATAGCGGCGATTCTGCGATTGAGCTTCAGCATTTTCCTAAATCCGCATTCCAAATGCGACGAGCATGGCGGTCGGTCGCTGCGAACGAAGTGAGATTGTATCTGTCCCGGCGTTTTGAAAAAACCGCCTAAGCAACTTTCAGCTTTTGCCGCAGCCGCTCGATCACGATCTCCGGCACCAGCTCCGGCAGGCGCTTGCCGTATCCTGCGACTTCCTTGATAAGGTGCGACGAACTGAAGAACAGCCGCGGATTCGAGAACATGAAAACTGTCTCGACGTGCGGGCTCATGGTCTTGTTCATCTGCGCCATCTGCAGCTCGTAGTCGAAATCGGTCACGGCGCGCAGCGAGCGAATCAACACCTTGGCGCCGATTCGTTCCGCGTAATCAACCGACAGGCCGCTGAACTTGTCGACGCGCGCGCGCGGCTCGAGGTCGTGGATGACCTCGCGGATCATTTCGACGCGCTCGTCGCCCGAGAACAACGCCTCATCCTTGTGCGGATTGTAAGTCACCGCGACGATCACTTCGTCGAAAATCGCGACACTGCGCCGGATGACGTCGACGTGCCCGTTGTGGATTGGGTCGAAGCTGCCGGGGTAAACCGCGATCAACGGAGTACGCTCTTTGCTTTTGGTCATTTTCCCAAGTCCGTCACTCTGCACTCGGCGCCGGGTTGGGTCGCCGGTAAAAGGCGATCCGGTGATCGCCGATGGTTGCAACGAATGCGCGCTCGTGGGCTTCGGGAGCGAGCGGCGCCGCAGGCGCGCGCTTCGACTGTTCCACTACCACCCATCCGCCGGGCGCGACGAGATTGAATTCACCGAGCATCGCCACTACTTCCACGCTCATATCATCCTTGAAGGGCGCGTCGACAAATACCAACTCGAACGACTCGCGCGAGCGCCCAAGCTCGCCCAATGCGCGATGCACATCGGACACGATGACGCGGGCACGATCGGAAAGATCGAGCTGTGCAAGATTGGCGCGAATCGCGGCGGCCGCGTCGCGCGAAGAATCGACAAACGTCACGTGCGCGGCGCCGCGCGAAAGCGACTCGATCCCCAGCGAACCGCTGCCGGCGAAAATATCGAGCACGCGCACGCCGTCGAGATCCATCCGCACCGCGAGACGCGAGAAAATCGACTCGCGCGCCCGCGCCGAGGTCGGCCGGGTGAGCAAGCCGCGCGGCGCCTTGAGCCGCTTGCCGTGAGCTTGTCCCGCAATTATTCGCATCGCGTCAGTTTGTTCGAGGCGTCTTGCAATTCAATTCTGTGTTCGCCTCTTGCCTCGAAGTCGCGGACGATAGATAACCCGTTCTGCCCGACGCCCGCAAGTTCGCGGCTGGGTTCAGCGGCGACGCTTGCGCCTCTGGCGGATTGACGAAATTTTAGCTACCAATCATTAGATTCCCGAACTCAATAACTTCGATGTTGAAGCCTCAGTAATACTTCTGCCATGCCTGGAACCGATCAACCCAAGTTTTCCGACGCGGCGCTCGACGAGTACCGCCAGCTGCTCGGCCGCTATCCGACACGGCAGGCTGCGCTGCTGCCGACGCTGTGGATCGCGCAGCGCGAGTTCGGCTGGCTCAGCGACGCGACTCAGGATTACGTCGCGCACCTGATGGAACTGCCGCCCGCGCACGTGCGCGCGGTGGTCTCGTTCTACACGATGTTCCATCGCAAGCCGGTCGGTCGCTACCTGCTCGACGTCTGCACCAATCTCTCGTGCCGGCTGCGCGGTGCCGACAAAATCGTGGACTGCATCCGGCGCAAATTGAAAATCGAGATGGGTGAGACGACGCCGGACGGCAAGTTCACGCTGGGCTCGGTCGAATGCCTGGCGTCATGCGGGACGGCGCCGATGCTCCAGCTCAACCAGGACGCTTTCGTCGAAAATCTCACTGAAGAAACCACTCTCAAACTTATCGACGAGCTTGCCGCCCGTGACAATTGAACTAGTTGCCAGCGCGATCAAAGCGATCCTGATGATCGTGCTCGGATTGAACCTGTCGCTGTTCCTGCTGTACTTCGAACGCAAGGGCAGCGCGCTAATCCAGGATCGCATCGGATCGAATCGCGTCACGATCACCGGAATCGGGAAACGCATGGGGATGCCCAACCTTGGCATCATCAACACCACCATCGCCGACCCGGTCAAAATGTTCACCAAGGAAGATTTTATCCCGGCCGGTGCCGACAAATTCCTGCACACGCTCGCGCCGTTCCTCGCGCTGTTCCCGGTGATGATTACGTTTGTCGTGATCCCGTTTGGCGACACGATTTCGATCGCCGGTCATCGTATCGGGCTCGAGGCCGCCAACCTGAACGCCGGCGCGCTCTATCTGCTCGCGACGATCGGCCTTGGCGTGTACGGCGTCGCGCTGGCGGGATGGTCGTCGAACAATCGATGGGCGCTGCTCGGCGGAATTCGCGCGACCGCGCAAATGATCTCGTACGAGCTGGCGATGGGACTCGCGATCGTGTCGGTCATCATGACCTTCGGCACGCTGAACTTGCAGGAAATCGTGCGAGGGCAGGGCGGCGTGTGGTTTGGATTTTTGCCGCGCTGGGGAATTTTTGTGCAGCCGCTCGCTTTCATTCTACTGCTCGTCGCGGGCGCTGCGGAATCCAAGCGCATCCCATTCGACCTGCCGGAGAGCGACTCGGAGCTGATCCAGGGTTATTTCACTGAGTACTCCGGCGGCAAGCAGGCCGTTTTCATGCTGACCGATTTCGCCGAGCAGGCGCTGATCGCGATGTTGCTGACGACGTTTTTTCTCGGTGGCTGGCAAGTGCCGTGGCTGATGCGCGACGGCTTTCATCTACCAGGCGGCGCATTTCTCGCCGTCCCCGCGCTGGTGGTTTCGCTGCTCGGCGTCGTCGCGTTTCTGGTCAAGGTCGTCGCGCTGTGCATCTTCCTCGGCATGGTGCGATGGACGCTGCCGCGCTTCCGCTACGATCAGTTGATGCGCCTTGGATGGAAAGGACTGGTGCCGCTCGGGCTGTTCAACGTGCTGCTGACCGCATTCGTGGTGGTGGCAACCGGGAGCGCGCACTGATGCCGCCGTTCCTTTATATTTTTCTCGGCGCGTTGGCGATCGTTTCAGCGCTCGGCGTGATCGTTCAGCGCAATCCGATTCATTCGCTGCTCGCGTTGATCGGAACGCTGATGACCGTCGCCGTTCTGTTCATCGGCGAGGACGCTGTCGTCGTCGGCTTCCTGCAAATCATCGTCTATGCGGGCGCGATCATGGTGCTGTTCCTGTTCGTGATTTGGCTGTTGAATCTTCAAGTCGAAGCCGGCCCGACGGGTCATCTCGCGCTGAAGATTTTCGGCTCGGTCGCGGCCGCGCTGCTCGTGACCGAATTGTTTTTTATCCTCACTCCACCGCATCTGCAGGTGAAGTTCACTCACCAACCCGCCGGCTACGGTTCGCTCGCGAGCCTCGCGGGCAAGCTGTTCACTGATTACCTGGTCGCGTTCGAGGTGACCTCTGTGCTGTTGCTGGCGGCGGTGGTCGGCTCGGTCGCGCTCGCGCGCAAACTGCCCGGCACCGACGATCCGCGCGTGGCGAGGAAGATCGCATCATGATTCCACTCACCTACATGATGTCGCTGAGCGCGATGATTTTCGCCATTGGCGTGGCCGGCGTGATCATCCGCCGCAACATCCTCGTGATGTTCATGTCGATCGAGCTGATGCTCAACGCCGTGAACCTCGCCTTCATCGCGATCGGCAACCGGCTCGGCTCGATGGACGGTCAGGTGATCGTGTTCTTCGTGATGACAGTCGCGGCGGCCGAATCCGCCGTTGGCCTTGGCATCATCATCTCGACTTTCCGCAATCGCGAAACCGTCCACGCCGACGACCTGACGCTGATGAGATGGTAACGAAAATCCAATGACAGTTGAGTTTCCAGCACTCTCGCTAATTCTTCTATTTCCGGCGCTCGGCGTCGTGTTCAACCTGTTCTTTGGCGCCCGATCGGGACGCGCTGCGGTCAACGTAGTAGGGCCGGGCGTGATGTTCGCCGCATTCGGTGTTGCGACGTGGGCATTTTGGACACTGCTCGCGATGCCTCCGGGCGGGGCGCTCACCATGCATCTGTGGGGATGGATCGAGGCGGGACAGTTCCACGCAGACCTGGGGCTGCGCGTCGATGCGCTGTCGGGCGTGATGGTGATGATAGTCACTGGGGTGGGCGCACTAATCCACCTTTACTCAGTCGGGTACATGGCGCACGACGAGGACTTTGCGCGCTTCTTTACCTACATGAACCTGTTCGCACTATCGATGTTGATACTCATTCTGGCGGACAACTTGCTAATGATGTTCGTCGGTTGGGAAGGCGTCGGACTGTGTAGCTACTTGCTAATCGCATTCTGGTACACCAATCCTCAGTACGCCTATAACGGCCGCAAGGCGTTCGTCGTCAATCGAATTGGTGACGCGGGCTTTCTGCTTGGCATGTTCACCATCGTCGCGACGCTTGGTGCGCACGGCGTCTGGACGCTGGACTTCGTTGCGCTTCGCAACAATGCCGCCCTGCTCGGGGGCACCGCCGCGACCGCGGCTTGCTTTCTGCTGTTCATCGGCGCGACCGGCAAGTCCGCGCAGATTCCGCTCTATGTATGGCTGCCCGACGCGATGGTCGGCCCGACTCCGGTCAGCGCGCTGATTCACGCGGCGACGATGGTCACCGCCGGCGTGTACATGATCGCGCGGCTCGGCTTCATGTTCACGATGGCGCCGAGTACGCTCGACCTGGTGGCGACAGTTGGCGCCGTCACAGCTATTTTTGCCGCGAGCATCGCGATCGTCCAGCCAGACATAAAGAAGGTGCTCGCCTACTCGACCATCAGCCAGCTCGGCTACATGTTTCTCGGGGTCGGCTCGGGCGCGTACGCGTCGGGAATTTTCCACGTCATGACGCACGCGTTCTTCAAAGGCCTGCTGTTCCTGTGCGCGGGCTCCGTCATTCACGCGCTCGGCGGCGAGCAGGACATGAACAAGATGGGTGGGCTGCGCCACAAGCTGCCGATCACGTTCTGGACGATGTTCATCGCGACGTTTGCGATCGCGGCCGTGTTTCCGTTTTCCGGTTACTTCTCCAAAGACCTGATCCTGGAAGCCGCCTACGATTCGGGACACACCTGGCTCTGGTTGCTCGGTGTGATCACCGCCGGCCTCACGTCGTTCTACATGTTCCGGCTGATCTTCATGACGTTCTTCGGCGACTCACGCGTCGAGGCCGACAAGGAGCATCACATCCACGAATCGCCGGCGGCAATGACTATTCCGCTGATCGTACTGGCTATTCTCGCGACGGTTGGCGGATGGGTAAATCTTCCCGACGGGTGGTTGTGGGGAAATGCGTTCGTGCGATTCCTCGCTCCGGCGGTTGGTACTTTCAAACCAGTAATCGAAGCGAGCTCAACTTACCTTTCTCTTATCGCGCTGGCCGCTTCGATTGTCGGAGGCGTGCTTGCCTGGGTGTTGTATATCCAGTTGCCGGGCATCCCGTTCCTGCTTGCGTGGCGGCTGAAGGCCCCGTACGAATTGCTACTCAACAAGTACTACATCGACGAACTATATGACTTAGTAGTGACGCGGCCGCTGTTCTGGGTGTCGCAAAACGTGCTCAATCGCGCGATCGACAGCTTCGTGATCGATGGCGCCGCCGAGGGTGCGGGATTGGCAGTCCAGACCTCAGGGCAGGTCGCGCGTCGCGCTGAAACCGGCAACGTCCAGCACTACGCATTCGTTTACCTGCTGGGCGCCTTGGGGATCGTGGGTTACTACCTGTTCCTGGTGACGGGCCGATGAACGGCGGCTTGCTCACGGCTTTGATTTTCCTGCCGCTGATCGGCGCGCTCTTCATACTTATGCAGAGCGAAGAGCGGGCGATTTGGAACTCCGCTTTCATCTTCTCGCTGCTTCCGCTCGCGCTGAGTTTCTATGTCCTCTGGCAATTCAACCCGCAGATGGCGGACTACCAGTTCGTCGAGCAATACGACTGGATTCCCGCCTTCGGCATTACATACCATATTGGTATTGACGGGATTAGTCTGTTTCTGGTTCTGCTGACTACTATCTTAATTACTCTGTCGATCCTCTACTCCGGTGGCGGCGATATCGAAGAACGTCCGCGCGAATTCTGCTTCTTTATGCTGGTGCTCGAGACCGGACTGCTTGGCACGCTGCTCGCGGTCGATCTGTTCCTGTTCTACGTGTTCTGGGAAGTGATGCTGATCCCGATGTACTTCCTGATCGGTATCTGGGGACACGGGCGCAAGATTTACGCCGCGATCAAGTTCGTATTGTTCACGATGGTCGGATCGTTTCTTATGCTGGTCGCGATACTGTACCTGGTGTATCAGGCGCACGTGCATTTCAACCGCGTCAGCTTCGATTTGCCGCTGCTCTACCAGGTGCCGCTCACTGTTAATGAAGGACGTTGGCTGTTCGCGGCGTTCGCGCTGGCGTTCGCGATCAAGGTTCCGATGTGGCCGGTGCATACCTGGCTGCCTGATGCGCATACCAACGCGCCGACGGCGGGTTCGGTCATTCTGGCCGGCGTGATGCTCAAGATGGGCACCTACGGCTTTCTGCGTTTCGCGATTCCGCTGTTCCCGACCGTCGCGGTCGAGGCGATTCCGCTGTTCATGGCGCTCGCCGTTATCGGGATCATCTACGGAGCGCTGGTCGCGATGATGCAGCCGGATCTCAAGCGGCTGATTGCTTATTCGTCGGTTAGTCACCTGGGTTTCGTGATGCTGGGGATTTTCGCGCTCAACCCCGAGGGAATCGACGGCGCGATTTACCAGATGCTCAATCACGGGGTCTCGACCGGCGGATTATTTCTGCTGGTCGGGATGCTCTACATGAGGCGGCACACGCGCGAGATTTCCGAGTTCGGCGGGCTGTGGAAGCGCGTTCCGGTGTACGCCGCAGTCTTCATGGTTGTGATGCT
>Ga0182024_10014828_pt1 | contig 15018 bp, 12 predicted proteins | sample P32metaG_FD_120480 | JGI IMG/M metagenome (GOLD analysis project Ga0182024, IMG submission 120480) | Permafrost microbial communities from Stordalen Mire, Sweden - P3-2 metaG (Illumina Assembly) | ecosystem: Environmental > Terrestrial > Soil > Wetlands > Permafrost | place: Sweden: Stordalen... | reverse complement strand
TTTTGGTTCCGGCATCTGGTCGTAAAGCCGCCGTATCACCGGAGCCATCTTATGCGAAACCCGCCCTGCAACCACCATCAGATCCGACTGCCGCGGCGAAGGACGAAAGACCTCCGCGCCGAACCGCGCAATGTCAAAGCGAGACGCCCCCATCGACATCATCTCGATGGCGCAGCAAGCAAGGCCAAACGTCATCGGCCACACGGAGTTCTTTCGTATCCAGTTCACGGCAAAATCCAGCGACGTAAGAAACACGCCCTCCGGCTCTTCATAACCGTAACTCACTTCCTTCAGCTTCACGCGGTTGTTGGCACTGCTTTCCAACGCGCCGAAAAGATAGTGGTCCCGCTCTGCTATGCCCGCCATGCTTCTAATATAACTCCAAATCTCCCGCTGGGATGTGGTCCCAATCGCTTTATCCGGCAGTTTTCAGACCGCAATTCCCCATTGCCCGATTTGATTACAGTCTGTCCACTGGCCTCGCCCTTCTCACTTCAACCGCTCCTGCGCCGGCTACGACCGGGTTGTTTGAAAAGATGCCCCAAGGCCCCACAACCACCGGCTTCGCCTGTTACGCTTTCAAGCGAGGCATTTTGAACATGCTCAAGATTGAAGCCATACTCCAGCCTTCCAAGCTGGACGCCGTAAAGGACGCGCTGCTGGAAGCGGGAATCGAAGGCATGACCATTCTCGAGGCCCGCGGCCATGGCCGCCAGAAGGGCCACACCGAGTTCTACCGCGGACGCGAATACACCGTCGACCTTCTCCCCAAAGTGAAAATTGAGTTGGTTGTCGTCGACGATTTGAAGGAGCGTGCCGTGCAAGCCATCGTCGGCGCCGCCCGCACCGGCCGCATCGGCGACGGAAAAATCTTTGTCAGCCGCATCGACGAAGCCATCCGCATCCGCAACGACGAACGCGGCGAAACCGCACTGTAAACCCGTTCAACAAGGTGGGTGCCCCTGCGGCTACGCGGAGTCGAGCAGACAAGCCGAACGCACCAAGCGGACGAGGAGATGAGCTTGTTCAGCACCACCTTTGAGAAGGCCGCGGAGGAGAGAGTCGCGGATCGCCTGAACCCCCGCCATTCCCAACCATTTCCAACGCCTCATCGGACAAATATGTTTTTGGGGCAGATGGCGTGGACGCCCACGTTGCCGTCAACCAGCTGCGTGATATCCACGTCGACCGCCACGCTGGTCAGCATGTAGGCATCGTCGCGGCTCAGGTGCTTCTGCTCCACCAGGAAGTCGATCATGTCGCGCACCGCAAGGGTTGCGGCTTCTTTCAGATCGGGGCTGAACCCCATGCTGATGTAGCTGGTCGGTGTCTCCGCCCTGGGCCAGAGCAAATGGAGATCTTTGTGCACGATGAAGCGGAATGTGCCGGAGAGGAAGGTCTCCATGGCCGTAATGTCCACCTCCCCATTGCCCTGTCCGGCGTGCCCGTCTCCTACCTCAAAGAGCGCACCGCGGGCGTGAACTGGGATAAAGAGCGTGGTTCCGGCAACCAGTTCCTTGTTGTCCATATTTCCCGCATGCATCCACGGCGGAGCGCTGTCCAGCCGGCCCGCGGATTCAGGCGGCGCGACGCCCATGCTGCCGAAGAAGGGGTGCAGCGGGATTTCAATGCCGGGGGCGAACTTGGCAATCATCCTGTCCCGGTCGAGAGGAATGATTTTCCGCCGGCTGTAGGGGAAATCGTTGGGCAGGAAACCGCGTCCCGCGCCGAAACCGTTACACGCGAACGGGACATCCAGATCGACCTTGAGGATCTGCACTTCGAGCACGTCGCCGGGCTCGGCCTCGGCGATATTGACAGGCCCGGTAAGGATATGGCCGCCGAGGCCGCGGTCGGTTACCTCCCGATAGATATCCGTGTTATACGAGGGAACATCTGCGGGTGCGACGCCCTCTTCGACCATGCGCTCGGTTGAGCCGCAAGTGGAGAGCGTCTGGATACGCACCGTGTCTCCGGAGTGGACGGTCAGCACCGGCTTGGCCTTGGCCGAGTAATAGCCCCACACAACGGTCGTTGGAGTTGCCGGCAATGTCGCCACCGGGGATTGGCCCACCGCAATCGACACGGCGAGGCATGGGGCTGCAGCCGCGAGGGAAAGTCTCATTCAAAGCTCCTTGGCTGTCGGCCAGGCGATTCCTTCCGCCCTGCCTGCACAGTGTTTCTACCGCGCCTTATACAAAGCGGGCAGCAAAAGAATACTTCGAATATACCGAATCAGTCCCTCACCGGCGTTGCCGGCCCACGCAGCAATGAAACCCTCAATTGGCAATTTCCCCGCTGACTTGCTGACTCGCTCTGTCCGCAAAGCGGACGCTAACTCGCCGCATTTGTTCCAAGACTGCCGCGTGCCCCATGCTTAGATCTTGAGACATGGAATGTAGGAAGTTTGGATACCCAGGGGCCGATTCTCCCGCAGACTTCGCAAAGCATCGGCCCCCATTTGCAGCGAATCTCCAGCCTCTACCCGGCCAGAGCCTCTGCCCCAACCTTCCGTGCACTCACCTCATTCAGCTTCTGAATCGACTCCGCATTCAGCTTCAGCTTTGCCGCTTCAGCCAAATCGGCAAGCTGCTTCTCATTCGTCGCGCTGGCAATTGGAGCCGTAATTCCGGGCTGCGCCAGCAGCCAGGCTATCGCCGCGCGCGCCGGAGTCGATCCGTGTGCATTCGCGACTTCGTCAAGCGCCGCAACCACCGCGAATCCCGAGTCATTCAGGTACTTTTTCACCAACGATCCACGTGCGGCCTTCTCCGTGTCCAGTTGGCTGCGGTACTTGCCGGTTAAAAAACCAGCCGCCAGCGAAAAGTACGGAATCACACCCAGTTGGTACTTCTCCACCACCGGCAGAAGATCCGATTCGTAATCCTGCCGCTCCACCAGGTTGTAATGCGGCTGCAGCGAGATATAGCTGGCAAACCCTTGCTTGCGGCTTGTCTCCAGCGCTTTGGCCAGGCGCGCTCCGCTGTAGTTGGACGCGCCGATATACCGCACCTTCCCCTGCTTCACCAGTTCGTCGAAGGCGCCCAGCGTCTCTTCCAGTGGGGTCTCCGCATCGTCCTGGTGTGCCTGATAAATGTCGATATAGTCGGTCTGCAGCCGCTGCAGCGAATCCTCAACCGCCTGCCGGATATAGGCAGCTTTCAATCCCTTTTTGCCTTCGCCCAGGTCCATTCCGACCTTCGTCGCCAGGATCACGTCTTTGCGCTTGCCGGTCTTCGCAAACCACTTGCCGATAATTGTCTCCGACTCGCCGCCCTTGTTCCCTTGAACCCAACGCGAATACACATCTGCAGTATCCACAAAGTTCAGTCCGGCATCGAGCGCCGCGTCCAACTGCCGAAACGCCTCCGCCTCCTTGAGCGTCCACCCGTAGACGTTTCCACCCAGACAAATTACAGGCACTTCAGGCCCGGCAGATCCCAGCCTTCGTTTTTCCATCGGTGATTCTCCTCTCTCCATTAGAGGAGGTAAAACCGCAAAAGGACGCACACGCCGAGGATCCAATCGTTCTTGTCCCCCGCTGAGGCGGCCATCTCGTCGGATATTTTCTTCCTAATGAGGGCACCCACGATGTGGGCTGGGGTATGATCACGTTCGACCGCCTCGCATCGTGAGGAGCTTGCAGGGCTCGCCTGCGGTCGGACCTTGAAGCGCTGGAGAACTTCCGCATGGCGCAGCGCAAGCGCCTCATCCTTCGCGAAGAGAGAAACTTTGCGGAGGCTGTCGATGGAACTTTCGCAATTCCCGCAACACTGAAATTAACGGGATCAGGACCTCATGTTGACGCAAGCTGAAAAAGGGCAGGCCTTTCGCGCGCTCCACCAGCGCCACGATGCATTCATCATTCCCAATCCCTGGGACATCGGCACAGCCTGTTTGTTGGCGCACCTTGGCTTTGAGGCGCTGGCCACCACCAGCGCGGGCTTTGCCTTCTCCGTCGGCCGGCGAGACGGCCAGGTGACTCGCGATGAAGTAATGGCGCACATCGCCTCCGTCGCCGCAGCCACGCCACTGCCGGTCAGCGCCGACCTTGAAAATGGCTTCGCAGACGATCCGGAAATCGTCGCGGAAACCATCGGGCTCGCGGCCGCCGCCGGAGCAGTCGGCGGGTCCATTGAAGATTCCACCGGCCGCCGCGACCACCCCGTCTTCGAGTTCGAACACGCCGTCGAGCGCGTTCGTGCGGCGGTTCAGGCCGCGCATGCCCTGCCGTTTCCATTCACCCTTACCGCGCGCGCTGAAAATTACCTCTATGGCAAGACCGATCTCGACGACACCATCAAGCGCCTTCAGGCATTTCAACAGGCCGGCGCGGACGTTCTCTACGCGCCCGGCCTTGCCACGAAGGAAGACATCTCCGCCGTCGTCAGCTCCGTCGATCGTCCTGTCAATGTTCTTGTCGGATTGCCAGGCGTTGAACACAGCCGCGCCGAACTTGCGGCCATCGGTGTAAAGCGCATCAGCATCGGCAGCGGTCTTGCGCGCGCAGCCATCCACGCCACCCTGCGCGCCGCGCATGAGATGCGCGAGAAAGGTACCTTCCACTTTGCGCAGAACATCGTCTCGCTGAGCGAAGTCGGCGGCATGTTCCCTAATTGAGCGAATTCGCAATCCGCGGCCACAAGATCCCGCCACGCCTCTTTTTGACCGCGAAGGCGCAGTCTATCTCAATTCCACCGCCATCCACATCAACGCCGCTTTCGACTACGCCGTCGGCCGATGAGCGGCCTTTTCTATTCCCTATTCCCTATTCCCTATTCCCTGGTCCCTGGTCCCTATTCCCTGGCCTCACCGCAACATCAACACCAGAAACCACGCATTCAGCCCCGCAATCAACGCCGCTACAAGCCACGCCAACCCCTGCAGCCACGGACCGTTCACAAACTCGCCCATCTTCTTCCGGCTACCGGTGAAGATCACCAGCGGAACCACCGCAAAGCTCAACTGCAAGGACAAAATCACCTGGCTCAGCAGCAGCAGTTTCTCCGTTCCCCGCTCGCCCATGAACCACACCACGATGATGGTGGGAATAATGGCCAGCGAGCGCGTGATCATCCGCCGCAGCCAAGGCTCGAGCCGGATGTGGATGAACCCCTCCATCACCACCTGCCCGGCAAGCGTTCCGGTGATCGACGAGTTCTGTCCGCTGGCCAGCAGCGCAATGGCAAAAATCGTGCTCGCCCCCGCCGCGCCCACCAGCGGGCTCAGCAGCTTGTACGCGTCTTCGATTGCCGCAACCTCAAAGTGCCCGCTGCGAAAAAACACCGCCGCCGCCACCACCACAATGGCCGCATTCACAAACAAGGCCACCGTCAGCGCCAGCGCTGAATCCACGTTGGCCATGAAGATGGCCTCGCGCTTGCCCTCCCGCGTGCGCTTGTATTTGCGGCTCTGCACAATCGAAGAGTGCAGGTAAAGGTTGTGCGGCATCACCGTCGCGCCCAACATGCCGATGGCGATGTACAGCATCGTCGGGTTAGTGATGATCGACGTGGATGGAATGAACAGGTTGCGCAGCGCCGGGCCGTACTCCGGCCGCGACAGAAACAGTTGCACGCCGAACATGGCAATGATGGTCCCGATCAGCGTAATCACCAGCGCTTCGACCACGCGGAATCCCCAGCGCTGCAGCAGCAGAATCAGCAGCACATCGAGCCCGGTAATCAGCACGCCGTAAAACAGCGGAATGTGAAACAACAGATTCAGCGCGATGGCCGAGCCGATCACTTCCGCCAGGTCGCAGGCCGCAATGGCAATCTCCGCGCCCAGCCACAATCCGAAGCTCACCCACTTCCCATAGCTCTCGCGGCAGAGCTGCGCCAAATCGCGCTCCGTGGCCACGCCCAGCTTCAGGCTCAGGCTCTGCAGCAGAATCGCCATCAGGTTCGAGATCATGATGACCGACAGCAGCGTGTAGCCGAACTGCGACCCCCCGGCGATGTCCGTGGCCCAGTTGCCGGGGTCCATATATCCAACGGAAATCAGAAATCCCGGCCCCAGAAATCCCAGCAGACGCCGCCAAGCAATCGGCGAGCGCGAAATCCCCACGCTGGAATGCACTTCCGGCAGGGAGGGTTCAGTGGTCGCAACAAGATGACTCAGCTCTGTGGCCATAGAAAAGGGAGGAGCCGGAAGGGCCTCAACTCAAGTATGCCATAGTTAGTTAATCATAGTTAATATATTTTCTTATTTTTAATTATTGCGAAACCTCCGGCCGCAGCCAAACCGCCGCCGCCGCCGGCCTTCCCAGAATTGAACTCCCCGTATTCAACTCAATCGAAACGGTTTGGTCGTAATTCTGGCTCGTCACCCGCAGGCTCTTCCCCGGCCCAACCCCGGTCTTGTGCAGAAAGAGCAGCAACTTCGGGTCCCGCTCCTGCAGGCTGGACACTGTATAGCGCCGTCCTTCCGCCGCCTCGGAGAGCGGAATCTCACCCCGGCGTTTGCGCTCCGCCGGACTCACCGGCAGCACCGCGTTCCCATGCGGACAGGCTCCGCTCTCGCCAAGTTTCTCCTTGAGCTTCAGTTCGAAGGCCGGAGAAACCGCGTGTTCCAACCGCTCCGCTTCTTCGTGGATCTCGTACCACTCCATGCCGAAGACTTCGCTCAGCATGCGCTCGATCAGGTGATGGCGCAGCGCCGTCCGGTATGCCGTCTCGCGTCCAGCCTCCGTAAGGCGCACAATGCCGTCCGCACCCACTTCCACGAACCCGTCCCGCTTCAGCCGCTTCAGCGCCATGGTCACCGCCGGCGCCGACACCTCAAGCCAATGCGCCAGCATCGCCGGAATCACCTGGTGCCCCTCGGCCTCGGCTTCCAGAATCGCCTTTAAATAGTTTTCCTTTGATACGTAAATCGAATCTTTCATAGCTTTGCTCCATACAGTCTAATCCGCCCCAGCCGCCGGCCACCGCGTGTTTTACCATGAGCATGTAGCCTCCGTACGGAGCAAGGACTGACCTTCGAATGATCGCGCTGAAACAACGCACTCCTTTTTCATCCGGCATACCTCGAATTCTGACCGTTCTCGCAGCGCTGCTCGGCGCACTGTCGCTCGCCCAAGCGCAGACCGCGCCGAAAACGCCCGCCGACTCCACCTCCTGGCAGCCGCGCATCCACTTTTACGCGCCGCACAACTGGATCAACGATCCCAACGGCCCCATCCTGCTCAATGGCCAGTACCAGCTCTACTTCCAATACAACCCCTTCGGCGACCAGTGGGGACACATGAGCTGGGGTCATGCCTCCTCGTCCGACCTGGTCCACTGGAAGGAAATCTCCGTCGCCATCCCGGAAGGAAACGGCGTGATGATTTTCTCGGGATCGACGGTCGAAGACCGCGACAACACCAGCGGACTCTGCGCCGACGCAGGCCAGAAGACGCCCGGGTGCCTGGTCGCCATATACGCCGGCGCCTCGCCGGACAAGCAGACGCAGAACCTGGCCTTCAGCCGCGACGGAGGAACCATCTGGACTAAATTCCCCGGCAATCCGGTCCTCGACCTCGGTCTCAAGGACTTCCGCGACCCCAAGGTTTTCTGGCACGCAACCAGCCGCAGTTGGATCATGGTGGTGGCTCTTCCCGACCAGCACAAGGTGCGCTTTTACCGCTCGAAGAACCTGCGCCAATGGGACCTGGCCAGCGAGTTTGGCCCTGCAGGCGCAGTCGGCGGCGTCTGGGAGTGCCCCGACCTGATGGAGCTGCCGGTGCGCGAACCTGCCGGCAAGCACGATGCCGTCGGCAAGGCCATCGCCAGCCGCTGGGTGCTCAACGTCAATGTCAATCCCGGCGGACCCGCCGGCGGCTCAGGCGATCAGTACTTCGTCGGTCAGTTCGACGGAACTCATTTCACGGAAGATCACCCCGGCTCCGGACCGCATTGGGCCGACTGGGGCAAGGACTTCTACGCCTCCACGTCCTTCTCCAACATCCCACCCGACCAGAACCGTATCTGGATCGGCTGGATGAGCAACTGGCAGTATGCAGACAAATTGCCCTCGCTCCCCGGCCGCGGCGAAATGACCGTCGCGCGCAACATCTACCTTCGCCAGCCGCCCGCCCACACCAGCACAACGCCGTCGCAGGAGCCGCTTCTGCTGGTGCAGCAACCCGTCATCCCCACCCCCATCTACCGACCGTCAAGCGCACTTTTTGGCGCCTCGCCCTACCAGACAATCGAGCAAGCCAACGAACGCATCGCAACGCAGAAACTCACCGGCAGCGTCTACCTGCTGCGCGTAACCCTCGATCCTGGCGACGCCGCCGAGTCCGGCGTTCGCCTGCGCCGCAGCTCCGCCGATCCCGGCGAACCCGCTGCCGAGGAAACCGTGGTCGGCGTCAACAGCGCCACCGGCCGCATCTTTGTCGATCGCACCCGTTCCGGCAAAACCGACTGGTCTCCCGACTTTCCGGCCCGCGTCTCAGCCCCGCTCAAGCATCCGCAGGCAAATTCCATTCGCCTGGAAATCGTGGTCGACCGCAACTCCATCGAGGTGTTTGCCGAAGACGGAGAAACCGTGCTCAGTGATCTCATCTATCCCTCAGCGGACAGCACCGGCCTGGCGTTTTACTCCACGGCTACCCCTCCGGGAGTTGGACCGGCCCTGGTCCGCAGCGTTGAATTCATCCCGCTGGATTAGCAGCGCCAGCCGTCCCATTCGATCAATCCAAAATCGTCGTGTACGCTCGCCATGGTCCAACAGCGTCCCGATACTCCCCAGCCATGGCTTTCACAATCTGGGCAATGTGGGCTAAGTCGTGAACCACCCAATTGGCCAGCAGATTGCCCAGCGTCACGGGTCCCAGTTCCGGATGCAAACCGGGCAGCGCGAGCTGTTCCTCTCTCACGCCAAGTTCGCTCAGCGCCTTCAGACCCTGCTGTCTCATTTCCGCAAACTCATCCAACAATTCATCCACGCTCTTGCCCGCAATCAAGGACTGAAACCCGAACCGGTCGAATGGTTCAAACCTCCGCGTGTCCCGGTGTTCGAGAATCATGTGCACGCGCGGCATCCAATCGGTCATCTCCCCATGCATCAGGTGACCGAGAACATCAATCGGGCTGAATGACTCCGGCGTTTTCCGCACGTTCAACCACGCCGCGGACTTCCCCCGCAGCAGCGCGCTAAGCACAGCCGGCGTCTGCGCCAACACTTCAATCCCTTCCTCCAGACGAAATTGCATTTGAGTCTCCTTTTTCATCTCCGATCGATTTGAATGCATAATCGATTGGCTTGAGTTTTGTCAGCCCATGCCCAACGAATCGCAACGAACCCGTTTTGTATCGCTCGTGTGCTGACCTCGTCGACCCACGCGCCATGAAACCTGCATCAGCCAGGGACGCCGGCTAACTTGCAAACTCGCTCGTGGCCGCGAAGCGGGCGCTAACTCGCTGAATTGATCCCCAAAAACCAAAGCCCCCAACCCTGTCAGCAGGGCCGGGGGCAATACCGCAATCTGTCATCTGTAACCTCTGAACTGCATCACGGCTTCACCCTCACCTTCGGCTCCACAGACAGCCCGGGCCTGAGCAAGTGGTTCTTGTCTTCGACATTCAAATTGCTAAAGTCGATGCGCACCGGAACGCGCTGCACCACCTTCACATAATTTCCCGTCGCGTTTTCCGGCGGAAACAGGCTCAGCACCGACCCCGTGGCTCCGCCAATTTGGGTCACCTTGCCGTGATAGGTTTTGCCCGTCGCATCCACTTCGATCTCCACCGGCTGTCCGGCGAACATATGCCTAAGCTGCGTTTCCTTGAAGTTCGCCGTGATCCACAGATCTTCCAGCGAAACCAGCGTCAGCAGGTTCTGCCCTGTCGACACGTTCTGATCGATCTCCACGCTTTTGCGGGTGATGATGCCCGCCGCCGGAGCCACAATCTTGGTGTAGCTCAGGTTCAGCTCGGCCTGGTCCAGTTGCGCCTGCGCCTGCTCCACCTGCGCCAGCGCCGCCTTGGCCCGTGCGTTCTGCACAGCCACCTGTTGCGGTCCGGTCTCGGCGGCGTTGTGTTGCGCCTGCGATTGGCGCTCGCGATCGCGCGACGCACGCACACCATCGCTCGCCGCGCTCTGAGCCGCCTGTGCATTGGCCAACGACGCCTTGGCTCCATCGTCAGCCGCCACTGCCGCATCCCACTGCTGTTTGCTGATGACGTCCTTTTCCACCAGCGGTTTGTAGCGAGCCAGATCTGCATCGGCCTTGGTCAGGTTGGCCTGCGCCACGGCCACCTGCGCCTGGGCACCCACCAACTGCTGCTCCGCCTGCTGGACGCCGGCATGCGCCCCGCTCACATCCGCATCCGCCGAACGCAAAGTACTGCCCGTGTTGATCGTCGTCAGCGGCACATTCACGTTGGCCGCGGCGGCGTTGGCCTGCGCGTTGGCCAGCGCCGCCTCCGCGTTCTCAACTGCTACGTCGAAATCCTTGGGATCCAGTTCGGCAATGGTATCGCCCGCCTTTACAAACTGGTTCTCTTCCACGTCCAGCTTGATCACTTGTCCCGCAATGCGCGAGCTCACCTGAATCAGGTGACCGTTGATCTGCGCGTCGTCGGTATCCTCGCTGAACGTGGATCGCCACCACACCGCGACCGCCACCAGTACCAGCACCAGCACCACCACAATGATGATGCCTCTGCGGCGGCTCTGCGGCTGCGCAATCTCTGTTTCTTGTACCGGCGCCGTCGGGGCCGGTGTTGGAGTCGAATCCGCCACGGTCACTTACCTCCCACATAGTTCTTGTAATTCTGCCCCGCGCCCAGCGCGCGCGCCAGGCTCAGCTTGGCCACATTGTGCCGGTAGAGGCTGGATACATACTGGCTGTCGGCCTGTGCCACGCTCTGCTCCGCCTGGCTAACCGCCAGGTTGTCGCTTACCCCGTTCGCATACCGTTCCTGTGCTTCCTTCAGCGCCTCGTTGGACAGGTCCACGCTGGAGCGCGCAACCTCCACCAGCTTCTGCGCCGATTGAATGTCCAGCAGGGCATCGCGAATATCCGCATCCACCTGCGCATTCTGGTCGCTCAACTTGGCCCGAACGGTGTCCAGTTGCGACTGCGCCACCTGCGCTTCGCCGCGCAGGGCAAACTCCGCAAAAAGCGGAGCGCTCACCGTGCCGGTCGCGTCCCCGGTGCCGTGCGAGTGATCCAGATTCACGCCGATGTCTCCGTAATCTCCGCTGAACTTGAGGGTCGGCAGCCGGTCCGCGGTTGCGGCTTTACGCTGCTGCTCGGCCGCTTTCACCTGCTCCACCATGGCCGCCAGGTCCTTCCGGTTGGCATGCGCCTGGCGAATCGTTGCCTCCACATCCAATTCGTCAAATGCCTGGTAAGGCGCCTTGTCCGTCAGGTTGAAACTCTGCGCCAGCGGCAGGCCGATGGTCCGCGCCAGCGCCAGCTTGTCCTTCTCCAGCGAGTTCCTGGCCACAATCAACTGCTGCTGCAGACTCTGGTAATCCACCCGCGCCCGCAGCTCATCCAGCAGCGGCGCCGTTCCCGCCTGGTGGTTGGCCACCGCCTGGTCGAGAGAAACTTTTGAAGTAGCCACCTGGGCCTCAGCGCTGCTCACCTGCGTCTCGTCGGCAATCACCAGAAGGTAGACATTGCCCACCGTCAGCACCACCATGTCCTGCGCATCTTCGGCGCTCAACTGCGCCGCCTGAAAATTATGCCGCGCAGCCAGATAGTTGCGCAGTGAAGCTACATCCACCAGCGACCAGCTCAGCGATCCGCGCAGATCCTGGTACCCGAACGGTCCAATGATGGTGGGAAATCCCGGAATGCGCAACCCCTCCGCGGGCAGATCCACCTGCGACACCGCGTCCTTGAAGCTCCCATCCACGTTCGGCAGCAGCGATTGCAACTGGCTGAGCCGCTGGCCGCGCGCCGAAGCCGTCTCCGTCGCGCTCAGAATCACGCCCAGGTTGTTCTTCAGGCCGCGCTCAATGGCGTCATCGAGCGATAGGTCGATCGGCTGTCCGGTCGCGTCGCCCACCGTTACGCTGCCCTGGAAGCTCTGCGCCGTCGGTCCTGACGACTGCGCCGGCGCAATCCCTGTGATTTGCTGGGCGCCCAGCCCCGCCGCGCCCAGCACGCACAAGCCCGCGACCGCAAGGCCTGCCCGCAGACCACAGGGAAAGATCGTGCCCTCTTTTCGATACTTGGTCAAGGTCAAGATTATTCAACTCACTTCAGAAGCGGTTCTGCCGGAAATTGTTTGCAGTTGAATGGATGCGGAAAACGGCCTGCCGGGTTCTTAAAGTAGTGTATCGAATCAACACGGAAGCCGCCCGGACCCTCCTGGCTGACTCAGCTCGATCAGGGAACTCCGGGCATGGAAACCGCGGGAAGAAACGCGCGCAATCAAGGCAGATCGAGGAGAATCGCAGCGGCTGGAACAAAACGGTTAAAGCGCCCTTCGTCGAATATCCACGCACCGTGGTAGAATTCCGGCCTAATCGTCCCTGAAATGAGGATTGCCCATGAACTGGATGCGGTTTGCCGCCGTCGTGATCGGTTCCGGCATCCTGGCGTCGCTCACAGACTGGTTATTTGCCGGCGACTGGATCCATCGGCGCTTTACCTACCCGGAGATCTGGCGAAAGGGCAGCGAGAGCCGCACCATTGTCCTCACCAGCCCGCTCCCGTTTCTGACCTGCGCGGTCTTCGCCTATGCCTTCGCCCGCCTCGGTCACCATTCGGTGCCGGCCGCCTTCAAGCTTGCCGCCGTGGTCTGGCTCATCGGACCTGTACCGCTGATCCTCACCTACGCCGCGTTCATCAAATTGCATCGCGTATTCGTCGGGGCGCAACTGCTCGGCTGGCTGATAAAGCTGGTGATCGTGGCTGGCGCCGTCGGCTGGTTTCTCCACTAAGGAACCTCAGAATAAGTCGATGATTTGAAAGGGCACGACTTTAATCGTGCCGTAAGCGCCGCTAGAAGAATGCGGGCTTTAGCCCCTGAGGGAATGCCGATGGCTTATTCAGAGCTTCCCTAACCCACCCCCGCAAGCAACGCCCCGAAAATTTCTCCACCAGTTGTTGAGAGCGTCGAGCCGTAAAGCCGCAGTCTACCGATTCGCCGCATGCAGCACCTGCGAGGCCAGCGAACAAAGTCCCTGCCGGGACAGCTCCCGCACCGCGTCCGGGCTCCAGCCGGCTGCGTGCGGTCCGCCGTGCGCCTTCAGCAGCTCGGCCGTCTCCTCCGGTGTAAATCCAGCCACCGCGCGCAGCACAAAAATGGTGCGCAGCACTGTCGGCAGGCTCTCCAGCCAGTTGCGCACCCGGTCCCGGTCCGGTCCGCCCATCATCCGTTCCAATTCCTCGCTCGAAACCCCGGCCGCATCCAGTTCGTCGTCGGCAATGCAGGTGGCCGCGTGCTTCAGTCCCTCCGGCGCGGCCAGCGTCGTCGCATCGCGCGCAGTCAGCGTGTCCAGCGCAGCCGCGCAAAGCGCCCGCCTGCTGTTCTTGCGCCCCTCAACAGGATCGTGGCTGGGCGAAATCTCGGTGTTAGCCACCGCCGTCTCCACCAGCCGGACGCTGTCTTCGCCTTCGCCCACCAGCATCGACGCAATCGAATACATCCCCGCGGCAATCAGTTCGAACATCTCGTCCAGGCCCTCGAGGGCGCTGGCGACGGTCGCCTCGTCCTTCGGCTGCCCGTCGAGCAGCCCGTGTACCCGCTCGGTGAATTCATGCGCGATGTTGGGAATCGGCTGCGCGGGAACCAGGGTGTCATGCGATGCGATCGGCTTCTCAGGCATGGAGAGCGCTCCTGTCTATAGGGGGTGACGTTCGAGGAGGGCGAATATTGCCGGGGAGAGCGAATATTGCACCCGTTGAATCTTTATCCTCCACCCGCCGGCCCCCGGAGTCAATGTCCACTCAGCGAGCTGCGGGCCATACCAATCCAATAGTTGCTGGAATCTCCGCGCTGCGCCCCCACGCCCGGCGCCGGTTCTTCGTCCCCGAAGAAATGGAATTTTACCTGCAGGCCGGGCCCGGCTCAGGCCTGTCGCCGCCTTCCGGCAGTAATGTCATCTTCTCAATTCTGCACAGTCGCTGAAGGAGCCTGGAGCCTGGCCATCCGAGTCTCCGCCGCTGCAGCCTCTATCTCGCTGTTGATCTCGGCGCCCAGCAGAAGCATGAGACCGGTTATGTAGAACCACGTAAGCAAGATGATGACCGCCCCGAGAGAGCCGTATGTAATGGAGAAGTTATTGAAGAAATGAATGTAGACACGCAGGCCCAACGATGCGATAAGCCAACCTAGGATTCCAATGGCGCAACCCGGAGTAAGCCAATGCCAGCGACGGTTTCGCACATCGGGAGCCCAGTAGTAAATGACAGCAAAGGTCAATGCCAGAAGGGCGGTTGCCATGGACCAGGAAAGAAATCTGGCCATTGTGGCCGTGGCCATTGCCAGGAGATGATAAGGGATGAGCTTGTAGGCTAGTGTCGCCACGACGTCCCCGCTCAATAGGCAGGCAAGGCCCACAGTAACGATAATTGTAAGCAGGATTGTAAGCCCGATGGCGTAAACGCGGGCTTTGATGTACGAGCGCGTGTCCTGGATCTTGTTGACGACATTCATTGTGTCCTGGATGGCTGAGATGCCCACGGAAGCGGACCAGATTGCCGCAATGAGACCGAACGTGATTTTGCCCGACGTGGCTGCGACTGTCGTTTCATTAAAAGTCTTGAGGACAGTCCCGAGGGCAGCGGTGGGGATAAGAAGAGCAAGGTAGTCGAGAAGCCTATCGTAGAACTGGTGCGCGGACCGAGCTGCCAGACCGAGAATGGAACTGGCGCTCAAGAGCGTCGGAAAGAGCGCGAAGAGGAAGTAGAAGCCAAGTTCCGCGGCATGTCCGAAGAGGCGGTCGGCAACCATGGATTTCCACGTCCGCACAGCCAATACCTTGACCGGGACATCCTGTAGATTCCACAGCGAGTGCAATGGGGAGAGGGAAACAAGCGCGCTGATTCTCTTTTCATATTGG
>Ga0182024_10014827_pt1 | contig 15018 bp, 14 predicted proteins | sample P32metaG_FD_120480 | JGI IMG/M metagenome (GOLD analysis project Ga0182024, IMG submission 120480) | Permafrost microbial communities from Stordalen Mire, Sweden - P3-2 metaG (Illumina Assembly) | ecosystem: Environmental > Terrestrial > Soil > Wetlands > Permafrost | place: Sweden: Stordalen... | reverse complement strand
GTGCGCTTCGCCACCGAAGTGGCGGGCGTGCCCGATCTGGGCGCCACCGGCCGCGGCGAGGATATGGAGATCACCACCTATCTGGAAAAGGCGTTTGCCTCGGAATTGTCCGGCAATGTGGTGGATCTTTGCCCGGTGGGCGCTTTGACCTCCAAGCCCTACGCCTTCAGCGCAAGGCCGTGGGAATTGCGCAAGACCGAATCCATCGACGTGATGGACGCGCAAGGCTGCAATATCCGCGTCGATGCCCGCGGACCGCAGGTGATGCGGGTCCTGCCGCGCCTGAATGAAGAGATCAACGAGGAGTGGATTTCCGACAAGGCGCGCCACGCCTGCGACGGCCTTACCCGCCAGCGGCTCGACCGCCCCTATGTGCGGGTGAACGGCAAGCTGAAACCGGCCAGCTGGGCGGACGCTTTCGCCGCCATCGCCGCCAAGCTCAGAAGCACCTCGCCGGCCCGCATGGCCGCGGTGGTGGGCGATCTGGCCGCCGCCGAAGAGATCAAGGCGCTCAAGGACCTGATGAGCGCGCTGAATGTCCAAAATCTCGATTGCCGCCAGGATGGCAGCAAGATCATGGGCGGCCCGCGCCAGAGCTATCTGTTCAATTCCACCATCGCCGGCGTGGAGGCGGCCGACGCCATCCTGCTGGTGGGCGCCAATCCGCGCTGGGAAGCGCCGGTCTTGAACGCGCGCATCCGCAAGGCCTGGCTGGCGAGCCCGTTGAAGGTCGCCAATATCGGCCCTGTGGTGGATCTCACCTATCCGGTGGAGCAGCTGGGCGCCGATATCGGCGTGCTGGAATCCATCGCCGATGGCAGCCATGCCTTCGCCAAAGTGCTAAAGGACGCCAAGCGTCCCATGATCATCCTGGGCACGGGCGCGCTCTCCCGCGCCGATGGCGCCGCGGTCTTGAAACTCGCCGCGCGCATCGCCGGCGACACGGGCATGATCGGCCCGGCTGGCGCCCATGCTGAAGGCGGATGGAACGGCTTTAATATTCTTCACACCGCGGCGTCACGGGTGGCGGCGTTGGATCTGGACTTCCTGCCCGGAAAGGGCGGCCGCGATGTGGCGGGCATCGTCGAGGGCGCGCAGAAAGGCGAGATCGACTTTATTTATCTGCTGGGCGCGGACGAGTTCGACGTGGCCCATCTGGGCCGCGCCTTCGTGGTTTACCAGGGCAGCCATGGCGATGCCGGCGCCCATCACGCCGATGTAATCCTGCCGGGCGCCGCCTATACGGAAAAAGAAGGCACCTACGTCAATTTCGAGGGCAGGGTGCAGCGCGCCGAGCGCGCCGCCTTCCCGCCGGGCGAAGCTAAGGCGGACTGGGCCATCCTGCGGGCGCTGTCCGAGCAATTGGGCCAGAAGCTCCCCTATGACGATCTTGGCGCGTTGCGCGCCGCGATGGCCAGACAGGCGCCGCACTTCGCGCATGCCGGCAGCGCGCCCGTCCATAACGACACGGCGGCTTCGACCTGGAACGGCATCGGCGCGGAAGGCCGGCTGGACCGGGCAGCTTCGGTGACGCATGCCATCAGCGACTATTACCTCACCAACCCGATCGCGCGGGCGAGCGAGACCATGGCCAAGTGCAGCCAGGAATTTGTCACCGGCCCCAGCAAGATGGCGGCGGAATAAGATGGCGCTGATCCCTTTCTGGACCTGGTTGTTCGCCGGCCTGGGGGTGGCGCTGCCCTATGGCTGGGGTTGGTTCCTCAGCCAGGCCACGTTCATCGTGCTGCTGTGCCTGGTCCTGATGCTGTCGGTCGCCGTGGTGATCCTGGCCGACCGCAAAATCTGGGCGGCGGTGCAGATGCGGCGCGGCCCCAATGTGGTGGGACCGTTCGGCATCCTTCAGACCATCGCCGATGCGTTCAAATTCTTCTTCAAGGAAGTGATCATCCCGGCCGGCTCCAACAAGGTGCTGTTCCTTCTGGCGCCTGTGGTCAGCGTGGCGCTGGCTTTCATCGCCTGGGCGGTGATCCCCTTCAACAAGGGGTGGGTGATCTCCGACATCAATGTGGGAATCCTTTATCTTTTCGCCGTCTCCTCGCTCAGCGTCTATGGCGTGATCATGGCGGGCTGGGCGTCCAACTCCAAATATGCCTTCTTGTCGGCGCTCCGCGGCGCCGCCCAGATGGTGTCCTACGAAGTCTCGATCGGCTTCGTGATGATCACCGTGCTTTTGTTCGCGGGCTCGCTCAACCTTTCGCGCATCGTCGAGGCGCAGCAGACCACCGGTATTCTCGCCTTCGCCCATTGGAATTTCTTCTCCATCCTGTTCCCCATGCTGGTGATCTTCTTCGTCTCGTCCCTGGCGGAGACCCAGCGACCGCCGTTCGACCTGCTGGAAGCGGAATCGGAACTGGTGGCGGGCTTCTTCGTGGAATATTCCTCGACGCCCTTCCTGCTGTTTTTCCTGGGCGAATACATGAACGTCATCATGCTGTGCGGCCTGATGAGCATCCTGTTCCTGGGGGGCTGGCTGCCGCCGTTCAACATCGCGCCCTTCACAATGGTGCCCGGGGTGATCTGGTTCCTGCTCAAGCTGGGTTTCCTGTTCTTCATGATGGCGATGGTGAAGGCGATCGTGCCGCGCTACCGCTACGACCAGCTGATGCGGCTGGGCTGGAAAATCTTTCTTCCGACTTCGCTTTTGTGGGTGGTTTTGACGGCGGCCTGGGTGCTCGTCTTCCACCATCACGCCTAACGAGGCCCTGCCATGGCGAACTTCAACCGCACCGCGCGCCAGATATTCTTCTGGGAATTCATCCAGGCCTTCCTGCTCTCGATGCGCTATTTCTTCTCGCCCAAGGCCACGCTCAACTATCCCTTCGAGAAGGGGGCGCTCTCGCCACGCTTCCGCGGCGAGCATGCGCTGCGCCGCTATCCCAATGGCGAGGAACGCTGCATCGCCTGCAAATTGTGCGAGGCGATCTGCCCCGCCCAGGCCATCACCATCGAGGCCGAGCCGCGCGAAGACGGCTCACGCCGCACCACCCGCTACGACATCGACATGGTCAAATGCATCTATTGCGGACTGTGCCAGGAGGCCTGCCCGGTGGACGCCATCGTCGAGGGCCCCAATTTCGAATTCGCCACCGAGACGCGCGAAGAACTCTATTACGACAAGGACAGACTCCTGGCCAATGGCGACCGTTGGGAGAGCGAGATTGCCCGCAATCTCGAGCTCGACGCGCCCTACCGCTAGGAACACGAGAACCGCATGCTGCAGGCCCTGGCCTTCTACCTCTTCTCCGCCATCCTGATCGCTTCGGCGGTCATGGTGATCGCGGCCAGGAATCCCGTTCATTCGGTGCTGTTCCTGATCCTGGCCTTCTTCAATGCCGCCGGGCTGTTCGTGCTCCTGGGGGCGGAATTCCTGGCCATGATCCTGGTGGTGGTCTATGTCGGCGCGGTTGCGGTGCTGTTCCTGTTCGTGGTGATGATGCTCGACATCGACTTCGCTGAACTGAAGCGGGGCGCGCTGCAATATTTGCCGTTCGGCGCTCTGGTCGGCTTGATCCTGGTGGCCGAGCTGGTGATGGCGGGCGCGGCGTGGGTGATCAAGCCCCAGGCCCTGGCGGCCACCGCCCATGCCACGCCCGCCGGCCTCACCAACACCGAAGCCCTGGGACGTATTCTGTACACGGACTATATCTATTATTTCCAGACCGCGGGCCTGATCCTGCTGGTGGCGATGATCGGCGCCATCGTGCTCACCTTGCGCACCCGCCCCGGCGTGCGCCGCCAGGTGATCTCGGTGCAGAACGCGCGCACCGCCGCCATGGCGGTCGATATGATCGACATCAAGCCGGGCGAGGGAGCTTAAATGGCAATCGGGCTTTCCAACTATCTGGCGGTCGCGGCGATCCTCTTCACCATCGGCGTGGTGGGTATTTTCCTCAATCGCAAGAACATCATCATCATCCTGATGTCGATCGAGTTGATCCTGCTCGCCGTCAATCTCAATTTCGTTGCCTTCTCGTCCTATCTGGGCGATTTGGTGGGACAGGTGTTCGCCCTTTTCGTGCTCACCGTGGCGGCGGCGGAGTCCGCGATCGGGCTCGCCATCCTGGTGGTTTATTTCCGCAACCGCGGCACCATCGCGGTTGAGGACGTCAATGTGATGAAGGGTTAGTAGGTCCTGATGTACGCGGCGATCGTCTTCCTTCCCATCATCGGCTCGGCCATCGCCGGGCTTTTGGGCCGCGTGATCGGCGCGCGCGCCAGCGAACTCATCACCACCGGGCTGCTGTTCGTCTCCGCCGCCCTTTCCATCGTCGCTTTCAACGACGTGGCGCTCGAGGGTTACCGGCACGTTGTCCAGATCATGCCCTGGATCCATTCCGGGGATTTCGCGGTGGATTGGACCATCCGCGTGGACGGCCTCACCGCGGTGATGCTTGTGGTGGTGACCGGCGTCTCCAGCCTGGTGCATCTCTACTCCATCGGCTACATGGAGGACGATCCGCACCGACCGCGCTTCTTCTCCTTCCTTTCGCTCTTCACCTTCGCCATGCTGATGCTGGTGACGGCCGACAATTTCCTCCAGCTTTTCTTCGGCTGGGAAGGCGTCGGCCTGGCCTCCTATCTCTTGATCGGTTTCTGGTACACGCGGCCTTCCGCCAACGCTGCCGCGATCAAGGCCTTTATCGTCAACCGGGTGGGCGATTTCGGCTTCGCGTTGGGAATCTTCGGCGTCTATGCCGTGTTCAAGACCCTGGATTTCGACGCGGTGTTCCATGCCGCACCGGCTTTCGCGGGCAAGCAATTCATCTTCGCCGGCCATAGCGTGGACATCCTCACCACCCTGTGCCTGCTCCTGTTCGTGGGCGCGATGGGCAAGTCGGCGCAGATCGGCCTTCACACCTGGCTTCCCGACGCCATGGAAGGCCCCACCCCCGTCTCCGCCCTGATCCATGCCGCCACCATGGTGACGGCGGGCGTGTTCCTGGTGTGCCGCTGTTCGCCGTTGTTCCAGCTTGCGCCGCACGCGGCGGAATTCGTCACCTTCATCGGCGCCACCACCGCCTTCTTCGCCGCCTCGGTGGGCCTGTTCCAGAACGACATCAAGCGGGTGATCGCTTATTCGACCTGCTCGCAGCTGGGTTACATGTTCGCCGCCGCGGGCGTGGCGTCGTATGACGCCGCCATGTTCCATCTTTTCACCCACGCCTTCTTCAAGGCGCTGTTGTTCCTGAGCGCCGGCGCGGTGATCATCTCCATGCATCACGAACAGGACATGCGGAAGATGGGCGGCTTGTGGAAGGCCATCCCCTTCACCTGGGCAATGATGCTGATCGGCAATCTGGCGCTGACCGGTGTGGGCATTCCCTATCTGGGCGTCGGCCTGGCCGGTTTCTATTCCAAGGACGCCATCATCAACGCCACCTGGAATGCCCATACCGCCATCGGTTCTTATGCCTTCACTTTGCTGCTGGTCTCGGCCGGGATGACGAGTTTCTACTCCTGGCGCCAGTTCCTGATGACTTTCCATGGCCGCTATCGCGGGTTGGATCATCAGCATCCGGCGCATGGCGATGTGCATACCCATGACGAACCGATGGATGGAGATGACGAACATCACGCCCCCAAGCTGGAAGACATCCATGAATCGCCCATAACTATGCTGGTGCCGCTGGCGGCGTTGGCGCTGGGCGCGGCGTTCGCCGGCATGATATTTTTCCACTATTTCGTGGGCGAGGGTGCCAACGCCTTCTGGAACGGCTCGATGTTCGTGGTTCCGGCCAAGGATGGCGGGTTGCCGGTGTGGGTGGAACTGGGCCCGATCGCGTTCACCATCGTCGGTTTCCTGATCGCCTATTATTACTACATCCTGCATCCCGATCTGCCGCGCAAACTCGCGGCCCGTCGCGGCATGCTTTATCTCTTCCTCTACAACAAATGGTATTTCGACGAACTCTACGACTTTCTGTTCGTCCGGCCCGCGTTCTGGATCGGCCGTTTTCTGTGGAAACGGGGCGACGGCACCATCATTGACGGGCTGGGTCCTGACGGCATCTCCGCCCGGGTGCTGGATGCGGCGCGCGGCGCGGTCCGTCTCCAGTCCGGCTATGTCTATCATTATGCGCTGGCCATGCTGCTCGGCGTGGTCGCGCTCGCCACCTGGTTCATGGCACAAGCAGGTGGCTTATGAATTTTCCCATCCTCAGCCTGGTCACCTTCGCGCCCCTGATCGGGGCGGCGGCGATCCTTGCGGTGCCGCGCGCCAATGCGGCGCGCTGGATCGCGCTGATCACCACCGTCGTCACCTTCGCCGTCTCGCTGCTGGTGTGGGCCGAGTTCGACACCCATGTGGCGGGCTTCCAGCTGGTGGAGAAAGCCAATTGGCTGGGCGGCGGGATCTCCTACCACATGGGCGTGGACGGCATCTCGATGTTGTTCGTCGTGCTGACCGCGGGCCTGATGCCATTCTGCATCGCCGCGAGTTGGGACTCGATCCAGAACCGCGTGCCCGAATACATGATCGCCTTCCTGGTGCTGGAGACGCTGATGATCGGCGTGTTCTGCGCGCTGGATCTGGTGCTGTTCTACGTGCTGTTCGAAGGCGGCCTGATCCCGATGTTCCTGATCATCGGCGTCTGGGGCGGCAAGCGGCGCGTCTATGCCAGCTTCAAATTCTTCCTCTATACCTTCACCGGCTCGGTCCTGATGCTGCTCGCCATCATGGCGATGTATTGGTATGCCGGCACATCCGACATCGTCACGCTGCTGAACGGCGTGCATTTCCCGCCTGGGATGCAGACCTGGCTGTGGCTGGCCTTTTTCGCCAGCTTCGCCGTCAAGATGCCGATGTGGCCGGTCCATACCTGGTTGCCCGACGCCCATGTCGAGGCGCCCACGGCAGGCTCTGTGATCCTGGCCGGCATCTTGTTGAAGATGGGCGGTTACGGCTTCCTGCGTTTCTCGCTGCCCATGTTCCCGTCGGCGTCCGAAATGTTCGCACCTCTGGTCTTCACGCTTTCCATCGTGGCGATCATCTACACCTCGCTGGTGGCGCTGGCGCAGGAGGACATGAAAAAGCTGATCGCCTATTCCTCGGTGGCGCATATGGGCTTCGTCACCATGGGCATCTTCACCCTGACGCACCAAGGCGTCGAAGGCGGCCTCTTCCAGATGCTCAGTCATGGCGTGGTGTCGGGCGCGCTGTTCCTCTGTGTGGGCGTGGTCTATGACCGCATGCATACCCGTGAGATCGCGGCCTATGGCGGGTTGGTCAACCGCATGCCCATCTATGCCGCCTGCTTCATGGTCTTCACTTTGGCCAATGTGGGCCTGCCGGGGACCAGCGGCTTCATCGGCGAATTCCTCACCACGCTGGGCGCTTTCCTGCACAATAGCTGGATCGCGATCTTTGCCGCCACCGGCACCATCCTGTCGGCGGCCTATGCGCTTTATCTCTATCGCCGCATCATCTTCGGCGCCTTGGTCAAGCCGGCGCTCAAGACCATCCAGGATCTCAGCCTGCGCGAAGTCGCCATCCTGGCGCCGCTGGTGGTGGTCACCATCGTGCTGGGCGTCTATCCCAAGCCCGTATTCGACGTCACCACGCCATCGGTAGCCAAGCTCATCCATGACAACCAGACCGCGCTGGCCTTCGATCATGCCGCGGGCAAGGTGGCAATCCTGGAGAAGGGGACGGCGCGGTGACCCTTCAAACCGATCTTATGGTCCTTTTGCCCGAACTGATCCTGGCCGTGGGCGCCATGGCCCTATTGCTGGTGGGCGCGGTGGGCGGAGAACGCACCACGCCCATGATTACCTGGGGCGCGATCGGCTTGCTGGTGCTTTCGGGCGTGGCCGCGGTGCTGTGGATGCCGGATCACGCCACGGCTTTTCACGGCGCCTTTGTCGCCGACAGTTTCGCCCGCTTCGCCAAGCTCCTGATCCTGATCGGCGCGGCGTTCTCGATTCTTCTGGCCGATGAATTCTTCCTGCCTTTGGTGCAGGCCCGGTTCGAACTGCCGGTGCTGATGCTGTTGGCCACGCTCGGCATGCTGCTGATGGTTTCCGCCAACAGTTTCATCTCGCTTTACATGGGGTTGGAACTTCAATCCCTGGCGCTCTATGTGCTGGCGGCGTTCAACCGCGATCACCTGCGCTCGACCGAGGCGGGACTCAAATATTTCGTCCTCGGCGCCCTGTCGTCCGGCATGATGCTGTACGGCATCACGCTGATCTATGGTTTCACCGGCACGGTGGAATTCACCCGCGTCGCCCAGGTCACGGGCCAAGCGGGTGTGGGCATCGGGCTGATCTTCGGCCTGGTGTTCCTGATCTCGGGCCTGGCCTTCAAGGTTTCCGCGGTGCCGTTCCATATGTGGACGCCCGACGTTTATGAAGGCGCGCCCACGCCCATCACCGCCTATCTCGCCACCGCCGCCAAGGTGGCGGCCATGGCGCTGTTCCTTCGGGCGATCTTGACCGCCTTTCCGCATGCGCTGGTGCAATGGCGGCAAATCATCATCGCCATCTCGGTCCTCTCCATGGCGCTGGGGGCGATCGCGGCGCTGGGGCAGAAGAACATCAAGCGGCTGATGGCCTACAGCTCCATCGGCCATATGGGCTATGCGTTGCTGGGCCTGGCGGCGGGCACGGCCGTGGGCGCGCGCGGCGTGCTGATCTATCTTTTCATCTATGTCTTCACCAATCTGGGCGTATTCGCCTGCATCCAGGCGATGCGGCGCGGCGGCAAGCCGGTCGAAGCCATCGCCGATCTGGCGGGCCTGGCGCGCACCCATCCCAAACTGGGGTTGATCTTCTCGCTTCTGTTCCTGAGCCTGGCCGGCCTGCCGCCCTTGGCCGGCTTCTTCGCCAAATTCTATGTCTTCCTCGCCGCCATCCAGGCGGGCCTGATCTGGCCTGCCGTTCTGGGCGTGCTCGCGAGCGCCATAGGCCTGGTCTATTATCTGCGCCTGGTGAAGGTGATGTATTTCGACGAGCCGGCGCCCGCTTTCGATGGCGCCATGGCGCCGGGCAGCCGGGCGATCCTAGTCATTTCCGGCGCCGTGGCCTTGCTTTTCATCGTCGCGGCGTCACCGATCATCTCCGGCGCGGATGCCGCGGCCAAGGCGCTGTTTCCTTGACCGGATGGCCGCCGGGCTACCGTCTCAAGCGTTTCATCGAAATCGATTCCACCAATGACGAAGCGCGCCGCCTGTCGGAGACGGGCGAGAAAGGCCCCCTGTGGCTGACCGCCAGACGCCAGACCGCGGGGCGGGGACGGCGCGGGCGCGCTTGGTCAAGCCCGGACGACAATCTTGCCGCCACGCTGCTGGTTCATCCGGGCCGGCCGGAAAGCGAATGGCCGCAGCTTTCCTTTGTCGCCGCGATCGCCACCGCCGACATGGCGGCCTCTTTCGCGTCCGACGCGCGCATCGCCCTCAAATGGCCCAATGACGTCTTGGCGGACGGCAAGAAGCTTGCCGGGATCCTGCTGGAAAACGCGCATGGCGCGCTTGCCATCGGCATCGGCGTCAATCTCAAGCGCCACCCCAGGGGCACGGAGTTTCCCGCCACCTCGTTGGCGGAACTGGGCATGGTCCCGCCAAGTCCGGATGACGCGCTGGCTGCGCTCGCGACGGGCTTTGCGAAATGGTATGAGGTCTGGTCCGTCCAGGGCTTCGCCGTCATCCGCGACGCATGGCTGGCGCGGGCGGAAGGCCTGGGAACGCGCATCCGCGCGCGGCTGGTCACGGAAGAAAGGACCGGGATGTTCGAGGGCATCGACGAGAATGGCGCGCTCCTGCTCAACGAGGGTTTCGGGCGCCTCAGCGTGCTGCCCGCGGCCGACATTTTTTTTGGATAAGCGATGCTCCTCGCGATCGATGCCGGCAACACCAATATCGTCTTCGCCGTCTATGACGGCGAAACCCAGCGTGCCCAATGGCGGGCGGTCACCAACACCGAGCGCACCTGCGACGAATATGCGGTCTGGCTGAGCCAGCTTCTGGGGCTGGAAGGACTCTCTTTTTCCGATCTCGACGCCGCCATCATCGCCACGGTGGTGCCGGCGGTGTTCTTCGATTTGCGCGCGCTCTGCCGCAACTATCTCAAGACCGAGCCTCTGATCGTGGGCGATCCTTCGGTGGATCTGGGCATCAAGACCAATGTCGATCCCGCCCAGACCGTGGGCGCCGACCGGCTCTGCAACACGGTGGCCGCGCATCAGCGTTACAAGGGCGCCGCGATCGTGGTGGATTTTGGCACCGCCACGAATTTCGACATCGTGTCCGAAAATGGCGATTTCGACGGCAGCGTGATCGCGCCGGGCGCCAATCTCTCCGTCGAGGCGCTGCATCAGGCGGCGGCGCTTCTGCCCCGTGTCGCCGTCCATCGGGTCCAGAGCGTGATCGGGCGCAACACTGTGGCCGCCATGCAGTCGGGCGTCTATTGGGGCTATGTGGGGCTGATCAGCGGACTGATCGAGCGCATCAAGCAGGAATATGGCAAGCCCATGACCGTTGTCGCCACCGGCGGGCTTTCGCATCTGTTCCGTCCCGACATCCCGGCGATCGATCATATCGATCCCGACCTCACCCTGCGCGGCCTGATGTTGATCCACGCCCGCAACGCCAAGAAGCGCAGCGGATGACAAAAACGGACGAACTCGTGTTCCTGCCATTGGGCGGGTCGGGCGAGATCGGGATGAATTTCAACGTCTATGGCTTCGGTCCGCCCCATCGCCGGCAATGGATCGTGGTGGATTGCGGCGTCACCTTCGGGCGGGAAACCGACTCCCCCGGCGTGGATCTGATCCTGCCTGACATCCGCTATCTGGCGGAACGGCGCGCGGACGTGCTGGGCATCGTCGCCACCCATGCCCATGAAGACCATATCGGCGCTATCGCGCTGTTGTGGCCGATGTTGAAATGCCCGATCTACGCCACGCCGTTCACCGCCAGGCTGATCGAAGGTAAATTGGCCGAGGCGGGACTTTCCGTGCCGGTGCGCGAAGTGGATCTGGGCGGATCATTGACCCTGGGACCTTTTGCGATCGATTTCATTTCCATCACTCATTCGATCCCCGAGCCCAATCTCCTGGCGATCCGCACGCCTTTGGGCTTGATCGCCCATACCGGCGATTGGAAGCTCGATCCCGAGCCGCTGTTGGGCGCCGTTACCGATGCCGCCGCCATCCGCAAACTGGGCGATGAGGGCGTGCTGGCTTTGGTGTGCGATTCCACCAATGCGCTGGTGCCGGGCCATTCCGGCTCGGAAGCCAAGGTGCGTGACAGCCTGGTGCAGTTGATCGGGGGACTGAAGGGCCGCGTGGCGGTGACCGCGTTCGCGTCCAATGTGGCGCGGCTGGATTCCGTCGCCCATGCGGCCAAGGCGCATGGCCGCAAGCTGGCGCTGGTGGGCCGCTCCATGCACAAGATCGTCGAGGCCGCGCGCGTCAGCGGATATCTCAAGGATTTTCCGCCCGTCCTCGATGCCGCCGAAGCTCAGGAGCTTCCCGCCCGCAGAGTGCTCTATCTGGTCACCGGCAGCCAGGGCGAGCCCCGCGCCGCGCTCTCGCGCATCGCCAACGCCAATCATCCCGATGTCGAGCTGGGCAAGGGCGACGCGGTGATCTTTTCCTCCCGTGTCATTCCCGGCAATGACCTGGCGATTTTCGAACTGCACAACAGATTATCGGCCCTGGGCGTGGAAGTGCTGACGGCGGAGGATCATTTCGTTCATGTCTCCGGTCATCCCGCCCGGGATGAATTGGCCGAGATGTATCGCTGGACTCGTCCCCGCATCGCCATCCCGGTGCATGGCGAGTTGCGCCACATGGCCGAACATGCGCGGCTGGCGAAATCGCTGCAGGTGCCCGAGGCCCTGGTTCCCGCCAATGGCCAGCTTTACCGGCTGGCGCCCGGCGCTGCCGAATTGATCGACGAAGTGCCATCGGGCCGCATCCATATGGATGGACGCGTGCTGGTGGCCGAAGGCGAGGGACTGGCCAAGGCGCGCCGGGCGATGGCCTTTGCCGGGCTCATCGCCATCACCTTGGTGCTGGACCCAAAAGGCCGGCCGGCCGCCGATGCCGCGATTCTGACCGAAGGCATGCCGGAGCCGGTGAGGGAAGCGGTGCGCGTGGTGGTGGACGAGGCGTTCCGCCGTCACAATCCCAAGAGTGACCCTGAGGGATTGCGGGAAAGCGTGCGCCGCGCCGCGCGCCGCGCCGCCCAGGACGCCTGGGGCAAGAAGCCGGTCACCCGTGTTACGGTGGTGGAGTTATGATTGCCCCTTCACCCCGAACCGGAATTGAAGGGGTAAAAGGTGCGCTGAACCGGCGGTGAGGGGTGAAAATGATAAAAAGATTGAATCACATCGCCATCGCCACGCTCGACCTCGGCAAGGCCGCCGCCATCTATCGCGATGTGTTGGGCGCCAAAGTCTCCGCGCCTATGGCCCAGCCGGAGCATGGCGTCACCACCGTGTTCGTTGAGCTTCCCGGCAGCAAGATCGAGCTTTTGGCGCCGTTGGGAGAGAATTCTCCCATCACCAATTTCCTTGCCCGCAATCCGGGCGGCGGCGTGCACCATCTCTGCTTCGAGGTGGAGGACATCATCGCCGCGCGCGACCTGCTGTTGGCGCAGGGCGCGCGGGTGTTGGGCGATGGGGCACCCAAAATCGGCGCGCATGGCAAGCCGGTACTGTTCCTTCACCCCAAGGATTTCCTCGGCACCTTGATCGAGTTGGAACAGGCATGACCATTCCCGGCTTCATCCATTACGTCGTGCTGTTCAGCTTCTATGCTGTGTGCTGGTTCCTGGTTTTTTTCTGTCTTCTACCCATCGGCCTGGGTGAGGTGGATGCGGAAAGCGGCGCGCCGCTCAAGGCCGATCTGGGAAAGAAGGCGCTATGGGCCAGCGGAATCGCCGCTTTGCTGTGGCTGGTCTTCTATTTCTCGATCGGCTTCGGCTGGCTGGAGCTTTAAAAAACGAAAGGCCGGAGTCGGCTCCGGCCTTGTTTCCCCTCTTGGGGTATCCCCGAACTTCCCTGAACTTGGCCGCTTAACGCGCTGCCCCCGCCTCTTAGCGAGATTTTTATTACCTCAGTTGATAATGCCCTTCGGCCAGCCTGTCACGAAATATCTGGAATATTGCGGTGCAACAGACGCAACAAAATTATTATCTGACCGCTGCAGCGGTACTGATCCTGCTGTTGACTATCACGGCCGCATTTTCACGCGACGCCGACCCGCTGTTGACCGGCACACATGGACCTTGTGACCCCAGGCTGGACAGCCCCGATTATGTCCCGGGCACCGATGTGAACGGCAACCCCGTTGCTGCTGTGGATTCGTCTCAAGCCAAAGTCCCTGTGCCGGATGGGATGTTGCTGCCGCTTGGCCACCAGAGCGGCGCCAATGGCAAAACCCGGCCGCAAGCCTTGGCCGAGATGAATCAGAAGGAACTCGATCCGCTGCTCAATCCCAAACCCGCTTGCCCGCCGGCGCGCAAAGCGCGCTGAGAATCAACCCGCGCGGAGCGCGCTGACAATTAGAACGTGATCCACACGCCGCTGTGCCAATAGCCGCGGCCGGGATGGTCGCGCCAATGGAAATGCTCGTGCCGGCCCCAGTGCCAATTGTCCGGGTGAACCGTGACGCCGAATTCCGGGCGGTACACATAATTGGCCCGCACGTGCCAGCATTCGCCGAAATTGTTGCAGGCAATCATGGCGGAGGCGGGCAAGGCGCTTGCCGCCAGGGCTGCGGCGGCAATGGACGCCACCAGCGCCGTTTGCGTGAGAAATCTCGTTTTCGTCATGCAATCTTCTTCCAAGCCAGAGAGTGCGGCAACCGCTGCTATCCCGCAAGAATAGCGTGACGCCAGTGAGCGGCGGGTTAATAGGCCCGGCCGATGAGGATCTCTTCCTTGCCTAGAGCGCCTGTGAAGACGCAGCTTCCGAAGGATGGGGGCTGGTCCTCGGGCGCGTTGCGGATGGTGAGCTTGAGCGATTTTAACTTTTGCTCGATCGCCTCCAGCGCCAACCCTTGGGGCTTGGACCAGGGTGCGCGCACCCAGCCTTTGAAGCTTTCGTCATCTTCGCCGAAATATTGGGCGATTTCGTCGAAGCTTTTGAGATCGGTCTTGATGTTGCCGTCCAGCCGCGCCTTGGCCTCGGCATAAAGCCCGGCCTGAATCTCGGCCAGAAGTTGCACCGCGCCTTCGACGAAATCCACCCGCTGCTTGGCGATGGATTTCACCTTGCCGGTGTCGTCGCGCAAATCGTCGCGGCGCATGTAGGTGACTTGGCCGGACGCCGCGTCGCGCGGGCCGATCTCCACGATCAGGGGCGCGCCGCGCCGCACCCAGTTCCAGCGTTTCTCCGCCGATTTGATCTTTTTGGTGTCCAGGAAGGCGCGCACCGGCTGGCCGAAAACGGTCATGCCGCACAGCGCCTTCACCAGATTCTGGCAATAGGCCAGCACCTCGGCATCCTCGGGCTTGTCGCGCAGCATCGGCACCACCACGATCTGGCGAGGGGCGATGGCCGGCGGCAGGCGCAAGCCGTCGTCATCGCCATGGGTCATGATCACCCCGCCGATCAGGCGGGTGGAGACGCCCCAACTGGTGGTGTTGCAGAGCGTCAGCGCGCCCGCTTCGTCCTGGAATTTGATGTTCTGGGCCTCGGCGAAATGGGTGCCCAGGAAATGCGAGGTGCCGGACTGCAGCGCCTTGCCGTCCTGCATCATCGCCTCGATGGAGTAGGTATTCACCGCGCCGGGGAAACGCTCATGTTCCGGCTTCTCGCCCGCGATCACCGGCATCGCCAGCACCTCCTCGGCGAAGTTGCGATAGACATCCAGCATCCGGCGCGTTTCCTCAACCGCTTCCGCTTCGCTGGCATGGGCGGTATGGCCTTCCTGCCAGAGGAATTCCGTGGTGCGCAGGAACAGGCGGGGCCGCATCTCCCAGCGCACCACATTGGCCCATTGATTGATGAGCATGGGAAGATCGCGATGGCTCCGGATCCAGCGCGAGAAGG
>Ga0182024_10014826_pt1 | contig 15018 bp, 9 predicted proteins | sample P32metaG_FD_120480 | JGI IMG/M metagenome (GOLD analysis project Ga0182024, IMG submission 120480) | Permafrost microbial communities from Stordalen Mire, Sweden - P3-2 metaG (Illumina Assembly) | ecosystem: Environmental > Terrestrial > Soil > Wetlands > Permafrost | place: Sweden: Stordalen... | reverse complement strand
GGGGGCGGTGATGGTGACGATGCGGTGGTGGAGGGGGCTGGGATGGGCCGGTGCGCTGCTGACGTGGGTGGCGGTGCTGGCGCCGCTGAAGGCGACGATGCTGGATGCGGGGCTGTTGCAAATGCTGACGGTGGAGGTGACGCAGCAGCAGCTCGCGACGGCGTTTACGCAGCAGGCGCTGCCGGTGAATTTCGGGTCGGAGCCATCGGTGGCGTCGCGGCTGGACTTGATTACGGTGGAGGACCGGCTGATGGCGGCGTGGTACTTCGTGCACGGGGGATGGTGGGCGGTGCTGGGGTGCGGGCTGCTGGGGGTGGGGTATGCGGCGGGGAAGAGGAGGTATGGGATCGTGGGGTGGGCTGCGGGTGGGGCGGCGGGGATCGCGCTGATCTGCTGCATGGGGCCGGCGCTGGCGGAGTGCGCGCTGATGAAGGGGCATGGAGCGGAGGCGCGGGGAGACCTGGATGGAGCGGAACGGGCGTACCGGGAGGCGATGCGGCTGGATGGATGGCAGGGGATGAGCCTGAATAATTATGCGGCGCTGGGGTGCCTGGACGAGGCGCGGGGGCGGAGGGATACGGCGGAGTATCATGTGTATCACGCGCAATTGCCCTCGACCCAGATGGACGTGACGGCGGCGCTGGGGGAGCTGGAGGGGGTGCGGACGGAGGATGGGACGCTGGCGCGCGCGATCCGCAGAAGGGAGGCGGAGCTTTATACGCAGGATGCGCGGCAATTGCATGCGCTGGAGGCTTATGGCGCGGCGGTGACGGCGGGGGAGAATGCGCTGGAGCGGGACCCGGGGTCGCTGCTGGCGGCGTATTATCTCTCGCGGGATTATTACATGATCGGGAAGTACGGGGATGCGGTGGCGCTCTCGATGAAGGTGGCGGGGGCGACGGATGATCCGACGTTCCGGGCGAACCTCTTTAGCAATGCGGGGGATGCCTACACGAAGCTGGGGGCATTTGAGGATGCGAAGGTGGCTTACCGGAAATCGTATCAATATGATTATGTGCTGAATTTGCGCGGGCTGGCGGCGCTGAACGGGCCGGGGGAGGATTTGCAATGAAGGCGATGGATTGGCGGAAGAAGGATGTGCGGTTCGGGCTGGCACTGGTGCTGATGTGTGGGGTGGTGCTGGGATTTTTTGTGTGCAAGACGTTTGTGGACGCTGGGCCGAGGCAGTATCGGCTGGATTTTGGCGGGGCGCGCTGGATCGAGCCGCCGGCGGCTGGTGCGGCGGGGTACTTCCGGGATACGCTGTATATCTCGAAGCCGGTGGCGCGGGGATGGATGGAGGTGGCGGCGACGGATCACTTCATCCTTTATGTGAACGGGATGGAGGTGAATGAGACTTACTTTGGAGCGGAGCGGGTGACGGGGATATTCGATATCCGGCCATGGCTGGTGCAGGGGAAGAATGTGATCGCGCTCTATGTGCCGCGGGTGTTCGCGCCGGGGAGCTCGCAGGTGCGGGTGCGCGGGGGGTATGCGGCGGCGGGAGGGCGGGAGCAGGAGTTTGTGACGGACGCGGGGTGGCGGGCATCGGATACGCCGGACGGGGTGGTGCAGAGTTATCAATGGGACGACCCGCGGATGGATGACACGAGTTGGGCGGCGGCGCGGCCGGTGGAGGTGCGGGAGAGATTCTCGACAGAGCAGGCGGTGGCGGTGCCGCCGCGGCTATTCGCAAGCGACACGAGGGCGCAGTGGATTGGCGGGGCGGACGGGACGGCGCGGAATGCGTCGTACCGGGGGAGTGTCCGGGTGCCGCTGATGCGCGGGGGTACGTGGCTGCAGGTGGCGGCGACGGGAGGGTATGATGTATTGATCAATGGGCGGTATGTGATCGCGCAGCAGGGGGTGGCGCGGACGGTGCTGCCCTTCAGCCAGGAGACGGCGGGGGGACCGGCGGCGCTGGCATCGCCGGGGCTGGCGGGGCTGGCGTTGCAGGAGGCGGCGGCGGCGGAGCAGCAATTGCCGCTGCAGGTGGCGGCGACGGTATCGGTGCCGACGCTGCAGGGGTATGATGTAACGCGCTGGATGCACGCGGGGGAAAATGAGATCGTGGTGCGGGTGCGGGCGGACAATACGCCGGCGCTGATGCTGGCGGATCTCTCGACGGCGACGCGCGGCGGGGAACTGCGGGCCGTGACGGACCAGACGTGGACGGAGCTGCCGGGCGGCGAGGAGGCGCGTGAGCTGGGGGCGGACGGAGCAGCGCCATGGGGCTGGCTGCCGCAGGCCCCGGCGCAACTGCTGCCGCAGACACCGGCGGCGGACCTGGTGAAGTATGGGCCGTGGGCGGCGACGATGGCGGGGGTGATGGTGGCGCTGGTGCTGCTGTGGGGAGTGATGGGGCGGATCTTGAGCAGGGTGGCCGGGGTGCCGCTGGACCGGGCGCTGGCGGTGGATGCGACGATGCATGTGCCGATGCTGGCGGGGCTGCTGGTGTGCTGGCTGCTGACGTTCGACGTGCGGCTGGATGTGGATTGGTGTTACAAGCCGATGATCATCGCGGGGGCGCTGGTGGTGCTGGTGGCGGGGAGGGTGCTGGCGATGGCGGCGGCGTTGATCTTCCCTGAGCGCGGGGAGGTGCCGCGAAGGGTGCGGCAGGCGAGGGCGGGGGTGCGGTATGCGAAGGTGGCGGCGTTCGCGGCGGTGGTGATGATGGGATTTTGCCTGAGGGCGTGGGATCTGAACGGGATGTCGCTGGGATCGGACGAGGTGACGATGATCATGAATGCGAAAGGGGTGCTGCAGAGCGGGTATCCGCACTCCTTGCGCGGGACTTATGACCGGCTGCTGGCGACTTATGAGCTGATCCCGTATACGCTGGCGGTTTCATCGGCGGTGTTTGGGAATACGGAGTTCGCGTATCATCTGCCGGCGCTGATCTTCAGCACGCTGACGATTGCGCTGATCGGGTGGGTGGGATGCAGGATGTTCGATTGGCGGGTGGGGCTGACGGCGGCGTTTATCTATGCGTGCTTCCCGCCGGGAATCGCATGGGCGCGGAATGGGTTTTATCCATCGCAGGAGCAGTTTCTCTCGCTGATTACCTTCTGGACTTTCTATGAGGCGGTGAAGGCGGGGCCGTTGAAGAAGCGGTATCTTACGTTCGCGGCGGCGGGATTTATTGTAAGTTACCTTTCGTGGGAGGGGTCGGGGTTTATCGTGCCGGCGTTGTTCCTGGCGATCCTGGCGATCCGGTGGGGGGACTTCAGTTGGATGCGGGAATGGCATTTCTGGCGATGCTTCTTCATCATGACCGTGGTGGTGATGAGCCAGTTATCGTACCGGCAACTTACATTGGATGACTATCTGGGGGTGGGTTACAGCCTTAGTGATATTACTGCGCCTACGCTGGTTTACAGGGACCTGCTGGTTTATAACCCATTCTATTATGTGCACGTGCTGTTTTTCCCGGAGGTTAACTTCGTGCTGTCGCTGTTTCTATTTATCGGGTGCTGGTTCTGCTGGGGGACGAAGGCGATCCGGTACCTGGTGGTGACTTTGTTCGCGCTGGAGTTTTTCTACAGTAACTTCCTGCCGTTTTATGCGCCGAGGTATTGTTACAATGCGGAGACGCTGGTGATCCTGTGCGGGGTGGCGATTTTCTTCAAGTTCCGGGACCGGATCGCGAGCATGGGCGGGGAGTGGAGGTGGTACCGGGGGATGCGCTGGACGGCGGCGGCGGCGCTGACGGGCTGGCTATTGCTTGCGACGAATGAGTTTGCGGTGGAATCGTACCGGCTCTCGCCGGACGCGGAGAATCCGGCGTTGTTCGCGCGGGTGGGCTATTACAAGACGGATCACCGGGGTGCGACGAAGTATGTGGAGGCGCACCGGCAGGAGGGGGATGCGGTGGTGGCGTTCATGCCGCACATGTATGAGTTTTATGCGAACCGGACGCCGGAGTACTCGATCAATACCTTCCTGAATGAGAAGATGATGTATGACGGGGGGCATGCGAGCCCGCAGTTCATTGATAAGTTTCGCGGGCTGCCGTTGATCCGGAGCCTGGAGGAACTCAAGGATGTGCAGAGCCGGTACCGGCGGCTGTGGATCATGGTGCCGATAAGGGACGATAACGTGGCGCTGAGCCCGGATGTGTTGAGTTATATCACGCGGCAGGGGCGGGTGGGGTATGAGAGTTACCGGGAGCAGGTGTTCGAGCTGGACGGGGCGAATGCGCCGGTGGGTGGGACGGCGCGGAATTGATGGGGCTAGAGGGCGGAGTGGAGGCGGATGAGGGATTTGCGGAGGGTGGAGGCGGCTTGGTAGGAGGCGGTCTGGGTGGGGGTGAGGGTGCGGGCGCGGGAGACGGCCTGGAGGGCGGCGGCGACGGCTTCGCGGTTATCGGCGAGGGCCTGGTCGAAGAGGGGGAGGACGTGCTGGTAGAGGGCGACGTCGTAGCGGTTGCGCTCGGCGATGATGTGCTGGATGGAATCGGGGACGGCGTCCTTGCGGGGGCGGATGGGGGTGACGTTGAAGCTGGCGTAGTGGGCGAGTTTCCAGCCGAGGAGGACTTTGAAGAGGGCGAGGGTTTCGTCAAAACGCTCGGTGAGGCCGGCGAGTGTGAAATGGGCGGCGAGGTTGGCCTTGGCGGTGGCGAGCGTTTGCTCATCGCAATCGCCGGCGAGGAAATCGCGGGGGCCGGGGAGGCCTGCGAGGAGCTTGCACTGGAGATTGTGGTGAGGGGTGGTGGTGGCGTATTGATCGAGGGAGAGGCTCTGCATGCGCTTGTATTGCGGATGAAGGCGGTAATGGCGGGCGAAGTAATACTCCGAGATCACGCGCTCGACGGGCTCGCGGAGGACAGTGATGTAGGTGGCGGGCCGCGGGAGGCGTGTGCGGATGCCGAAGGGCATGTGGCCCTTGAAGACTCGGAGGGAGGCGAGGCGGCGCGGGGACCAGCGGAGGAGGCGATACCAGGACCACCGGAAGAAACTGGGGTCGACGGAGTAGGTGCGGAGCGGAGGGTATTCCCACTCGATGAGGCGATTGAGGGTGGTGCCGCCGCACTTGGGGAGATGAAGATAGATGAGGGTGGGAGGGGTCACGGTTCAAAAAAACATGGAAGGAGGTGATCCCATGATCATGGGATCAACCCAGTTCCTTCGCGCGAGCTGTAGCGCTCTCCGTAGCCGGCCGGGGCGTTGGGGTTTATGCCAATTGGCGGATATGGACGTCGAAGTTGGTCGAGCCCGAGAGATCGGTGCTGCTGCCAATGGCGGGGATGGGCAGGGAGGTGCCGCCGGTCGAGACGGAGCCGATGGAGTGAGCCTCGATGCCGAAGCGGTCTCCGGTAGCGACGGTGCCGATGATCTCGCCGCCGACAGTGACTTTGCCGATCTTCGAGAGGCCGGTGTTGGGGGTGAAGAGAGCGTCGGTGGGATCGCCGAAGAAGGGGCTTTGCACCACGCCGGCAACGATGCTGGTGGCGATCAGGTCGCCCTTGACGACGACCGAATCGATCTGCGCATCGCCGTTGACCGTATTGCCGGCGGCGTTGAAGCCGCCAAGGATGAGGCCGTAATCCATGCTTCCATCGATGGTGATACTCTTGATGGCGGGGGTCACGACGGGCTTGCCCTTGACCGTGGCGGTGCTGCCTTTGCCGGAGATCACGACCTGATTGGTGGAGCTGCCGACGATATCCTGGAGGACGGTGACGGTGCCGAGGTTCTTCTCGCCGATGATGGCGCCGCTGTTGCTTAGCTTGCCGCCGCCGGTCTCGGTGCCGGAGATGATGGAACCGCCGACGAGGACGCTATCCACGGTGGCGGCATCGATGTAGGCGGTGTCGGTGAAATTGCTGGTGCTGGTGATGGCGGTACCTTGCATATTCCCGCCGATCACGGCGGACTTGAGGGTATTGGCGACATCGATGCCGCCGGTGGACCCAAAGGAACCGCCGATGACGGAGCGCCCGATGATCACGGAGCCGATATTACCGGCCTGGATATGGCCGGTATCAAATGCGGTGCCGCCGACGAGGTCGCCCTTGACGATGATCGAGCCGATGGCCGCACCGCTCTGGATCTCGCCGGAATCGGCTGCCGTGCCCCCGACGACGGAGCCGCCAACGAAGACGCTCTTCAAGAAAACAACGCCGGGAGTCGCAACACCATCGGAGTCGACGCGACCCGAGCTGCTGCCGGAGCCGCCGATGATATTGCCGAGAATCTTGACGGTGCCGATGCCATCGACGGCGTTGATTTCGCCGGTGTCCGAGCCGCTCTCGCCGATGAGGGAGCCGCCGATGAAAACGCTGCCGATTTTGGCGGTTTGATCCGCGGGCAGGGTGCTGGAAGGATTGCTGCTGATGGCGCGCAGGAGGACGCCATCGGCATCGGTGGCGATGGCGATGCTCTTGACGCCATTCTCAAACCGGCTGATGAGATCGAGCCCTCCGCCGGTGCCCTGTGTGGCGGTCCCGAACTTGCCCATGGAGTGGACCTTGAGGGAACCGAGGGCGGGAGGGACGGACGTGGTGCCCGAGGCGACGACTTTGCCGACGACGATTTTGCCGAGGTCGCCACCGACTGTGACGGAGGCGAGATCGATGCCGGTGGCGCTGATCTCGCCGACATTCACGAAGCCATCGCCCTTGGGGGCGGTCTTCGGGTTGGCCTGCTTGGCGGTGATCGTGATCTTGGCGCCGTTGAAAGGGCTGTTGCCGGTGAAGAGGGCGGAATCGAGTTGCAGGTCGTGGAGCTCGTGGGGAGCGGTGAGCAGATTGGTGGGGGCGGTTGGGCTATCGAGATTGGTCAATCCGCCGCCGTTGGAAGGGAGGACGGCGGTGAGGAGTTCGGCGTTGGTGCCGACCGAGCTTTTGATGGTGACGATATCGCCGTCGATATCTTGGAATGAGAGCACGGCGGCCGGGGCAATGCGGGATTCGAGGGGTTCGATGCAAGGAGTGGTGATGGGGTGCATGGAGGTGGGTTGGGGGATGCGCTACGCGTGTGCGAGATGGTGAGGTTCGATACCGGGAATGTTGGCCTGCCGACTGACATTTGGGTGTTAGGCGAGGCTTGGGGAAAAGTAAATACTTACTTATATTTAAGCACCAATCGTTCCCGAGGAGGCGTGGGCCGGAACTGCGAATACGCGGGGGCGGGCGGCGGTTGCGAGGCGCAAAGGGGGAGGAAGGGAGGGCCGGTTGAAGACCGGTTGAGTCAGCGGATGACGAGGGGGTGGGTATTGGTGTCCGAGCGGTAGGCGCCGATGCCCCAGAGACGGAGGCCGCCGAGGAAGGCGTTGCGGTTATCGCCGAGGCGGGCGCCCTTGGGGAGGCGGTCGAGACGGCGGGCGTTGCCGCCGCCGATGACGATGTAATCGGTGACGAAGGCGTTGCGGAGGATGCCGATGGTGTGCTCGAGGGCTTCCTCCCATTTTTTCTGGCCGAGGCGCTTGCGGCCTTCGCGGCCGAGCATGTCCTCGAGGGTGCGCTGGGGGCTGTAGGAGAGCTCGCCGAGCTCGAGGGGGATGAGGACGTTATCGAGGACCATGGCGGAGCCGAGGCCGGTGCCGAGGCCGATGAAGAGCATGCGGCCGCCCTGGTAGCTGCCGAGGGCCTGCATGGCGGCGTCGTTGATGATCCTGGTGGGCTTGCCGAAGGCCTCTGGGAAATCGAATTTGGTCCAGCCGCGGCCGAGGTTGTTTGGCTCGCGGGCGGGCCTGTCGTGGACGATGGGGATGGGGAGGCCGAGGGAGACGGCGTCGAATTCCCAGGTGGCGGCGTATTTGTGAATGCCTGCCATCAACTGGCGCGGGGTGAAGTGGGGGCCGGACTCGAATTTGATGCGCTCCTCCGAACCGGAGCGCATGAGCTTGATGTTGCTGCCGCCGGCATCGACCACGAGGATGTTTTTCGGGGCGGGGGTGGGTTTTTTCATTTGGGGCGCGGGCTGGTGGCGGGGATTAAGGCAGATGGGGGAGGAGATTGTCCAGAGGGAGGGGTGGGGAAAAATTCGAAATCAGAAAATCGAAGGGGGAGATTTAACAGAAGGAGGCGAAGGACGCAAAGGGGGGGGAATTGGATACAGAACGGGGCGGCGTGAGATGGGGGCGTCCATGATTCTTCCGAATATGACGGGTGAAATCGAAGGATTGGGGGCGCGAAGGCGCGCTGGGGGAAAGCGGGGCGCTATTGCGCGGCGGGCTTGAGGGAGAGGAGGCGGGCGATATTGGCGGCGGCGTAGGCGGCGCCGAAGCCGTTGTCGATATTGACGACGGTGACGCCGGAGCCGCAGGAATTGAGCATGCCAAGGAGGGCGGCGATGCCGCCGAAGCTGGCGCCGTAGCCGATGCTGGTGGGGACGGCGATGACGGGCTTGCTGATGAGGCCGGCGACGGCGCTGGGGAGGGCGCCTTCCATGCCGGCAGCGACGATGACGGCGTTGCTGGCCTCGAGGCGCTCGCGGACGGCGAGGAGGCGGTGGATGCCTGCGACGCCGACATCGCTGATGCGATCGACGGCGCTGCCGAAGGTCTCGAGGGTGACGGCGGCCTCCTCGGCCACGGGGATATCCGAGGTGCCGGCGCAGACGACGGCGACGGTGCCGGGCAGGGCGGGCATGGGCCGGCGGATGATGGTGATGCAGCGGGCGACGGGATGAAAGCGGGCCTCGGGAAACTCCGAGACGACGGTCTGGAAGTGGTCCGAGGTGGCGCGGGTGCCGAGGACGAGGCCATCGGCCTCGAGGAGGGCGCGTGCGATGGAGAGGACCTGCTCGGGGAGCTTGCCGGCGCAGAAGATGACCTCCGGAAAGCCGCGGCGGGAGAGGCGATCGGTATCCACGCGGGCAAACTCCAGGTCGACGAAACTCACGAGTGGATGTCCGGATCGATGCGGGGCTGGAGGAACATGCGGAGGGGGATCATCTTGGAATCGAGGAAGCCGTGGGACTTGAAGAATTTCTGGGCTTCCTCGTTGGCGCGATCGGTGAGGAGGGTGACTCGGAGGAAGTTTTTCTCGCGGGCAAACTGGATGGAGTACTCGAGGAGGCGGTCGCCAAAGCCGTGATGGCGATGATCCTGGTGGACGATGAGATCCTCGAGGAGGAGGACGAAGCCGCCCTCGGCGGTGGAGATGGTGAAGAGGAGATTGATCATGGCGACGATGCGGCCATGGTCGCGGACGACGAAGATGCGGCCCCGGCTGGGCTGCTCGAGGATGAGGCGAAGGCCGCGCATGTGCTTGGCGCGGTCGGGCTTGAAGTCGCCTTCGAGGGTAAAGAGGTCGAAGAGGAGTTCCGTGAGTTGCGGAAGATCTTCAAGCGTGGCCGGCTCGATGGCGACGTTCTCCATTTGAGGGGCGGAATATGCCACAGGGAAGGGCGGGGGGGAAGAGGGTTCTGAAAATTCGAAAAATCGAAATCAGAAATTCGAAGGGGGGAGGGAGGGGAATCGGGGCGTCTGGCGGACGAACGGATCGGCCAATAATTTCGAACTTCGAATTTCGAGTTTCGAATTTATTCTTTTGGGGTATGAGCTTTTTTAATCGCGAGTCGGGGGAGCGGAGCTATGAGCTGAGGGAGGCGCCGATGGGGGGGTGCATCCGGGTGGCGGAGCGGATCGGGAAGAAGGACGGGATGTTCAAGAAGGGGTTTGAGGAGCATTATTTTTCCGTGGGGCGCTCGGCGCTGGAGGCGGTGCGGCTGGGGATGCTGGCGGCGGGGCGGACGGATTTCCGCAGGGTGCTGGATTTGCCGTGCGGGCATGGGCGGGTGCTGCGGGCGCTGAAGGGGGCGTTCCCTAAGGCGGAGTTCACGGCGTGCGATCTGAACCGGGCGGGGGTGGATTTTTGCGTGGAGATGTTTGGGGCGAGGGGGGATTATTCGGACCCGGAGCCGGGGAAGGTGGGGCTGAAGGGGCCGTATGATTTGATCTGGTCGGGGAGTTTGCTGACGCACCTGGACGCGGGGGCGTATGTGGAGTTTTTGCGGCTGTTCGCGAGGCTGCTGGAGCCGGGGGGAATCTTTGTGGCGACGACGCACGGACGGCGGATCGCGGAGCGGATGCGGGCGGGGACGCACGCGTACAAGCTGGCGCCGGAGGAGTTGCCGGGGGTGGTGGCGGCGTATGACGCGGTAGGGTTCGGGTATGCGGATTATCCGGGTACGGGGGGGTACGGGATATCGGTGAATACGCCGGAGTGGTTACTGGAGCAGGTGACCGGGATCGGGGGGGTGCGGGTGGCGGTTTTTAGCGAGAAGCTCTGGGACGGGAATCAGGATGTGATTGCGTGCGTGAAGGAGTAGGTTTTTTTATCCGCAGATTACGCAGATTTTCGCAGATTCCTTTTTCACACGGGGAAGCACGGAGAGACATGGAGGGAGAGACGTGGTGCGCGGATCTGACCTATGTGAGGGCGGCGAGGATTTCGGCTTTGGGGACTCGGTCGCAGAAGTCGGCGAAGGTTTCGGCGGGTTGTTTTTGGGCGTCGTAGATTTTCAGGAGCTTGTCGATGAAGAGGTGGACTTCGGAGGCGATGATCTTGCCTTTTAGCAGTTCGTTGAAGCGGCGGTTCTTGCCGAGGCGGCCGCCGATGAAGGCGTCGTAGGCGTCGACCATCTGGCCGTTGACCTTGGTGCGGGCGCCGCGGAAGCCGATATCGGCGATCTGGTGCTGGCCGCAGGAGGAGGGGCAGCCGGAGAAGTGGATGCGGATTTTGTCCTTGTACCAGCCGCTGGCGGCCTCGAGCTGATCGACGAGGGTGATCATGCGGTTCTTGGTCTCGGCGACGGCGAGGTTGCAGAACTCGATGCCGGTGCAGGAGACGCAGCCTTTGCGGAAGTTCGAGGACTGGTAGATGAGCTCGTGGGTGTCGAGGTCGGCCTTGAGGGCGGGGAGATTGGCCTCGGGGATATTGACGAGGAGGAGGTTTTGCTTGTTGGTGAGGCGGATGGAATCGAGGCCGGGGGCGCTGTAGCGGGCGGCGAGATCGGCGACGACGGCGAGCTTGCCGGCGCGGATGCGTCCGCCGGGGAAGTTAATGCCGACCCAGCAGAGGCCGGGCTGTTTCTGGGGGTGGATGCCGAGGTGATCGGTCTCCTGGTCGGCGAGCTCGGGAAAATCGGTGTGGGGCGCGAGCTGGAAATCGAGGCGGGCCTGGAGCTCGGCGGCGACGCGCTCGACGCCCCAATCGGCGACGAGGAACTTGAAGCGGGCGCGGTTGCGCTTGAGGCGGTAGCCTTCGTCGCGAAAGAGCTCGCTGACGGCCTTGACCACGGGCCAGACTTGGTGAGGGCGGATGAAGAAGGGGAGGATCCGGGCGAGATGGGGCGCGGAGGAGAGGCCGCCGCCGACCATGATGCCGTAGCCGGCCTCGGCGCCGCGGCGGAGGCCGAAGACGCCGGTGCAATTGATATCGGGCTGTGCGCAGCGGATGCAGCAGCCTGAGACGGAGATTTTGTATTTGCGCGGGAGATTGGAGAAATCGGGGTTGTTCGTCATGTGACGGCTGACCTCGAGGAGCTCGTCATTGCAATCGATGATCTCCTCGGGATCGATGCCTGCGACGGGGCAGCCGACGACGTTGCGGGTATCATCGCCGCAGGCGCCGCTGGTGGTGATGCCGACGGACTCGAGGGCGGCGAAGATATCCGGGATATCCTCGATGCGGAGCCAGTGCATCTGGATGGTCTGGCGGGTGGTGATATCAGAGAAGCCGTGGGCGAACTCATCGGTGAGCTGGGAGAGGACGCGGGCCTGGACGGCGTTGAGCTGGCCGCCGGGGACTTTGGTGCGGAGCATGAAGTAGCCGGAGTCCTTCGGCTTCTGGCGGTAGACGCCGTACCACTTGAAGCGCTCGAAATCGTCGTCGGAGATGGAGGCGAAGCCGGTCTGGGCGTAGCGATAGATATCGTGGATGACGGCGAGGCCGTCTTTCTCCTGCTTGAGCTTCTCCTGCGGGGTGAGGGGGATGAGGCCTTGCTTGACGGCGGCGAAATTGGGATGGATCTCGATCATGGACTAAGAGGAAAGGAGCACCAGAAGCGTGGTGGGATCAAGGGAAAATAGTAAAGTCGATGGGATTTGTCGGGAATTGTACTGGGGGGAGAATTTTACAAAGGGAACGAAGGGGGAGGAGGACTTTTCACAGAAGGGCGCAAAGGTCGGGAAGGGGGGATTGGAAATCAGAGGTGACAGGGGTGTGTGCGCGTGGGTGCTCTTAAGAGACTACGCAGAAGGTGCGGGTTATCTCGGCGGTGGGGGTGGTTTCGCAGAGGAAGTATCCTTTTTGGGGGGAGTTGTCGTTGTTGAGGCGCCACCAGGAGCCGCAGCGGCTGTTGGTGACGGTGGCGTGCTCGAAGTGGCGCTCGGCGTAGCCGTGCCAGTGGCCGCTGAAGGTGGCGCGGAGGTTGAAGCGATCGAAGCGGCTGAGGAGGTCGCCGGCATTGAAGGGGCGGCAGAGGATGGCGTCGCCGAGGGGGAAGTGGGTGCAGACGACGGTGGGGCGGGTCCGGTCGAGGGTGGGGAGGGTGGTGTCAAGCCAAGCGAGGGTGGCGGGCTGGATGGTGGTGAAGACGACCCGGCGGCCATCGGTGGAATCGAGGCCGATGAATTGCCAGCCGGCGTGCTCGAAGTGGTAATTGATGGAATTGGGGAAGATTTTGTCGAAGGGGGCGTGGCCGGTATCGAGGTAATCGTGATTGCCGAGGGTGGCGTAGAGGGGGATGCCGAGGGAGCCGAAGATGTCCCGTACGGCGGAGAGCTGCCCGGGGAGGCCGTTTTCGCAGAGGTCGCCATTGATGAGGCAGAAGGCGGGATGGTGGCGGCGGATGGAGGCGACGATCTTGCGGAACCAGGGGTGGCAACGCTCGTCACGGCAGTGGATGTCGTTGATGACGATGAAACGGAAGGTGGGGATGGGCGGGGCGGCGAGGGCGGAGGCGCCAAGGCCGAGGGCGGCGAGGCCGCGGGCGGAGAGGCGGAGCATCTCGCGGCGGGTCAGGACGGAAGAATTTTTTACAGAAGGAAGCAAAGGTAACAAAGGGGGGAGGAAGAGCTTTTTACAGAAGGGCGCGAAGGAAGAGAGAAAGGTTTTTTTAGCCGCAGATTAACGCAGATTTTTTTAAGGATTAACAGGATGGGAATTCTTGAAAGTTTGGAGTTACTGGGCTGCGTGGGGATCGAAATTGATTTTTGCGTGCATGAGGTAAAGCGTCGGGGTGTACACTACTCCCAATAGTCTATACGAAAAGGTGCCGGGTACTGTGTAGATAGTTTGGTGTGTCGCCTGCGAGCGTATGTATTTGCGATGCGCTGCGAACTTCAGGAAGCCCCCTTGGTAAACGAGGTATGCGGCCAGGAATGCTGCGAGTACGATAGACGGGCAAGGGCGGGATATTCGCATTCCAATTTGGTGTCCTTGTTTTTGGCTGTGTCCCGCCAGGCGGGATGCAGGTTGGTTGAAAGCCAATCGGGAGATTGGCGCGGCGGCGCCCGGTGGTGCGGGTTATGTTTTGGCGGCGTAGATTTCGGAGCCGGCGGCTACGAATTCGCGGGCTTTTTCCTGCATTCCTGCGGCGAGGGCTTCCTGCTCGCCGAGGGCTTGCTCGGCGGCGTATTTGCGGACGTCCTCGGTGATGCGCATGGAGCAGAAGTGGGGGCCGCACATGGAGCAGAAGTGGGCGGTCTTGGCGCCCTCCTGGGGGAGGGTTTCGTCGTGGAACTCGCGGGCGGTATCGGGATCGAGGCTGAGGTTGAACTGGTCTTCCCAGCGGAATTCGAAGCGGGCTTTGCTGAGGGCGTTGTCGCGGTATTGGGCACCGGGGTGGCCCTTGGCGAGATCGGCGGCGTGGGCGGCGATTTTGTAGGCGATGACGCCGTCCTTGACGTCTTTTTTGTTTGGGAGGCCGAGGTGCTCCTTGGGGGTGACGTAGCAGAGCATGGCGGTGCCGTACCAGCCGATCATGGCGGCGCCGATGGCGCTGGTGATGTGATCGTAGCCGGGGGCGATATCGGTGGTGAGGGGGCCGAGGGTGTAGAAGGGGGCCTCGTGGCACCACTCGAGCTGGCGCTGCATGTTCTCCTGGATCATGTGCATGGGGACGTGGCCGGGGCCCTCGTTCATGACCTGGACGCCGTGATCCCAGGCGCGGGTGGTGAGCTCGCCCTGAGCCTGGAGCTCGGCGAACTGGGCTGCGTCGTTCGCATCGGCGATGCTGCCGGGGCGGAGGCCATCGCCGATGGAGAAGCTGACATCGTAGGCGGCCATGATTTCGCAAATGTCATCCCAATGGGTGTAGAGGAAGTTTTCCTGGTGATGAGCGAGGCACCATTTGGCGAGGATGCTGCCGCCCCGGGAGACGATGCCGGTGGCGCGGCCGGCGGTGAGGGGGATGAAGCGGAGGAGGACGCCGGCGTGGATGGTGAAGTAATCGACGCCCTGCTCGGCCTGCTCGATGAGGGTGTCGCGGTATATCTCCCAGGTGAGGTCCTCGGCGCGGCCGTTCACTTTCTCAAGGGCTTGGTAGATGGGGACGGTGCCGATGGGGACGGGGGAATTGCGGAGGATCCACTCGCGGGTGGCGTGGATGTTGCGGCCGGTGGAGAGGTCCATCACGGTATCGGCGCCCCACTTGGTGGCCCAGCGCATTTTCTCGACTTCCTCCTCGATGCCGGAGGCGACGGCGGAGTTGCCGATATTGGCGTTGATTTTGACGAGGAAATTGCGGCCGATGATCATGGGCTCGGCCTCGGGGTGATTGATATTGGCGGGGATGATGGCGCGGCCGCGGGCGACCTCGTCGCGGACGAACTGCGGGGTGATGACCGAAGGGAGACGCTGGGGAAATTGCTGGAAGATGGCGGGGGCGTCGTTGCGCGCGGGAGCGCCGGGGTGCTGCTGGAAGAGGGAGGCGCGGGGCTGGGTCTCGGAGGGCTGGGAGCGGAGGAGGTCGAGGCCCTGGCTCTCGCGGATGGCGATGTATTCCATCTCCTGGGTGATGATGCCCTGGCGGGCGTACCAGAGCTGGGTGACGGGATGGCCGGCGG
>Ga0182024_10014825_pt1 | contig 15019 bp, 12 predicted proteins | sample P32metaG_FD_120480 | JGI IMG/M metagenome (GOLD analysis project Ga0182024, IMG submission 120480) | Permafrost microbial communities from Stordalen Mire, Sweden - P3-2 metaG (Illumina Assembly) | ecosystem: Environmental > Terrestrial > Soil > Wetlands > Permafrost | place: Sweden: Stordalen... | reverse complement strand
AGCAGAAACATCACCTCGTCGACGGGAGCCCGGTAGGTCGGCACCATCTCCTCCCTGGCTTGGTTGGGCCAGGCTTGGGCCTGGCTTGGGCCAGGCTTGGGCCTGGCTTGGGCCTGGCTTGGGCCAGGCTTGGGCCGGCAGCCGCATGATCGATCCAGGGCCCGCCGGCGCCGACAATGCCGGGATGGGCGACCGAATCGGTGCCGGCGATCCCTGAACATGATGCGATGCCGGTATCCGGGACCGCATGGTGCCTCCGAAATATCGCAATGCCGCCGCGCCCGCACGCAAAATTAACCGTCCATTTACTGTAACCCGCAAAAACTAGGATCGAGGATATAGGGTCGCGCGCGCCGTCCCCACCTGTCAGCGAGCACCGGTTCACGATGGGCCGTCCGGCTCCCGCTCCTCCCTGTTGAACCGTGGATGCGGGCATGACATTTGGCGATCAGTTTCAAGTCGAGGATTTGCCGCAGCAGGCGCGCGAGGCCGCGCTGGAAGCCGCGCGCCGATCCGGCATGTCGGTCGGCGAGTGGCTCGACTCCGTCATCAGCGATCACGCCAGGAACGAAGGGCCGGAAGCCACCGGGCCAGCCCGCGGCGACGACGATGCCGCCGACATCAATGAACGGGCGCCGCCAGGCCGCCACGCCTACGGGGACTCCGATGACCATCACCGCCGCGCGCCGGCCGAGGATATCGCCGAGGTCAGGGGGCGCCTCGACGAGGTCGGTCGCCAGCTCGATCAGCTTTCGCGCCTGAACGTGACCCAGGCCTATCTGCGGCCCAACCTGCACCCCGAGGAGCCTGCGCGCGAGCTCACCGACGTCCTTTGGAAGCTCGATCGCCGGCTCGACCAGTTGATCGCGTCGGGACGCGCGGCCAGCGAAGCGGTCGAGCGGCGCGTCGGCGATCGCGATGGCGCCGGCCTCGATCGCGAACGCCCGGCCCCGGCCCACGATGCCGATCCATCGACCCCGCTCGCGCAGGCCTTGATGGAGATCGCCGAGCGTCAGCGCGCCCTCGACGCCGACGGCGGCCCGTCCGCCAACCCCTCGTCACGTCCCGATGTTCTGCCGCGCGCGCCGACACAAGGGTTGTCCAACCTCGAGGAGCAGCTGCGCCAAGTCACGACCCGGATCGAGACGCTGCGGCCTTGCGGGGTCAACGCAGCGGTCGAGACGCTGCGTGACGACCTCGCCGAGATCGGCCTGATGCTCAAGGAGGCGATGCCGCGGCAATCGATCGAGGCATTGGAGAGCGAGGTTCGCGGCCTGTCCGAACGGCTTCAGCTCAGCCGGCAGCCCGAGAACGCCAACGCCGCCAGCGCGAGCGTCGAGCGCGGGCTGGCAGAGATTCGCGATGCGCTGCGCGCCCTGACGCCGGCCGAGAATCTCGTCGGGGTCGACGCGACCGTGCGGGAGCTGTCGCGCAAGATCGATCTCATCGCTTTAAATTCCCAGGATCCGGCCGCCATGGAGCAGCTCGAAGGCGCCATCGTCGGGTTGCGCGGCATCGCCTCGCAGGTGGCCTCCGACGGCGCGCTTGCCCGGCTGTCCGACGAAGTCCGCGGCATGGCCGCCAAGGTGGACCAGATCGCGAGCTCGGCCGAGCTGCTGTCGACGCTCGAGCATCGCATCTCGTCCATGGCCGATGTGCTCGAGACCCGCCACCAAATCGGCGCGGCCGGCCCGGGCGATCTCGACGCCGTGGTCAAAGGCCTGGCCGACCGGCTCGAGAAGATCGGATTCACCCGCGCCGACCAGGCCGCCGTCGGCCAGCTCGAGGACCGGATTACCCATCTGGTCGAGAAGCTCGATACCTCCAATGCCCGCCTCAATCATCTTGAGACGATCGAGAGCGCGCTCGGCGACCTCCTGGTCTTCCTGGAACGCCAGCCGGATGTCGAGCGCCCGGCGCCGCCGCCGCCCCCGGAGGTCGTATCTCTCCGGGCGGACGTGCAGGAGACCCAGAGCTCGCTGGAGAGCGTCCAGGGAGCCCTCGAGCACCTGATCGATCGTCTCACCGGTATCGAGAACGACATCCGTGGCGGAAGCCCGGCCACGGATAGGCCGAGCCCGCAGCCGGCTGCGTTCAAAGCCGCAGCCGCAGCCGCCCCGGTCCCGCCGCTGGTTGCCCCGGCTCGCGCGACTCATCAGGCCCCGGCGGTGTCGCCGGCGCCCACCGCCCGCGCCGCCGAACGCCCGCCCCAACCGGCGCAGCATGAGCACCGGCCGATCGATCCGAATCTGCCGCCCGATCACCCGCTGGAGCCGGGAGCCATGCGGGCCCGCAGCGGCAACTCGCCGGTGGATCGCATTGCGGCCTCCGAGGCCGCGCTCGGCCCGGTCAAGCCGCCGGTCGTTGCCGAGCCGGGCAGCAAAGCGAATTTCATCGCCGCCGCGCGCCGCGCCGCCCAAGCCGCCAACAGCGAGAGCGCCACGCGCAGCGACAAGCCGGCCCCCACCGCCAACAAGGCGCCCCGGAGCAACGCCTTCGCCGGCGGATGGGGAGACCGCGTGCGCTCGCTGCTCGTGGCCGCGAGCGTGGTCCTGATCGTGCTGGGCTCGCTTCATCTGGTGGTGAGCCTGCTCGGCTCCTCGGACGAGCCGGGAGACGGATCACCGCCGCAAGAGACCCAATCATCGCCGCCGGCCGGCGAGCCGGCCACGGCTCCGGATGCTCCGAAAGTCATTGACGACCCGAGCGCGCCGGCCCCGAAGATGCCAGCCGCAACGGCGCCGGGCCGACAATCGATGCGCATGCCCGGCGACGCCGAGCCCGCGGCTCCGATCACCGCGGCGAGCCCGCCCGCGCCGGTACCCGGTCCGACCGCCGCCGCGCCCGATAAACAAGATGTCACCGGCTCCATCTCGCCGCTGCTCGCCCCTAATCCGGCGATGCCGGCGATGCCTGCGAGCGAGCCGCTCCCGGCGGCGCCGCCGCGTGCGACCGGTGTGGCGAGCGTCGACAAGCTGCCGGCCGCGATCGGCGGCAGCCTGCGGGCGGCCGCCGCCAAGGGCGATCCCGCCGCCCAATACGAGATCGCACAGCGCTATGCCGAAGGACGCGGCGTGCCGCAAAATTTGGCCGAGGCCGCCGCCTGGTTCGATCACGCCGCCAAGCAGGGGCTCGCGCCGGCGCAATTCCGGCTGGGCGGATTCTACGAGAAGGGCTTCGGGGTGAAGAAGGACCTCGACGCCGCCCGCACTCTCTATTTGGCTGCGGCCGATGCCGGCAACGCCAAGGCCATGCACAATCTCGCCGTGCTCTACGCCGAAGGCATCGACGGCAAGCCCGATTATCAGAACGCCGCCAAATGGTTCCGCAAGGCGGCCGACTATGGGCTCACCGACAGCCAGTACAATCTCGGAATTCTGTACGGGCGCGGGATCGGCATGGATCCGAACCTCCCCGAGGCCTACAAATGGTTCACGCTGGCGGCCCGTGACGGCGACAAGGAATCGGCCGCCAAACGTGACGAAGTGGGTGGCCGCCTGGACCAGCCATCGCTGGCGGCCGCAAAGCTCGCGGTCCAGTCCTGGACTCCCCTCGAGCAGCCCGAGGCCGCCACCCAGGCCGCGGTCCCGGCCGGCGGCTGGGACAATGCCGCGGCGCCCTCGCCCGGCGCTCCCAAGCCGCGCAGCTCCGGGCCCAAATCCGACCGTTCGGCCGCCTCCGCGGCGCGCTGAAGCAGCTGCGGGGCGCGCTCTGACGCGGCCCAGTCGGGGCCGGGAAACCGGTTTCCACTTTGCCTGAAAATGCTTTATCGCTGGACCGCGGTGCCGGGCCGCATCCCGCGACCCGCATCGACCGTTCCGGGATCGCTCGAACCGACGGACAGTTCAGGTGCAGATTTATCTTCCGATCGCCGACCTGCCGGTGAACATTTTTCTCATCCTGGGAATGGGGCTTGCGGTCGGCTTCATCTCCGGCATGTTCGGCATCGGCGGCGGATTTCTGATGACGCCGCTCCTGATCTTCCTCGGGGTCTCGCCGGCGGTGGCGGTGGCGACCGTCTCCAGCCACATCGCGGCATCCTCGTGCTCGGGGGCGATCAGCTATTGGCGGCGGCGAACGATCGATGTGCCGCTCGCCAGCTTGCTGCTCGCCGGCGGCATCGTCGGCACCGCCTCCGGGGTGTGGCTGTTCACGATGCTGCGCTCGATCGGCCAGCTCGATATCACGATCGGCCTCTCCTACGTGTTGCTGCTCGGGGTCGTCGGCGGCCTGATGGTGATCGAGAGCGTGCGCGCGATCATGCGAGCGCGGCAAGGCAAGCCGGTCGAGCTGCGCCGCCCCGGCAGCCACACCTGGATTCATGGGCTGCCGCTCAAGCTGCGATTCAAGCGCTCGCGCATCTATGTCTCCGTCATTCCGGTGGTCGCGATCGGATACATCATCGGCTTCGTCGGCGCCGTCATGGGCATCGGCGGCGGGTTCCTGCTGGTGCCGATGCTGATCTACATTTTGCGGGTACCGACCGTGACCGTGATCGGGACCTCGATGGTGCTCACCTTGGTGACCATGGCGTCCGCCACCGTGATGCATGCGGCGACCAATCACCTGGTCGATGCGGTGCTGGCGCTGGTCCTCATGGTCGGCGGCGTCACCGGCGCGCAGTTCGGAGCACGGGCCGGTCACCGGATCAGCGGCGAGCGCTTGCGGCTCCTGCTCGGTCTTCTGGTGCTGGCGGTCGGAATCCGGTTCGGGCTCGATCTCACGCTGCCGCCGGAGACGCTTTTCTCGCTGCGGCCAGTGGAGGGCGGCTGATGCTCCGGCCGGTCCCGGTTCTCCTGCTCGCCGCGACCGCCTGGATCACGGGCGCGGCGCCGCCGGCCGCCGCCGAGCGGCTCGTCACGTCGCTGTCCGAGCACCGCGTGATGGTGACGTCGAGCTTCAACGGCAGCGAGGTCGTGCTGTTCGGCGGCATCGAGCGCGACACCGGCGTGCTGCCGCTGCGCGGCAATTACGACGTCGCCGTCACCGTCATCGGGCCGCGCCAGGACATCGTCACCTTTCGCAAGGAACGGATGCTGGGCATCTGGGTCAACTACGAGTCGCGCGTGTTCGAGAACGCGCCCTCCTATCTGGCGGTGCTCACGAACCGGCCGCTCGAAGCCATCACCAACGCGGAGACGCTGCGCCGTCTGCAGCTCGGGCTCGACGATTTCGCCTTGCCGCAGCGCGTGGACTCCGCGTCCGCCGCCGACGACGTGCCCAGCGAAACCTTTCGCAACGCGCTGGTGCAGCTCAAGGACGAGCACGGTCTCTATCGCCAGGAACCGAACGGCGTCACCTTTCTCACGCCCGCCTTGTTCCGGGCCTCGATCGCGCTGCCGGCCGAGGTGCCGACCGGGACCTACGAGATCGACGTGAAGCTGTTCCTCGACGGCATGATGATCGCGCGCACGCCTTCGGCACTCGAGATCTACAAGGCCGGCTTCGAGCAGTTCGTCACCTCGAGCGCGCAGTTTCACGGCGTGCTCTACGGCCTCGCCACCTCCATGATGGCGATCCTCACCGGCTGGTTCGCCTCGGTGGTGTTCCGCCGCGATTGAGCGGCGCAATGACGCGGTCCTTGCAAATTATCACGCTTCGGTGCGGCCTGCTCCCGATCGCGCAGTCATCTTGCAGTGGACGCCGAGGCGCTACTTTTGCTACCGTGGTAGTAAGAAAGGCTGTCTCATGTCCAACGTCCAGAAAGTCAGTGTCGCCCTCACCCCCGAATTCATGGCCCTGCTGAAAGAGGCCGTCGATACCGGCGAATACACGTCGGCGAGCGAGGTGATCCGGGACGCCCTGCGCCATTGGAAGCAGCGCCGCGCGAGCGAGGAAATGGGCGTGGAGGAATTGCGACGGCTCTGGCAGGAGGGGATCGCCAGCGGTCCCGGCCGGTTCAAATCGATCGACGAGATCAAGAAAGAAGCTCGGCGCCGCGCCGCCAAGGCATAGGCGTGAGCGCGCGCAAACCCCGGTCGCGACGCACTGCACAGGCCGACGAGGACTTGATCAACATCTGGACCTACATCGCTCGGGATAACCCGCCGGCCGCAGATCGGCTTCTCGATGCCCTCGATGAGAAATGCCAGGCGCTTGCCCGCAACCCGCGGATCGGCATGGCACGTGACGATATCGCCACCAGCGTCCGGTACTTTCCGGTCGGCAACTATCTCATCCTTTACCGCGATCTCGGCGATGGCATCGAAGTGGTGCGCTATGTGCACGGGAGGCGCCGATTGCCGGGCTTGATTTGATTCCGGTCTGCGGCTCGGCGATGGCTGGCATCGCTTATAATTTTCAATCCGCCCGGCAGCGTGCCGCCGGGATCGCATAGAGCCGCCGCTCGCCCAGCATGTGGGCCGTGAAGGACAGGGTGCCGAACACATCCGCGAAGGCGCGGTCGCGCACGTTGAGGCCGCCCGTATAGGCCCCGAAGGCCGGCATCACCAGGCGCCGTCCGTCGCCGGCGAAACAGCGCCGGCTGGTGGTGCGTCCGCGTTGGTGCACCCGCGCGATCGGGTGCAGATGGCCGGCGATCTCACCGTCGCATTCATCCCTCCGCGGTGCGTGGCGGAAGACGACGCGGTCGCACGCGAGCGCTTCGCAAAAACGGCCGCCGATGTCCGCGGAAGGCTCCGGATCGTGGTTGCCGGCAATCCAGATCCATTCGCGTCCGCGCTGCAATGTCCGCAACGCCGCGCGGTCGGTGTCCGCAATGCGTGCCGGGCCGCCCTGGTCGTGAAAGCTGTCGCCGAGCGCGACCACGCGGCGCGGCGCATAGTGGGCGATCAGCCGCGCCAGCCGCCCCAGGGTGGCGGCGGTGTCATAGGGCGGCAGCAGCACGCCGCGCGCCGCAAAGCTCGAGCCTTTTTCCAGATGCAGGTCGGCGACGGCGAGCAGGCCTTGCTCGGGCCAATAGAGGGCGCCGGCCGGATCGCCCACGAAGGCCGCACCGGCGACCTCGACGTTGGTGGCGACCTGCGACGGCTCTGCGCCGCTCGCCGCCGGCAAAGCGCGGGTCGTCTCGCTGCTCACTCCATCGCCTCCCGCACCAGCTCTTGCGCCGCCTCCGCGAGCAGCGCGTCACCCGCCTCGCCATGGACCAGCTCGCGGCTGATCTCCAGCATCACCGGCACCGCGAGCGGAGAGACGTGATCGAGCGCTTTATGGATGATTCGCCCCTTGCTGCGCGAGAGCATTTCAGAGAGCCGGCGAATGTCCAAGAGGCCGTGCGCGGCGTCGGCGCGGGCGGCCCGCAAAAGAATGTGATCGGGCTCATGGGCGCGCAGCACGTCATAGATGAGGTCGGTCGAGATGGTGACCTCGCGCCGCGACTTCTCCTTTCCCGGGAAGCGGCGCTCGATCAAGCCGGCGATGATGGCGCAGCTGCGAAACGTGCGCTTCATCAGCGCGGATTCGGCGAGCCAGGCTTCGAGGTCGTCGCCCAGCATGTCCTGGTCGAACAGCGCGTCGAGGCTGAGCTCGCCGCGCGCGATCCGCAACGCCACGTCGCCCAGTCCCCAGACCGCGAGCGCATATTCGTTGGCCACGAAGCCGAGCGGGCGCAGCCGGGCGCGTTCGAGCCGGCGCGTGAGCAGCATGCCGAGCGTCTGGTGGGCGAGCCTGCCTTCGAACGGATAGCAGACCAGATAATACTTGTCGGCGCGCGGAAAGGTCTCCACCAGAAGCTCGCGCCGTCCCGGCACAAGCGAGCGCCACGCCTGGATCTCGAGCCATTCCCGCACCTGCGCGGGCAGCGCCCCCCAGGCATCGCGGTCGGAAAGAATGCCGCGCACGCGATCCGCCAGATAGGTCGAGAGCGGAAATTTGCCGCCCTCATAGGACGGCACTTTCGGGTCGGCGGCGGCGGCGCGCGAGACATAGACCTCGTCGTTCGCCAGCGCCTCGTATTTCAAGACCTCGCCGGCGAACACGAAAGTGTCGCCCGGCACCAGCATCTCGATGAAATATTCCTCGACCTCGCCGAGCAGCCGTCCGCCGCGCGGGACGGCTTTCGAGGCGCGTGCGCGGACCAGACGCACCTTGAGCATGTCGGCCTCCACGATGGTGCCGATATTCATGCGGTAGCGCTGCGCCACCGCCGGATGGCTGATGCGCCAGCGCCCGTCCTGGCCCTGCCTGATCTTCGCGAACCGCTCGTAGGCTTTGAGCGCATAGCCGCCGGTCGCGACGAAATCGACGACCGCGCTCAGATCGGCGCGCGCGAGACCCGCATAGGGGGCGGCGCTGCGCACCTCGTCATAGAGCTCGTCGGCGAGGAACGGCGCCCCGCAAGCGCAGCCCAGCACATGCTGCGCCAGCACGTCGAGCGCGCCGGTACGGGCCGGCGGGGTATCTTGCGCATTCTCCGCGATGGCGTCGAGCGCCGCGCGACACTCCAAGACCTCGAACCGATTGGCCGGCACCAGCACGCCGCGCGAGGGCTCGTCCATCCGGTGGTTGGCGCGGCCGATGCGCTGCAGCAGGCGGGAGGAGCCCTTGGGGGCCCCCACATTGATCACCAGATCGACGTCGCCCCAGTCGACGCCGAGATCGAGCGAGGAGGTGCACACCACGGCGCGCAGCCGGCCGGCCGCCATGGCGGCCTCGACCTTGCGGCGCTGGGCCACGTCGAGCGAGCCGTGATGGAGCGCGATCGCCAGGCCATCGTCGTTGATGCGCCACAGCTCCTGGAAAATCCGCTCGGCTTGGCTGCGCGTGTTGACGAAGACCAGAGCGGTGCGGTGCAGCTTGATGAGGCCGTACATCTCGCCGAGCGCATGCCGGGCCGAGTGTCCGGCCCAGGGCAGCCGCTCGGCGGTATCGAGCATAGTGACATGGGGCGGGGCGCCGGCTTGCGCCACCACCAGATCGGCGAGCGCTTCCCGCTGCGGCGGCTGCGGCAGCAGGAAACGGCGCAGATCGTCGGGCGCCGCCACCGTGGCGGACAGGCCGACGGTGGCGAGCGTCGGCGCCAGCCGAAACAGCCGCGCCAGGCCGAGCGACAACAGATCGCCGCGCTTGGAGGTCACCAGGGCATGCAGCTCGTCGAGCACCACGCGCCTGAGGCTGCCGAACAGATAAGGCGCGTCGGGCGAAGCCAGGATGAGGGCCAGCTGCTCGGGCGTGGTCAGCAGGATATCGGGCGGATCCCGGCGCTGGCGCTGGCGCTTCGAGGTCGGCGTGTCGCCGGTGCGGGTCTCGATGCGGATCGGCAAGCTCATGTCGGCGACCGGCTGCTCGAGGTTGCGCGCGATATCGACGGCGAGCGCCTTCAAGGGCGAGATGTAGAGCGTGTGGAGCCCGCCGTCGCGGCGCAGGCCATGTCCGATGGAGCGCAGCTTGCCGGCGGCCGGCGGCTGCCCCGCGCGCTGTGCGGAGCCTTCGCTCAAATCCACCAGGCTCGGCAGGAAGCCGGCCAGCGTCTTGCCGCCGCCGGTCGGCGCGATCAGCAGCACGGAGCGCCCCGTGCGCGCCTTGGCCAACAGCTCGAGCTGATGGGCGCGCGGCCGCCAGCCGCGGCTCGCAAACCAGCGTGCGAACGTTGCGGGCAACAGCTCCGGCGCCGACGACGCTTCGAGAATGGACACGGTCAAGAATTAGCCCGGCGGCGCCGACCGGTCGAGCGAAACTAGACCAAAGCGAGGAGCACCATGACGATGCCCAGCGTGGCCACGCTCCAGACCACGGTGCGGACCACCGGCAGGCCGGCCGCATAGATCGGCAGGTAGAGCACGCGGGCGTAGAAATAGATTTGCGAGCCCCAGAACGCCAGCCAGCCGTGCCGGTTGGTGGCATCGGCGATCAGGACCGCGACCGCAAACAGGGGAAACGTCTCCAGGAAGTTATGCAGGGCCCGCTGCAGCCGGCCGGCGACGATCTGCAGGGGCGGCAGCGGGGCGTCGCGCGCGCTCAGATTCCACTTGGGCCCGTATTGATGGGTGGTGGCGATCGCGCTCACGACGATGTGCACCAGCCCCAACACCACGCTCAAGGCCAGCATCAACAATTCCGGGGTCATCTTGCACCGCGACCTGCGCCGCCTCCCTCCGACACGATCCGTGTCATCGACCGGATCGTTGTTAGCATGCAGCCGCGACCCCCAACAGGCCCGGCACCGGCTCGCCTTTTTCGGTGCGGGTCGACACCTCGGAGAGAGCGGCGAGCTTAAGGCCCGCGCCCGCCATGGCGCCGCGCACATGCGCGGCGCCATGGGCGTAGCGCAGGCTCTCGCGCAGCAGCACGCCGTCGCCCGCATGGGTTTCGACCGTGAAACCGAACAGGCCCGGCGGCGTCAGCGCGCGGCGCACCGCCGCCGCCACCCCCACCAGATCCGCAACGTAGACCAGCACATCGGCCGCCAAGACGAGATCGTAACGCGCCCCGGCGGCGGTTTCGGCTTCGAGGAAATCCACGAGCTCGCCGGTCTCGAGCCGATCATAGAGGGCCTTGCGACGCGCCTCCTCGATCATGGCGGCCGACAGATCGACGCCAGTGAGCCGATCGACTTGGGCCCGGAAGGCGGCGCCCGCAAGCCCGGTGCCGCATCCAAGATCGAGCATGGCGGCAAACCGAGGCGGGCTGCCGATGGATTGCGCCATGGCGGTGACCGCCGCGAGCAGCAATTGGGGCGCGCGGTAATCGAGATGCTGCAGCAGGCTCTGATCGAAACGCGGCGCATGCTGATCGAACAGCCGGCGCACATGGAGCTGCATCATGGCGGGCGTGGCCTCGCCCACCCCCAAACGCGAAAGCCGCAGGCGCGCGCCGTGATAGTCCTGCGGATCGGCGTCGCGGGCGGCCGCAAAGGCCGCCACGGCGCGCTCCCGCTCGCCCTGCGCCTCGCGGATCGCGCCGAGCCAAAACCACGCCGCCGCAAAGGCCGGCGCGCTCTCCAGCACCTGCTCGAGAATCTCGGCCGCGCCCGCCCGCTCGCCACGGGCGAGATAATCCAGCGCCCATTGGTAGCGCCGGTCGGCGATCAGGTCGCCGGAGGAGATGAAGACGGGACCGGTTTGCACGCCAATGCTCATCAAGCTCGGAGCCAGCAAGCCTTTTAGCCGGCAAGCCTCGCAGCCGCCAAGCTACGACATATCTAAGGCCCATGCGCCCCGAAGACATTCTGCTGCCGACCCCGGCCGGCCTCTGTTGCGGCCTCGGTGGCTTTCATATCGATCCGACCCGGCCGGTCGACAAGGCCGTGATCACGCACGGGCATTCCGATCATGCCCGCGCCGGCCATGGCAGCGTATTGGCCACGCCCGAGACGCTCGATCTGATGGGGTTGCGCTATGGCGACAATTTCGCCGGGAGCGTGCAGGCCATCCGCTACGGCGAAAGCCTCGACATCGGCGGCGTCACGGTGAAGTTTCATCCGGCCGGCCACGTGCTGGGCTCGGCGCAAGTGGCGGTCGAGCACGCGGGCCTGCGAATCGTGGCATCCGGCGATTACAAGGACGTGGCCGATCCGACCTGCGCGCCGTTCGAGCTGGTGAAGTGCGACGTCTTCATCACCGAAGCGACCTTCGGCTTGCCGGTGTTTCGCCACGGCGATCCCGACGGCGAGATCGGCAAGCTCATGCGATCGGTCGCGGTGTTTCCCGAACGCGCGCATCTGGTCGGTGCCTATTCGCTCGGCAAGGCGCAGCGCGTCATCGCGCTGATCCGCAAGGCCGGCTACCAGCAGCCGATCTACCTGCATGGCGCGCTCGAGCGCATCACCAGCTACTATCAGAGCCGCGGCATCGCGCTCGGCGAACTGCGGGCGGCGCGCGATGCCGAGAAGGCGCAGCTCGCCGGCGCCATCGTGCTGTGCCCGCCCTCGGCCCTCAACGAGCTCTGGTCGCGCCGCTTCCCCGATCCGGTCAGCGCTTTCGCGTCGGGCTGGATGCGGGTGCGGGCGCGCGCCCGCCAGCGCGGCATCGGGCTGCCGCTGGTCATCTCCGATCACGCCGACTGGGACGGGCTCACCGCCACCATCACGGCGACCGGCGCGGCGGAGGTCTGGGTCACGCATGGGCAAGAGGATGCGCTGGTGCATTTCAGTGTCACCCACGGGCTCAAGGCGCGGCCGCTCGCGCTGGTCGGCTATGGCGAGGAGGATGAAACCGACAGTGCACCCGAGCGCAGCGAGCCGGCATGAACCGCTTCGCGCAACTGCTCGACCGTCTCGGCTACGAGCCCGGCCGCAACAACAAGCTGCGGCTGATGACCGAATATTTCCGCACCGTGCCGGACCCCGAGCGCGGCTGGGCGCTGGCGGCCTTGACCGGCGCGTTGACGTTCCGGCACGCCAAGGCCGGGGTGATCCGGGCGCTGGCGGCCGCGCATACCGATGCGGTCCTGTTCGGACTGTCCTACGACTATGTGGGTGACCTGTCCGAGACCGTCGCGTTGATGTGGCCGGCACCACAGCAGAGAGTCGATGCCGGCACCCCCTCGCCTGCCCTCTCGGCCGTGATCGAGACGCTCGCCAGGCTCGGCAAATCGGAGCTGCCGGGCCAGCTCGCGCGCTGGCTCGACCAGCTCGACGAGACCGGACGCTGGGCGTTGTTGAAGCTCGTCACCGGCGCCTTGCGGATCGGGGTGTCGGCACGGCTCGCCAAGACCGCGGCGGCCGCGCTGGGCGGCACCGACGTGCAGGAGATCGAGCTGATCTGGCCGGGGCTGGGGCCGCCCTATCTGGAGCTGTTCGCCTGGCTCGAAGGCCGCGCCGAGAAACCCACAAGCCGCGATCCGGTGCCGTTCCGGCCCGCCATGCTGGCGCATGCCATCGATGGCGGCGAGCTTGCCGGGCTCGATCCGGCCGACTTCATGGCGGAATGGAAATGGGACGGCATAAGGGTGCAGGCGGTCGCGGCCGACGGCGAGGACGGAACCAGAAAGACACGGCTTTATTCGCGCACCGGCGAGAACATCTCGAACGCCTTTCCGGACCTCACCGCCGCCCTGCGCTTCACCGGTGCCATCGACGGCGAATTGCTGGTGGTGCGCGACGGCCTTGTGCAGAGCTTCAACGTCCTGCAGCAGCGCCTCAATCGCAAGACCGTCACCCCCAAGCTGCTGGCGGAATTCCCCGTGCATCTGCGCGCCTATGATCTCCTGGTCGAGGGCGAGACCGACTTGCGCGAGCGCCCGTTCGTAGAGCGCCGGGCGCTACTCGAGGCCTTCGTCGCGCGCCTGCGCGAGCCCCGCATCGATCTGTCTCCGCTGGTGCCGTTTCGGACCTGGGACGAGCTCACGGCCGCGCGCGCCGATCCGGCCCGGGCGGGCGCCGATTGGGCGCTCGCGGGCGCCGACGCGGTCGAGGGCGTCATGCTCAAGCGGCGCGACGCGCCCTATCTGCCGGGCCGGCCCAAGGGGCCGTGGTGGAAATGGAAGCGCGATCCGTTCATGGTCGATGCCGTGCTGATGTATGCCCAGCGCGGGCACGGCAAGCGCTCGTCCTACTATTCCGACTACACGTTCGGTGTCTGGACCAAGGCCGAAGAGGGCGACGTCCTGGTGCCGGTCGGCAAGGCTTATTTCGGATTCACCGACCAGGAGCTGATCGAGATCGACCGCTACGTACGGCGCAACACCGTCGAGCGCTTCGGCCCAGTGCGCGAGGTGACGCACGAGGCCGATACCGGCCTGGTGCTGGAGGTCGCCTTCGAGGGATTGCAGCGCTCCACGCGGCACAAATCGGGGCTCGCCATGCGGTTTCCGCGCATCAATCGGCTGCGCTGGGACAAGCCGCCCCGGGAGGCCGACCGGTTGGAAACGCTCGAGCACATGCTGGAGCGAATCGAGACCGGGCGCGGCGCGCCCGCGGCCGGATCGCAATCGGTTTGACGGTGCGAACCGGCAACGTGATAGGATGAAGAGATGAGCATGCCCACCGACACCTCGAAAGACACGCGCAAGCCCGACGACTACGTCACCCGCTTCTTCGGCGGACCGCCGCTGTCTGTGATCTTCCGGCTGGTGCTGCTGTCGATCCTGGTCGGCGTGATCCTGGAGGCGCTCGGCTTCGATCCCTGGAACATCCTCGACAGCCTGCGGCGGCTGGTGCAGCACATCTGGGACATGGGTTTCGATGCGGTACGTTTTCTGTGGCGCTATCTCCTGCTCGGCGCCGTGATCGTGGTGCCGATCTGGCTGGTGCTGCGGCTCGCGCGGGCCGCGCGCTGAAGCGTGATCACCGCGGCCAGCTCTCGGCCGTCACGGTGGCGGCATCGACGCCGACGAGCTCGGGCAGGCCGGCATGGCGGCCGGCCGCGAGCGCCTGCACCAATTCAGACTTGATCTCGCCCACCAGGCCGAGCCCGCGGAAAACCAGGCTCGAATAAAGCTGCACCAGGCTGGCCCCGGCCCTGATCTTGGCCAAGGCGGTGCGGCCTCCATCGATGCCGCCGGTCCCGACCAGCGGAAAGGCGCCCTCGGCGCGCACATAGGTCTCCGCCAGCATACGGGTCGAGAGCGCGAACAGCGGGCGGCCGGAGAGCCCGCCGGATTCCTTGGCGGTCTTGGCATCCCGCAGATTCGGCGGCCGGCTGACCGTGGTGTTGCCCACGATCATGCCGTCCACGCGCCGGCGGCGCGCCGCGCCGACCACGTCGTCGAGCTCGCTCAAGGTGAGATCGGGCGCGATCTTGATGAGGAGCGGCGTCAGGCCGGCCTGCCGGCTCGCGCGCGCGCGCGCATCGACCACGCGGGCGAGCAGCTCGTCGAACAGCTGCCCCTTCTGCAAGTCGCGCAGGCCCGGCGTATTGGGCGACGAGATGTTGACCGTGAAGTAGCTCGCGACCGGCGCGAAGGTCTCGATCAGGCTCACATAGTCGCCGATGCGGTCGGGACTGTCCTTGTTGGCCCCCACATTGACCCCGACCAGGCCGCCGGCGCCCGCGCGTGCCGCCAGCCGCGCCAGCACGGCGCGCGCGCCCTCGCTGTTGAAGCCGAGCCGGTTGATCACGCCCTCATCAGCGGGCAGCCGGAACAGGCGGGGGCGCGGATTGCCGGGCTGCGGCAGCGGCGT
>Ga0182024_10014824_pt1 | contig 15020 bp, 13 predicted proteins | sample P32metaG_FD_120480 | JGI IMG/M metagenome (GOLD analysis project Ga0182024, IMG submission 120480) | Permafrost microbial communities from Stordalen Mire, Sweden - P3-2 metaG (Illumina Assembly) | ecosystem: Environmental > Terrestrial > Soil > Wetlands > Permafrost | place: Sweden: Stordalen... | reverse complement strand
GTTTGGGCGCGAGCCGCTGGCAGCGGTTGACTCAGCTCGAAGCCGTCACCGCGGTGCCGTCGATTTTAAGCGGCATGAAGATCGCCGCCGGCAGCGCCATGATCGGAGTCATCGTCGGCGAATGGTTTGGTGCTCCCTCCGGATTGGGCGTGGTCGTGCTCAACAGCATGCAAAATTTCCAGATCCCTCTGCTATGGGCCACGGTCATCGTCATCGCGGCGATTACGCTTGCGGCTTATGGCGTGCTGACCCTGGCGGAGCGGGCAGCACTCAGGAGAATCGGCGCATGCGGCGGCTAGTTTTTGATCTTTGGCCGATAGCACTGCTGCTGCTGCTCTGGCAGGGGTGGGTGAGCGCCGCCGGCTACAACAGCATCGTGCTGGTTGCCCCCGGCGCCGTGCTCAATGACCTGGTGCACTCCTCAGACGCCTACCTGTCGCCGAGCCTGCACACCCTGGCGTTTGCGCTGGGAGGGCTGGCGATGGGCATGGCAGCCGGGATATTGCTGGCGCTCGCGGCCTGGTTCTCCGAGTTGTTGGCCGGCATCACGACACCCTTCGCGTTGCTGCTCAGCTCCACGCCTGTGGTGTGTCTCATTCCCGTCATTGCGCGGCTCTTTGGATACCAGAGCCGCACCGAGCTGATCGCAATAGCGGTCATGACATTCTTTCCGTCCTTCGTTTACTGCGGCGCGGGTCTTCGGCAACTGCCCGCCATGTCGCGCGACGTATTTCTCGTACTGCACGCCTCGCGTCGTCAAACCTTGCGCCTGCTGGCGCTTCCCGCTGCACTGCCCGCGATCGCCACCGCGCTTCGCGTGGGTGCCACCTACAGCGTCCTGGTGGCGCTGTTGGCGGAGTACTTAATGCAGACGGGCGGCCTCGGGACTTTGTTTGCCGTTACCATGCAGCAGTTCCATCTGGCCCGAGCCCTCGGCGCCAGCGTGATCGCCATGGCGCTGTCGGTATTGCTGTTCGAGGCAGCGCGCGCCCTCGAGTTGCGAATCTCGGTATTGCATCGGGCGGGAAACTAGCGGTTAGGTGGTCCACCAATTCGTAACTGGTTGGACCGCTTCTCAGCAGCACGCATGCCCTCTACCAATTCCACATGGTGCCGTCGGTCAGACGCGCTATCGGCAATTGCGCCGGCGCGTACGGAAACCTGGCAGCCAGCTTCTCATCGATGTCGACACCATGACCCGGCGCATCGCTTGGGATGAGATAGCCGCTATCGAACGTATAGTCGTGCGGAAACACCGCGTCGGTATCGGCGCTATGGCGCATGTATTCCTGGATGCCGAAATTGGGCACCCAGGCATCGAAATGCAATGCCGTTCCCAACGTGATGGGCGATAGATCCGTGGCGCCATGGCTCCCTGTGCGGACTTGATAAAGGGCGGCGAAATCGGCCACCCGGCGCAGGTGCGTGATACCGCCGGCGCCGACGACGGTCATGCGAATGAAGTCGATGAGCTGGTTCTGGATGAGGTCCTTGCAATCCCAAATGGTGTTGAAGATCTCTCCCACTGCCAGCGGCGTGGTCGTATGTTGCCGCACCAGCCTGAATGCCTCCTGGTTCTCCGCCGGCGTGCAATCCTCCATCCAGAAAAGCCGATACGGTTCGAGGGACTTGCCGAGTTGCGCCGCTTCGTTGGGCGTCAATCGATGGTGCACGTCGTGCAGCAGCAGCGGCTCGAATCCATAGGTCGCGCGCAGCTTGTCGAACAGCATCGGCACATGAGGCAGGTATGCGGATGTATCCCAAACCGTCTCGGTCGGCAGCGCCGCATCCGCCGGCTCGTAGTGCAGCTCGCCTCGCCCGACGCCGTAGGCCATCTTCACGCCGGGCACGCCTGACTGAGCTCGGATCGCCTTGTAACCGAGATCGATATAGCGTCCAACGGCTTCCACGGTCTCGGCGATATCAACTCCGCTGGGGTGGCCGTAAACCAGGATCCGCTCGCGGCTTCGACCCCCGAGCAGATCGTACAGAGGCATGCCGGCCATCTTGGCTTTGATGTCCCACAAGGCCACGTCGACCGCGGCAATGGCTCGCATCGTCACCGGACCGCGCCGCCAATAGGCGCCTCGATACAAGAATTGCCAGATATCCTCGATCCGGCGCGGATCGCGGCCGATCAGGCAAGGAATTACATGATCCTCGAGATAGGAGACAACCGCGAGTTCCCGGCCGTTCAACGTGGCATCGCCGACTCCGTGGACTCCCTGATCGGTTTCGATCTTGAGCGTGACAAAATTCCGACCGGGTGAAGTCACAATGACGCGGCAATTTTGAATTTTCATCTTAGGCACATGGTCGCTCAGATTCGACAACTGGTCCAGCGACCCTTTATGATGGCCTAACCTCTTTGGTAGGACACCGTTACCTTCGTGCCCCGCAAGCTTCAAGATTCGCCGGACCAATCCGGGCGGCTCTATCAAAAGATAGCGGCCAAACTCGCGTCGTCGATTCATTCCGGCAAATACCCGATCGGCGAACGCCTGCCGGCGGAGCGTGATCTGGCAGAGCAGTTCGAGGTGAGCCGCACGACCATCCGCGAGGCGACCATCGCTCTGGAAATCGAAGGATTGGTCGAGGTGAAACAAGGCTCCGGAGTTTACGTGCGTAAGCTTCCGCAACGCGGCAGCCTCACGGCACCGCTGGACGTCGGTCCATTCGAGTTGATCGAGGCGCGCCTGCTGATCGAGTCCGAGGCCGCCGCTCTTGCGGCGATGCATATTAGCGACGGCGAGCTGGATGACCTCGAGGCGCTGCTGGTCGACATGAAGCGCGAGACCGCAAAGGGACACGGCGAGGCAGCGGATCGAAAGTTCCACGAGACCATTGCCGCAGCGACGCGCAACAATGCGGTTGCATCCATGGTGGATTCGTTGTGGGAAATCCGCATTCGCAGCCCCGAGTGCATTCGGCTGTTTGCGCGCAGCAAAGCCAAGGGATACCTGCCAATCATCGGCGAACATCGCGCGATTCTCGACGCATTGCGCAAGCACGACGCGCAATTGGCACGGCAAGCCATGCAGGATCACTTGCGGCGGGTGCTGGGTTACTTGCTCGATGCTGGGGAGACCGAGGCTGTCGAAGCTGCCAAGGCCCGCGCCCGCGAGCAGCGCAGGCGATTCTTGTCGCCGCACAAGATTCCTATCACGGGCTGATTCATCGAAGAAGTCGCGGGTAGTCCCCTCATGGCGCAAAGGATCACGGTTGGCGTACTCGGATTCGGACTCGCCGGCGCCACGTTTCATTGTCCGCTGATCTGCGCTGAATCGCGCCTCGAACTCCGCGCCATCTCGAGCTCACGGCGCGGCGAGGTAGCCAAAGCCTTTCCTGGCGTGGCGATCCATACCTCGGCCGAGAGTCTGATTGCTGATCCTGACATCGATTTGGCGGTGGTAGCAACCCCCGACGCGACGCATGCTTCGCTGGCGCGAGCGGCCCTGCTGGCCGGCAAGCATGTCGTGGTCGAGAAACCGTTCGCGCTGAGCTCTGCCGAGGCGATGGCATTGCTGGCGCTCGCGCGAGAACGTAAGCGTGTTCTCACGGTCTTTCACAATCGACGTTGGGATGGTGATTTCAAGACCGTCGCCGGCATCGTTCGCTCCGGGCGCCTTGGCGACATCAAGCTTGCGACCCTGTCTTGGGATCGGTTCCGCCCCGCGGTGAAGCTGGGTTGGCGTGAACAATCCACCGACCCGTGGGGCGCTCTGCTCAACCTCGGTCCTCACTTGATCGACCAGGCTTTGCTGCTGTTTGGCCGGCCCGAAAGGATCACCGCGGACCTCGCCGTGCAGCGCCGAGAGGCGCACTCGCCGGATTATTTTTCCATCACTCTGCAATACGGATCACTTCGAGTGTTGCTGTCCGTGTCGATACTCGTTGCCGATGCGCGTCCGCGCTTTGCGATATATGGCACGCGCGGCAGCTTCGTCAAATACGGCATCGATCCTCAAGAAGACAATCTGCGCGCCGGGGTCGCGGTGGGCGCCCCGGGCTTCGGCGCGGATCCAGAGTCGCTATATGGTTCGCTCACCGCGGTCGATGCCGCTGCGCAGCGCATACCCACGGAGGATGGCGACTGGCGGCCGTTCTATGCCGGAGTCGCCGCCGCCATTGCCGAGGGCGCACCACCACCCGTCGATCCCGCCGATGCCCTGGATGGGCTCGAGTTGATCGAGTTGGCCCGCCGCAGCGCCGAGGAGAAACGGACGCTGACGGTCGTGCCTAACTCTGGCATTTGACCATATCGCTTTACTCGGACATATGTGCGGATCGGCGCCGCTATTTCTGTTGTATTTCGCTGCCAGCCTTGCAGCGACTGTCGCCGTTGCCGGCGGCCCAAACGATGGCCCGATCCAACAGCTTCTCGTAGTGAGGTTCCGAGTAGGTCTCGGGCCGATGACCGATGGCCGAGTAAAAAGACCGGCCATCGCCCACGCAACGGCTCCAGGCGATTGGATGATCGCCCATTCGCAGGTCCTGACCGCCCATGCCCTTGGGTGAGTACGTCGTCTCATCCAGGGCGGCGACCACATGGGCACCGGATAGTCGCGGGCTGGCCTTGAACGAATACCATTCGTCGGTCATGGACCATCCCGGCGCGAGCTCCCGGGCAAGATTGCCGCTGCTGTCCTCGACCAGGACTCGGGCCTCCTGGAATTGCGGCGCCAGCGGGTGGCCGATAAAGCGCGCCCCGATCAGAGTATCGGCGTACCAATCCCAGTAATACACCGGGTCGCCTCCGGAGCCGTGCAGGCCCACGAAGCCCCCACCGCGCTCCATGTACGACTTGAAGGCCTGCCGTTGGGTCAATGTCAGAACATCACCGCTGACGTTATTCCAGATCACCGCGTCGAACTTGCGCAGAAGTCCCGGCGTCATCGCCGCGCCTTTATCGGTGACGGCTAATGCCCAGCCGTTGCGCTGCGCCATGGCACGCAGGGCATTACGGGCGGCGTCGACCGAGGGCGCGTCGCGAAATCCGGTGATCTTCTCGAACAACAGCAGACGCGGCTTGCCGGCGGGCACGATAATGCTGGGCGCCTCGACATCGTAGCGCGCACAACGTGCCTCGCGGTCCGCGGCCGTAACGGGAACGCTCGCCAGCGCGTGATCGACGGCTACCAGAGCCTCATCGGGCTCACGCTTGAACGCCGCTGCGAGGCGCACCGACAGGATCGCGGCAAAGCTCGGCGGCGTGGTCCCCGCGAACTGCGGCGGCAGGTGCGCGAGCAGATCCGGCATCGCGCGGTCAACCGCGGCCTTTGCATTCGGGTTCAGCAGCACGTCAATGAGAGGACTCTCGATTGAGTAAGGCTCATCCCGTAGCGGACAGTCGATCTGCCGCGCCGCGTGCGCCGTCGCCGCGCATCCGAGAAGCGCGGCGAGCAGAGCGATCAGAACGGGCCGGCCGACCGTCAGGCAGGCTGGAATGGTCAACTTTGCGTGGATCCGGTGATCGCAACCGGCGAAGTCATGGGCGAACTAGTTCGTGCTTTGATCTGTTCGTAGTCCTGCTCGAAGTTGGGGCGAACCGTGCCGCAGATCCAGTCCCAAATGGTGGTGTAGCCGCCGAAGTTGTACTTGAAATAATGGTGGTGATGGTCGTGGAAGGTGGCGGTGATGAACCACTTCGTAGCCCAGGATTTGTTCCACCAACGCGGAAAGAACTCATAGCCCGAATGCACATACAAACCCATGATGACGTTGGTGGGCGCGATGAGCAGCATGGTGGACTGATGCACCGTCAACAGCGCGGTGAACAGCGGGACGAAGCCGCCGTTGATGATGGACTCCAGCGGGCTGACCGACAACGTGGTGAGGATATTCGGCGAGGTCGATCTGTGATGCAGCTTATGCACCCATTTATACATGGGTTCCAGATGCATCAATCGGTGGAACCAATAGAAATACGTATCGAAACCGAGGAAGTAGGCCACGTACTCCAAGGCCACCACCCACCAACTCGTGGGCGAATGGTTGAAAGTGATAGTGCCGTTGGCCGTCAACTTCGTGGTTATGTAGCCGAGAATCGTCGCGCCGATTGCCAGGTTGATGACGGCAAAGAGGATCTCGTTTCGGAATGTCTTCCAGCGAAAACCCTTGGGCTGGATTTTCCGGGCGCGGAAAAAACCCTGATACACGGCAAACGCGAAGCCGCCGATCACGAATAGGACCAACCAATAAGATAGCGGCGCATTGTCCGAGATGAAATGCCGCAATGCCGAGCCCATGAATCACCCTCACACGTATGGTAGTTTACATTTTGAACTAATATCGGCCGTCGGACAACCGGGATTTACATGACGCCCATCGCATTTTTCACGTCCTGACTTTAGCGGCATTTTGCGGTGAAATCCGGATGCAGCTCGAAACCGAAGTAGCGCCAGGCGTTCTTGAAGGTGATCTCTTCGATCATGGCTCCCAGTAGCGAGGCCTCCGCAGGCAACTCGCCGGCCTCGGCCTCCCGGCCCAATAGATTGCAGAGAATTCGGCGAAAATATTCATGGCGCGAGAAGGACATGAAGCTTCTCGAATCGGTGGTCATTCCCACGAAGCGTCGCAGCAGGCCGAGATTGGACAGCGCATTGATCTGCCATTCCATTCCTTCCCGCTGATCGAGGAACCACCAAGCGGGCCCAAGCTGCACCTTGGCGGGAATGCCCTCGCCCGGGAAACCCGCGGCCAGCGCGGCAAACGCGTAATTATCCGCGGGGTTCGAATTGTAGAGAATCACTCTCGGCATCTCGCCCGTGCGTTCCAGCGCATCAAGATGCCGGCTTATGGCATGTATGTGGCGCGAATCCCCGATCGAATCGAAGCCGGTGTTGGGACCCAGTTCCTGCAAGCGGCGGGTATTGACGGAGCGGGAAGCACCCAAGTGATACTGCCGTACCCAGTCCTTCTGAGCGTCCCAACGCGCCATCTCGAGGAGCAGAAAATCCATGTACTGCTCGTGCTGCTGCGGCGTGCAGCTCCGGCCGCGGCGGCACGCGGCGAATGCTTCCTGCGCCTGCAAGCGGGTTCCTGAAATCGATGGCAACCTGTCGAGACCATGATCGGATGCGCGGCAACCCAATCGCGAAAAATCATCATGCCGCTGCTTCAGGGCGAACAACAGATCATCGAGCGTTCGGATCGGAAAACTCACCGCATCGCCAAGCCGATCGATCCATGGATTGAGCTCATCGGGCCGATTCAGCGCGAATGCAGGATCGGGGCGGAACGTCGGTACCACTTTGGTTTTGAGCCCGGAAGTTCGAATGGTCTCGTGACATTCCAGACTATCGGCCGGATCATCCGTTGTCGCCAATAACGCGACGTTGAAGCGATTCAGAATATCGTGCGTGCGCAGCGACCCGAGCTGCTGGTTGGCGCAGCGCCATATCTCCTCGGCCTGCTCCGGCACGATGGCGCCGTCATAGCCAAAGAAACGCAGCAATTCCAGGTGCGACCAATGATACAAAGGATTTCGCAGCGTGAAGGGCACCGTCTGCACCCAGGCGTGAAACTTCTCGATCGGCGATGCCGCGCCCGTGCACAAGCGCTCCGCGATTCCATTCGCGCGCATCGCGCGCCACTTGTAGTGATCGCCCGCCAGCCACATCTCGTGTAGATCGCCGAATTGATGATTCAGTGCAATGTGTGCAGGCGACAGGTGATTGTGAAAATCGATGATGGGCAAACTTGCGTGACCGCGGTACAGCTCGCGGGCCGTGGCATTGCCCAATAAAAAATCTTCGTTGATGAAGGTTTTGGGCATCGGCGCTAGAATCCGATTGAATTGCCGCCGTCGACGCAAAGATTCGTCCCGGTAATGAAGCTGGCGGCATCGGAGCAGAGAAACACCGCGGCTGAGGCTACTTCGTTGGCCCTACCCAGCCGCCCGAGAGGGGTGCGGGCGAGAACCCGCTGTTTGCGCTGCGGATCTCCGTCCAGCGCTCGCGAGGACATCTCGGAATGGATAAAGCCTGGCGACAGCGCATTGACGCGGACGCCCACGGCTCCGAATTCCACCGCCAACGCACGCGTGAGGCCGAGGACTGCGGATTTTGAGGCCGCATAGGCCGCAACCCGCGGCAGTCCATAGATGGCGGCCATCGATGCAATATTGAGGATGGCCCCTTTTTGCCGAGCGCTCATCCCGAACCCGACTTCTCGCGACAGGGCGAACAGCCCGTCGAGATTCGTGCGGAGCACTGTGGAGAACTCTGCATCCGACACCTCAAGCGTGGACTTCTTGAGATTTACTCCCGCATTGTTCACCAGAACATCGAGCGGGCCCACCTCTCCTTCCACCCAGCCCACCAAGGCCTTTTGGGCTGCAGTCTCGCTGATGTCGCTCTGATGCCAGCGCGCGCCCTTGCCCAATCTTGCGCAGGCCGTCTGCAGGACATCCGGCCGTCTTCCCGTGATGACGACCTTCGCTCCTGCCGCCACAAAGGCCTCGGCGATGGCCAAACCAATGCCGGTGCCGCCGCCGGTGATCAGGGCAGCCTTGACATGCAGTAGATGCCGCGATGCTTCATCCATATATGCTCCCGACTAACCTCGTCGCATGGCTTTTTTTTGACCAGCACCAGAGGGCGCGGCTGCCATACCAGCGGTCAATACTGCCGCCACGGAAAGGTCAAAGTGATGCGCCATGGCTTGCGCGGCGCCGTCGCCGTCGCGCGCGCAGATGCTGCTCACAATGGCCTGGTGTAAATCAGGGACTCGCAGCACCTCATCTCTCGTGCGCCTGCTTCGCAAACCTTGCGCCATCGAGTCTTCGAGAGGTCTGCGCAGACCCTCGATCATGAGCTTGAACAGCGGATTGCCGGTTGCCTCCGCCAAGGTAGTGTGCAGCGCCACGTCAGCCATGATCAGTCGATCATGATCGGCGCCCGCGAGCCGCATCTCGCACACGCACTGCCGGAGACGCTGAAATTGAGCCTCGGATCCATTCTGAGCTGCAAGCCGAGCAGCACTCACTTCGATTGACCGGCGCAACTGCAGTATCTCGAGTGCGGTGACATGCGCCGTCTTGAGAGCAAAACCGAAGACCTGCTGCAAAACGACCGAATTCATGCCGCGGAAACGCGGGACTTTGCCGGACTCGGTTTCGAGTACGCCAAGCGTCGACAAAGCGCGATAGGCCTCCCGAACGATTCCGCGGCTGACATTGAGGTCGCGGCAGATTTGCACTTCGCTCGGCACAAGAGCGCCCGGTTCGAGTTTATTGCGGGCGATCAACTCCATCACGTAGCGGGTAACCTGGGCGGACAGCGTATCTTTTTTGGGTACGAGCGGAATCACCGGGCCCGACATGACGATACGCGCCTTCCTTAGGGAGGGTTAGTGCTAACATTCACAGCGTACCACATGTCTACATGTATAACAGGTGAGACGAGCCCTGCATCCCCGAAAAGGCGCGCTGCGCTGATCGGCGAATGCATGATCGAATTGCATGGCACGCTGTTCGGGTCCATGCGTCAGGCGTTCGGCGGGGACAGCCTCAACACCGCGCTATATTTGGCCCGCCTCAGCCGGGGAACCATCGAGGTTAATTTCGTCAGCGCCGTCGGCACCGACGACTTGAGCGAAGGCATGGTTCAGCGCTGGAACGACGAGGGCGTCGCTACCGGCCTCGTACTTCGCGACCCAGGACGCCTGCCGGGACTGTACATGGTTCACGTCGATGAGCACGGCGAGCGCGCCTTTACTTATTGGCGCGGCGAATCGGCCGCGCGCCGCTTGATGCAGCACCAAGATTTTGCGCGCATCGCCTCAGAGCTGGCCGCGATGCACATCATTTATTTGAGCGGCATCAGCCTGGCTATTCTGACGCCCGAGGATCGCGCGGCGATGATCGATTTACTGACGGCGCTCTCCAGGAGCGGCGTACAGATTGCCTTTGATAGCAATTATCGGCCTTCCCTGTGGCCGGATCGGCAGTCCGCATGCGCGGCCATGAGCGCGATTGCGTCCGCGTCACGGTTGATCATTACCGGCTTCGACGACGAGCAGCGGCTGTGGCACGACGCTTCACCTGAAGAGACAGTAGCTCGTTTGCGTGCGAACGGAGCTGGAACGGTCGTCGTCAAGCTTGGGCCCGCAGGGAGCATCTACGGCGTTGGATCCGAGATTGCCAGAATCGAGGCCGCACCCGTACCTGTGGTGATCGACACGACGGCGGCAGGAGACGCGTTCGATGCCGGATTTCTCGCGGGGTGGATCATGGATCGGCACCCGGAGGAGTGTTGTCGTGCCGGCAGCCTTCTCGCTGCCGCGGTGATCCAGCATCCTGGAGCCATAATTCCCGCAACGGCAATGCCCTCGTTGTCGATGTTGTATGGGGCGCCGGCTGCCAAAGGGTTGCGATGAGCTTGGCGGGCAACGAATCCTTCTGTTTGAATGCGCGCGTCATTCCGGTGTTAAGTCCTTTGTCCGTCGCCAGCGGCGTGGCAATAAGCGAGGTCTTGTTCGACGCCGGACTGTCCGTGCAAGAAATCACGTTGCGGACGGACTCCGGGCTCCAGACCATCGCGGCTTTGAAGCGCGCCCTGCCTGACAGTATCGTCGGGGCAGGCTCGGTTCTCACTCCGGAGTTGGGCGAGGCGGCGCTGCGCGCGGGCGCGGACTTCCTCGTCAGCCCCGGCATGACCGAGGACCTGCTGAATTTTGCACTTACCTGTGGCGTTCCTTTTGTGCCAGGGGTGGCCACGTTGAGCGAGATCATGCGAGTCGCGCAGTTCGGTTGCGTAGTGGCCAAGCTATTTCCTGCGGAATCATTGGGCGGCGTAGCGTTTCTGCGCTCCATTGCGGGCCCTCTGCCGGCGATGAAATTTTGCGCCACCGGCGGCATCGATCAGCGCCTTGCTTCAGCCTACTTGAAACTCGACAACGTGCTCGCGGTGGGCGGATCTTGGATGGTGCCCAATGACCTTATCCTGGGCGGCAAGCTGGACGCAATCCATAAGCTGGCCGAACAAGCGGCAGCTCTCTAGGAGGACTGCCGCTTCAGGGCGGATCTGCGGCGTTGCCGCGTGTATGCAGCGCTCGCCGCAGAGCGGAAATCGAGTTGAGTTGCGCTCGAATGCTGACCTGGGCCCCTGCCGCGAGGTCGAAACCATGATAGGCGCCCGGATAAACATGGAGTTCCGTGGGCACGCCGGCCTGGATCAACCTGCGGGCATATTCGATATCTTCCTGCGCAAAAAGATCGAGCGCGCCCACCGCAATGTAAGTGCTGGGCAGACCGGAAAGGTCCTCGGCACGTGCCGCGGCCGCATAACAAGAAATGCCCGCTCCTCCGGGCGCGCAGCCGAGCAGCGACGACCAACCGAAACAATTCGACTGGGGGGTCCACACGAACTCGCCCGCATAAGGATGTGTCTCGGCGACGCAGGTACGGTCGTCGAGCATCGGATAGATGAGGTGCTGATGAATGATGGCGATTTCGCCGCGATCGCGAGCGAGCAAAGTCAGCGCAGCGGCCAGCCCTGCGCCGGCGCTTTCCCCCTCGACCGCAATGCGCGCCGGGTCGATGCCCAAAAAGGCGGCATTCTCATGCAGCCATTTCAAAGCCTCGTAGCAGTCCTCGACGGGTCCCGGGTGAGTCGTTTCGGGCGCCAAGCGATAGTCGACGGAAGCAATCACGCAGTCAGCATCGATCGCCTTTTTCAGATTGGCGGCCGTGCTCATCTTGGCCGTGCCGATGATATAGCCGCCGCCGTGAATATGCAGGACCGCGGGGCGCGCTGAAGCAGGCTTCCGGGGACTATGAATTAGAATGCCGATCTCATGTCCCGCGGACGAGATGACCTTGCGCTCCTCCACCATCGCGTCCCGCGAATCGGGTATGCCTTCGACCATCTTCCCAATTCCTTGCCGGATCACGGCTAAGAGGTCTTGGGAAAAATCGATCGAAGGTATCTGGTCCAGTCCAGCCAGAAGCTCAGGATCGATCAAATGTTTGGAACGCATGAGGAATGCCCTCCCGATATTGTAGTTTCCGCCAGTGGCGTCCAACCTTCATCGGTTCGGCCGAAGAGCGGGATGTGCCCGAGTGCTCGCACCAACCCAGGCATCGCCGGATCGATTCCGGCGAGCTTGCCGTGCCAGTCCCATCCTTCGGTCAGTACCACGACGATGGCGGCAACATTCGCGCGCGCTTTTTCCAGCAGCCTGAGTGCCGCGGCCATCGTACTGCCCGTATTGAGCACGTCATCGACGACCACGACGCGCCGACCGCGGACGCGCTCCACTAAAGCGGGGTCCAGATACAAACGCTTGCTCTGATCGGGACTCGTGGAGGACACCACCGTCTCGGACAAGTTGTCGTCGTACCAGAATTTTCGCGAATGCCCCAGCGCGACGAAATCCAGCAGGCCGATCGATTCGGCCACCGGCCTCGCGTAGGTGAGGCCCAGAGTCGGAATGCCGACGACGGCGTCGGGCGCCGCCGCTCGCACCAATTCGGTCATGCGCTGGACGACATTCCTTTCGACCAAGAAACTGGTCTGATTGGACATCAATAACGCCACGGCCTTGTCGCCGCCCGGAAGGGGCGTCAATGGCAGGCTGAGATGGCAGCCGTCGGCCAACCGAACCGGATAATGGGACGTGAATACCGCCGCGTGGGCATCACAGGGTAGGTCGGCGGGATACCAATCCACGCGATAAGGGAGCGGTGAAGTCACACTCAAGCATCGTTCGCGGCCGCTGCCCTTGTCAACCCGCGGCCGCGCGAGGCAGCGAAACCGCGCAGGTCAAAAAAAAGGCCGTGACGCTTGCGCGGCCGGCCTTAGTTACCCCTAGGAACTCAACTTCTTTAAAGGAATCACCACATTCGGCGCTCAGTCTAATGCGGCGGCGCTTGGCCGTCCGTGATGCCGAGCGCCGTCCCAAATCACATATGTTAAGCCAGGCATTCGAACCCATAAATCGCTATGCTTCGCGCCTGGTCCCTTCACCGAGCTTGCCATGAAAAAAACGCCTGCTTACTTGATCCCGGTACTTTTCGTGACCCTGTCCGCCGCGGGTTGCGCTACGGGCGGCGGCGCCAGCGCCAATTCGGACGCCGGCTCCTCCGCGCCCACTCATAAAGGCGTCGGACCTGGTATGGATGCGAACGGCGTAGTGGTGGATCCCAGCAAGGTCGAGTCAGGCTACGGTCAGAACGTCAAAGGGCTCGGCGACTGGGAAGGCGAGATTACCGGCGTGGCCCTCCCCGGCAGCCGCTTCGCACAATTACAAATCGGCATGCCGATGAGACAGGTGACCGACATCGTCGGAAGACCGACCGATGAAGGTGCCTACATCACCGGCAAGGCGTTCATTCCCTTCTACTACGGCAGCGATCGCTATCGCTACGAGCTGGTTTACAGGGGTCAGGGACGCCTCATATTTGCCGGCGGATCCGGCGCCGATCACTCGGGTGCCCACTTGATCTGGATCATCAACAGCGTCGCCGACAGCGGCTATCGCTAAGCGCCGTCACTCCGGGCGCAGCCCGCGGTGCTTCATCATGGCATCGACCGTCGGCGCCGCGCCGCGCCAGTCCTTGTACATTTTGCCGAGTTCCTGTGAATTGCCGCGCGACAACACCATGTGCCGAAAGCGATCTCCATTGGCTCGCGTCAGGCCGCCATGATCCTCGAACCACTGATAGCCATCGTCCGCGAGCATCTCCGTCCACAAGTAAGCGTAGTAGCCCGCTGAATAGCCGCCTCCCCAGATGTGGCTGAAGTAACTCGAGCGATAGCGAGGCGGTACGGCCGCGATATCCAAATGCGTATTGGCGAGCGCCTGCCTTTCGAAGGCATCCGCATTCTGCAGCGGCGCATCCGCCGGCAAGACGTGCCATTGCATGTCGAGTTCCGCGGCCGCGAGCAGCTCCGTCAAGGCATAGCCTTCGTTGAAATTTCTGGCGCGCTTGAGCTTCTCGGCGAGAGCGGCCGGCATGGCCTCGCCGCTCCGATAGTGCTTGGCGTAATGGCTGAAGACGCTGGGATAAATTGCCCAATGCTCGTTGAACTGCGAGGGAAATTCGACGAAATCCCGCGCAGTCGACGTTCCGGACAGACTCGGATACTTGACGTTCGAAAACATGCCGTGCAGCGCATGGCCGAATTCGTGAAACATCGTGATCACATCGGCGAAGCTGATGAGCGCGGGCTGCCCCGGCGCGGGTTTGGGTAGATTGGCAACGTTGTAGATGACCGGACGCGTTTTCATCAGCTTCGACTGGCCCACGAATTTCGACATCCATGCTCCGCCGTTCTTGTTGTCGCGTTTGAAGTAGTCGCAATAGAACAAGGCGAGCGGCTTGCCGTCCGCGTCTGAAACTTCGAACACCCGCACGTCGGCCTGATATACGGGAATGTCTTTGCGCTCCTTGAAGCTGATTCCATACAGTAGCTGAGCCGTGTAGAAGACGCCGTTCTCGAGCACGTTGCTGAGTTCGAAGTACGGTTTGACTTCCGCCTGGTTCAGGTGAAATTTCGCCTTGCGCACCTGCTCGGCGTAGAAGTCCCAGTCCCAGGCCTGCACGGTGAAGCCGCCTTTCTGCGCGTTGATGACCGCTTGAATGTCCGCGGCTTCGCCCGCGGCCTTGGCCGTCGCCAGCGGCACCAGTGCGTCCATGAACTGCAGTGCTGCCTCCGGCGTCTTCGCCATTTGATCCTCGAGTTTCCAAGCCGCGTGGCTCGGAAAGCCCAGCAATGCCGCGCGCTGCGCTCTCAACTGCGCCAAGCGCGTCAGCGTATCCCGCGTGTCGTTGAGGTTGCCGCGTTGCGCCCGAAGCCAGGAATTCTGGAAAATGGCCGCGCGCGTCGCACGTTCGGTCAATGAACCCAGCAAGGGCTGCTGCGTAGTGTTCTGCAGTGCAACGACATAGCCGGGCACTTCTCGATCGCGCGCCGCCTGCGCCGCGGCGGCGATTTGCGCATCGCTCAAGCCGGCCAGGGCCGCCTGATCCATGCTGTTGAACGCCGCATCCTTGGTGGCATCCAGCAGCTTGG
>Ga0182024_10014823_pt1 | contig 15020 bp, 13 predicted proteins | sample P32metaG_FD_120480 | JGI IMG/M metagenome (GOLD analysis project Ga0182024, IMG submission 120480) | Permafrost microbial communities from Stordalen Mire, Sweden - P3-2 metaG (Illumina Assembly) | ecosystem: Environmental > Terrestrial > Soil > Wetlands > Permafrost | place: Sweden: Stordalen... | reverse complement strand
TACTACGAAGAGAAATATCGAGAACACGAAATCCGCAGCATTCAGAAAAAGGCGAAGGATCTCGGCCTCGTGGTTACTCTCACCGCCACCACTGCCGCAGGATAAGGGAAGTTTCTGAGGAGCGCATCCCGGTTCTTATCTCGGATCGATGACGGCCCAGCGTACCGTTGGTCCGCACACTCGCCCACCCGTGAGACACGTACACACCCGCTCTGAGTCGGGAACGTGCCAGATGGGAGAGTATTCTCCTTGATCAGCAGCCTTCCCTCCTCTCCTCTATCCAAGCTACGAGGTTCTGACTTTTGCCTCGGTGGGCTTACCTCCCACTGAACACATCAGCCTTTCTCTTTCTTTTTTCTGGACATGCCGGAGCTCTATAGCCCACCCCGAGCTCAAATCGGTGGTGCAGGGCTACTTCAACTACTATGCGGTACCAGGAAACCTCCATAGCTTGGGGGTGTTCCGGGATCGGTTGCTCGGGCATTGGCGGCATACACTCCGCCGCCGAAGCCAGAAACGCCCGATCTCCTGGACGCGTACCCTCGCTCTGGCTAAACGATGGCTTCCTAAGCCGCGAGTGCTCCATCCTTATCCCGCTGATCGCTTCGCCGCCAGTCATCCGAGATAAGAACCGGATGCGCTAATGAGCGCCCGTCCGGGTCCGTGCGGGGGGTATCAGGCCGACTGGTATCCCTACCGCGATCTCTTTGACCTGTTGTAAGTGCGACGCGATTTTTCACGCAACTATTGAATTTGCGGGTGTCCGGGCGGCGAGGATTCTGTGGGACGAGGAGTCGCGATGATCGCCGACAAAAGGAAGGTCAAAATTCCCCACTCTAACGTCGAAAAAGACGCGACGTTAGGATGGGGCACCCGGCGCGATGGTTGGATGGCCACACGCCGGATTGTTATCCCTGGTCTTTGAGTTTTAATTTGGATTTGTTTTCTTCCAGGAAGGCCTTGATTTCGTTGGCTGCGCCCAGGAGGCGGTTCCATTGTTCGTAGTAGAGAGTGACGGGGAAACGGCCGAGGCCGTAGACGCTGACGCCGCCCTTTTCGCCGACTTTGAAGATCAGGTCGCCGCTGCGTTTTTTGGTTTCGACTTCTTTTTCGAGCTGAGATAGCTTCGCTTTCAGTTCTTCGTAGGTGGGTTCTGCCATGATTTCCTCGCGGTTGAATGATTAGTGCGGTTCGGATAAATAGTTAAGATGCTGTTTCTTTCATCCCTACGGGCTCGTTGATTTTAATCCGGATTACCCACAGCTTGCGCCGTCGGCTGCATTCTTTCGCCGCTCCGCGGCTGCATTTTTCAGCATCCTTTTCAATGCAACGGATTCTAATGTCTGACGGCTTCGTTTCATCGTCGTACCAAGAATTCTTAGGTGCGCGGGTAACGCGGGAACGATAAAGCCCCTTCTATAGTAACTTGCCCGGCGTTGCTTTGGGTCGGATAACCCTTATATGCTGTCAAGAGTGTAACCCCGAAACAGGAAAGCACGATCAGGTAATCGATGCGCTTGTGGATGAGATGGTCGGCATGGTTCTGCGTCTCGCTGATGTTGTGGGCGGCGGCGGCGGAGTCTACCCACAATCACCCCACGCGGACTGAGGCCGTTTCCTGTTCGATTTGCGTGGTGGCGCACAGCGCGAGCCCCACGGTAAGTTGCAGCCAGGCCGCTCCGGTCTTTGCCGCGATCGGTCTGCTGCGAGAAGAAGACGTCATCGCGAAGGCCCGGTTCGATTTCTCTGAGCGGGGCATTCGCGGTCCTCCTGTCCTGTAGGGATTCCCACTGATTCTCCTTCCGGCCTTGAGCCGGCGATTCCCTATTCTTTTCTTTTTCAGGAGGACGTTCATGCCTACTTCTCATAAGTGGCGCTTCATCGCCATTTTCGCCGTCACCTTCATAGCCGCCGCAGTCTGGGCCCAGTCGGCGGGAAACTCTGGTTCGATCAACGGCAGCGTGGTGGATCCCACGGGTGCCGTCGTCGCCAAAGCTATTGTCGAAATTCGTAACCCGGTCAGCGGATTGGATCGCAGTACCACTACGGATGCTTCCGGGAAGTTCGCCTTCACAAATATTCCCTTCAACCCTTACCACCTGACGGTCACAGCGGTTGGGTTCGCTTCCGCCGTGGAGGACGTGGAGCCTCGCTCTTCTGTGCCGATCAGCCTTGCCATCACACTGCAAGTGGCGAGTTCGACCACACAGGTAACGGTGGAGGCGGGAGGTGGAGACTTGATCGAGAACGATCCGACGTTCCACACCGACGTGGATAAGAACCTGTTCGACAAGTTACCACTGGAAAGCCAGTCGTCGTCGGTGAGTTCGCTGGTCACGCTTGCCACTCCGGGAATCTCGGCTGACTCTAACGGACTGTTCCACGGCCTGGGCGACCACGCCGAAAATTCCTTTTCGGTGGATGGGCAGCCGATCACAGATCAGCAGAGCAAGGTTTTCTCCAACCAGATTCCACTCGATGCGATCCAGTCGATGGAGGTGATCTCGGGCGCGCCGCCGGCTGAATACGGCGACAAGACCAGCATCGTCATCAACGTGACTACGCAATCGGGACAGGGCGTTACGACTCCCCACGGCAGCCTGACGGCTTCCTATGGTTCGTTCGGGACGTCGAATGTGGACTTCAATCTCGCGTATGGCGGGCAGAAGTGGGGCAACTTCATTTCGGCGAGCGGTTTGAATAGCGGGCGATTCCTTGATCCTCCGGAATTCGCAGTCATGCACGACAAGGGGAACGAGGAAAACTTCTTCGACCGCGTGGATTATCAGCTTTCCACTGCGGACTCGATCCACCTCAACCTCGGCTATACGCGTTCATGGTTCCAGACCCCGAATACTTTCGACACACAATTTGCAACTCCCTGGAACGGCGTTGTAGTAGACAACGGCGGGCTGGATCCCAGGGGGAACGTGGTTGGCGTGTCCGACCAGCGCTCGCAGATTCAGACGTTCAATATTGCGCCGAGCTGGACGCGGCTGATCAGTAACACGACCGTGTTCACACTCGGCGCTTTCGTTCGGCGCGACCACTTTAATTACTATCCCAGCGGCAACCCGTTCGCCGACCTGGGCCCCACGAACCTGCAGAGGGAGACGGTGGGACAGGATCGGACATTAACCAATGCCGGTCTACGCTCGGAACTGTCGTACGTCAAAGGGATTCACAATATGAAGACAGGAGCGGTTTATCAGCAAACGTTTCTGAATGAAAACGATCGGCTTGGAGTCGTCGACCCGACGTTACTTCCGTCGCTTTCGGATGTGAATGGAAATCCCTGTTACAACACTGCCACTCATCAGGCCATCGACTCACCGTGTACGGACCTAATCCCTTATGATTTGACGCAGCCGGGCGGAGGCAGTCTCTACAATTTCAAGGGCCACACTGACGTCAAGGAACTGGCTCTCTATGTCAAGGACAACATCACCAAGGGACCGTGGGCGTTGAACCTGGGACTGCGCGGCGATTTTTACAATGGCCTTTCCACACACAAGGAAGCCGAACCGCGTCTTGGCGTCGCCTACAACATTAAAAGGACGAACACTGTGCTGCGCGTTTCATATGCGCGTGTGCTGGAGACGCCCTTCAATGAGAATCTGATTCTTTCCAGCGTCGGGTGCAACAACGCTGTGCTGAATCCGCTTCTGGGGTGCTTTGAAGCGGCTCAGCCGACTCCGCTGGCTCCCGGCTGGCGCAACGAATTTCATGCGGGAATGCAGCAGGCCTTTGGCCGGTATGTGGTCTTCTCCGGCGAATACATCTGGAAGTACACGCACAACGGCTATGACTTCAGCATTCTTGGCAACACTCCTATCACGTTTCCGGTGGAGTGGGAGCGGTCGAAGATTCCGGGATACGCCGGGCGGGTCAGTGTACCGAACCTGCACGGATTCTCAGCGCTGGCGGTGTTCTCGAGTGTTGCGGCGCGCTTTTTCACGCCGCAGATCGGGGGAGCTGGCGCGGTTCCATCCACGGTGTTGGCTGCCGGTTCCACCCCATTCCGGATTGACCACGACGAGAAATTCAATCTGACGACACATATCCAATACCAGCCGTGGAAGACCGGGACCTGGTTCGGCTTTAACTGGCGATATGACAGCGGGCTGGTAGCTGGGCAAACTCCGTGCTTCGGCGGAAACTGCGCGCAGACAACGACTGATTCAACTGGCGCTCCTGCGATTGCGATGACAGACTCGTTCGGAGCCCCACTCACAGCGGACCAGGAGTTCGAAGCGGGTCTGTTCTGCGGATCGCTGCGTGCGACTCCGACACAAGCTCTGCCCAACCCGTGCCCGGTATCGCAATTCGGATCCACGCTGTTGCAGGTACCGGCTCCCAACTCCGAGAACGATGACAAGAATCCTCCGCGGATCGCGGCGCGGAGTTTGTTCGACATCGCCATCGGGCATGACAACGTATTCAAAGGAGACAAATACAAGGTGAGCTTGCGGCTCACGGCCATCAACGTCACCAACAAGTACGCGCTTTACAACTTCCTTTCCACCTTCAGCGGGACACACTACGTCACACCCCGAACGCTGACGGCGGAGCTTGGGTTTCACTTCTAGCTTGTGTGGTTGCACTGAACAGAACAGGCGGCCCTTTTACGGCCGCCTGTTTCCATTTAGGGTTGGAGCTTTGTAAATCCATGTAAAACATCCGGCGATCACGCGAAGGAATGCACTGGGGTTGATAGAATAAAAACAATCGCCATTCAAAACCGCGCATCTCTTTCTTTTTGGGGGAATTATTTGTCTATTCAGTTCGCCGCGAGACTCACGGCTTGCTTTGCGCTTGCCAGCCTCTTCACATCGCTGAGCGCCGCACAGCAGACCACGCCACCATCGAGCCCTGATTCGTCGACGCAAGCACCGCCACAGACGCCAGCGCAGGGTCAGGCTTCGCCTTCAGCACAGCAGCCGTCGGGGGACAAGGACAAGAAGGGCTCGGACACGAACGGCCAAAGCAAGAACTCAGGCACATCGAACGACCGGCTTTTCTATACGCTGCCAAATTTCCTGAGCATCGAAAATACCGCGCAGGTTCCGCCCCTGACCACGAAGCAAAAATATGCCGTGGTAGCCCGAGGTACGTTCGATTACGTGCAATATCCATGGTGGGCTTTTCTGGCGGCCCTGAGTCAGGCGGAGGGCAGCGAGCCGGGCTTTGGTCAAGGCTGGGAAGCCTATGGAAAACGCTTTGGAACAGCCATTGCGGACGGAACCATCGAGAACTTTATGACCGGCGCCGTTCTGCCCTCGCTGCTGCACCAGGACCCACGCTTCTTCCAGTCCAGCGAGGGCGGGTTTGGGAGGCGGAGTTTCTATGCGGTGAGCCGCATCTTTGTGACGCGTACCGACTCTGGTCGTTCGCAGTTCAATTACTCGGAAATTGTTGGCAGCGCCATCTCGGCGGCCATCTCCACCTACAGCTATCATCCGCGGAGCACGTACATCAGCACGCCTTCCAATCCGCACATGTTTGTTCCTTCCGATCGAACGTTAATTAACACCGCCAACGTGTGGGGCTCGCAGGTCGGCTATGACACCATCACGATCGTAGTGAAGGAGTTCTGGCCAGACATTCACCGCAAGATGTCGAAGAAACACAAAGTCGATGCCGTAGGCACGGCTCCGTAGTTTTGTAAGAACCACAACCCGCCCCTGTAGCCCGGTGTGCGGGCGAGACGCCCGCACGACAGCCGGCAGAGCCTACCCTGAGCGAAGTCGAAGGCGCTACTTGCGAGGTTAGTGATGCGGCGCACTTGATTCCGTGATCGGAACTGTGAGTGGGCGAAAAGGAAACCATCCTCATTTACGTTGCTTCCACTTCCCTGCTAACATTATTGGTTTACAACTCAACTCAAACTTAAATCTGATCACGCCTTCATAAATCTACGGAGGAAACATGGCAATTAAAGTTGGCATCAATGGTTTCGGAAGAATTGGCCGCAACGTGCTACGCGCTTCGCTGAAAGATTCGAACCTGGATTTCGTCGCGGTCAATGACCTGACGGATCCAAAAACGCTGGCCCATCTTCTCAAGTACGACTCGATTCTGGGCAACCTTCCGAATCAAATTTCCGCCGGGTCCGATAGCATTACGGTCGACGGCAAGTCTATTAAGGTATTCAAAGAAAAAGACCCTGCCGCGCTGCCCTGGGATTCCGTGGGCGCGCAGGTTGTGATCGAGTCGACCGGCCGCTTTACCGATGCCAGCGACGCCAAGAAGCACCTCCGCGGATCGGTAAAAAAGGTCATCATCTCGGCTCCGGCGAAAAATGAAGACATCACGCTGGTGCTGGGCGTGAACCACGAGAAATATGATGGAGCGAAGCACCACATTATTTCGAATGCTTCCTGCACCACGAACTGCCTGGCACCCGTGGCCAAAGTTCTGCAAGACGAATTCAAGATCGTCAGCGGTACCATGACGACGATTCACTCTTATACCAACGACCAGGTCATTCTGGATTTCCCGCACAAAGATCTTAGGCGAGCGCGGGCGGCGGCGATTAATATGATTCCCACCTCCACGGGCGCGGCCAAAGCACTCAAGCTGGTGATTCCGGAATTGGCGGGAAAGCTGGATGGCTTCGCCATGCGCGTGCCGACGCCGAACGTTTCGGTGGTTGACCTGGTCGTCTGGGTAGAAAAAAAGACGACGCGGGAAGAAGTGAATGCGGCGCTGAAGAAGGCATCCGAGTCCGGGCCGTTGAAGGGATATCTGGGCTTCGAAGAGCATGAACTGGTGTCGTCGGACTTCAAAGGCGACCCACGCTCTTCGATCGTGGATTCGCCCATGACCCTGGTGGTGGGCGGCAATTGCGTCAAGGTGATCTCCTGGTACGACAACGAGTGGGGATACTCCTGCCGCGTCCGCGACCTGATCAACTACATGGCCGGTAAGGGCCTGTAAAATTGCGGAACCCACCCTCTCGCAAAAAACGCGAGAAGGGTGGAGCACTCCCATTCTCAAATCGCCTGTAAGAAGGACTACCAGCCATGTCCAAGCTTTCCATTCGTGATCTTCCGCTCAATGGCAACCGGATATTTATACGCGTCGATTTCAACGTGCCGCTGGACGACGGACGGGTTATGGACGATACCCGCATCCGCGAAACCCTGCCTACCATCGAATACGCCCTGCGCCACGGAGCGCGACTGATCCTGGCGTCCCACTTGGGCCGTCCAAAGGGGAAACCCAATCCGAAGATGAGTCTGAAGCCGGTGGCCGAGCGGCTGCGCATGATGCTCGACAAGGAACTGGCGCGCGGTGAAAACGTGGGCTTCTGTCCTGAGTGTGTTGGGCCGGAGGCTGAGGAAGTTGCGACTCAGTTGGAAATGGGCCAGACGCTCCTGCTGGAGAACTTGCGTTTCCACGCGGAAGAAGAAGCAAACGACGAAAAGTTCTCCCGGCAACTTGCGAACCTGGCGGAGTACTACGTCAACGACGCGTTTGGCACCGCACATCGGGCGCACGCATCGACCGTGGGGATGACCAAGTTCGTGAAGCAATCCGCCGCCGGGTTGCTCATGGAAAAGGAACTGAAATATTTGGGCAAGGTGCTGGAGCATCCGGAAGAACCGTTCGTCGCGATCCTGGGCGGCGCGAAGGTTGGCGACAAGATTGGCGTGATTCAGCATCTGATGAACAAAGTGAATTCGCTGATCATCGGCGGAGGAATGGCCTATACCTTCCTGAAGGCGCAGGGACACGAGATCGGCAAGTCGCTGCTCGAGGCCGACAAAGTGGAACTCGCCAGACAGTTGCTGGCGGAGGCGAAGAAGCGGAATTTGAGATTCCTGTTGCCGGTCGATCACGTGGTGGCGATGAAGCCAGAGGCCAACGCCGTAGTGCAACAGATCGGCGAAGGCCAGCCAATCCCGGCCGACAAGATGGCGCTCGACATTGGGCCGAAGACGATTGAATTATTTTCCGAGGAAATCTCGCGGGCGCGGACCATTGTGTGGAACGGCCCGATGGGAGTCTTCGAGGTACCCGGATTCTCGCGAGGAACGTTCAAGATCGCACATGCGGTGGCGGAAAATGCCGGTGCCATTTCAATTGTGGGCGGCGGCGATTCGGTCGCGGCCGTGCATGCCGCCAACGTAGCCGATAAGATCACGCACATCTCTACGGGAGGCGGCGCATCGCTGGAATTCTTGGAAGGAAAGAAACTTCCCGGAGTCGAGGCTCTCACGGAAAAGAAAAAAGACCCGGAAGCGACTTCGGGCGTTGGATCCCGACACGCTGGCACCGGAGGTCATCGGTCGCGCTGACGGGTAAGAGGAGGCGTTGGGCTTATCAAAAATGGAGCTGCCACGCGACAAAGACTATGCAGTAATGCTGCGAGTCGGTGATCCGTACGAGGTTCGCGTGGAACGCGGTGACATCACGAAGTATCCGGCAAACGCAATTGTGAATACCGCCAACTCCCAATTGCTATTGGGCGGCGGCGTGTGTGGGGCAATCCACAGTGCGGGCGGTCCGACGATTGCCGAGGAATGCCGCCGCATCCGCTCGGAACGGGAACCGATTCCACCCGGCGATGCTGTGGCAACCACGGCGGGCAAGCTTCCGGCCAAATGCATCATCCACACCGTGGGCCCAATTTGGCATGGCGGGGATCGTGGTGAGGCCGAAGTCCTTTCGAGGTGCTACCGCGAATCGATGCGCCTCGCTGACGAACTGAAGCTGCACACCATAGCGTTCCCGGCAATCTCCACGGGGATTTTTTGGATATCCCATTGAGCAGGCTGCATGGGTGGCTATTCCCACTCTCATCGAAAGCCTGCGTTCGGCAAGACATTTGGTTCTGGTATTTTTAGTTCTGTTCGACAAGCGAACCCTGGATACGTTCGCGAAGGTCGCCTTTGCACAGCGGAAATCCGGATCTGGTCATCCACACGAGGTCTCAATCGCACACTATGCCTAGAACAAAAGTAATGGCCGCCAATTGGAAGATGTATAAGACTCCGGACCAGACTCGCAACTTTTTCCGTGATTTTTTGCCGCTCGTTTCCGGGCATAGCCGCGACGAGATCGTGGTGTGCCCGCCATTTCTGGACCTGCCTGCGGCGCTTGATGGAGCCAAGGGATCGAACGTCGCGATCGGCGGACAGAACGTGCACTGGAAGGAAGAAGGCGCGTTCACCGGCGAGACATCCGCGGGGCAGTTGCTGGCGCTGGGCGTGACGCACGTGATCATCGGCCATTCGGAACGGCGGCAGTACTTTGGCGAGACCGATGATACGGTGAATCTTCGGCTGAAAACCGCATTGGAGGCTGGGCTCATCCCGATCTGCTGTGTGGGCGAAGTGCTGGAAGAGCGTGAGGCCGGACTGACCGACGACGTTTTGCGCCGCCAATGCGTACGAGCGTTTCATGCAGTCTCGGCGAAGAAGGCAGCGAAACTAATTGTCGCGTATGAGCCGGTGTGGGCAATTGGCACAGGCAAGACCGCGACGCCGGAACTCGCGGCCGAGGCCCATGCGGTGATCCGCAGCGAGGCGACCGAGATTTTCGGAGAGGGATTCGCCAGTAAGCTACGCATTCTCTACGGTGGTTCGGTAAAACCGGAAAACGCCTTGGCACTCATGTCGCAGGAAGAAATTGACGGCGCGCTGGTAGGCGGAGCGTCGCTGGAGCCAAAATCGTTTGCGGCGATTGTGAAGTACTAGGAGAAATTGCGGCACCTATTTTCGCGCGATGCACATGATGTGCGAGCTCGCGCTGAGCACAGAAGGTTCGCTTTCTACCTTGCGCACCGCGGCTAGCAGGCGTTCGCGCTGTTGCAGGTCATTCCATGAGTGGTCGAAGTCACGCGCTAGCCAACCCGGACCTTCGATGGCTACTAACTCCAGCAGTTGAAAACCTGTACTCAGAAACTCGCGCAAGAGTTCGTCTGGGATGAAGAGACGCATCGGTGAAGTAGAGCGGATTGCCGGTGGAGTTGCGATGCTGACCTTCCTCCAGATCGCGCGCCACAATCAGTGCGAAAGCAGGGTCGTCGAAGAATCCATGCGACAGCGAATCCGAACAGCGATGCGAAATAACTGATGGCCGCGCCCCACGCTAGGCCTCGCGGGCGCAGAACGCGGTGAGCTTCGCGCAGGCAGGCGAGCCGGTCTTCCCTTTCGACGAGATGATAGAGCGGACCCAGAAGCAGAACTGCGTCCGCAGTAGAGTCGGCATGGGGCAGGTCACGCGCGTCGCCGATCTCCGAGGAGGTGAGTGGTTGTTCCCGCTGTCGAGCCGATGCCGCGCGCGCTTGCTCCACATGTTTGGGCACGGGATCAATCAGATGAACTTGCCAGCCGCGAGCGGCGAGCCAGCAGGCATAAGCGCCAGCGCCTCCGCCGGCGTCAATGATTGTGGCCGGCGGTGGAGGCAGGTGGCGAAGAATTAGTTCCTCGGTCCGCGCCCGCTCGAGTTGAAACCAGCCGGTGCGAAGCCGGGAGGATTCTTCGGCGTCGCCGTAGTGATTAACGATTTCGCGGATGGAATCGTCGTTGCTCATGCGGACATTTCGCGCCTATTATGCGCCGACTCGACGGTGCGGAGCGCGATAGCCCAACTGCATGGAGACATGCCGCGCCGCGTCTTTCAAGGCTTCGACGATACGCGGCATAGTCTGGGCGTTGACTTGGCCAATCGTTCCACTCAGGCCCACGCTGGCTTCGATCGCACCTTGCAGATTGAACACTGGAGCGCCCAGACATCGAGCTCCCAAGTTGTTTTCCTCGTCGTCGACCGCGTAACCCTGCGTGCGCACTTTCTCCAGTTCCTTGAGCAGACGCGGCAGGGTGGTGATGGTCTTGGGAGTGCGCTTCTCCATGGCGCGCTCGGAAACAATCTTTTCGAGCCGCTCCTGTGGAATATAGGCCACCAGCGCCTTGCCCACGCTGGTGGCGTGAACGCGCATGCGGCGGCCGACCCAGGTGTCCATGCGAATGAATCCTGGGGGCTCGACTTTTTCGATGTAGACCGCCTCGGGCCCATCGAGAATCGCCAGATGGCAGGTGAGGCTGGTCTTCTCGACCAAGTGGCGCATGATGGGCAAGGCGACTTCGCGCACGTCAATGCCGCTGAGCGCGCCGCGGCTTAGACTCAGGATCTTCAGTCCGACGCGGTACTTGCCGCTGGCCGCATCGCGATTCAGGTAGCCCTGGGTTTCGAGGGTGCGCAGGATGTAACTGGCGGAACTTTTTGGAATCTGGAGCTTGCGGCTGATCTCGGCATTGCTGAGGCCTTCGGGTTCCAGGGCAACGGCCTCCAGCATGGCCAGCGCCCGTTCGACCGCAACGGAAGGAGATTCGTCTTTGGAGGGCATGGCCAAATCGGTATGGTAGCAAAACCTTAGACGGACAACAAAATGAATGTATGTTCTGCCTATTGAACAATCGGCTTGACCGGGCCCGAGGAGCATCGTACGATCCGCCAGTATTATGAATGGCTGTTCGGTATCTTGCACACATCTAAAACGACGACACTCGAGATTGAGGGGCCTGCGAATATGACGCCGACTGCAGTAGCCACAACGGAAACGGAAGCTTTGGTTAATCCGGTCAGTAGTACGGTTCCGGGATTCGATCCCGCGCGCCATCTTCCCGCCGGCTTTATGGAATTCTTTCTTCCGCTGCACCGGACTTTCACTCCGCGCCAGCAGGAACTAGCTCTGAAGCGGGCGGAGGTGCTGCAGCGATCGCTGGAGGGCGATAAGCCCAAGCACCACTTCCCTTCCGACACGGTGCGCAATGGCTGGCGGATTACGCTGCCAGAGTGGTGCCGGGACCAGCGCAACCAGATGACCGGCCCCGCTGACGACGGCGAGCTTTGCGTGAAGATGCTGAACTCGGGGGCACCCGGCGTGATGCTCGATCTGGAAGACTCCTGCGTCAACGAGTGGTCGCATCACGAAACGAGCGTGGCCAATATTCTGGCCTGCCTGCGGGGCGAACTCAGCTATTACGACAAGAAACGCAACCGCACCGTAAACATTCAGCAGAACGGCACTGTGATTTTCGCACGCCCGCGCGGATTGCACCTGAACCAGGCGGGGCTGATTGCGGGCGAACTGATTTCGGCATCGCTGTTCGATGTGGCCCGGATTTTTTACGGTATCGACCCGAAGGAGTTAAAGCATCCGCTGTGCATCTACATTCCGAAGTCCGAGTCGGCCGAGGAAGCGCTGTGGTGGCGCGATCTGTTCCAGGCGCTGGCGCAGTGGCGCGGACTGCCGCACGACTACATCAAGTGCATGGTACTGGTGGAGTCGCATCCGCTGGCGTTCCAGATGGAAGAATTCGCTTACAACCTGCGGGATCACATCATCGGACTGAACCTCGGGCGCTGGGATTACATGGCGAGCCTGATTCATTTCAATCTCGACGATCCCGATTGGGTGCTGCCGGACCGCAATACGATCCCGCACAGTGTTGCCTTCTTCCAGAACTTGCGCGAATTGATGCCGGAGATTTGCCATCATCGCTGCATTCTTGCCATTGGCGGAATGACCGCGCTGTACCCCAGCCGTGAAGATGCGGAGTTGAACACGCGAGCGCTGGCCGTTCTTGAAAAGGATAAGAAGAACGAAGCTGACTGCCTGATGGATGGCGCGTGGACGGGGCATCCCGATCAGAATGCGATTGCAGTGGCACAGTTCCCCTATCCGAACCAGCTTAACGCCCGGCCAAAAAATGCGAGCCGCTATCCGGATCTGCGGCCGCAACCGGTGGGAGTAGGTGCTCGCACAGTGAACGGCACGCGGGCGGCGGTGCGCACGGTAATTCGCTACCGGCACGGTGTGCTCAGCGGCAGAGGCGCTAGCTTGCTCGATGGCTACATGGAAGACCTGGCCACGGACCGCATCTACCGCCTGATGATTGCGCAACGCGTGCTGCATCGTGATCTGGCTCCCGTGAAGGATGAGCAGGGCCAGACAGTGAAGCATACGCCGGAGTTCATCACGCGGCTGTTCGACGAGGAACTCGAGCGTTTGCTGGCAGGGCTTCCCAAGAATTCAGCACCGGAAGAGGCGGAACGTTTTCGCCGCGCTCGCCAAATCAGTGAAGCCATGATTGTGAACGGAGAATTTAATCCGGTTTAAGCTGCCAGGCGGGATAGGTCAACTTTTGCCAGGAGAGAAACGCACATGCCGGCCAACGGAAACGGACACAACACGCAAGCCTCAACCTCCCCATATCAGATCGAGCACCTATTGAGTGACCAAGAGCGGGTCGCTCAATATGCTCTTGCGCAGGCGGCGATGAACCAGGATTGGGGGGCCAACTCGCGTTGGAAGGGCGTCCAGCGTCCCTACAGCCCGGAGGATGTGTTGCGCTTGCGGGGCTCGATTCACATTGAGCACACGCTGGCGCGCATGGGGGCGGAGCGGCTGTGGGAACTTCTGCAGACTGATCCGTATATCAACGCGCTGGGCGCCATGAGCGGCAATCAAGCGGTGCAACAGGTGCAGGCGGGGCTGAAGGCGATCTATGTCAGCGGATGGCAGGTCGCGGCCGACGCCAACAATGCGGGCACGATGTATCCCGACCAGAGCTTGTATCCGGCGGACAGCGTTCCGAATCTTTGCCGGCGCATCAACAATGCGCTGCAGCGCGTTGATCAGGTGCATCACGCGGAGGGTAAGGTGGCTCCGGGACAGACTTGGTTTGCTCCATTGATCGCCGATGCCGAGGCGGGATTCGGCGGCACGCTGAATGCTTTCGAACTGATGAAGGGGATGATCGAAGCGGGCGCGGCCTGTGTTCACTTCGAAGATCAACTTTCGTCCGCGAAAAAGTGTGGACACCTTGGCGGCAAAGTTCTGGTTTCGACCACTGAGGCGATTCAAAAGCTGGTGGCGGCGCGGCTGGCGGCGGACGTGATGGGCGTGCCGACATTGATCATGGCTCGTACGGACGCGGATAGCGCCCACCTGCTCACGAGCGACATTGATCCGCGAGATCGCGCGTTCTGCACGGGTAAGCGCACATCGGAAGGCTTCTTCCACATTCGTGGCGGAATCGAGTCGGCCATTGCTCGCAGTCTGGCCTACGCGCCGTACGCCGACCTGATCTGGTGCGAGACTTCGCATCCGGATCTGGAAGAGGCCCGGCGCTTCGCGGAGGCCATTCACGCGAAGTATCCGGGAAAAGCGCTGGCCTACAACTGTTCACCGAGTTTCAACTGGCGCAAGAATCTGGACGAAGCGACGATTGCGCGCTTCCAGCCGGAACTGGCGCGCATGGGATACAAGTTCCAGTTCGTGACCCTGGCGGGCTTCCACGCATTGAACCTTAGCATGTTCGAACTGGCGCGCGGCTACAAGCTCGCGGGCATGACTGCCTATTCGCGTCTGCAGGAAAAAGAATTCAGCCGCGAGACTCAATACGGATACGAGGCGGTGAAGCACCAGCGCTTTGTGGGGACGGGATACTTTGACCAAGTGCAGCAGGTCATCAGCGGTGGTCGGGCGTCAACGACGGCGTTGGCGGGATCGACTGAAGCGGAACAGTTCATGGAAAAGAAATCGCTGACGCGACCCGAACGCGGGCCGGATGCTGGTTGCCAGCCGATTCTCGGCGCTGGTCCGCAAATGCCCGTCAACATTGATCTGGATCCGGAGGAGATGCTGTTGCCGTCGGGCGACTAAGCGGTCGCAGTTATCGCGGTGGCGCTAAAAAGGGCCGGTCTGCAAATGCGGACTGGCCCTGTTGCATTGCGTTGCGGTTGCGATTCATATCTGTCCTGTCCGATACCAGTTTTCACTGCCGGTAAACTGCGCGAGATCGCTTTTGCTGAGAGTCTTCGTCGTCATGTGTTTGCCTCTTTCTTGATGTGACCCCCGGCGTCGGGGACGAGAGAGGCAACAATCGAAGCAAAGACTATTCATGTCGTAGAGCCTCCATCGGCTCGACTCTTGAAGCCCTCATAGCGGGAACCCATCCCGCAAGCAAAGCGACACCAAGCAGCAAGACAGCCGCTCCGACAAG
>Ga0182024_10014822_pt1 | contig 15020 bp, 11 predicted proteins | sample P32metaG_FD_120480 | JGI IMG/M metagenome (GOLD analysis project Ga0182024, IMG submission 120480) | Permafrost microbial communities from Stordalen Mire, Sweden - P3-2 metaG (Illumina Assembly) | ecosystem: Environmental > Terrestrial > Soil > Wetlands > Permafrost | place: Sweden: Stordalen... | reverse complement strand
CCAGCCACACAAAGAACCGGATCCACGTCTTCGCCGGCAGCCCAGCCATCAGCAAAACACAGAAGACCACCGACAGCACCGGAATGACCGGCCCGAACGGAACCCTGAACCCGCGATGCCGCTCCGGGTCCCTGTACCGCAGCACGATGACCCCGATCGACACCAGCACAAACGCAAACAGCGTCCCGATGTTCGACATCTCCGCCAAGGTCCCAACGTCGAACAGCCCTGCGGGAATCGCCACCAGCACTCCAGCCACCCACGTCGCATAAGCTGGCGTGCGAAACCGCGGATGCACACGGCTGAATGCATCCGGCAGCAGCTTGTCGCGCGACATCGCAAACCACACCCGCGCTTGTCCCAGCTGAAACACCAGGATCGACGACACCATCCCCACCAGCGCCCCGATCAGGACTATCAGCCTCACCCAGTGCAGGCTGTGCCCACCCGGCAGCATCTCCGCCCGCTTCAACGCGTTCACCACCGGAGCGGCATCTCCCGCCACCGTCTGCCACGGCACCATGCCGGTCAGCACCATAGCCACGCCGATATACAACACCGTACAGACAATCAGCGTCCCCATAATCCCGATCGGCACATCGCGCTTTGGATTCCTGCACTCCTCACTCGCCGTCGAAACCGAATCGAACCCGATATACGTGAAGAAAATGATCGATCCGCCCGCGATCACGCCACTCCAACCGTTCGGCGAAAAGGGCACGTAGTTAGCCGGATGAATAAAATGCAACCCGAAAAAGACGAACACCAGGATCGCCGCCAGCTTGACCAGCACCATGATGTTGTTGGTCCGCACCGACTCCCGGATGCCCCGCACCAGCACGATTGTCAGCAGCATCACCACCAGAAACGCCGGGATATTGAATCCCGCGTGCCATCCCACCCCGTAAATGTCCTTGCCCTGCAAATCCTGCAGCCCCAGAGGCAGATAAGCCGGCGACAGCCACTTTGGCGAAAGTCCGATCCCCAGCCAGTCCAGCAGCGCCACCACATGCGCCGCAAACCCCACGCTCACGCTCATATTGCTGAACGCGTACTCCAGAATCAAGTCCCACCCAATCACCCACGCAATCAGCTCGCCCAGCGTCGCATAGGTGTAGGTATAGGCGGACCCCGCAATCGGAATCATCGACGCCAGCTCCGCATAGCAAAGCCCCGTCAGCCCGCAGACAATCGCCACCAGCACCAGCGAAATCGCCAATGCCGGTCCAGCTCCCGGCCGCCCCGCGACCGCGCCGCCGGTGTGATGAATGAAGCCCAGCAGAAGGTCGATAACAGGCGAATCGGGCCACGAAGCCAGCGCGGCAGGATTTCCCCCGATCGCCACGCCGATGACGGTAAAGATCCCCGACCCGATCACCGCGCCAATCCCCAGCGCAGTCAGCGAGACCGGACCAAGCGTCTTCTTCAACGCGCACTCCGGCCTCTCCGATTCCGAGATCAGCTTGTCGATCGACTTTGTTGCAAAGATTTGCCTGGCCAGCGCGCTCGCTCCTGCTTACAGACGAATTGGTGCGGGGCATTTCTACTGCATAGTGCGATTCCAGACGCAATGCGACACTGCCGTACCATCAGAGCCCGAGCCCCCAGCCAAACCGCCGCGGTGCGCCGCTCGGCGGATGAGCCTACCGCTTGCTCTGACCGCGTGAAGCCTTCTTGACCTTTGCCTTGCTCTCGCCGCGAGCGCCCGTGCGTGGTGCCTTCGGTGCGGCTGCCTTACGTGCTGCGCGCTTTACCTTCTTGCGCTCCTGTGTGTCGGTGATGCTCTTCGTATTTGCCATTAAGTTGCCAATCCTTCTGTAACTTCGATTTTCAGAACTTTAGAGGCGCTCCAGCTGGGCAAACTTCTCCACCAGCTTCTTCACGCCATGCTGTTGAAATTGTACTGTAATCTTCGCATCATCCCCATCGCCTTCGCGACGAAACACAGTTCCCTCGCCATACTTCGGGTGCCTCACCCGCGAACCCTGCTTCAGCCCTGTCTTTCCCGTCGGCGCCTCAACTTCCAGCTTCGGCCGCGAGATCTTCTGTCCCCGCGCCGCAAAGAAGCTAGCAATGTTGTCCATCGACTGACCCGGCGCAGCAGTCTTACTCACATAAGCCGCCCGGTTGTTTACACGAGGAGACCCCGCAGGTCGAACTCCAGCACCGCCGCCACTCTGGTCCTCATCCTCGTAGCTGTAGTGCCGCTCGCCCTCCTCAACGTTCGGCCTGCCAAACCGATTTCCCTTCGGATAAGGCGTCGCATAGCCCCCGCCGTAGCCGGATCCTGAAAACTGCGGCCTCGCCGGCGGACTACCCAGATCCTCCACCAACCGGCTCGGCACCTCCTCCAGAAACCGCGAAGCAATACTGGACTCTGGCATATCGCTCCCATATCGCCGCCGGTACCGCGCCCGCGTCATCACCAGCGTATCCATGGCACGCGTCATCCCGACATAGCAAAGCCGCCGTTCTTCTTCGAGCCCCGTAGGATCGGTCAGCGTCCGCGAGTGAGGAAACAGCCCCTCCTCCATGCCCGTCAGAAACACCAATGGAAACTCCAATCCCTTCGCCGCATGAAGAGTCATCAGCGTCACTCTGGCCTCTTCGCTGTAGCTATCCGCATCACTCACCAGCGCCGCATGATCCAGAAACTCATGCAGAGTCTCCCCGCGCTCCTGTGCATCCTGCGCAGCGTTCGCGAGCTCCTTCAGGTTTTCAATCCGCGAGAAAGACTCCGGCGTGGCCTCCTCCTCCAGCACTCGGATATACCCACTCCGATCATTTAAGAACTTGATCAGCTCCGGCAGCGTAGCCGCGTCCCCAGGCTTCCGGAACGCCGGCCTCTCCTCTTCCATCTTGATCTCGGCAGACCTCTCCATGGTCATGCCAGCAGACTTCTTCAGCACCACCGGAGCAAATGGATTGAAGCTCACCGCATCGATCCCATGCGCGGCATCGGAGTCGGCAGCATTCTCCGGCGCAATCGTAGAGATCTCCTCGCTCGGCCCAAAATCGAATCCAAAGTTGAAGCTCGTATCAAACGAAGTATCGGCCCCAGTATCCTCTGCCTCAGCACCAGCAGATGCAATTTCCTCGGACCCTTCACCAAACCCAAACGAAATATCGTCGTCCGCGTCCGGCGGGAGTAGGGCCTCACCCTCTTCAGCCAAATCGCCAGCCAGCTTTTCTGCAAATCCCGGGCCCAGCATCGCTCTGGCATCTTCAATTAGCCGCCTGAAACCACTCAGTGCCATCAGCGCCCGTTGCGGCAGCAAAGTATCTTCAATCGCCCGCCCAATCGCATCCCACGTACTCATACCGGTCGATAAAGCCATCCGTTCCAGAGTCTCCATCGTTGTCTTTCCGATCCCACGAGGCGGCGAGTTCACCACCCTCCCTAGCGCAACGGAGTCATGCACATTCTGAACCAACTTCAGATAGCTCAGAATGTCCTTCACCTCGGCTCGGTCATAGAAGCTGAAACCACCGACCATGTGGTACTGAATCTGATACCGGCGCAACGCTTCTTCCACCAGCCGCGACTGCGAATTTGTCCGATATAACACCGCACACCGCGGCAAATCCGCCTGCCCACCGGCCTCCCGCAGATACCGCTGCACCCGATCCGCAATAAACAGCGCCTCGTTCTCCCCATCGGGAGCCTCATAGTACCCAATCAGCGAGCCCCCCTCACGCGCCGTCCACAGGTTCTTCCCTTTGCGCTGCGTATTCTGCGCGACTACCGCGCCCGCACCCTCCAGAATCACCTGCGTCGACCGATAGTTCTGCTCCAGCCGGATTGTCCTGGTCTCAGGAAAATCCTTCTCGAACTCCAAAATGTTTTTGATGTCCGCACCCCGCCAGCTATAGATCGACTGGTCCTCATCGCCGACGACACAAACATTCCCGCTCGGCCCCGCCAGCAGCTTCATCAACTCATACTGTGGCCGGTTCGTATCTTGGTACTCATCGATCAAAAGATATTTGTAACGTCGGTTGTATCTTTCTCTGGTTTCTCCCGAGCTCTTCAGCAGTCGCACCGTCTCCAGCAGCAGATCGTCGAAGTCCAGTGCATTCGCTTTGAACAGTTCTTTCTTATAGATCTCGAAGATGTGAGCAATCTTCTCCTCCATTGGGTTGGTGCTCGCAAGAAAATACTCCTGTGGATCGATCATGTGGTTCTTCGCCCACGAGATCCTTCCCAGCGCCACCCGCGGCTTCAGCGACTTATCATCAATCGCCAGCCGCTTCAGTGCCTGCTTCACGACTGCCTGCTGATCGGTCTCGTCGTAGATCGCAAAGGTCCGCGTTAGCCCAACGCCATTCACGCGCATTGCCTCAATATCCCGCCGCAGCACACGCACGCAAAAACTATGAAACGTCGCCAGCATCGGCTTTGCTAACGAAGTGTGTCCTAGAATCTTATCGACGCGGTCGGCCATCTCCTTCGCGGCCTTGTTCGTAAACGTCACCGCCAAAATCGAATCCGCGGGCACCCCCCGCTCCTGGATCAGATACGCGATCCGATGCGTAATCACTCGCGTCTTGCCGCTGCCCGCCCCCGCCAGTAGAAGCACTGGCCCATCCACCGCTTGAATTCCCTCCTGCTGTTGCGGATTCATGTTTTCCAAAAGTCGGCTCAATATCCCACACACTCCATACGCCATTTTAAGCTCTTCTAGTCCGCGTTCACGGCGACATCTCAAAAACCATCGAAAACGCCTATGTTTATTGTTCATTTGCGAACAGTATGTCCGCTCATGGACATGCACCCCTTCAATTAACATTCAAACAAACACTCAATATTCAAATTCACTTTTTCTGGGAACCATTGCAGCCCAGTCTGCGTAATTGAATTCACGACGAGCTTCCTGAACCATGGCAGAAAGCTCCCGTCGCAATCTTGAAGCATCGGGAGCTTAGTATGAAACAGCACAATCGCTTCACCGTTGTCGCAGTAGTCGCCCTTTCTCTCCTTGCGGCCCCAGCCGTCTACGCCGCTCCTGCCGCCATCTCCTCTCCTATTCACGCGATGTTCACCAAAACGAAGTTGGTCAAACTCAGCCTTCGCAACGATTCAGGCAGCGCGATGGACATCAAAATCGGCGACAAGGTGATGACGCTTGCTCCCGGCAAGCCAGTTGAGCTTAGCCTGCCTGTGGGCACACGCATCCTCGCCAACAGCGCCACACCAAATCACGAAGCAGGCTCTGTCATCGAAGAAGTCATCAGCGATCACAACGGCGCCACAATTAGCATTCGCTAGGTCGCAGCCTCCTTCGACCCTCGGGCCGACCGCTCTGCTCAGCAGCTACGGTCGGCTTTACCCTCATCTCCTGCCCTCTGCAACGCACTCCTTCGACGGGTTCAATAATCTCCGTCTCGACGCCTTGATATCCTCATCTTCATGATTCGTAACGTAGCCGTCTTCTGCGCCTCCGCCAACGGAAATCACACTGCCTACAAAGCCGCCGCCGAAGAGCTAGGCCGCGCTCTCGCCGTTCGTGACATCGGCCTAGTTTACGGCGGAGCGAAAGTTGGACTCATGCTGGCCGTCGCCGAAGCTGCTCTCACTGCTAGCGGAAAAGTTGTTGGAGTCATTCCAGAGGTATTAGTTGAGCTTGAAGTGGCTCATCACGGCCTTACTGAGCTTCACGTCACCAGCACCATGCACGCTCGCAAAGCACTTATCGGTGAAAGAGCTGATGCTTTCATCGCTCTGCCCGGCGGCTTCGGTACCTTTGAAGAACTCTTCGAGGTCCTCGCCTGGCACACCCTTAAACTCCACTCCAAGCCCGTCGTGCTTCTCAACATCAACGGCTTCTACGATCAACTCATCATCTTCCTCGATCACTGCGTTGCGGAAGGCATGCTCAAGCTAAAAAATCGCGAAGTCCTTCTGGTTGCCAACACCGTCGAAGAGGCCCTGACTAAGATCGGTATTACGGACTCGTCACAAAATTCATTTAGCAGGACAAACTTGTAAGCAACCACGCAGCCTGTGAGGACGGGAGGCCGAAGTTTGCGAGCGTCAATTAACCTGCACTCTAACGGCTTCGGCTAGACGCTTCACTCGCCTCTGTTCACAGCGATTCCATCTTCGCAACGCACACTTCACAGCGGCACACTCGCCGCAGATAGTCCCATGAGTAAATCCCGCTCTCGTGCCCATCACTCCACTTGAACTTCAGCGCATACTTGCCCACTGGAGTGACCTCAAGCGGCACCACTGGGGCTTCATACATCATTAACAGCTTCTGCTCTTTTGGCTTAGCCACGCCAGGTTGCCGTCCAGTTCTCTCGCGGTCCTCATGGCAAGTCGCGCAAGGACAAGCATTCCGCAGCCACGCAAAGTTCCATTTGCTCCGATGCCCGTCCTTCCAGTCGATTTCGACTCCCGTGCCCTCCGTCTTCATCACGCGCACCTTCTTCGGAGTTACCGCATCCTCCGGAAGCTTCTCCTCCTGCAACTCTCCTCGGCGAGCCTCTCCTCCACTAACTATACGAATACCTTCATGACTCATAGCCCAATCTCCTCTCCTAAGCCGCTGCGATCGCACGTTAGCGTCGGGATCAACCTGCTCAGCTCTGCAGCACGGCCCATCACGACTGTCGCCAGAAGAAGTAGGCGGCCATCGCCACGCCAGTTACAACGACAATCGCTCTCAGCACATCTGCATTCATGCGTCGCGCATATTGCGCCCCCACATAGCCGCCAGCCCCTGCAAACATCATCGAGATCAGGCAGTAATGCCACATCACGGCTCCACTCAACACAAAAGTCAGAACCGCGCAAAAATTAGACAAGCAGGCCGCCAGCACTTTCAGTGAATTCAGCTGGTGCATCTCCTCTACGCCAAACAGCGCTAGCGCACTCATAATTAAGAATCCGGCTCCTGCCCCAAAATAGCCAATGTAGAAGCACACCGGTAATAAAACAAAAAACAGCGGCACAGTCTTTGGCGCTTTCTCAGTGTGAGGCTCAGCTGATCGTCCCTTCAACCACCGCGACGCTGGACCGCTGATCCCAAACAGCAGGGAAGCGATCAGCAGCAGCCACGGCACCATATGTAGAAAGGTAATTTGCCGCGTCTTCAACAGGACCACCGCTCCACTCACCCCGCCTAAAATCGAAGCAGCACAGACCGGCGGCAGCAGATCGCGCCGAAGATCGTCGCGTAGTGCTGCCACTGAAGTCAACTGTCCTGGCCATAGCGCAACCGTATTCGTCGCATTGGCCTGGATTGGAGCCACCCCCATGGCCAGCATCGCAGGAAACGAGACAAATGAGCCGCCCCCCGCCATCGCGTTCATCACTCCTGCAATCAGCGAAGCCACGACCAGCCAGGCGTAATGCCAATGCGTACTAAGGCTCGAGATCATCTATCTTGCATTCTATCGGCTGACAGAATACAACTCTCCCCATGCCGTAAAACTGGCTGGATCAAATCTCTCTCACATCAGGATCGGCATCTCCGGATTAGCCGCAATCAACTGCCGCGTGTACTCCTCTCTTGGAGCATCACAAACCTGCTCACACTCACCCATCTCCACAAGCCTTCCTCTTCGCATCACCGCAACGCGATCGCACAAATACCGCACCAGCGGCATCGAATGCGAGATAAACAAATAGGTCAGCCCATAGGTTCCCTGCAACTCTCGCAGCAAATTGATCACCTGAGCTCCTACCGAAACATCCAGCGCGCTCACCGGTTCATCCAGCACCAGAAACTCCGGCTTCAACGCCAGCGCACGTGCAATGTTGATCCTCTGCCGCTGGCCTCCGCTGAACTCGTGCGGAAACCGTTCCAGCGCCGAGCTGTCCAGTCCAACCGTTCGCAGCGTCTCCGTCAACCTGGCTGACAAACCCTCCGCTAACCGCTCCCGATGAATCGCAAAAGGTTCGGCTAGAATCTCCCGCACGCTCATCCTGGGATTCAGGGCCGCGAAGGGATCCTGGAACACGATCTGCATGCGCCGCCGCACCCTGCGCATCTCTCTCGAACTCATGCCCAGCAGGTCTTGCCCGGCATACAGCACCTCTCCCGCCGTAGGCTCCGCCAACCGCAACAACATCCGCGCAACCGTGCTCTTACCCGACCCCGACTCCCCCACTAGTCCCAGGGTCTCTCCCCGTCGAATCGAAAACGAGACATCGTCCACCACTCGCTCACCCGCGCCATACTCCTTCACCAACCTCCGCGCATCCACCAGCACTGTCTCGTCCATCGACATAGCCGGATGGTAGCATCCGGAAAACCGTGTGCCAATCTGCGCAATCTCCATGCGAAGCGTTGGCACCCGCACTTACCACTGCTTTTGTCCAGCCTGGGATGCTGCAAGTGAAATCTCGTAGCGTCCTGAAACGCCATGGCGCATTCCGCACAGAAAGATCATGCCCATCCGGGTCCATAGATCACCGACAATACAAGCGCACAATCCTCCACGCCTGATGAGAAATCACTAATCCTCCGGGCTAAACGTCAAGTCCGTTTGGTCACGAGCTTGCTGCGTGTCATGTAGTTGCAAGACTGATAAATGCCCATGCAGGAGAGCGAATGTTCCAAGTGATAGAGCACAAAACCCGGACGATGGCCGCGGAGGCAGCTCCAGGTATCGGCATAACGCTTGACCCATCTGACTGGAAGGCCTTTCGTCTGCAGGCCCACAACATGCTGGACGACATGGTCAATTACATAGAGAACATTCGGGAACGCCCCGTGTGGCAACCCATTCCCGATGCTGTGAGGGCGCAATTCCGTGGCGACGTTCCTGCTCTGCCAACAGATCTTGGCGCAGTCCATGACGAGTTCATGCGAGACGTTCTGCCTTTCGCTGCGGGCAATGTCCATCCCGGCTTCATGGGTTGGGTGCATGGTGGCGGAACGGCGGTTGGCATGCTGGCCGAGATGCTCGCCGCTGGCCTGAACGCAAACCTAGGCGGTCGCGACCATACTCCCATCGAAGTCGAGCGACAGGTTATCCGTTGGGTGCGTGAGCTCTTCGGTTTCCCCGAAGCGGCGACCGGCCTGTTCGTCACCGGCACCTCGATGGCAAACCTGATCGCCATTGTCATCGCGCGCGACGTCGAACTCGGCTTCCCGGTGAGGCAACAAGGTGTTGCTGCCAACCCAAAGCGCCTCACGGCGTATGGCTCCGCTGCGGTTCACGGCTGCATCGGCAAGGCGATGGATATCTCAGGTATCGGCAGCGATGCTCTGCGGATGATCGACACTGACCGTCGCCACCGCATCGACATCGAAGCTCTGGAGCAGGCCATCCACGACGATCGCCGGAACGGCTTCACTCCGTTCATGGTGGTGGGCAGCGCAGGCACGGTCCACACCGGCGCCATCGACGATCTCACCTCCCTGGCCAACCTCTGCCAGCGTGAAAATCTCTGGTTCCATGTCGATGGAGCGTACGGCGCCCTTGCCATACTCGCTCCCGATCTGGCCCCGAGGCTCAAAGGAATCGAGCGCGCCGACTCTCTCGCCTTCGATTTTCACAAGTGGGGACAGGTCCCTTACGACGCCGGGTTCATCCTGGTGCGAAATGGCCAGCTACATCAAAAGGCCTTCAACTCGTCCGCTGCATATTTGAAGCGCGAGGTTCGCGGCCTGGCTGCCGGCGCCCCCTGGCCCTGCGACTTCGGCCCCGACCTATCGCGCGGCTTTCACGCATTGAAGGCATGGTTCACGCTCAAAGTCTATGGCACCGAAGCACTGGGCGCCGTCATCTCCCGTACCTGTGAACGGGCTCGCTACCTCGAAGGCCGAATCGCTCAAACCACGGAGCTTGAGCTGCTAGCTCCCGTGGAACTCAACATCGTCTGCTTCCGCTTTCGCACTCACGACTCGGACCGCATCAACGCGCAGATCGTCGTCGATCTTCAGGAGTGTGGCAGCGTCGCTCCGTCTACGACTACGATCAACGGCCGCGTCGCCATTCGGGCCGCGATCGTCAATCACCGCACCAGCCGCACCGAAATCGACACCTTGCTCGACGAGACGCTGGCATTAGGCCGCGCTCACCAAAGCCCTTTCTTAACACGTCGCACGGCAGAACAGAACCCCGAAGCGCAGCACCACACGACATTGCAATTAGCCTTGCTGTCGGTGGAAAAGCAATTGCTACTCGATCCCAACTCCACCACGCTCCTGTTTCAACGAGCCTGCTTCCTTGAACAAACCGGCCGCACCGAGGAGGCCCGCAGCATATACATCGACGTGCTCGAACACGAGCCCTCTCACGTCGGCTCTCTGATCAATCTCGGCAACCTGCTCCTCGCCGCGAGAGTGATTCCAGAAGCCCGCAGGATCTATGAACTTGCGGTCGCACAGCATCCCAACCATCCTCCCTGTCGCGCAAGCCTGGGAAATCTCCTCATCAAAGTCAGCGAACCCGCTGCGGCCCGCGACCACTTCGACCACGCCTTGCAGATAGATCCGGATTATCGTCCCGCGCATGCAGGTCTGTCCTTCGTGCTGGGCGACCTGGGAGAACCAGAGCGCGCCGCATGGCACCGCAGCAAGGCCTTTCGGGATCGCTGCGTCGTCATCGCTCCCTTCCGCGGCGAAAAGCCGCCCATCACCATCCTTGAGCTGATCTCCACGACTGGCGGCAACATCCGCACCGATGAGTTCCTCAGCGACCGCGTCTTTCAGCGAATACTCGTCACCACAGAGTTCTACGATTCCAAAACGATCCTGCCTCCCCATCAACTTGTGGTCAACGCTATCGGCGAGGCAGATGGAGCATCTGCGGCTCTGACGGGCGCACTTGCCGTGCTCGCGAATACGACAGCCCCGGTGATCAATCCTCCCGCAGCGGTCCTCGCTACTGGACGGGCCGATATCGCTCATCGTCTCGCCCATATCCCCGGCGTCATTACCGCTAACACCACCACAATTCCGCGCGAACAGCTTCTAGCCTTGGACGCCGGAACAACCCTGAGCGGTCATGGCTTCACCTTCCCGCTTCTCTTGCGCACGCCCGGCTTCCACGGAGGCGAACACTTCCTCTGCATAGAGACGATCGACGATCTACGCGGCGCAGTCGACAAGCTTCCCGGAGACGACCTCTTCGCGATCCAGTACCTCGATGCTCGGGGACCCGATGGCAACTCCCGCAAATACCGCGTCATGATGGTCGATGGACAGCTGTATCCCCTGCACGTTGCGATCTCCAGCAACTGGAAGATCCATTACTACACCGCCGACATGGCCGACCATTCCCAGCATCGCGCCGAAGACGCCGCATTCCTCGAAGACATGCCCGCTGTCCTCGGCCCGCGCGCCATGGCTGCGCTACAGCGCATTCAAAATACCCTTGGCCTGGACTACGGCGGAATCGACTTCGGCTTGAACGAGCGAGGGGATGTCCTGCTCTTCGAAGCCAATGCAACAATGGCGGTCATCGTACCGGAGAAAGACGCTCGTTGGGACTATCGCCGTCCCGCTACAGAGCAGATCTACACAGCAGTCTGGAAGATGCTGATGAATCGGGCGAAAGGCAAGTGACGTTGTGCGCGGAGGCATTTCGTGCAGAAGTCAGAAGAAGTAAATGTAATGGAACTGGCCAACCTGCCGATGAACAATCTGAGGAGCATTCGCTCTGGCGCCGATAGGAGAATTATGCAGATCAGCAGCATTTCATCCATCGTTACAACCACATCGGAATCTCCTACAGCAACACCCCGCGCCAAGCCAGGGGTCGTTTCACCGTCCTCCACGGCAGGACCTGGGGCGCCAGCCGCTTCGTCCAGTGCTCCGGTATCAGCCAAGGCTTCCTCTTCGCCGGCTCAAACTGGGAGCGCGAGCAGCGTTCAAGAGGCGACATTGGCTGCCGTCTATTCCACGACCGTGGCAGGCAAGAGTTACTCGGGGAGCGTAGAAGAGTCGGGAGGAGAATACGAAGCATCGGTTGCGAACATGCCCGGAGCTAGAGCAAGTGGATCAAGCGTTCAGTCCGCGGAGAATAACCTCGACATTAAGATCGATACTCTCGCGTGATGGGAACATAAGCTGATCTGGCATCAACCAGAATGGAATCCTTCGTTCCGGATGAATGCATCGGCCATGGCGCTTAGTTGTGGGAGAAGTTGGAGAATCGAGTCTCCGCGCTCCTGCGCAGGATCTATAGATTGAGCTTCTTGAAGATGCGCTCTGGAATGTTGCGGATGACGAACATGATGGGCTGCCATTGGAATGGAACGTAGAGGACGTCCTTGCGTTTATCAATGGCGCTGACGATTGATTCGGCGACGGAATCGACGTCGGCGAACTTCTCGCTTTTGGGCATGCCAGCCGTCATCGCAGTCTTGGTAGGGCCGGGCTTGATGGCGAGGACGGTCACACCTTCGCGATCGACCCGGTTACGCAAGCCACCCAGAAAGGCAGAGAGACCGGCCTTCGATGACCCATAAAGATAATTAGATTTGCGGCCCCGATCGCCCGCCACGGACGAGATGACGGCGAGGGTGCCAGCGTGGCGCTGCACACAGAAGTTGGCCAGCCAGGTCAGCAGTGAGACTGGCGCCATGAAGTTGGTGTGGATGATCTGTGCGGCGGTGTTGAAGTCCAGCTCGGCCTCGGTCTGGTCGCCAAGGATGCCGTGGGCAAGGTAAGCGACGTCCATGCCGGTGAGAGAGTTGACGGCGTGGGCGAGGAGTTCGGCGTGCTTGTCTGTGTCATCGAGGTCGGCCACCGCAGTATCTACGTAGCCGGCGCCGCGTACCTTCAGATCGGCAGCTACTGCGGCCAGCTTGTCCGGATTGCGTGCGACCAGGAAGAGGCTTGCGCCCTGCGCGGCCCAGATGCGGCAGGTCGCTTCGGCAATGCCAGAGGTCGCGCCGAGGACGAGGATTTTGCGGGGGGTCGAAGTGGATTGCGGAGTCTGGCTCATATGCTTGGTCTGTCCGGTTCTATGAATTAGAGGTGACGCGCTCCCAGAAGCTGGAGGTAAGCATGGGGTCACGGTAGCGGGCGAACTGCTCCCATTGCGGGTAGAAGGACTGGAACTGAGGCGCCGTCATGGCGGCGTCCTTGGCGGGATAGAGGCGGCCGCCGAACTCTCGGGTCATGTCGGCGAGGCGGGCGAAGAGGGGGAAGCTCTTGTCGGGCTTGATGGGGAAGTCGAGGGCCAGCGTAATGCCGGGTTTGGGGAAGCTCATCATGCCAGGCGAGGGAACGTCGCCGAAGGCCTTGAGCACGGCGAGGAAGCTGGCGAGGCCGGACTTGGCGACCTCGTGCAGGATTGCGATGGTCCCTTCCTTGGCGTTGTCCCACGGAATCACGTACTGGAACTGGAGCAGGCCGCGTTTGCCATACATTCGGTTCCAGTGCAGGACTTTGTCGAGTGGGTAGAAGAAGGGCTCATAGTCCTGCAGCGAGACGACGCGTTTGTGGATCTGCTTGTGGAAGAAGGCGGTGTTGAAGAGGCTGACCGTTGCGCGGTTCAGAGCGAAGCCGGGAGCGTCGAAGGGGAAGACCAGTTTGGGCTTCGAGGATAGCTTGAGGCTGTCTCTCCGCATCGAATGGTCGCCCTGCATGAAGACACCGCGGGCGAAGTTCTTGCCGGTCGAGGCGCAGTCGATCCAACTCACGGTGTACTCGATGTCCTTGCTCTGGTTGGTGAGGTCGAGGAACTCGTCGATACCGTGGAACTGGATTCCCTCGTAGTCGATCATGCGAGAGACGATGGGCTTCAGTCGCAGCGTGGCCCAACTGATGAGACCCGTGAGACCGAGTCCGCCGATTGTCGCGCCGTAGAAGTCGGCGTTTTCGGTAGGGGAGCAGAGTAAGTGCGAGCCGTCGGAGCGGACCAGTTCGAACTGGGCGATGTGGCAGCCGAATGTCCCGGCGACGTGATGATTCTTCCCGTGGATGTCGTTGGCAATTGCTCCACCTAAGGTTACATATTTTGTACCCGGCGAAACCGGGAGGAAGAAGCCGCGTGGAACGGCGAAATCCAGAATCTGCGCGAGGGTGACCCCGGTCTCAGCGGTGAGCAGGCCAGTCTCGGCGTCGAAGTCGATTAGGCGGTTCATCCCGGTGGTCAGCAGAAGATTGCCGTCCTTCAGCAGGCAGACATCGCCGTAGCTCCGGCCCATGCCTACCGGGAGTGCACTGTCGTGAATGCCGGCGGTGACAGCGGGGAAGTCGCCCTGCCAATACAGCGGGAGCACCTTTGCGCCGTAGGTCGGATAGCGGCCCCAGGACTCGAAGGGAGCCGATACGTTTGAGGCAGCTTCCTCGGTTGCGTTGGGGACGGGCATAGATACAGGATACTTCGTGCTCATGGTTTTCCACGGGTTCGGTGCAAAAGGAAGAGGCACGGCAGATGCCGTGCCTCTTCCGGTGTACGACGGATGCTTTTTACGCGGCTGCAGTAGCCCGATTCTTTGCGTGCTGGTCGGCGGCGACCTTCAAGGCCGCCTTCGCCTGTTCGGCAAGGGCAGAGAAACCAGCGGAGTCGTTGGCGGCGATGTCGGCGAGGATCTTGCGATCGAGGCCGTTGCCGGCGAGCTTGAGGCCGTTGATGAAGGTCGAGTAGCTCATGCCGTTGTTGCGGCAAGCTGCGTTGATGCGGACGATCCAGAGAGCGCGGTACTGGCGCTTCTTCTGTTTGCGGCCGGTGTAGGCGAACTTGAGTCCGCGCTCGACGGCTTCCTGAGCGGCCTGGTAGAGCTTGGACTTGGTGAGGAAGTAACCACTCGCGCGCTTGAGGATCTTTTTGCGGCGGTCGTTGCGTTTTGTACTCCGTTTTACACGGGGCATCTTGCTTCTCCTTTTGCGTACATCGTTTAAGCGGCTGGAGGTAAGGGTCGCATTCTTGTCTCAATCAGAACTAGTGGGTTTCCTGAAAGAGTCTCGTGAGAACGACGATGGTGGCCTCTTCACTCGCTATGCAACTTCAAGTCTCGGTGGATTCGCTAACGCGACTCCAGGGGCCACAACGCTTTTACTGGCCCTTTGTTCTTGCGAACGGCTTGACTTGAAAGACTAAAGCTTCCT
>Ga0182024_10014821_pt1 | contig 15023 bp, 11 predicted proteins | sample P32metaG_FD_120480 | JGI IMG/M metagenome (GOLD analysis project Ga0182024, IMG submission 120480) | Permafrost microbial communities from Stordalen Mire, Sweden - P3-2 metaG (Illumina Assembly) | ecosystem: Environmental > Terrestrial > Soil > Wetlands > Permafrost | place: Sweden: Stordalen... | reverse complement strand
CGACGCGATCCAGCTGCCGGAAGGGCCGATCACGTTCTTCGACAACGGCGCCTCGCCGCAGGTGCAGCCTCAGTCACGCGCGATCGAGGTCGCGCTCGACATGCAGGACATGACGGCGACGCTCGTCCGCAGCTATGAACACTCCAAGCGATTGGTGGCGGACAGCCAGGGCAATGTGCAGGCGCTACCCAACGGCGATTGGATGGTTGGCTGGGGTCAGGCCGGCTACCTCTCGGAGATCAACGCCGCCGGCCAGGTGCTCTTCAACGCCCATCTGCCCCCCGACTGGGAGTCCTACCGAACCTACGCGCTTCCCTGGACCGGGCAGCCGGTGGAACCACCAGCCGTGGCTGTAGTGCCTCCGTCGCCATCGAGCGGCTCCGGCGCCGCCGGCGGCACGGGTGGAGCGGGCGGTGGACCGGTCGTGTACGCCAGCTGGAACGGAGCGACCGAAGTCGCTTCTTGGCGCGTGCTCGCGGGCTCCTCGCCCACGACCCTGAGCCCGGCGGGCAGCGCCGCCAGGGCGGGCTTCGAGACGGCGATCCAGTTGCCGCCAGCCGCCGCTGGTTTCTACGTGGCGGTCCAAGCCTTGAATGGCTCGGGCGCCGTCATCGGCACCTCGCGCATGATCAAGGGTTGAGATCCGAGCGGTCACCCCTACCCGGTCGGTTCCCCTACCCGGGCCGGCGGCCCCACTTCGCGTTCAACGTGACGTTTGCGGCGGACCGCAGCGCTGGTGGCGGCGTGCCTGGCCGTGGAGAAGTAGTCGGCAAAGCCGCGTGCGTGGGCGGCGCCCAGGCGCGGGGGCAGCGGAGCCCGCAGCTCGTCCACGAAGGCCCGCTCGTAGTCCGCGCGCAGCCCTTCCTCCAGGGGGCTGTGGCCGGCGCTGTTGTGCAACTCCAGCCGTCCACTGTGCGTGCGGTAGTCATACAGCTCGCTTTCCTGCCCCTGCGACTTTGGCGCTATCCCTTCGTAGGGCCAGTTTGAGTAGGTCGCGTACTTGGCCTCCGGCGTGCGCAGCGCAATCACGTGCAGCGGCGCGTTGGCCGCATACGGCTCGATCGCGAACTCGGTCACGGTCTCATCGGTGGCGTGCAACACATAGGGGCGCCCCGGCGCAGCGGGGTCGGCGAGGATCCCAGCGATGTCGAGCCGGTTGGCGAGGTGGGCGTAGTGGGGCTCGCGCCGCCAATCGTCAGATCCGCTGGCGATCGTGAGCAGCAGTGGGGCGATGTCGACGCTGGAGGTGAGCTGGTCGCGGACGCGCTCGGGTGCGCGAGTGAGCACGCCGCGGGGATCCTTGACGATCAGCGGTACTCGGATCGCCTCTTCGTAGGCGGCGCCGCCCTTGCCGCGCAGCCCGTGTGAGGCGCCGTACTCGCCGTGGTCGGAGGTGAAGACGATCACCGTATTCGCCGCCACCTCGGGACGGCTCGCAAGCGCGCGCATGACGTGGCCGATGTTGCGGTCCACCTCATGCTGGACCTTGACGTAGAGATCGAGAAACCCAAGCCAAATCGGAGCGACTTCTGGACCGGTGAAGGGAACGGGCCCGAACGAGGCCGCCGCGGTGTCCTGGAAGGAGCGCTGCAGGACCGGCTTGTTACGCTCGATCAGCAGCTCTGGTGTCTCGAAGTTGGGCGGCAGATGCCCGATCACGCTCGGCGCCTGTGCCTCGGCCGGGACGCGGTCGCTCCACTTGTACCACCAGGCGATGTCGTGCGGGTTGACGAACGAGACAGTTGTGCACCATGGCTCCTTGTCGCTCGTTCCGGCGAACCAGTCCTCGAACTGGCCGGCGATCTGCGGGTCCACGCGCCAGCCCTGGCCGGGCGCCCCGTCGGGCGAGGGGTAGGTGCCGCCCGCGAAGCCGTACTCCTCGAGCGTGCGCTGGCCGCTGGTGGTGTTCCACTTGTTGTCGTGATGGGTGAGATGCCACTTGCCGTACCACGAGGTGTGGTAGCCGTGCTCGCGCAGCATTGTGCCCCACGTCGGAAAGCCGGGATCCAGGGTGCTCCCGCCGGTGATCATGCAGCCGGTCTGGTGCGTGTACAGGCCGGTCAGCAGCGCCGAGCGCGAAGGGCTGCAGTCGTTCGAGGCCGTGTAGTGCCGGGCGAAGGAGACCGCGCCGTGACGCAGGCGCCGCAGGTTGGGCGGCAGGCTTGGACCGCCCGGCCCGGTCCCGAACCACTGCGGGAAGCGCAGCTGGTCGACCACGATCACGAGGATGTTCGGCCGCCGTCCGCTTGCGGCCGGCATCGGGCGCCCAACGTGGCGCGCCGATTGCGCCGGCGCTGGGGTCTGCGGCGTGTCCGATCGGTGCTTGGTGTCGTCCAGCCTGGAGACCGCCAGGCCTCCGCCGGCAAGTGCGCCGCCGGCGATCAGCCCTCGCTTGACGAAGGTGCGCCTGTCGATTTTTTTGTCGATTCTCTTATCCTCGTCTGCTCTGATGGCTTCTATACGAGCCCCGATCACCGGTCTGGCAGTGCTGCTGGCGCTTGGGCTCGCTACCGAGAGCGCCCACGCGGCGGTCTCGGCTCCGACCTGCGCGCCAGGCACATTGAACACCTCGGCGCTGCTCGATGGCGTGGTCACCGTTTCGCCGCTGCCGGGCAGCCGCGATGCCACGCCGCAGACGCAGATCAGCTTCCTGGGCGTTCCCAACGGCGAGCTTAGCCAGATCAGCGTAGTCGGCTCGCGCACCGGCGCGCACGCGGGACGCCTGCTGGCTTACTCGGAGGGCGACGGCGCCAGCTTCGTGCCGAATAAGCCCTTCGCGCAGGGCGAGACGGTGACCGTCAACGCGCAGCTACGGACTGGCGGTGCTGTCCAGCCGCTGCTCGACCAGTTCACGATCGCCTATCAGGACGTGCTCACCACCACGCCCGAGACGATCCATCCCGGCAGCACCAATCAGATCCAGGGCTTTCGCTCGCGTCCCGATCTGCGTCCACCGACGGTCACCGTGACCGCCTCCTCTTCCGCTGTGGCGCCCGGCGATGTCCTCGTCGCGCCCTATGACGGGCCGGGCCAGAGCGGGCCGATGATCCTCGAACCGAACGGCGGGCTGGTGTGGTTCAAAGCGCTGCCGAAGTACACATCGGCCACCAACCTGCGGGTGCAGGAATACGGGGGCAAGCCGGTGCTGACGTGGTGGCAGGGGGACATCTCGGTGCATGGATTCGGGTTGGGCGAAGACGTGATCGTGAATGGCGCCTACGCGGAGATCGCGCGCATCAAAGCTGGAAACGGCCTCCAGGCCGACCTGCACGACTTCCAGCTGACTCCCCGGGGCACCGCGCTGATCACGGCCTATGAGCCGATCATCTGCAACCTCTCGAGCTTGGGTGGGCCATCTTTTGGAGCGGTCACGGACGGGACCTTCCAGGAGATCGACGTGAGGACCGGGCTCGTCATGTTCCAGTGGACGAGCATCGATCACGTCGCGCTCAGCGAATCCTATGCCCCCGCGAACACCACAAATACCCGCTGGCCGTTTGATTTTTTTCACATAAACTCGATCAACTTAGACCAGGATGGCAGCCTGCTGATCTCTGGGCGAAACACGTGGGCCGCGTATGACGTCCAGCCCCAGACGGGGGAGATCGCCTGGAGTCTGGGAGGCAAGCACTCGAGCTTCACGATGGGTTCGGGGACCAGCACCGCCTGGCAACACGACCCGCGAGAGCTCGCGAACGGATCGTTCAGCATCTTCGACAATGGCGCCTCCCCGACGGTGCACGGCCAATCACGTGGCATCGTCGTGAGCCTCGAACCGCAGGGCAAGACCGCAACGCTCGTTAGCGAACTCACCCATACGCCGCCGCTCCTGACCAAGAGTCAGGGCAACGTGCAGGCGCTCACCAACGGCGACTGGTTCATCGGCTGGGGGGAAGTTCCGGACTTCTCCGAGCTCAGCCCCACCGGACAACTGCTGTTCGACGCGCACTTCCCGACCGGAGATCAGTCCTACCGGGACCTGCGCTTCGCCTGGACGGGCACCCCCTCGACCCGGCCGGCGTTCGCCGTGCTGGCAGCTCGAGGATCGGCTGCGGCCAAGAGTGCGGGAACCGTCTACGCGAGCTGGAACGGCGCCACGCTCGTCGCGAGCTGGAGGGTGTTCGTGGGTGCCACCAAGCGGAGCCTGAAGCCGGTCGCCGAGGCCGCACGGAGCGACTTTGAGAGCGCGATCCCGCTGCCGGCGGGGACGGCCGGGCGGTATCTGACCGTGCAGGCGCTAGACGCGAACGGGCGGGTGCTGGGCACGGCCACGCCTGCCGTACAGGCCAACCTCTGATTGACGAGCAGCCACGCGCTGGCCTACAAGCGGAGAGGGAGGGATTCGAACCCTCGGACGAGGTTTCCCCCGTCACACGATTTCCAGTCGTGCCCGTTCAACCGCTCCGGCACCTCTCCTCCACAAGCTGGCCGATCTTCGATCAGTGGCGGCTCCTCGAAGGCTACGACACCGGCGCTTCATCCGCCGACCGACCGTGGGCCACGACACCTGCGCGCTGTCCGTTGCTAGGCTCCTCTCTCGATGCTTTCTCTCGCCACCAGCGCCGCCGTCTCCAAGGACATCGGCCTGATCGCCACCTTCGGTGGGATCGGGCTGATCGTCAACATCATCGTCGTCTACATCGCGATCCAGATCCGCGGCGAGCGCCGGCAGAACCGGGAATATATGGCCTCGCGCATGGCCTCCCGCCGACCCCCGAGCGCCTGATCCACCTCACAACCGTGCGGCCACGAGCGCGCAGGCGGTCAGCACCACCCCTACCGACAGCGCGGCCAGAGCACCATCCAGCGGCGCGAGCATCCTCTCGAGCGAGAGCTCTTCGATAGTGCCGTCGGAGCGCTCTCGCGCGCCGCTCACCGAGCTCGTGCGACGGCGCAGCTCGCGCGCGGGAGAGCTCAAACGCCGCTGCGCGACGCTCAACACCAGGCAACCGGCGGCGATCAAGAGGCCTGGGAGCGTGACCTTCTCCGCGTTCACGAAGTAGCCCGTAAAGGCCGGAAACGCGCCCCAGCCGACCGCGAACCACAAATCGCTGTGCAGAGCACCCCCGAGCAGCTCGAGGTTGTATGCCGGCAGGAACACCCCACCGGCCACGACGAACGGCGCTAGCGCGACCGTGACCGTCACTACGCCCCCCACGCCGATCGCGAGCGCGCCGGCCAGGCTCACCCCGGCCAGTGCGATGAGCGTGCGGCTGGATAGGCTCGTCCCCAGCGGACGGCCATGCAGCTCATCCAGCGCATGCGCCGCCACCCCGACCGCCAAACCAAAGGCCGCCAAACCCCACAGCAGGCGATCGACATACAGGTGCGGGGCGATCGCGGCGCCGATCGCGAAGTAGCTCAGATGCCACGCCGTATATGGCGGGTGCAGCAGCGTGAGCAGATCCCCCGCCCGCCCGCGCCCGAGCGCATAGAAAGCGGGGCGCTCAGGTCTGGCGGGCATCGCCCGTGGACCGATCCCCGGTGGACCCGTTCTTGCGCGCCGACATCACGACACCGCCGCCGAGGCTCATCCGCCGCACCTTCACCTCGCGCAGACCGGCGTCCTCCCAGTAGCCGACGATCCGCTCCAGCGGATGTTTTTCGTAAAAGCCTCTGATGCTTGGACCCAAGAAACTGCCCACCGCGGCCCAGTCGCGCGAGGCGATCCGCCCGAGTGCTGGCAGCCCGATCGCCGTGTAGAACCGCCAGGCCGCGCGCGCCGTCGTGCGCGGAGGCACGCCGAACTCCAGCGAGGCCACCCGCCCTCCCGGGCGCACCACCCTCGCCAGCTCGTTCACCGTTGCCTGAGGATCCTCGACATAGCGCAACAGGTACGTAAACGTCAGCGCGTCGAAGCTCTCGTCCTCGAACGGCAGCTCCTCGGCCTGCCCCTCCACCAGCTCGACGCGGGTGCTTTCGCCCGCGAAGCGCGCCCTAGCGGCCGCGAGCATCTCCGTGCTCTGGTCGAGGCCCACTATCGAGCAGTCGGCGCGCCTGCGCAGCTCAGCCGCGACCATTCCCGTGCCGGTTGCCACGTCGAGGACCCTGTCCCCTGCAGTCGGCGCCACCTCGTCGACCAGCGCACGTCGCCAGCGCGGGTCCTGCCAGAAGCTCAACGCCGCGCTCAGTCGGTCATACCGGCCCGGCAGGCCGTGGAACAGCTCGAGCGCCTGGAGCTTCCTCGCCGAGTCCATGCTCGAACCGTATCTGGCGAGACACTGGGCCGAGATATAGGGTGTGGTGGATGATCGCGCTGATCACAGGGGCCTCGAGTGGGATCGGGGAAGCGGCGGCTCGTCGCCTCGCCCGCGAGCCGGGGTCCTCGCTCGTGCTGGTCGCACGGCGCGAGGAGCGACTGCGCGCACTGGCCTCTTCATTGGGCGAGCATCGCGTCAGTTGGGTGGCCGCCGACCTCGTCTACGAGAACGCGCCCGCGCGCATCCTCGAGCATGTACAGGAGCGTCACGGCCGCCTGGACCTGCTCGTCAACAACGCCGGCTCCCGCTGGGGCGCGCGGTTCGCCGACGGGGGCTACGAGAACGTCAAGCGCACGATGGCCATCAACTTCGACGCGCCCGTCCGCCTCATCGAGGCGCTGCTCCCGCTGCTGCGGTCCTCCGCGCCGAGCGCGATCGTCAACGTCGCCTCCACCGCCGCCCGCGTCGCGCGCGCGGGGACCGGGGCCTACAGCGCCTCGAAGTTCGCGCTCGCCGGATGGTCTGACGCGCTGTGGGCGGAGGAGCGGCCACACGGAGTGCATGTCGGGCTGGTGCTGCCGGGGTTCATCGCCACCGAGGGCTTCCCCCAGACTGAGCTGACCGAGAAACCCCTGACGCGCTGGGCCGTCTCCACGCCGGAGCAGGCAGCCGAGGCGATCTTCCAAGCTGGGGTCGGCCGCCGTCCCGAGCGCTACGTCCCCCGCCCCTACGCGCTCGCGGCGGCGTTTCGGATCCTCACGCCCGGCCTCGTCCGCCGTGTGATGGGCGGCGCCAGCGCGCGGGTCATGACGACTACCACCAACAGCGAGGAGTAGGGGTCGCATCCAGGGCATTGCCTATCGTCCTGTGTTCGTGTCCCCCTCCAACTTCCACGCTTCGCTCGCTGACGGTGAGGCCGTGCTGCGCTTCCCCTACGACGAGCGCCTGCGTCAGCTGCTGCGCGCGATCCCAGGGCGACGGTGGGACGCCGTCGGGCGGACATGGTGCGTCCCACTCGATCCAGAGCGCGCGGAGGCGCTCGCGCGCTTGTTCACCGGCCTGTCGAGTACACCGGATGTGACCGACGAGCTCACCCGTGCAATCGAGCGTCGCCGCGCCCGCCGCCGCCACGACGAATGCGTGCTCGACCTCGCCCGGCCCGATGAGAACTGGTGGCTGAGCATCGCCACCGACACTGCGCCCGAGCTCTCCCAGGCGCTGCTCGAGCACCCGGACGCCTACCGCCTGCCCGCGATCGGCCGGGCGCTGATACCGCTCGATGAGCACGCCGCGCGGCTCGTCGAGGAGTTGCCCGCAGCTCCCTCCCGCCTGCGCTTGACCGACGACGCGGCGCACGCGCTCACGGAGATCAAGCAGGGTCCTGGAGCCGCGCCGGGGCGGGACTCGCTCATACACGATGTGGAGCTGCGCCGCGACCGCCGCGGGGAACACTGGATCATGATCGCCGCCGCGCATGCGCCGCTTGCCCGGGTGCTCGCCGGCCGAGCCGACTTGCGCGCGCTGGATGGTCCCGACGCGACGCTCGCGCTGGCCGCCGTCGAGCACGATGGCGAGTCGATCGCCGAGCTGATCGCAGAACTCGAGGTCAACAGGATCGACCCGCGCGTGCAGAGCTGGCTGGTGCGTGCCACCACCTGGGCGGGCACAGTCGAGGTCGCGGGCCCGCACGAGCAGCCCGTGTTCCTGCTGCTCGGCGAGACCGCACGCCTGCCGCGCGAGCTGCGCGAGCAGGCGGTGGGCGCGCCCGGCGGGGCAACCGTTCCGCTGACGCTCGACTCGTGGCGGCTGATGGACGGCCGGCTGCGCGGCTGGATCAGCCATGCGGCGAAGCGGTGCATCGCCGCCTTGCGCGAGGGCCGGCCCGCGCCACCGGCCGTGCTGGAACGCTCAGCCGTCCACGACGACCCGACGTTCGTGCTCGCGCCCGGTCACGAGCCGGCGCAGCTCGACGCTTTTGCGGCGCTCGCGGGTGCATCGCCCGGTAGGTCCAGCCACGGAAGGGGGCACACGATCGGGGGCGCTGGCGAGCACGCGGTGCTTCCCTGCATCCGCGCCGATCCGTTCTGCGTTCCGGAGCTCGACGACTTTCTCACCGCGCACGAAACGTGGATCGCGCCCGAGGCGCTCACGCTGCTGCAGGAGGTTCGCGAGGAACACGCCCGTGCCGCCGGGCTGGTCGCCCTCTCGGCCGCGACCGAGGCGCCGCTGGATGTGCCAGGGCTCGGCGGTGAGCTGAAGCCGTTCCAGCGCGCCGGCGTGCGCTACTTGTTGGCGCAGCGGCGCGCGTTCCTCGCCGACGAGCAGGGTCTCGGCAAGACGATTGAGGCGCTCGCAACCCTGGAGGCCGACGCAGCCTACCCAGCGGTCGTCGTGTGCCCGGCGAGCCTCAAGCTGAACTGGCTGCGCGAGCTCGAGCTTTGGCTCCCTGATCGCAGCGCCCAAGCCCTCACCGGCACACGTGCCGACGCCCCGATCGCGCCGGCGGACGTGACCGTCGTCAACTACGACATCGTCGCCGCGTGGCTGCCCGCGCTGCGCGCCCTGCAGCCGCGCGCGCTCGTGCTGGACGAGTCCCACTACTGCAAGAACGCCGCGGCAAAGCGCACCCAGGCGGTGCAGCAGCTATCCGCGGTGGTGCCGCGCGACGGTCTCGTGCTCGCGCTCACAGGCACACCCGTGATGAACCGCCCGCCCGAGCTCATCTCCCAACTGCGGATCCTCGGGCGGCTGAGCGACTTCGGCTCAGGCGCGCAGTTCGGCAAGCGCTTCCGCGGGCCCGACGCCCACCTGCGCCTGCACTGGCATCTGCGCGCTCGCTGCTTCGCGCGTCGCCTGAAGGCCGATGTCCTGCCGCAGCTGCCAGCCAAGACACGCGGCATCGTGCCGGTCGAGCTCGACAACGAGTCCGAGTACCGCTTCGCCGAGCGCGATCTGATCGCGTGGCTACAGAGCCAACCCTTCGACCTGCGCGAGCTCGACGCAAAGGTCGCGGCGGCCTTGCGCGCTGAACGCCTCGTGCGCCTGAACGCACTCAAGTTGCTAGCTGCGCGCGGCAAGCTTGCAGCCGCGCTTGCCTGGATCCACGACTTCTGCTCCTCGGGCGAGCGGCTCGTGGTGTTCGCCCACCATCGCGAGATCCAGCGTGCCCTGATCGAGCGCTTCCCGAGAGCGCTGCACATCCTCGGCGAAGACAGCAATCTTGCCCGCGATGGGGCCCTGCGCGCGTTCCAGGAGCCCGACAGTGCTGAGAACCAGCTGATCATCTGCTCGATCGAGGTCGCGGGCCACGGCATCACGCTGACACGATCCTCGAACGTCGCCTTCCTCGAGCTCGACTGGACGCCCGCCAAGCACGACCAGGCCGAGGACCGCTGTCACCGCATCGGCCAACAGGACACGGTCAACGCCACCTACCTGCTCGCGGCCGGCACGGTCGACGAGACGATCGGGACTCTCCTGGAGCGCAAGCGCGCGGTGATCGGCGCCGTCACCGACGGCCTCGAGGAGGACGAGGAGGGCGTCGTCGACGCGCTCGTCCGCGAGCTGCGCGGCGCGCCCTACCGGCGGTTGCGCGCAGTGGCTTGAGGGACTGCGACGGAGAGGGAGAGATTCGAACTCTCGGTACGCCAATAAGACGCACAACGGTTTTCGAGACCGCCGCATTCAACCGCTCTGCCACCTCTCCATGAGACCTATAAAGGCTAGTAGATCAGCTCATAACCGAGCCTACTGGTTCGCTTCAGAATGATGCTGCCGTACCCGACGATCACCGGCTACCGAGTTGACCTCAGCGGACAGTTGCGCTTGATGCGTCCCGACGCCCGCGCAATCGCATGTGCAGCGAGGAGGCAGAGGGAGCCAGCGGTTGCGATCCGTAAAGTTGGTTGAAGCTCATGCCTATGCGAAGTACGATCGGCGTGTCAACGAGACCGGGGGGTCATTTTGTCGTCGAGTGTGTCGGATTCTGAGCTGAAGGCGCGTCATCGCGCGATGTGGGCCTCGGGGGATTACCCGGATATGGTCGAGACGTTCTTGCTTCCGTTGGGGCCGCGGCTCGTGGAGGCGTGCGGCATCGGCCCCGGCAACGTGGTCCTGGACGTGGCAGCCGGGACCGGCAACGCGTCGATACCCGCGACGAAGGCCGGCGCAAAGGTCACCGCCAGCGACCTGACACCTGAGCTGCTTCAGGCCGGCCGTGCTCGTGCTGAGAGTGAAGGGCTGACCCTCGACTGGGTGGAGGCCGACGCCGAGCATCTGCCGTTCGGGGACGCGTCGTTTGACATTGTGATGTCCTCGATCGGCGCGATGTTTGCACCCCACCACCAGGATGTCGCCGATGAGCTCGTTCGCGTGTGCCGCCCTGCTGGCACGATCGGACTTCTCAGCTGGACCCCGGAGGGCATGATCGGAGCACTGTTCCGCACGATGGGGCCGTTCGCCCCGGCACCCCCGCCCGGCGCACAACCTCCGCCGCTGTGGGGCAGTGAGGCGCACCTCAGTGAGCTGTTCGACGATCGTGTCGACTTTGGCACGCTCCAGCGGGGGGTGCTGGAGGTCACGGCGTTCGAGAAGCCACGGGACTTCGGCGAGCACTTCAAGGCGCGTTACGGACCGACCATCGCCGCCCAAGCCAACGCACGTCAGAACGGCCGCGACACAGAGCTCGACGAGGCGCTGGACAGATTCTGCGACGAGTGGAACCTCGGCGCGCCCGATGACGCGCGCTTTGAGATGGAGTACCTGCTCGCGGTGGGCACGCGACGCTGATCCGTCCACCAGACCAGAAGCGCTATCGCCGGGAGGCGAAGAACTCGCTCAGCAGCTCCCCGCACTCCTCCCCCAGCAGGCCCCCCTGCACCTCGGGGCGATGGTTCAAACGGGGCTCTGCGAGCACGTCGAGCACGCTCCCGCAGGCCCCCGCCTTGGGGTCGCTCGCGCCGTAGCGCACGCGCGGTACGCGCGCGAGCACGATCGCCCCGGCGCACATCGCGCAGGGCTCGAGCGTCACATACAGCGTCGTGTCGAGCACGCGCCAGCTGTCGGCGGCGCGAGCGGCCTCGCGCAGCGCCACGATCTCGGCGTGGGCGGTGGGATCCTGGCGGCGCTCGCGCTCGTTGTGAGCGGCGCTGAGGAGCTCGCCGTCCCGTACCAGCACAGCGCCGATCGGCACGTCCCCGTGCTCCACAGCTCGCTCGGCCTCGCGCAGCGCCAGCCGCATGAAGTACTCGTCATCTTTCGGGAATGACTCTTGCGGGAATCGCTCGCTCATCGGTCTCACGGGGATCTCTGCGACAGTTGCGTGCCGCCTGCGGCCCTCCAGCACATCATCATTACTGAACCGCCCATGCTTGCTCGCACCCACCGCACATCTCTCAGTCTCTCCACACGCCGGTGGCTGATCGCCGCCGCATTCTGGGCCGCGCTCGCCGCGCTCGCCTCCCCAGCCGCCCGCGCGAGCGCCTCTGCTGGCTACGCACCCGGTGAGGTTCTCGTCAAGTACGCCACCGCGACGCCTTCCCTCGCCCGCGCCGTGATCGCGCGTTCAGTCGGCGCGGATGATCCTGTCGTCGCCTCAGGTGCGCGGCTGCTGCACCTCTCAAGCGGTGTCAGCGTCCCATCCGCCCTTGCTCGCTTGCGCGGCCGTAGTGACGTGCTGTGGGCGGTGCCCAACTACGTAGCTCACGACTCCGGTGGGTTCATCCCCAACGATCCTGGTCTCGGTAAGGCGCCCACCGACTGGGAGCAGTTGCAGTGGAATTTCGTCGGGGAATTCGGCGTCAATGCTCCCGAAGCATGGGCCAACGTCGCCGCCGACGGGGCCCCCGGTGGCCGCGGCGTGATCGTCGCGGTGCTCGACACCGGTGTCGCCTACGCTAACCGCGGGCGCTTTCGCCGCTCGCCCGACTTCAGCCGCTACGAGTTCGTCAAAGGCTATGACTTCGTCGACCACAGCCCTTATCCCAACGACCACAACGGCCACGGCACGTTCGTCGCCGGGACGATCGCCGAGGCCACCAACAATCACTTCGGCCTCACCGGCCTCGCCTACGGCGCGCGCCTCATGCCCGTGCGTGTGCTCAACAGCCAGGGCGAAGGTGACGCCTCGACGATCGCCGAAGGCGTGCGCTTCGCCGTCCGCCACGGCGCCCGCGTGATCAATCTCAGCCTCGAGTTCTCAAGCGAGGTCACCGCGTCGGACATTCCCGAGCTGATCGGAGCCCTGCGCTACGCCCGCCGGCGCGGCGTGGTTGTGGTCGCCGCCGCCGGCAACGAGGGCCACTCGACGATCGCCTACCCTGCGCGCGCGCCGGACGTGGTCGCCGTCGGGGCCACCACCGAACACGGCTGTCTGGCCAACTACTCCAACGACGGCTCGGGCCTGACGCTCGTAGCCCCCGGCGGAGGCGCCGACGCCGACCTCCCTGGCGACCCCAACTGCCACCCCGAACTGCCCTCCGGTCGCGACGTCTTTCAGATGACCTTCACCGGGTCCTCGCCCCGGCGCTTCGGCTTCCCCTCCGGCTATGAAGGCACCTCGATGGCCTCCCCTCACGTCGCGGCGACCGCCGCGCTGATCATCGCCAGCGGCGTGCTCGGGCCCCATCCCTCCCCCGCGCAGATCGTGGCGCGGCTGCGCGCGACCGCGCGGCCGCTCGGGGGGCCCGGGGATGCGCGGCTGTATGGGGCCGGGCTGGTCAACGCGGGGGCCGCCACGGCGCCCGGTGGGCCGGGGGCGGTGGCGGGCTCGCACTGAGTAGTGCGTGACTACAGTTGCGCACTTGAGCTCTGCCGATCAAACCCCCTCCGCACAGGCGCCATGGCGGTGCGACTTTGCGATAGTCGGCGGCGGGATCGTGGGCTTGGCGGTCGCGCGCGAGCTGACCAAGCGTCACCCACGAGCGTCGGTTTGCGTGCTCGAGCGCGAGAGCACCGTCGGGACCCATCAGACGGGTCACAACTCGGGGGTGATCCATGCGGGCGTGTACTACGAGCCCGGCTCTTTGAAGGCGCGGCTGTGCGTGGAAGGAGCGCGCGAGCTGTACGAGTACTGCCAGGCGCGCGGTATCGCAAACGAGGCGTGTGGGAAGGTGATCGTGGCCACCGACGCGAGCGAGCTGAGCCGTCTGGAGGAGCTGGAGCGGCGCGGCAAAGCCAACGGGGTGCCGGGCCTGCGCCGCATCGACGGGGCGGGCATCGAGGAGCTCGAGCCGCATGCGCGGGGGATCGCCGGGCTGCACTCGCCCGGCACCGGGATCGTGGACTTCGTCGCCGTGGCGGGCGCCTTGGCCCAGGACGTAGTCGAGGCGGGCGGGGTCGTGGCGAGCGGGAGCGGGGTCACAGGCGTGCAGGTCAAGGCGCGTGCGCTGCTGCTCACGCACGCCAGCGGAGCGACCGAGGCCGGGCACGCGATCTTCTGCGCGGGCGCGTGGTCGGATCGGGTGGCGGTGATGGCGGGAGCCGATCCCGATCCGCGGATCGTGCCGTTCCGCGGCGCCTATCTGCGGCTCGTGCCCGAGCGCCGTCAGCTCGTGCGCTCGCTGATCTACCCTGTCCCCGACCCGTCGTTGCCGTTTCTTGGCGTCCACCTGACGAAGCACATCGACGGCGATGTGCTGATCGGGCCGACCGCGCTGTTAGTGGCCGCACGCGACGCGTACCGCCTGGGGAAGGTGCGAGGAGAGGACGTGCTGGACACGCTCGCCTGGCCTGGCTCGTGGCGAATGTTCCGCCACTGGTGGCGCACCGGGCTGAGCGAGCTGCGCCACGCCACGCTGCGCTCAGCGTGCGTGCGCGCCGCCGCCCGCTACGTGCCGGAGCTCGGGGTGGACGACGTGGAACCGGCCTTCGCCGGCGTGCGCGCCCAGGCGCTCACGCGCGACGGACAGCTCGTCGACGACTTCGTGTTCTCCGCGACCGAGCGCGCGCTGCACGTGCGCAACGCGCCCTCACCGGCGGCGACCTCATCGCTGGCGATTGGGCGGTATGTGGCGAAGGAGGCGGAGCGGGGGTTTGGGTTGGAGGGGTTACCCTGAGGACGCCTGCGCCGCTCGGCTCCTCGAGGCCTGCTCGATCGAGGTGTCCGAACGGGGGCCGCGGGGTTAGAGGTACGGAGGGGGAGGGATTCGAACCCCCGGACGACGTTGCCGCCATCAACAGTTTTCAAGACTGCCGCATTCAACCGCTCTGCCACCCCTCCTGGGCGACGTCCTCGAAGGCTAGTAGATCAATGTGGTCGGCAATGGTGCTTGGTTTCCCGGAAGGCCGGCAGGTCCGGCAGGCTCTACACTGGCCCTCGACCTCAGGGAGAGGTGGCCGAGTGGCTGAAGGCACTCGCCTGCTAAGCGAGTATGGGGGTTAAACTCCATCGCGGGTTCGAATCCCGCCCTCTCCGTTTCACCACGTCCCACGAGGTGATTAGCGGGGTGGGGCGCCCGGCAGGAGCCGTCGCTGCGCACGAGGCTTCTCAGGGTAGCCCGGCGTGGGGAACGTCAACGACAGTCGTGAGCAGCACCGCCTCTCGCGCGTCTGCGCGGTTGGCCTCGAGGAAATCCGGTGCGGCGCAAAGCAACAGCGTGCACCCGTCCTCGCCGCCGAGCGCGCAGGCGAAGATGCCGAGGCCCTCGGGCGCCTTGATCGCCTCGAGGATCTCGCCGCCCTGCGCGACGCGGACACAGCGGGAGCCGACGGCGTCGGCGGCCCAGATACAACCGTCGGCATCGAGCGTGCAGCCGTCAGGCGCGAACTTCAGCTGTGGAAGCGTCTCGGCCAATGGTCCCAGCTCGGGCGCGAAAGCCACCTGTG
>Ga0182024_10014819_pt1 | contig 15023 bp, 10 predicted proteins | sample P32metaG_FD_120480 | JGI IMG/M metagenome (GOLD analysis project Ga0182024, IMG submission 120480) | Permafrost microbial communities from Stordalen Mire, Sweden - P3-2 metaG (Illumina Assembly) | ecosystem: Environmental > Terrestrial > Soil > Wetlands > Permafrost | place: Sweden: Stordalen... | reverse complement strand
CGTGCGGCGGGCCAGTTTAAACTTCGCGCGCGAGTCTTTATCCCCAAACATTGTGGCTGGGCCCGTGTGAACGCGATTGCGCAGGAGGGCGCGGAAGTCTCGGTGATCGACGGAAGCTATGACGAAGCTGTGATGGAAATGGCCCGCGCGGCAACGATGAATAACTGGATTGTGATTTCCGACGCGGCCTGGGCAGGACAGGAGATCGTGCCGCACTACATCATGACGGGCTACACAATGATCATGGAGGAGGCAGCACGGCAATGGCTGGAGATACCGGACTTGGTTCTTGTTCAGGCTGGCGTGGGTGGATTGGCGGCTGCGGTCGTTGCGTGGTGTTTGCAGAAGCTCGGCCCCGAACGTCCATTTCTCGTCAGTTGCGAGCCAGTCAGTGCGGCGTGCGTTCTTGAGTCGATGCGAGCCGGGTCCATGGTGCAGGTGGGCGGCACTTTGGAGACCTGTATGGCCGGGCTGAGTTGCGGCTTCGTGTCGAAGACCGCATGGCCTACCTTGTACGCCGGGCTGGATGCGTGCGTGGCGATTACCGACGAGCAGTGCCTGAATGCGGTTCGCAAGTTGGCACATCCCGGCGCGGGCGATCCGGCGATTGTTGCGGGAGAGTCAGGAGCTGCCGGCGTAGGAGCGCTATCGGCAATATTGACCACGAAAGCCCTCAAAGTTGTGCGGGATGCCCTGCACCTGGGCCCGCGGTCGAGCGTGTTCGTGATCAATACGGAGGGCGCTACTGACCCGGGAAGATATTTCTCAATTGCCGGTACTCAACCAGATTGAGCGCGAAGGGGCTTTCCAGCTTTCACTCGCTTGCCGAAGGGCATGTACAAAATGTTTCTTTCCCATTCATTGTCCGAGATGAAACCCGAGGACGACAGATTTCTTCCGCGTTTGTCGCTGATACTCGTGCTCGCGCTCGGGCCGATGTGGTGCGTTGCTCAAACAATACCCGGAGCAACTGTCATAAAAGGTGAAGAGTTCCATTTGTATGAAGTGATGGTACCGATGCGCGACAGTACACGTTTGCAGACCGTAATCATGGTTCCGAAAGATCAGAACAAGCCCTTGCCTTTCCTTCTTTCCCGCAGCCCTTATGGAGTCCCAGATTCTGACAAGAGGATCGTCGAATCGCAGGCTTATGACGAGTTGATGGCCGACGGATACATTTTCGTGTTTCAGAATGTACGTGGCCGTTTTAGGTCGGAAGGGCAATTTGTCATGAATCAGCCCCCGCGCCGGGGTAAGGATTCGAAGACTTCCGATGACAGCACCGATGCTTATGACACCATCGATTGGTTGTTGAAAAACGTTCCTGACAACAATGGACGTGTTGGGATCTTCGGTGCGTCGTATGCAGGTTGGACTGCAGTAATGGCCTTGCGCGACCCACATCCAGCACTCAAAGCCGTGTCAGAAGAGGCAACCTCAGCGGACATGTTTCTTGGAGACGATTTTCATCACAATGGCGCGTTTCGCCTCAGCTATGGCTTTGAATACGCTTCGCTGGTTGAAGCGTCCAAAGAGCAGAATACCCATTTCCAATTCGACAAGTACGACACTTACGAATGGTACCTGTCACTTGGACCGCTCTCGCACGCAAACACGCGCTATTTGCATGGTAGCGTCCAATTGTGGAACGACTTTGTCGCTCATCCGAATTACGACGACTTTTGGAGACGGCAGGCATTTGCGACCTTTCTTCGCCCAACCATAGTGCCGGTGCTCAATGTAGCAGGCTGGTGGGATCAGGAGGATTTCTATGGCCCTATGAAAGTCTACGAGCTTCTTAACAGGGATGAATCGAATGGCCAGAATTATGTTGTAGCTGGCCCATGGAATCACGGCGGTTGGACGCGTGGGACTGGCCGTAGCTTGGGAGTCTTGGGCTTTGGGAGCGACACCGCCAAGTATTTCCGAGCGCAGGTTCAGGCCCCCTGGTTTGCTTATTGGCTGCACGGGAAAGGCAAGCTGCCGCAGTCCAAGGCTCTGATGTTTGAGACTGGCACGAATGAATGGAAGCCTTACAATACTTGGCCTCCTACTCTAGGTGTCGAGCCACGGAAACTTTATTTTCGTGCCGGGCACAAGCTCTCCTTTGAACACCCAAACAATAGCGATGGGCAGTTCGACATATATTTGTCAGATCCTGACAATCCCGTGCCATACCGGCCTCGACCAATTACTCCAACTTATCCTCACCCAGACTGGAAAACTTGGCTGGTTCGAGATCAACGATTTGCCGACCATCGTCCAGACGTTTTGAGTTGGCAAACCGAGCCGTTGACGAAAGATTTGGTGATTACCGGCGACATTACAGCGGACCTCTTTGCATCGACCTCGGGAACCGACAGCGATTGGGTCGTCAAGTTGATCGATGTCTTCCCTGATAACAATAGCGGGAATGAAGATACAGAGACCCGTGAATTAGGAGGTTACCAGCTCATGATCGCAGCCGAAGTCTTTCGGGGCCGGTTTCATGACAGTTTTGACAGACCCATGGCCCTGCCACCGAACCATCCCTTGGAATACAAAATTGACTTGCATACGAACGATCACGCGTTTCTCAAAGGGCACAGGATTATGGTGCAGGTGCAAAGCACATGGTTTCCACTTATCGATCGTAATCCCCAGACATTCGTAGCAAATATTTTTTGGGCGAAGGAACGCGATTATGTAGGAGCGAAGCAAACGATTTATCGAGTTCCCGGCAAAGCCTCATGCATTGTTTTGCCTGTAGCGACCCAATAAAGCGTGCCGCGTTTAGCGAGGAATCTGCTGTTGCCAAGGCTCCAATCATATAGAGGAATGAGATATGAACCCGACGCGTGAGCTAGAGAACAGAGTCGCGATTGTTACTGGTGCGGGCCGGGGATTAGGAAGCGCCGTCGCGCACTTGCTCTGCCGACGTGGCGCAAAGGTCGTGGTTAACGACATATCGGAAGACGCGGCAATAGAGACTGCAGAAGCGCTCTCGCGCGCCGGAGGAACCGCAATCGCGGTCGCGGCTGACGTTACTGATGCTGCCGCTGTTGATCGGCTTGTATCGGCAGCATTGACAGAGCTATCCGGAATCGACGTGTTGATCAACAACGCGGGAGTGTTGCGCTCGACCCGATTGCCGAACATATCCGAAGAAGAATGGGATGTGGTGATTGACGCAAATCTAAAAGGAACGTTTCTGTGTTCGCAGGCTGTGCTTCCCCACTTCATCCGGCAACGCTGGGGCCGTATTGTGAACTTGTCCTCAACGGCGGGTAAGAGCGTCAGCACCTTAGGCGGAGCACACTATACGGCGGCCAAAGCCGGCATTCTTGGGCTTACCAGGGCGTTCGCCAAAGAAATGGCCCCGCATAATATTCGCATCAATGCGGTTTGCCCAGGGCTCGTGAACACCGAAATGGTCCGGCAAAACGTGGGTCCGCAGCAGCTCCTTGCGCTCGTGAATGGATTTCCGATCGCGAGAATCTGCGAACCTGAAGAGGTTGCCGAGGTCATCTACTTTCTCATATCCGACAATTCAAACTATATTACTGGCGCTGCCATCGACATCAATGGCGGCGACCTCATGATTTAGGAGCCGATTATCGCTGCAAAGGCAGCAAATGGTCGCACGATGAAAACCGAAAAGATATATACGCGATTAACTGTCACAGAATTTGTATTTCTAATCCTCGCCATTCTCGCGACGCCTGTCGGGCTCGCGCAGAGCGGCGCGGCAAGCTCCACGGCCGGCACGGTATCGTTAGTCCCACAAGTCTCACGAGTCCCACAAGTCTCACGGGAGTCTCAAGTATCGCAGACGTCACAATCCCCGGATGGGCGCAAGGTCATATTGCCGACGGGGAGATTGCACTATGTGATCGTGACCGGAGAATCTGCTTATATATCCTGCACGCAGGATGAGTATGCTCACGCGCAGTCACTGCGAAAAGCCATTCCTCAGGATTTCATCTGGCTGGCCCAGCGTGGCAAGTCTTATGTAATCCGCGATGAAGGTACGGTGCGACAAGTGCAGAAGTGGCTTGCGCCCGACGACGCTATCGCCCAAGAGCAAAGTGAACTCCGCAAGAAGCGGACGCTGCTTGACGAGGGGCAGGCTGATCTTGAAAAGAAAGAGTCTTTAGTTCGAGTAGATGTAGCGGATGTGACGCCAACGTTTAGTAAGATGGAAGCGGAGTTCAGCCGCCTGAGGCCGAGTGCCAGCCAACAAGACCTCAGCCGGGTCCGCGAGGAATTGGCTGGCTTACAAGATGCGCTGGCTCAACTTCAGTCCCGAGCCGGAGAAGAGCAGTCGAAGCTGGCTGGACAGCGGTCTGCGATTGCGCAAGAACAAACGGAGATCTCGGAGCGGCAATCCATATTAGCAAGAGAACAAGCACAGCGCCAGGAAAAAGGACTCGCCCGAGTTGAGGACTTGTTCCGCCAGGCCATTACCTCCCGCATAGCGAAGCTCGAGTAGGCGCAAGGGGAGCCGAGCGGGAAGCTCTCTTATTGCATTGGCAGAGGCGAGTGAACGGGAGCGTGCAGTTGCCGATCTTCTACCTGAATATACCCGTCACGAATTACTAGCGTAAGCTTCGCCAAGTCGTCTAAGCGTAAATCCGGACGGCCGTCGACGACGATAACATCGGCAAGCTTCCCCGGTTCCAATGTGCCTAATTTGTCGCTCATGTCGAGGAGTTCAGCATTGATCCTGGTTGCGATCTCCAACGTATTTGGAATGGAATATCCAGCTTTCACAAATTGTTTTAACTCCGTGATGTAGGCCCACGGCAAGTATTGATATGAGTCGGAGACCAGATCAGTTCCAATTCCCATCTTGATTCCGGCATTTCGCATTTTGGCGACCAGTTCAACATTGGCCTCCTTCGAGAACGTGAAACGTCGAGACGGTGTGTCGTAGTAACCACCGGAACGGTCAAAGATCATCATGTAGCTGACCAGCGTTGGATCTTCCTCGGTATGTTGTCCAGCCATCAGGCGGATGGTATCGTCGGTTCGCGGCAAGGGGTGTTCTATCATGTCGACGCCAGCTTCGACAGCCCACTGAATGTAGAACGTCTCGCAATCACACGTTACTTTCAGGCCGAGAGCGTGCGCTTCTTCCACCGCAGCGGTGACTTCGGCGCGACTGAAATGGCTGGCAATCTTGATCAGGTCCGCGCCTCGTTTGAACTGCTGTCGTACCGCTTCACGCCATCCATCGGCCCCGGAAGCCAGGTAGTGCCTGCCCGTGACCGGATCATTAGAGACAAGGTTAAATGAAAGCCCGCCCTCATCGCCGTGTCCGCCAGTGCCGGTGATCATCTGGCCGGCGGCAAAGATTCTGGGCCCCCGAATACGATTCTGCTGAATCCATACTTTCAAGCGAAATGGCGCGTCGCCGTTGGAGCCGACGTCGCGAACACTGGTAATGCCGCTCTCGATGTAATAGCGAAGATGTTCGACACCTCGCAGAGTTGCGTCGGACATGCTCTCGGCTACGGCATCGGAATCATGCGCCCCGGGATATGTAATGTGGGTGTGCAGATCGATAAGGCCAGGCATCACGGTCTTTCCGGTTACATCGATGACCCGTGCGGTGTCGGGCCAATTCTTCACCCCAGGGGGGAGTATCTGTAGGATCTTGTTCCGCTCGATGACGAGTGTTCCTGCGCGGCTTTCGCTTCCGAGACCGTCAAAAATCCTCCCGCCGACGAGCACAAGCGTCCCCGGAGGGCCATGCGGTGACGGTGGGACTGGCATCCGTCTAGGATCGTCCGAAACCGGGGCCGAAGGCGCGAGGAACCGCCACCGTTCTTGTCGATTCATGATGTCGTTCTGGCCGAGAAGGAGAGGACAAAGAAACAGAATAATAAGGAGAACCGGAGTCACTCTGTAGGAAATATTCAGCATCGTTGTGTCTACGTGTGCAGCAATGCTTTTCCGCGATCACCAATTGGATTGACGGGGCAATGGGTCTGGCATTTCAGACAGGTTCCAAGCCCATGCTGCCAGGAACGCGGCTCCTTGGTTGATATCGTCCGGAATTACCTTGTCGAAGGTATCGGTCTGGCTGTGATGCGCCTCGCCATAGTGGGCCAGTTCTTGTATGCACAAATATGCAGGAACGCCAGCGTCGAGAAATGGCACATGGTCGGAACTGCCCATATAGCGTGTGCTCAGCGGTTCCAGGCCAAACGTCTCCTGTAGCGGCTGGTAAACTTCTAACATCGCCGCAGCGGTTGAGAACAGATTCTCCAAAGCAATACTGGTGACCTTCCCCGTACCCGCATCATGAATGAGCACGCCATCAATCTTGGATACTGCGTCCGCGTGATTTCTCAGGAAGAGCTTGGCGCCCACCTTGCCCTGCTCCTCGCCGGTGAAGAGAATGAAGGTAATCGTCCGCTTCGGCTTCCAGTTCAGCGCCTTGATGGCGCGGGCTGCTTCGAGCACGGCCATCGCCCCGGTTCCGTTGTCCAGCGCCCCCTGGCCGAGGTCCCAGGAATCAAGATGAGCGCCCAAAATCACACGCTCATCGGGAAACTGGCTGCCTTTGATCTCCGCTACTGTGATTGAGGCGTCCGCAACCGCACTCAATCTGCCGTTCAGAGACAGTTTCAACTGAATCGGCCCGTTCTTTGCCAGGCGATGGAGCAAGAGGTAATCCTCGTGCGTGAGGAACGCCATGGGCACGGCCGAAGGTTCAAATGGGTTGTAAGACTGCATATTAAACAGGCTATCGACTTTGCCGCTATCGAGAAGGATCGAAGCGGGCCTCTCGTCGGCGAGCGCTTTCGTCAACTCGCTCAATGGTGCGACAGCTTCTCCAGCCTGACCTGCCGCAAGGGGCGGAGGCGCGAGCGCATCAAATGAATTGGCGGGCACTTCATTTGATGGCCGTAGTCGCGCGGGCGCAGTCATTACGATTTTTCCGCCCAACTCCCCCTTGTACTTTGCGATATCGCCAACTGTGGTTATGTCAGTTGTAATGACCTTGGCTGTAAGTGCACCGTCTGTGGGCGAGCTCCAGGCCAGGGAACGAATTTCAATTTGTCGAGAAATTGGTGCGGTGATCTCCGCTCTATCTATACCGCGAATCCATGCGTGGCTCACCTGGGTGGTTTCGAGGTGGGCATCGATGCCGTAGTTCCTGAAGCGCTGAAGCGTCCAGTTGCTTGCTTGTTGCATTTGCGGGGAACCGGTAAGCCGGGCACCTATCTCGGTCGTAAGATATTCGAGGTTCGGTACCAGCTCGGAATGACTTTTCACCTCCGCTGCAAGCTTTTGATCCGCGATCAGCATGGCGGTGTGATATTCGTTCTTTTCTGCTTCCGTACGATGGCCGGCGCTGGGATCCGCTGCGAACGTATCCGACGGGGCGAAATAAATCGCCGCCAGGAGAGTAAGGCGAGCGGCAAATGCTCGGGTCAAGATTGCCAAAGTGCTGTCTCGCGCATGAGAATTGCCCCCGTGATTAATAGTAGACGCCCAGATTTCAAATCTTTCTTTTCCGGATTGAAGAGCTTTGTTCCGGATTAACCAATCTTTCCCGGAGGGCGAGCGCAACCTAACTGTTAATTCGGTCCAAAAGTATTTAGATTAGCAAAGAAGACACGCCGTCTTTCGGTTCTACTATAAAGACCTTAGGCTCCGAGGGGATCCTTGCGTTTCATTTGTGACAGCAGTCAGTCCTCTTCCTCAAACCTTTGAATAACGGAATGGAGTATGCTCAAGAACATTTTCCTGTTTGCGGTCCTCACCACTTCGTTGCTTCAAGGGCAATCTCCGCAACGATCTGTCATTGCACTTCGCGCCGATCGATTGTTCGACGGCAAAAGCAGCGGGCTTCTTCAAAGCGGAGTTATTCTGGTCGAAGACGGCAAGATCTCCGCGATTGGCACCAGCGTGTCGATCCCGCCAGGTGCGTACGTTGTTGACCTTGGCGATTCAACGCTGTTGCCCGGCATCATCGACTGCCACACCCACCTACTTCAGAACTACGACCCAAAGCTTCCCGGCGTCGACGAGTTGAACATGCTTCAGACGGTTGCCACGATGAGCACCGCCAAGCGAGCCCTACTCGGAGCGGCAATCGCTCGGCAAGATCTTGAGGCCGGTATTACCACGGTGCGCGACGTGGGCAATTCCGGAGTTAATGGCGACGTTGCACTCCGCGATGCAATTGCCGCCGGATGGGTGGAAGGCCCACGCATGCTCGTGAGCACGCGCGCTCTCGCCCCCGCAGGAGGCCAATTCGGCGGACTAGACACTCCGGCACAGGGCTTGATTGCGCAAGAGTACGTCGTGGTGAGCACTGTTGACGAAGCCCATAAAGCGGTGTCGCAAGCTGTTTATGATGGCGCGGATTTGATCAAAGTCATCGTGAATGGAAGCGGCCCGATGCTTTCGCCAGAGGTAGTGAAAGCGATCGTCGAAGATGCGCACCGTTCGCACCGCAAGGTTGCGGCTCACGCCAGTGGAAATGATGCTACGCGGATCGCGGCCGATGCCGGCGTCGACTCCATCGAGCACGCTTATACGGTCCCCGATGATGTGCTTGCGACGATGGCCGCGAAACACATTTTCCTGGTGCCGACGGATGGCCCTGAAGAAACATACGCGGAAATACTCCGCGGCAGCGAGCCAGGCACCGCGGCAGCCGATGTCGCCCAAGCGGCCCATCAAGCGTTTCAGCGCCGGGCCGACCGCCTGCGGCGCGCCATAGCAAAGGGCGTTCCGGTGGCAGCCGGTTCTGACATGTACTGGAACATTGGCGCGCACGCCCGCGGGCAAAACAGTATTGCTATGTTGCGCGCGTACGCAGGAGAGGGTCTGCCGCCAATAGAGGTCATCCGCGCGGCTACCAGTAACGCGGCTGAGTTGCTGGGATGGCAGGATCGCATCGGCATCCTCGAGAAGGGAAAGTATGCCGACGTAATAGCTGTGCCCGGCAATCCTCTTTCTGACGTCAATACGTTCGACCATGTGTTGTTTGTCATGAAGGAGGGCAAGATTATTCGAAACGACATCAAGCAAACGGAAAGAAAGGTCGCCGAAAAGGGAAACAAATGAGAAAGCCGGGAGCCGCCCTGCCATTTCTGCCGATGCTGTTGGTCGCATCCCTGTCGCTCGCGGCGCAGGAGAAGAACGTTACCAGCGCAAAGGAGACCGGCGAGCGCTTGCCCGGATTGAGCATTCAAATCATGGATGCCACGGCCGACCCATGTGTCGACTTCTTCCAGTATGCCTGCGGGAACTTCAGTAAATACCATCCCATTCCGGAGGATCGATCGGGGTTCGCGGTCGGCACCATGGTGTGGCAGTACACCCAGGGCGAACTACGCAGGATTCTCGAAACAGCGTTCGCAGGGGGAGCGACACGAACGCGCGATGAGCAGCAGATCGGCGCTTATTACGGCTCGTGCATGGACGTAAACATAATTGAGCGCAAGGGTATGGGGCCACTGGTGAATAAACTCCATCGCATCGACGCGGTTACAGATGCGGAAGAACTGGCGGACCTCCTCGGTCACTATCAGCTTATGGGAGTGAACGCATTTTTCAATCTTGGCGAACAGCAGGATTTCATAGACCCAAACAAGCAGATTGCTTTTCTGGACCAGGCCGGGCTTGGACTACCAGAAGCGGATTACTATTCCCGCGCCGGCGAGCCGGCTGAAAGTATTCGGGCACGTTATGTGCAGCACATCGAGAACTCCTTGAGACTCGCCGGTGAGCCGGATCGCCAGGCAGCCATCGATGCCAGGGTGGTCATGGAGTTGGAAACCGCTATTGCGAAGCTATCTATGGATTCGGCTTCGCGGCGTGATCCGGCGAACGCCTATCACATGATGAAGATTCCCGAGCTTGCGAGTCTCTCTCCGTTTCTTCCGTGGACGCGCTTGTTGAACGGCGCTGGTATCGGCAGGGTTACAGAGTTGAACGTGCGGAACCCGGAGTTTTTCAAGGGCCTGAATACATTGCTCAGTTCTAACAGCATCGAGCGGATTCGACCTTACTTGCGTTGGCACCTCCTCCACTCGATACCCGGGTCCGTGATGCCGAAAAACTTCGACGATGAACAGTTTAGTTTTTACGGTAAGACATTGAGAGGGCGACAACGGCAGGCCTCCCGCTGGGAGCGATGTGTTGACGCGACGGAGGAAGGGTTGCCTGAAGTGTTAGGGAAAATCTATGTGGCAAGGAATTTTGCGCCGTCCAACAAGCAGGCGGCGCTCAAGATGGTGCACGAAATTGAAGGAGCAATGGAACGGGAGATCGACTCGTTGAATTGGATGAGCCCAGCGACGAGAGTTCGTGCCAAAGAAAAACTTCACGCTGTGGCTGTCAAGATCGGGTACCCAGACCACTGGCGGGACTATTCGAACCTCAAAATTGCGAGCGATGACGCATATGGAAATTTTGAACGAGCTATAGAGTTCGAGAACCGGCGGCAACTAGGTAAGATTGGTCAGCCTTTGGACCGTGACGAGTGGGAGGAGAGTCCAGATAGCGTGGATGCTTTCTACAGCAATGCCATGAACGATATGACCTTTCCAGCCGGCAGCCTGCAGCAACCCTTGTATGACAGCGCGTCGCCGGATGCGCAAAATTACGGCCACATTGGATCGGTTATGGGGCACGAACTGATTCATGGCTTCGATGACGTCGGACGCCAGTTTGACGGCAAAGGGAAATTGACAGACTGGTGGACCCCAGAGGACGCGGAGCGGTTTCAGGAGAAAACCAGCTGTGAAGAGCAGCAATACAGCAGTTTTACCGTGGTGGATGGCATCAAGGTCAACGGCAAACTGACACTGGGCGAAAATACCGCGGATAGTGGCGGCTTGCGCTTGGCATATGTCGCATTCCTGGCGGATGCCGCGAAGAAGCGGATCGAACTGAATCGCAACGAAGACCCCTATACCAACCTTCAACAGTTCTTTTTGGCGTATGCGCAGAACTGGTGTGGGAGTGCCCGGCCGCAGCAGCAACGAGTTCAGGGGGAAACGGACGAACATTCTCCACGCCAATTCAGGGTGAATGGTGTCATGCAGAACATGCCCGACTTCGGGAATGCTTTTCACTGCAAGGTGGGGCAGTCCATGATGCCGAAGAACAGATGCCGAGTGTGGTGAGCGAAATCAAGACAATTCGAGTAATTGATTCCCACACCGGGGAGAGCCAACGCGTTTGGTGATCAACGGCGGGCCCGATCTTGGTTCTGGCGCTTTTCCCGAACGCGTGCGGCGTTTTCGCTCAGAATACGACTTCTTCAGGTCTGCGGTGGTTAATGAGCCGCGCGGCTCCGACGTAGTAGTTGGGGCCTTGTTATGCGAACCAGTCGATCGCACATGCACGGCAGGAGCGATCTTCTTTAATAACGTCGGTTATCTGGGCATGTGCGGACATGGAACTATCGGACTTATAGTGAGTTTGGCGCACGCTGGCCGGGTTCACCCGGGTGAACATCGTGTGGAAACCCCCGTGGATGTGGTCACGGCTATGTTGCACGAGAGTGGAGAAGTGACCGTCAACAATGTTTCCAGCTATCGCAAAGCCGCAAGGGTGGCCGTGGAAGTACCCAGTATCGGCACAGTATATGGTGACATTGCCTGGGGTGGAAACTGGTTTTTTCTTGTCGCAGAGCAGGGCCTTGAGTTGACTTTGAACAATGTGGACGTGCTCACCGGCTTGGCTTGGACAGTCCGGCAGGTCTTGAAGTCGTCTGGGATTACAGGCGATGGGGAGGAAATTGATCATGTCGAACTGCTTGGGCCATCCTCGATTCATGGAGTCAATAGCAAGAACTTTGTTCTTTGCCCCGGAAAAGCTTACGACAGATCTCCATGCGGGACCGGAACCAGTACAAAATTAGCGCCGGCGCGGAACGCAGTTCTCAACTTCCGAATCGTCCATCCAGTCGCCTAAACTTGGAACTAGGAAGGACAGGGATACGTAATCAAGGATATGCGCAGACACTTTTCTTGGATGATCTTTGGTTTGAGCGTCGTTGCTGCCGCGTCAACTGCAACCTTGCATCGAGTAACGGACCAGGCCGACGACCAAATACTAACCACTCTTGCGAGCCATCAGTACGACGTGGAAAACGAAGGACGGAACTTTCTCCTCAATGAAGCCAAGAACAGTCACTTCTTCCTCTTGGGAGAACTGCACGGGGATAAGGAGATTCCAGCACTTCTCCGAGTGCTTTGGCCTGAGATGTGGAGGCAAGGGTACCGACACATAGGGGCGGAAGTCAGTCCTTGGGCCGCTCACCAACTCGAATCTGTGCCTGCGGGAAAAGGCCCTGAAGTTCGGGGTCTTTGGACAAAACAAGAAGCAACTGATGTTCATGCGCTCGCCGATCGAGATGCAAACGTCGTCTGGGGTTGCGATATGGAGGAGGAACAGCCACAGTTTCTCATCCGGCAACTAGCCGCCCTGAATCCCGGCGACTCGAATCAGAGGCGGATGGTGGAGCTTACGAAAGATGGGTACAACAGAACAATGGCGCCTGATCTGCTCGACCTGGCTAAGGAGAGTAAAGGGGACGCGGATGAAGTGTTAAATGATGTGTCTCTTCGTGAAAACCTCGTGGCTACTCTAGTGATTGAAAACAATCGCCTCGGCCCAGACACGAAGATGATCGCCCAAGATGGGCGTGAGCGTCTCATGAAGGAGCAGTTCCTTGAACACTACCGCCATCACTCAACGCCAGGAACTCCATCGAAAGTGCTACTTCGTTTCGGGCGCAACCATCTGCATCGAGGTTATGATGCCCGCGGCATCTCGACGCTGGGCAATTTCATTGCGGAGTTTGCGGTAGCGCAGGGTAGCAAGGCGTTTAATGTAGGAGCGTTCGGTGCTGGGGGCAAGGCAACACTGATGGGAAACACTTGGGACGCTGACGAGCGTGAGGACGAACTGGCTTTCGCCTTGCTTGCTGAAAAAGCAAAGTACCCAGCCACGCTCTTTGATCTCCGGCCTATTCGGACGCTGCTGCACCGGATTCCGCCAGAGAAACGCTCCGCACTACAGAATAATCTGATCTATTGGGCTGACTCATATGACGCTCTGATCTGTTACAAAACGGTAACGCCGCTGGCGCCTTGAACACGCCCGATCGATTCCGACAGCAAAGCGTGCAATCTCAAATCCGTCCTATCGGATCGCTCTTTATGTCAAGGCGAATCTGACTGCGATGGCTCCAACTCGTAGACTTGCCACCGTCAATGGTGCATCGCCACGCCAGATCAGAAGTCGCTGCGCGATCCTGCTTTGCTCGTTCTATGGCTTTCGCGTGGGCGAAGTCTGTCGGATGCGTCTTGAAGATATCGACTGGGCGGAGGAGAGAATTACCATGCGCCGCTCCAAACAGAGGAAAGTCCAAAGTTATCCCCTGACCACCGAAGTTGGGAATGCAGTTCTGCGTTATCTGAAGGAGGTCAGGCCTCGTGGTGCCCACCGGGAAGTCTTGCTGACACTCAGGCGGCCATACCGGCCTGTCTCCGTTGGCGCTCTTTCCACGATGACTCAAAAGCTACAGAAACGACTGGGTCTGAAGCTCAAGCGCTATGGCTCGCACGTTCTGCGTCATGCTTGTGCCACGCACCTTCTGGCCGAGGAGCGACCGCACATGAGGACAGTATAGGACGAAAAAAAGGGCGAAGTGGATGGAGCCACTCCGCCCGAATCGTCCGCAACTGGGTTAACCTACGGATTTTGTTTTTGCCTTGGTCTTAGGCTTGGCCTCCTTGCTGCGTTTCGCCGCAAACTCAGCAACCACGGCTTTCTCCAGCTTTTCGACATCCACGCGATAGCGCTTGGCGGCATCGGTGAGTAGCTCGTCGGATGCGCCGGAACGCATGTAAGCAGAGTCGAGCAGGCTGATTTCGAGCAATATTCGGCAGAGCGCGGCTTCGTCATAGGTGCTGACCCGTTTTGCCAGAAGCTCCTGCGGAGTCTTCATGCTCTTGCCTTCTTCGACCTTATGTCGTTTCGCCAGAGTCGGCACTTGGTTGTAGGGCAGTTGGCCGATGACGTGATGGACTACGGTCAGAAGGTCGGCCTTCTTCAATGGCGCTGACACCCGCTCCAACACTGCGGCCAAAGCCCGGCGCCGAGTGGTGATTGCCAGCTTGGTTCTCTCGATGCGCTTGCGTTCGTCGATCCGCTCCCGCGCAACCTGTTCGGCAGAGGGCGTGTTGGGGTGATGCACGTGGCAAGCTGGGTCGGCGCAGACTTTGACAAGCTGTCCGCGCTTGCCGCCGTCCATCACGATGGCTTCCGTCATCTTCTCGCAAGGCTTCTGGACTGGCGGCAACTTCGTCGCTCCTCCATTGGTCTTGGCTTTCTTGAGTTGGAGTTCCACGTAGTGGTTGCGCCCCAAGGGAGCGCCCTCGCGGGAATTCCACGCCGAAGAAATCTGTACCAACTTCGGCTTGCTTTCGAGCGTCTTCGATATGTGAACGTCGAGCTTGTGACGAAAGCACTGGGCGTCAATACAGCTATCCTTTTGTACGTCGGGAAAAAGTAGCTTGTTAAAGCCCGTCCGTTTCGGGCAATTGGCGCACGAACCCGCTTCGGGCACCAGCGTTTCGTCCTGTTTGTCGAACGGCACGGACGCCAGTTGGAGCAGAATGTTGGACTCGATCCACGCCGCCAGTTCGCGCACAGGGATGAGGACTTGCGTGTTGCCCTCGCTTGTCCACATCCCGCGAAAGGCGGCGGTGAACGCTTCCTGCTGTTGCGCAGCGGGGAGCTTGGCGATCAGCAAAGCGTGGCCGATGGTGATCTGATCTTTCAGGAACGCCTCAGCCACAGGCGGGATGAGGTCGGCAAGCCTAATTCTGCCGTAAATGTACGCCTCGCTTTTCGCGGTCCTGGCTGCAATGGTGGCAATGCTGTAGGCGGGTTCTCCGAGTTCAAGCAATGCCCGGAAACCCAGAGCTTCCTCAAGCGGGTGGATGTCCTGACGTTGGAGATTTTCAACGCACTGGGCTTCGATCGCCTCCGCATCTGTG
>Ga0182024_10014818_pt1 | contig 15023 bp, 11 predicted proteins | sample P32metaG_FD_120480 | JGI IMG/M metagenome (GOLD analysis project Ga0182024, IMG submission 120480) | Permafrost microbial communities from Stordalen Mire, Sweden - P3-2 metaG (Illumina Assembly) | ecosystem: Environmental > Terrestrial > Soil > Wetlands > Permafrost | place: Sweden: Stordalen... | reverse complement strand
GTCTCCTTTGCACCTCGAGTGCGTATCCCTTGGGAGCTTATCGCATCCCGCCGGGGGCCGGCCTTCTCATTCCATCTCGGTCGGCGCGCTACAGTGGACAGAATATGCGGCTCTTTCTGTTTGGATTTACTTTTTTGGCGATGGGGGCGGTTCCTGCGCCGGAGAGTTATTTTGGGCACAAGATTGGCGTCGATAACGAGCTGCTCGATTGGGCTAAAGTCGTGTCGTATTTTGAGGCGCTCTCGAAGTCGAGCGACCGGATTAAGTTTTTGGAATTGGGAAAGACGGTGGAGGGGCGGCCGCAGATTGCGGCGGTGATCTCGTCGCCTAGCAACATCAAGAATCTCGAACATTATCGCGAGATACAGATGAGGCTTTCCGATCCTCGGAAGACTTCGGAGGCGGCGGCGGCGAAGTTGGAACTGGAGGGCAAGATGATTGTCATGATTACTTGCTCAATTCATGCTACCGAGGTCGCGTCGACGCACACCGCGGTTGAGTTTGCTTACCGCCTCGCGACGGAAGACAGCAATCCGAAGTTCAAAACGATTCTCGACAACGTCATTATTCTGCTCGAGCCTTCGCAGAATCCGGATGGCGTGGACATCGTGACGAAGTGGTATCGGAAGACGCGGGGGACGCCGTTCGATGGGACGTCGCCGCCGGAACTTTATCACCACTATGTGGGTCACGACGATAATCGGGACTGGTATATTTTCACTCAGCCGGAAACGCGGAATACGGCGGCGCTCGAAAACAAGTGGCATCCGGAGATTGTATACGACGTGCATCAGATGGGCGCAAATACGGCGCGCATTTTCGTTCCGCCGTGGATGGACCCTGTGGACCCGAACATCGATCCGATTCTGGCGAGCATTTGCAACATGATCGGTACAGGGATGGCGGTGGATCTGGCGGCGGCGGGGAAGACGGGGATCGCGATGAACGCGATGTACGATTTCTGGTCGCCTGCGCGGCAGTATCAGGCTTATCACGGAGGGGTGCGGATTTTGACGGAGTCGGCTAGCGTGAAATTGGCGACGCCGATCAAGATAACGCCCGCAGATATTACGGACCAAGCGCTTGGTTACAATCCGCGGGAGCGGAGTTGGAATTATCTGAATCCGTGGATGGAGGGGACCTGGAGGCTACGCGACATTATCGATTACCAGTCGATTGCGTTTGAGTCGCTGCTTTATCAGGCGGCGGTTCGGCGGTCGGACATGCTGCGATATTTTTACGAGATCAACAAGCACAATGTCGAACGGGCTACGCCGAGTGCATTCGTGATTCCAGCTTCGCAAAGCGATCCGGGTGCGGCGAAGAAGATGCTGGAGACGCTGGCATTCGGGGATACGGAGATTGAGCGGGCTTCGGAGGCATTTTCGGCGGATGGGAGACAATTCGCGGCGGGGAGTTATGTGATTCACATGCAGCAACCGTTTTCAGGGTGGGCGAAGACGCTGATTGAAAAGCAAGATTATCCGGATTTGCGGTTGTATCCTGGGGGTCCTCCGAAAAGGCCTTATGATGTTACGGCGCAAACGCTGCCGATGCAGTTTGGGGTCGATGTGGTTACGGTGAAGGATTCGTTTCGGGCTTCGCTGAAGCCGGCTTCGGAGTATTCGTTTACGTTGGATCATCCGGTGGCCGCGGGCGCGATGGCGGCGACCGACGTTTATTCATGGAAAGAAGTCGCGAAGATCTGGAAGGCGTCGAAGGCGGTTTATCGGGATACGGCGACCGGGGATTTTTTTGCGAAGGCGGGGAATGGGCTGAAGAAAGTCAAGGCTCCGCGGATTGGGCTTTATATGAGTTATCAGGCGAGCATGGATGAGGGGTGGACTCGCTGGCTGTTCGACGATTTTGGATTTGGCTATACGACGCTGCACGATGCCGATGTGCAGGCGGGTGGTCTGCGGGCCCGGTTCGACGCGATTGTGATTCCGGATCAAGGGGCGCAGCAGATTGCGAACGGGTATCGGGCGGGGGCGATGCCTCCGGAGTTTTGCGGGGGGCTCGGTGAGAAGGGTCCCGCGGGATTGAGGGATTTCGCTGCGCAGGGCGGCACAGTTATTTTCTTTAACCATGCATCGGATTATGCGACGGACGCGCTCGGGGTTAAGGCGAAGAATTCGTTGAAGGGCGTGGCGACTAAAGATTTTTATTCACCTGGGTCGTTGCTGAATGTGTCGCTGGATTTGAAGAGTCCGCTGGCTTATGGGATGCCGGAGAAGATTACTTTGTGGAGTGAGCAGTCGCCGGCTTGGGAGTCAGTCGAGGGACGTGTGGTGGCTAAGTATCCGGAATCCGGGGTGCTTGCGTCGGGGTGGTTGTTGGGGGAGAAATATCTGGTTGGAAAAGCCGCGCTGCTGGATGTGCCTGTGGGGCAGGGGCATCTGATTCTGTTTGGGATGCGTCCGCAGTATCGGGGTCAGAGTTATCAGAATTTTAAGTTGTTGTTTAATGCGTTGGTGGCGTATTTGTAGAAAAGCATTTCACGCAAAGGCGCAGAGCTCGCAGAGAAAACTTCAGCCCAGGAAGCCGAGGTTTTGGGTTGGGAAGTTTGCCAGGTTTGGAAAGACTGTCGCCAGACCTGTTGGCGGGATTCCGAACCAGTTGCAGAGGGTTGCGCCGTATTGATCGATTGATGTGGTCGGGATCCAGCGGCCGCGCGTGTCGGTGTCGTTGGGTCCGCCTAGCTCGAAAGTCGGGAATTGGCCGAAGATCTGGCCGCCTTGCACGGCGCCACCGAGCACCAGGTGATGGCTGCCCCAGGCGTGGTCGCTGCCGTCGGTGGTGGTGGGCTGGAAGGTGCGGCTGAAATCGGATTCGGTGAACGTGGTTGCGTTCTGCGCCATACCGAGTTCCTGCGTCGCGTTATAGAACGCTAACAGCGCGGGGCTCAGTTGCGGATATAAAGTGTTGCGCGCTTCGAGCTCGCCGGCGTGCGTATCGAATCCGCCAAGGGAGCAGAAGAAAATCTGGCGGCGCATTCCCAGATACGACTGGACCTGAATAATCTGCGCGAGCTGCTGCAATTGCTGACCGATGCTGGTGGTGGGGAAGGCGGTTTTCAAAGCCGTCGATTTTCCTAGCGCGGAAGCCACGCGCTGCCGCAGTTGATGCTGATTCGCCACGGCGTTCTGAAAGAAGGCCGCCTGCACCGGGCCTGCGTTGTTATTGGATTTACCGGCGGAGTTGAGGATCGGCTGGTCGGGCAGGTCCGATGTATTCAACGCGTACTGCGCCGTTAACCAGTTCGTGAAGCCCATCGATTCAACCCGCGCGATGGAGGCGGGGGTTGGTCCCCAGGTGGCGTCGTCCAGGAAGCGCGCGGCGGCGCGGGCCGTGACCACCTGGGTTGTGGATTGAGCGGAACTTAGCAGAGCGAAAACCGCGATTAGAAAATAGTGCTTCATAGTAGGACGTGCCTCGACTGGGATTCGATCCTCAATTCATACAACACACGCCCGCGAAAAAGTGTTGCGCAACTCGACGCCGGATTCCGGGTTTAATAGGGGCTATAATGCGTCCATCATGTGTACGCATCAGCACACGCCTAAGCCGACGCGCCGGACGATCCTGTCGACGATTCTGCCCGCCGCAATACTGACGAAGAATGTTTTTTCGCAAAGTGCGCCGGACATGGCCGAGCGGTTCCGCCAGATGTCGGCCGACTACGAGAAGAAAGGGCTCGCCGAGCCTTTTAAGGGGATCACAACGGACGGCATTGTCGAGCCGGGGCTTTTCGGTCTGCATTCGACGGGCGTCTCGACGGAACCGGTTCGCGTGGCGGCCGAGCGGTTTCTGGCGAGTCTGACGAAGGAGCAGCGCGATCGCACGATGTTCGCGGTGGACGATCCGGAGTGGCGGAAATGGATGAACCAACATTTCTACGTGCGCCAGGGCGTCAGCTTGAAGGAGATGACGGAGGCGCAGCGCTCGGCGGCGTTCGGGCTGCTGGCGGCGTCGCTCAGTGCGCGCGGCATGAAGCTTACCCGGGACATCATGAAGTTAAATGAGACTCTGGCGGAGTTGTCGGACGACCATGAGTTTCTGGGCGAGTGGTTTTACTATTTCACGGTGATGGGAAAGCCTTCGGCGACCGAGCCATGGGGATTCCAGCTCGACGGGCATCACGCGATCATCAATTATTTCGTGAGAGGCGATCAGGTGGTGATGACGCCGTACTTCACGGGGTCCGAGCCGGTGACCGCGACGTCGGGCAAGTATAAAGGGATCTCGATTCTTCAGAGCGAACAGAATCAGGGGCTCGAGATGCTGCTGGCACTCGATGAAGGGCAGCGCGCGAAGGCGGTTCTCAATCCGACGAAGACGAAGAACTACAATTTGACCGAAGCGTTTCAGGACAACGTCGTGCTCGATTATGCGGGCGCCCGGGTCACTGACTTTTCGGCCGCGCGGCGGAATCAGATTGTGGAACTTGTAAATCTGTACGTTGGCAATATGGACGAGGGGCATGCCCGCGTGAAGATGGACGAGGTGAAGCAATATCTCGACAGAACGCATTTTGCGTGGATCGGCGGATCGGATCCGACCAGCGTGTTTTACTATCGCATCCACAGTCCCGTGATCCTGATCGAATTCGATCATCAGACGCCGGCGAATCTGAGAAAATTCGCGAAGGATCAGTTGCCCAACCGCCAGCACATTCACTGTGTAGTGCGGACGCCCAACGGGAACGATTATGGGAAGGATTTGCTTCGGCAACATTATCTGGCCCACGTGCATGTATGAAGAAGCGAACGTTTCTCAATTTGCTCTCGGCCGGCATCGCGAGCCCCGTGCTCACTCCTCTGACGGCGTGGGCGGACAAAGAAAAATTGACTAATTGGGCGGGGAACCTCACGTACAGCACGGATCGGGTGCATGAGGCCGCATCGGTCGAGAACATTCGAGCCCTGCTTAAATCGAAGGACAAAGTGAAGGTGCTGGGCACGCGGCACTGTTTTAATTCCATTGCCGATAGCCGTTATAATCTGCTGTCCCTGAAATCGATGCGGGAGATCGCGCTCGACGCGGGCGCTCGCACGGTGACGGTCGGGGCGGCCGTTACTTACGGCCAACTTGGTCCGTATCTGGATGGCAAGGGATTCGCACTGCACAACCTGGCTTCCCTTCCGCACATCTCGGTCGCGGGAGCATGCAGCACGGCGACGCACGGATCGGGCGAGAAGAATGGCAACCTGGCGACCGCGGTCTCGGCCATCGAAATGGTCAACGCAAGTGGAGAAGTGGTGAAGCTGTCGCGCGAATCAGATGGCTTTCACGGCGCCGTGGTCGGGCTGGGCGCACTCGGCGTAATCACCAGGGTCACTCTCGATGTTCAGCCAAGCTATACGGTGCGCCAGTACGTGTATGAAAATTTGCCGCTCGCGAAGATGAAGGATCATTTCGATGAGATTCAAGCGAGCGGCTATAGCGTAAGCCTGTTTACGGATTGGCAGAAGCAGCGTATTAATGAGTTATGGATCAAGAGTCGCGACGGTTTCGCTGCGCCTCAGGAATTTTTTGGCGCGAAGCTCGCAACGCGGAATCTTCACCCGATTAGCGAGATATCGGCGGAGAATTGCACGGAGCAGATGGGAGTGCCTGGACCCTGGTACGATCGTCTGCCGCACTTCAGGATGGGGTTCACGCCGAGCGCGGGGAAGGAACTGCAATCGGAATATTTCGTGCCTCGGCGAAACGCGGTCGATGCGATTCTCGCGGTGGAACGGTTGCGCGATCAGGTTACGCCGCACCTGTTGATCTCTGAAATCCGCACGATTGCCGCGGACGATTTATGGATGAGTCCTTGTTACCGGCGGCCGAGCGTGACGATTCATTTCACATGGAAGCCGGACTGGCCGGCGGTCCAGCGGCTGCTTCCGGTGATTGAAAAAGAGCTCGCGCCGTTTGAGCCGCGCCCGCATTGGGGAAAGCTGTTCACGATGGCCCCGGCTGAGCTTCAGTCGAGGTATGAAAGGCTCGCTGATTTTCGCCGGCTCGCGGAGAAGTATGATCCGGCGCGTAAATTTCGCAATGACTTCCTGGATGGAAGCATTTTCGCGAGTTAACGGAGGGCAGGTCGGGGACCTACCCCACGGCGATCAGCGATGGCGGCCGTGGAGATTTGAACGGTGATAGATCGGAGGAGCGCTTTTCTCTCCGCGGATTCGGTGCCACAACGCGATTAGCCAGTTCAACATGGCTGACTCCTTTGGAGGCAAAGTATCATAAATAATCGTGGTACGCAACGCCTTCTGGGCCTTCTGGGTCCTCTTTGCACTTTGTGCGAACGCCAGTCCGAGCCTTCTGCTTCGGGTATCGAGCGAAGCGGCGCAGGCGGGCGGCTCTGTGCAATTCAAGATTTTCGCCGACGCTCCTGTGCTGATCGCTAGCGGCGCGCTGTCGATGGATTTCGATCCAACGGTGTTTGGAAGCATCGGCAATATCGCCGTGTTCAGTGCCACGGGCGATGCGATGGGGTATGCCAATGTGAACGCGCTGCATGTGGACGTGCACTTTTCCTCGCCAACCGCGTCCATCGGGCAACTGCCGGGTCTTCCGATTTTCGTCGTCACGATTTCGATCCTGTCCGGGCTGACCCCCGGCGGGGGTGTCCCGGTGACGATCGATCCATCGGGCTCGCCGTGGACCGATGGGAGCGGCACCGCGTATTCAGTGAAAGTGATGGCGGGATCGGTGACGGTGGGCAACAACCCGTCGATTCAAAGCGTGACGCCGGGCGGAGGCGTGCTCCCGGCGGGATCCATTGTGCAGATCAAGGGGAACATTTTTCAGCCGGCCGATACCGTCTCGATCGACGGCGTGAGCATTTCGTCAATGCAGTTCATCGGACCGCAGCAGATCAACGTCACGCTGGGAGCGCCAACGGAGATGACCGGGAAACATGTCCATGTGACGAATTTGCCCTACACGAATGCCGATTATTTCGCCTCCTTGCCGAGCGCTGCGGCGGCCATGCCCGATGGATTCGCGGGATTGCCAGGCGTTGAAGCGCTGGTGCCACTCGCCCCTTTGAGCACCGCAACGCTCGGCGACAATACAATCGAGCAACCGTTCGTCAGCGATGGGCTTGCGCTGCTCAATCCGAATCTGACTCCGGTTACCGTGGTGCTGCAAGGTGTGGCGCAGGATGCTGGGATGCCGTATCCGACTGTTCTTGAGCAGTCCGTCACGATACCGCGGAGCACGCTTTTCTTTTTCGACGCGACAAGATTTGTGAGTGCGACCACCTTTGAGCAGTTATGGATTATCGCTTCCGCGCCGATCCGCATGCTCGAATATGTCGACAATGCTCGTCCGCCGAGTCCGAGTATTGGTGTTACTCTGCCCGCCGCTGCGACCTCCGCTCCGCCGCCTCTCCAGGTAGTTGTGAGCGGCGGACCGGTCAATTTGAGTTGGCAGATCGGGACCCCTTTGCCGTCGGCGACGCTCCGCGTGGGGGGCGATCTTTTTTTCAATCTTGCTGTTTCCGGTTCGGCTACTCCGTTTCTGACGGTGACTCCGCAGCAGGGTACCGCACCCCAGGCGATTACTGTTACTCCCATTTCTTCGGTGCAGCCGGGAACCTACACCGCGACCATCACGGTGACGCCGACACTTCCCGCGGCGCTCGCTTCGCTGACCGTGCTACCGACATCGATCGCGGTCACGTTGGAGGTCAGTACCGGTTCGCGGATCTCCACGGCTTCAAACTGCTGTGCGTTTTTCGAACCGGTGCAGAATAATCCGGCTACGGGGCCTGACATGCTCACGCTCACGAGCAATGGAACTCCGGCTGCGTTCACGGTCACACTTGGTGCATGCGCGAGCGGCAACTGGCTTTCGGTGACGCCCTCCAGCGGTATAACGCCCGCCACTCTGACGTTCACGGCGAATCCGGTGGGCCTCAATCTGCCGGGAAACCTTCAGCAATATCAATGCCCGATCACGATCCAAGGGCCGGCCAATAGCATTGCGCTGACAGCCACGTTGATGGTCATCGGCGGATCTTCGTCGTCTCCGCCCCCGCCTGTAATCAAGGCGACGCCCGATTTCCTCGACTTTCAATTTTCTTCGCCCGGACTTGCTCCTGCTCCGAAAACTGTAAGCGTGACGTCGAATGGCAACCCGATCACGGTCTCAGTCGAGACGCAATCGGGCGGCAACTGGCTAAGCGCGGTGGTCGTCGAGGGGAACCCCTCGGTGGTGACCGTCAGCGTGAGTCCGACACTTGCACCCGGCATGTACAGCGGCACTGTGAGCATTGCGTCAGCAGGCCTGGCGTCGTTTGCGATGTACGTCGGCGTTACCGTTCTCGGTGTGCCGCCCAGCGAAGTGCCGTTGATAGCGACGCCGTCGCCAGTTTTATTGACCGGACCTGCCGGCAGCCCGATGGCTCAATCGGTGGGGCTCGCGCTCTCGGCGCCCGGCGGAATTCCGGTGGCGTTCACGGTTTCCGGATCGACGTCCGATGGCGGAAACTGGCTGACGATCTACGATTCGTCGGGGATCACTACCGCGGATGCCGATATACAAGCGAGCTCCGCGCAACTGGCGCCGGGTATCTATCATGGCAGTGCTACCGTCACTTGGGGAAACGGCAATCTCGTCGTGCCGCTGATCTTCACGGTGACCGCGTCTCTCGGACGTCCTCCGACCACCGCCGCGATCGTTAACGCCGCATCCCAGGTGTCTACGCCGGTTTCACCCGGTGAAATCATTACGATCTTTGGAACCGGCCTGGGCACGGGCGTGAGCAGCTTAACTCTCGCGAATGGAAAGGTCGCAACCACGCTGGGCGTGACCCAAGTCCTGATCAACGGCATTAGCGCTCCTTTGATCTATGCATCGCCGAGCCAGGTGAATGCGATCGTGCCCTATGAGGTGAGCGGCGCTGCCATCGCGAATATCCAGGTCGAATCGTTTGGCGCGCCATCGGCTGCCTGGGAAATTCCGGTCGCGCCGTCGTCGCCCGCAATTTTCACGATTCTCGCGAACGGTGCTGGACAGGGAGCGGTGCTGAATCAGGATAACTCGGTCAACAGCGCGTCGAATCCGGCGGCACGAGGGAGTGCGATCCAGATTTACGCGACTGGAGGAGGACAGACTTCGCCAGCCTCGTCGACGGGCACAGTGGCGCAGGGCGCGGCGAACCTCACGCTTCCGATCACCGTCACGATCGGCGGAGTGAGTGCGCAGATTCTCTATGCGGGCGCGGCTCCGGGCGAGGTCGACGGAGTCGTGCAAATCAACGCGATCGTCCCGCAAGGCGTGACGCCGGGCGCGTCGGTGCCGCTTGTCGCAGCCATTGGCGGAGTAGCATCGCAGGCTGGCGTGACGCTCGCGGTGCAGTAAACAGTGAGAGCTGCTAGGAGGGCATTCCAGCAGGCAGCCACGATCAGCAAAGAGCCGCTGAAAGCAGGCTGCCGCCAAAATTGGCGGCCCCACAAGACGGCCAGCGCTCGATGTCCTCCACGGTGTTGTGTTTTAGCGCGATCCGGCCATCAAATGCCTGGCGAGCGCTTCATACGCGGGCAGCGACGTCGGGTCCGAGTTGGCATTGGCGCTTATCGGATGCGAGGCGAATCGCACGATCACCATCTCCGCCTTGGAATCGATATAAATCAATTGGCCGTGAACACCGCGCGCGCTGAACGCTCCATCGCTGTTATGAGAGACCCACCACATATTGCGATAGCTCCATCCGGAGAGCGTCTTGTAACCGGCCTTGGCGAACAGTTCACGATCGCCGCCGCGCCGAATATCGTCGACCACGGCCGCCGGTACAATCTGCCGGCCCCGATAGCGTCCGCCGAGCCGCATCATTTCGCCGAAGCGAGCCATGTCGCGAAGGGTTAGATTCAAGCCTCCTCCCGCAAACTCCGTCCCCACCGGGTCGACTGTAAAATAGGCGTCCTGTTCGACGCCGAGCTTGTTCCACAATCGTTCGCGCAGAAGTTCCGAGAGCGGCTTCTTCGTCGCGCGCGACATCACCCAGGCGAGCGCATCGGTATTGACCGTCTTATAGGAGAACCGCTCGCCGTGCGGATATTCTTTGCCGAGCGTTTCGAGATACGCGTAAGAAGTCTGTGCGCCCTGGTAATTCGCAGGACGCGGCAGGAAGCCGTTGGCAACACTAAAAGCAACAATCGGAGAGTGTGGGTCTTCGTAGTCCTCCGAATATTTCAGACCCGTCGTCATATCTAAAAGCTGGCGAATGGTCGCGTCGCCGAAGCCGCTCGCTTTCAGCTCCGGCACATATTTCGCGACCAGGGCATGCTCGTCGAGAACGCCTTCCGAGATCAGCGCCGCCGCGATCGTCGCCACGAACGACTTGGTTACCGAAAATGCAATGTGCTGCCGTTCGGGCGTGAGAACACCGAAGTAACGTTCGTAGACGATGCGCCCTTTATGCAGAACGAGGATGCCGTCGGTGTAGTTGGCTTCGAGCGATTCGGCCCACGTCATCGTCTTCGCGCTACCGATTGGTTGAAACGCGATGGCGTCGATGTCCGCGCGTTCGGCCTTCGGTATGTCGCTGGCCTGTCGATTGCCGCGCGACACAACGCGCGTCGGGACAAACTCCCGGATGTTGGAGAAGGACCAGCGCGTTTGCGGGAAGTTGTAAAAGCTGCCGTCGGCGAATCGGATCGTCTTGTCCGCGGGCGGAGGCGTCCCGATCATCCATCCCATTGCGACCGGATCGCTGGCGCGCGCATCGAGCGGAGCTTTAGCCGTCTGCGCGCTGAGAACAAGTGATATTGCGAAGTAATAGCGATTCATTCGACGAAAATAGTATGGCAGCATAAACTTGGATATGGAGTTTCGGCTCGCTGTCGTGGCCGTTGTCTGCGCGGCTCCAGTGTGCCGCGCGGAAGTCAACACCTGCGCGGCGTGTCACCCCGGCATCTCGCAACATACCGGACAACAGGTATGGCGCGTTCGTTCTATCGCCCCACGCCCGACAATATGAACGAGGGATCGTACTATCACAAGCCGTCGGACATGCACTATGAAATGGTTCGGCGTGGCGGCCATTACCTCCAGCGTCAGTATCAGACCGGCTTCGATGGCAAACAGGCGAACGTTCGGGAAACGGAAATAGATTTTGTTCTGGGGTCCGGTAATCACGTGCGATCGTACCTGCATCGCACCGCGAAGAACACGCTCATCCTGCTGCCTCTCGCCTGGTATGCGGAGAGGGGAGGCTTTTGGGCGATGAACCCCGGCTTCGATCGTCCGGATCATCAGGCCCTCCGGCGGAACGTTACCTATGACTGCATGTTCTGCCACAACGCGTATCCTGGAATTCCGGCGGAAGATCGCGATCCCGTTTTTTCAAGCATCCCGGAAGGCATCGACTGCCAGCAGTGCCACGGAAATGGCGACCGGCATTTGAGCCTCGCAAGCAAAGGTGCGAAGGTCGAGGAGATTCGCGCAGCCATCGTGAATCCGGCGCGGCTGACGCCGGAAAGGCAGATGGAAGTGTGTATGCAATGCCACCTCGAGACCACCAGTTCGAGTTTGCCCGCCTCAATCGTGCGCTATGGGCGCGGGCCATTTTCCTACCGGCCCGGTGAGCCCCTCGGCGACTTCATGCTGCATTTCGATCATGCGCCCGGCCAAGGTCATGAATATAAATTCGAGATTACAGGTTCGGTGTACCGGCTGCGGAAATCGCAATGCTTTCAGAAGAGCAACGGCGCGCTGAAATGTACGACGTGTCACGATCCGCACGATACGCCGCGTATGCCGAGGCTTGCCGGAAATGTCACGCACTATCGCTCGGGCGTCTTGTCAATGAGGGTCGGCATACGGCGTCGGCGGATTGCATCGGCTGCCACATGCCGAAGCGGCGCACCGACGATGTGGTTCACGCCGTGATGACCGATCACCTTATCCAGCGGCGGAAGCCCGCGGATGTTTTCGTCAAGCTTGAGCAGACCGGGACGGAAGCGACGGCGTATCGCGACGAAGTGGTTCGCTACGATCCGGTGGTATTGCCGAAGCCGGAAGACGAACTGTACCTCGCGATGCCCAGGTCAGCCAGAGCAGCAATCTCGGCGCGGGCATTGTCCGGCTCGCGGCGGCGATTGAAAAGTTTCGGCCCGCGAGCGCGGAGTATTTTCTGCAATTGGGCGATGCGTGGTGCAATGTGGGCAAGTGCGACCGTGCTCTGCCGGCGTATGAGGAGGTGCTCCATCGCGGGCCATAGTCCCAACCCGCTCTCGTGCGGATGGCGAACGCCCTTGCCACTCTGCGGCAATATCCGCGCGCCGAGACGACCTTTGAACAAGCATTGAAACTCAAGCCGGATGACGCCGCGACCTGGGTTCAACTGGGTTTGGCGCAATTGGGGCAGGGAAAAACGTCGGACGCGATCGCGGCGTTCGAGAAAGCGAGGCAGGCCGAGCCCGACATGGTGGAATCGTACAACCTGCTGGGAGCTATTCAGTTCGAAAGCCGCGACGCGGTTCGCGCCGAAGCGGTTTTGCGCGATGGCATCCGTGTGCAACCGAACTTCGCGCCGATTCACAATAACCTGGGGAATCTTCTCTCGGAGACGGGCCGCTTCGAAGAAGCCAGGTTTCATTTCGAAGCCGCGCTCCGTTATAAGGACGATTACCTCGGCGCTCGATACAATTACGCGCTCGCGCTGAAGCGCGTTGGCCGGCTCGACGATGCGCAGGCGCAGGTGGAAACGATCCTGCGCGCGAATCCCAACAGCGCGGAGGCGCACGAATTCCTCGGGAATCTGTGCTCTCAGGCACGAGGCTCGTCAACAATTTGAACTACTACGACTGAAGAAATGCATTGATGCAAAGGAGCTTGAGATGAAACTGATCACGATTGCACTTCTTGCGGCAACGGCTGCCTTCGCTTAGTCAACGGAGTCGCGAATGCCCGGTACCAACGCCGAGAAAATCGCGGATGCGTTGCGCGCTGGTCCCGTGTTCGTCACCAAAAACGCGACGCTGTTCGACTGGCCATCGACCCTTGGAGACGAATATCGTGTTCTTCGTAAGGGCTCGAGCCAATGGACCTGTCTCCCGGGCGATCCTGGCTTTCCACACAACGAGCCAGCATGCTTCGACTCCATCTTCCTCCGCTGGATTCAAGACAGCCGCGCTGGGCGCACGCCGCGCATCGATCGCGTCGGCATTGCGTATATGTATCTTGGCGCTTGGGTGAAAGGCGCTTCGGCTGACCACGAGTTCCACGTCAGTCCGCACCTGATGGTTGTGGGTCCGCATCAGGACGAGTTCCAGGGGTTCAATCGCGACGCGTCGAATGGGATGCCGTACGTGACGCACCTGCCGAATCGGACTGAGCTATTCCTCGTCATGCCGATACGGCAATGGGATGAACGGTAGCACGCGACGGCAAGCAAAAGGAAATCGGATATGTCCGATACTGACGCTGGAACTGGAGGCGTTCCCCTGAATTGGGACCTATTAGTGACGCCCGGCATACCCTCTGTCACCAGCGATCTGCCTCCGGGCGCGAAACAGCGGTTGTGGCCGCCGATGTCGTCGACTCTCATTTCCGGCGAGCGCGACGCCGTCCTTGTCGACGCCTTCATCACCATAGAGCAGGCGCGCTCGCGAATTGGGTCGCCGCGAGCGGCAAGAACCTGACGGCGATCTATGCGACTCACGGCCACGGCGACCATTTCTTCGGCGCAAGTACCATTCTGGAGCGATTCCCACGCGCCCGTTTTGTTGCCACACCCGACGTAGTCAAGGTCATGTTTCAGCAGGCGTCGCCGCAGTTCCTCGCGTCGTTCTGGAATGCGCGTTTCGCCGGTCAGATTTCCAATCATCTGCTGATCGCCGAAGAACTCAACGGAGACGTCATTGACCTCGAAGAAAACGATTTGGTCGCTGTGCCACTCGGACAGGCCGATATCGAAAACACGACCTGTCTTCATGTCCCCTCAATTGGCTTGGTCGTAGCGGGTGACGCCGCATACAACGGCGTCCACCTGCATCTCGCCGAGTCCAATCCGCACTCGCGCCGGGAGTGGATTGCGGCCCTGGATACAATCGAGGCGCTGAATCCGAGCGGTGATCGCGGGACACAAGCGGGCTGAAAACGACGATAGTCCCCGGATCATCGATGAGACCCGACGGTACATCCGCGATTTCGACCGCATAGCTGGGGCCACGACGGCCGCCAGAGAACTCTTCGATAAGACGCTTGAGATCTATCCGGACCGGATCAATCCGGGCACGCTCTGGAGTTCGGCGCGCGATGGAGGCCCGCATTTTAGAGTCCCGTAGCTCGCCGTGAGTGTCGTTGAAAATCACTTGGCAATCTTGCAGACGGCGATGGAAGTCTCCCCCTCGCGGAGGCTCGGCCGAATCGAAGGCACGTTGATTGTGAAGCTGATCACCGATGGAGGAGAACGAACATGGCAGAGTCCATTATTGTCGCTGCGTTCCTACACGGAAGAGCGGGTAAGGAAGGGGAGCTTGCGGGTCGACTTCAGGCGCTGGTTTTGGCGTCCCGTTCAGATCCGGGTGTGATTACCTATGATCTTCATCACTCCACAGAGATCCCGCTTGTGGTTCCTTTATGAACGTTATGAATCGCAAGAAAATCTAAACAGACATCGGGAGAACGCGGTACTGCGCAACCTCCTTGCGGACGCCGTGACACTGGTGGACGGGACGATTGATATCCGATGTTGAATCGCGAGCAGAAACATTGCGCCGAGAATCGAAGGAAGCGGATGCCCGCCCTGAACGGTGTCGAGTATGGCTCGCAGGACGAAGAATGCCGCGAAGGAGGTCGCGAGCCTGGTCCAGCAAGAAATTCTGCACAAAGTTGGCGAGGCCGCTTTGGAGGTTCGCCATCCAGCCGGTACCGATGCCTCCACTGGGCAAAGACGCAGGTACTCCAAACGAGGGGAACCAACTGATAAGCTGCGGCAGAGTGAGAAACACGATCGCCCAGAACATCCACTTCGCAAAGTTTCCGCCAACCAAGGCGTCAGGGACGGAGCC
>Ga0182024_10014817_pt1 | contig 15024 bp, 15 predicted proteins | sample P32metaG_FD_120480 | JGI IMG/M metagenome (GOLD analysis project Ga0182024, IMG submission 120480) | Permafrost microbial communities from Stordalen Mire, Sweden - P3-2 metaG (Illumina Assembly) | ecosystem: Environmental > Terrestrial > Soil > Wetlands > Permafrost | place: Sweden: Stordalen... | reverse complement strand
GCAGCCCTCGCGCAAGCGCATCCCAGTGCGCAAGCCTGGCGGGGTCGGCGAAGGTCTCGGGATCGTGCCCTGGCGTGATCGCCACGACACCGGCGACGCGCTCGGGATCGGCGAGCGCTAGCGCCAGCGCCGTATGAGCCCCCATCGAGACGCCGGCGAGCACAGCGCGCGCCGTGCCGGTGGCGTCGAGCAGCGCGGCGGCGTCGGCGACCAGCTCGCCGTAGCTGTACGCGGTGCGATCGGCGGCCGGGGCGGAGTCGCCGTGGCCGCGGGCGTCATAGGCGATAACGCGGTGGCCGGCGCGCTCCAGCGCGCGCGACCCCATCGTCACGTAGCGGCGCGTCGCGCTGAGACCGTGCAGCAGCAGCACGGCGCGACCGTCGCCAGACAGCTCGCCCGCGAGCAGCGTGTCGCCGCGCGGGACTAACAGGTCGGTCCCCGACACCCCCGCGGCGGCGCTCTCGAGCGGGTCGGTCACCGCTCTACAGTAGGGCTGATGACCTCCGTGATCGACGTCAACGAGAGCAACTTCCAGCAGGAGGTGCTCGAGCGCTCGCGCACGCTCCCCGTCGTCGTCGACTTCTGGGCGGAGTGGTGCGGGCCGTGCCGCCAGCTCGGTCCCGTGCTCGAGCGCGAAGTGCTCGCGCGCGACGGCGCCGTCGTGCTCGCCAAGCTCGACGTCGACGCCAGCCCCGGACTGTCGCGCACCTTCGCGGTTCAGGGGATCCCGGCGGTCAAGGCCTTTCGCGACGAGCGCGTCGTCGCCGAGTTCGTCGGCGCTGCGCCGCCGGCGTCGGTCAAGAAGTTCATCGACGAGCTGGCGCCGTCAGAGTCCGACGCACTCGTGGCCGCCGGCGACGAGGACTCGCTGCGCCGCGCGCTCGCGCTCGAGCCCGGGCGCGCCGATGCGGCCGTGGAGCTCGCACGCCTGCTGCACGCGAGAGGCGAGCCCGACGAGGCGCTGGCCTTGGTCGCCGACGTCGCCGGCTCGTTCGCCGCCGACGGCCTGGGCGCGCGGATCAGGCTCGAGCGGGCTGGCGAGCCCGACCTCGCGACGGCGTTCGCGGCGCTCGACGCGGGCGATCAGGCCCGCGCGCTGGAGCTGCTGCTCGAGGCCTTCGGCGACGCCGACGGCGCGCGCGACGATCTTCGTCGAGTCGTCGTCGGCGTGCTCGACGAGCTGGGAGTCGAGCATCCACTGGCGCGCGAGTACCGACGCCGCCTGGCAAGCTCGCTGTACTAGGAAAACTGCCCCGCAGCGAAGGTCACAGCTCGAGCGTGAGCTGACTCGCGCTGGCCGTGCCGGCCGGAGCCTCGAACCCGGCCATCTTCACGCCGAGCAGACGTACCGGTCGTGGCGGCGCGTAGGCGCGCAGCAGCTGGCGTGCGGTTGCCGCGATCTGCTCGCCGGCAACGACCGGAGCCGGCTCGGTGCGCGCGCGCGTGACCGTCGTGAAATCATCGAGGCGCACCTTGATCGCGACCGTGCGCCCGTAACGCCCCTGGCGCGCAAGGCGCTGGGAGAGCAGCGCGCAAAGCTCGCCAAGGATGCGCTCCTGCTCGCCTCGGTCGTCGACGTCGACCGGGAACGTGCGCTCGCAGGATTCCGAGCGCGCAACCGGCTCGAAGACGACCGGGGCCGCGTCTTCGAAGCGCGCCCGCTCGCCGAGCCAGGGCCCGCCGCGCGGCCCGAAATGGGTGACGAGCAGGGCTCTGTCGGCAGCGGTTAGCGCGGCGATCGAGGCGATCCCGATGCGCTGTAGGCGCTCGGCGGTCTTCGGCCCGATGCCCGGCAGCAGCGACGGCGGTGCAGCGGCGAAGCGCTCACGTGCCTGCTGCGCCGTCAGCGCGACGAACCCGCGGGGCTTCTCGGCGTCGGAGGCGACCTTCGCGACGAGCTTGTTCGGACCGATGCCGACCGAGGCGTGCAACCCCGTGCGCGCGGCGATCTCCGCTACCAGGCGCCGCATCGCGGCACGCGGCGAGAGCATGCCCGAGAGGTCGAGATAGGCCTCGTCGAGCCCGATCACCTGCAGTGGCCCGCCCGCCGCGGCGCGCACGACCTCCATCACCGCCTGCGACGCCTCCCGGTAGGCACCGAAGTCGGGCGCGATCAGGACGGCGTCGGGACACAGCCGGCGCGCCCGCGAGGTCGGCATTGCCGACCCCACGCCGAAGCGGCGCGCCTCGTAGGAGGCCGTAGTTACGACGGCGCGTGGCCCCGACCCAGACACGATCACGGGCAGGCCACGCAGCTCTGGGCGCCGCCGCAGCTCCACGGAGACGTAGAACGCATCCATGTCCAGATGCGCAACGACGCGCTGCGCTGCCGGCGAGCTCGACGCGGAGTCATCAGCGGCGACCATCGCCACCGACAAGCTACGCGCCGAGCAAGACGGCAGCCGCGTCGCTAGCTGGTCGCGAGCACCTCCCCCACGCCCGAGAATCCGAGCGCGTCGGCGGTGGCGACCGTGAGGTCCCATGTGCGGCCGCCGACGTACGGGCCGCGGTCGACGACGGGCACCGTGACCTGGCGCCCGCCGTAACGGAGGGTGACCATCGTCCCGCACGGCAGCGACAGGTTCGCGACGCCGAGCGTGTCCGGCTGCAGCGTCCCGCCGCAGGCCAGCGCGCCGCCCATCGAGCCATCACCGTTGCCGTACTCCGAGGCCTGCGACGCCTCGAATACATCGAGGTCGCCGACGGGCTTGCCGGCCGGCGCATTCTGAGCGTCGCCCGCGAAGTGCAGCCGCAGCCGCGTGACGCCCGGAGAAACCGTCGGGACGACGAACGCGTAGCGCCCGCCGGCCGACGTCCGTGCGCGCCCGAGCTGGTGCCAGCGGCCCTCGCCGCGGCCGAGCAGGATCACGGTGCGCCCGCCGACTGCGGGGACGAGCCTGCCGCGCAGGAGCGCGTCGCGCCCCGCCAGCACGCCGAGCCGGCGCCCGCCAAGCTCGAGGCGAGCCGCAACGCTGAGCTGCCGGGTCGGGCTCGTCGCCAGCGGCGACGGGGGCGCGAGTGGCTCGACGACGCGCGCGCTGCGCTGGCGCCCGCGGCCGCTTTGGCTGCCGCTTCCGACGGCGCCGGCGGGCGGGTTGGGGCCTGGGTCTCCGGTCGGGACGGGAGCGACGGCAGCGCGCAACGGCCCCGAGTGCTGCGGGCGCACCAACAGCACGGCGTGCCCGGCCGAGTCGAGCCCCACCACGGCGAGCACCGGCCAGACTCCGGTCGGCGACTGCTGCTCCAGCCACGCTGTCTGACCGGCATGCGCGGGCCCGGCGTTGACGGCGACTTGCAGCCGCTGTCCGGCGCGCAAGTGGCGCGCGCTCGGAGCGATCGTGACCTGGGCGCCCTGCGGGGTATCGGTCGAGCCGACGGCGGGCGCAACCGCGGCGCTGGGAATGGCGATTATCATCGCGCCCGCGATTACCCGCGAGCGCGCACTGCGCATGGTGATGGGCCTCATATCGAGGACCTCCTCGTTGTCGATCCATGCGCCTACGAGGTGAGCTGACGGGCTCGCAAGGGAGCGCGCTTTGCCGCATCCGACGGCGTCAACGCGTCCCTCGCTAGGACCCAAGCGCCGCTCTTGCAACGGCGTGGGTCGATTCGCCCCGGCCGGGTGGCCTTGCACCATCCGGCAGTGGTTCCCCCGCTCGCCATCGCGCTGGGCGACGGCGACTCGGCACATATGAAGCGACTCACCATAGGTTGAGCCAGCCCCACCTGTGTGCGATATCTCACACACGTCCGGGATCGGCGCCCTCTTGCACATCGCCGTCGTCCGAGCGACAATCGTGGCTGTGGCCGCCTCGGACCGCCTCACCGGGCTCGACTCGGCGTTCCTTCACCTCGAGCGGGACTCGGCCCATATGCACGTCGCGTCGTGCATGATCTTCGAGGGCGAGCCGCCGGGTTACGACGACTTCGTCGCACACCTCTCGGGACGTCTGCACCTGGTGCCGCGCTACCGCCAGAAGCTGGCCTTCGTGCCGCTCTCGCAAGGCCGTCCGCGGTGGGTCGACGACCCGCATTTCCAGCCGCAGTTCCACGTCCGGCACACGGCGCTGCCGAGTCCGGGCGGCGAGCAGGAGCTGAAGGCGCTGTGCGGCCGCGTATTCGCCCAGGAGCTGGATCGCAGCAAGCCCTTGTGGGAGATCTGGCTGGTCGAGGGACTGCGCCGCGGCGGCTTCGCGCTGCTCGCCAAGACGCACCACTGCCTGGTCGACGGGGTCTCGGGCGTCGACATCACGACGGTGCTGTTCGACGCAGCGCCCGACCCGGCACCGGTCCCCGCGCCGGCGACGCCGTGGTTGCCGCGCCCGGAACCGAGCCCGATGCAGCTTCTGGGGGAAGCGCTCGTCGAGCGCGCGACGCTGCCGCGCGAGATCGTGCGTGGCGCTCGCGCCCTGGTGCGTGGCCCGAGGCAGGTGGCCGGCGCGCTGCGCGACAACCTCGTAGCGGCCGGCGCGTTCACGTGGGCCGGTTTCAACGGGGCACCGCCGACCCCGCTCAACGTTCCGATCGGCCCGCACCGCCGCTTCGCCTGGGTCAACGCGGACCTCGAGCGCTTCAAGGCGATCAAGAACGCCCTCGGCGGCACGATCAACGACGTCGTGCTGAGCGCCGTGACGCTCGCGCTGGGCGCATTTCTGCGCGACCGCGGGCACGACACCGAAGAGCTCGTGCTGAAGGCGATGGTCCCGGTGTCCGTGCGCGCCGACGCCGAGCGCGGGGCGCTCGGTAATCGCGTCGCCGCGATGTGGGCGCCGCTACCCGTGTACGAGCACGACGCGGGCGCCTGCTTCGCCTTCATCCACGAGGCGATGGCAGGTCTGAAGGACTCGGGCCAGGCCGTCGGCGCTCAGGTGATCACGGAGCTGACCGGTTTCGCGCCGCCGACGATCATGGCGCAGGCCGCTCGCCTTCAGGTCCGTCAGCGCTTCTTCAATCTCACGGTCACGAACATCCCGGGCCCCCAGACCGACCTCTACCTGATGGGTAGCCGTCTGCAGGCGATCGAGCCGATGGTGCCGCTCGCCAAGAACACGGCACTGGGCATCGCGATCCTGAGCTACGCCGGAACGCTCGGGTTCGGCCTCGTCTCCGACCTCGATGCGGTGCCAGATGTCGATCTCGTGGCTGCGCACCTGAAGGACGCGATCGACGCGCTCGCCGCAGCGGCCGGTGTGCCGCAGCAACCGTCGCGCGGCGGAGCAACCCGCTCCGCCACCTCGGCGCCGTCCACTGCGGCGACCGCGCCGGGCAACGGCGGAGCCGCCACCGGGGTCCCGTCCGAAACCCCGGAACCACTGCACCCGCAGCGCCTCTCCAGCCACCGTCGCCGTCGCCCGGGGACGCGCCCCGCCGGCGCCGCGCCGCGCAACTGAGTGCGCCGTCCCGGGCTCGGGACCCTCGCTCGCGCGGGGCTGGTGGTCGTGCTGGCGCTGGGCGGCGCAATCGTGATCCTGCTGATCGTCGCCGGCAGCGACAACCCCGGCGGACAGGCGGGCAGCGGACCGGGCGCGACGCTACCCGATGCAGGCAGCGGCCAGCTCCCCGCGGGCAGACACGCGTCGCCGGGCAACCCCGCCGATCCGCCGACGAGCGGCCGCCATGCGCCGGCGACGATCACGAGCGACGCGACGCCGATCACCAACGACCAGCTGCTCGACGCGATCGAGCGCGGCGACGTCGTGCTGCTCTACCCCGGTGGCCAGCCGCCGGTCGCGCTGCGCACGATCGCCGCGCAGCTGGCACCGCCCTTCACGCCCGCGCTCGTCGCCGCCGGAGGGGCGGTCATTCTCGCGCCACGACGGGGTGTCGACGGCGTCATCGGCGTTGCCTTCCGTCACCTGATCCGCTCCCCGAGCCCCGCCGATCCAGCTCTGGCGCAGTTCGTCAACTACTGGCTGGGCCGTGGCGGGCAGTGAGCGCCCGCGGCCCATAATGGGTCTGTGAGCGGCCCTACGCTACGCATCGCACTGGCCCAGCTCGACGTCGTCGTCGGCGATCTCGCGGGCAACATCGAGCGTCTGCGAACGGCGCTGGCACAGGCGCGCACGGCGGGCGCACACGTATTCGTCTCACCGGAGCTGGCGGTCACCGGCTACCCGCCCGAGGATCTGCTGCTCAAGGAGCACTTCCTCGCCGACGCTCTCGCTGCGGTGGAGGATCTCGCCGCCGACTGTCACGACATCGTCGCGCTGGTCGGCTACCCCGAGCGCGCCGACGACGTCTTCAACTCCTGCGCGGTGCTTGCCGGTGGCGCGATCCAGGCGTCCTACCGGAAGATCTTCCTCCCGAACTACAGCGTCTTCGACGAGCAGCGCTACTTCCAGTCCGGCGACGCCGGCGGGCTGATCGAGATCGGCGGCGTGCCGATCGGACTGACGATCTGCGAGGACGTCTGGGAGCCCGGGCCACCGCTCTCCGACGAGGCACTCGCGGGTGCCGCTCTGGTCGTCAATCTGTCCGCGTCGCCCTACCACGCGGGCAAGGGAGCCGAGCGCGAGCGCATGCTCGTCCAGCGCGCCCGCGACAACGTCGTAAACGTCGCCTTCTGCAACCTCGTCGGCGGCCAGGACGAGCTCGTCTTCGACGGTTACTCGCTCGTGATCGACCACGAGGGCACCGTGCTCGCGCGCGGGCGCCAGTTCGCCGAAGAGCTGCTCGTCTGCGACGTCGACGTCGAGGCCCCTCGGGCGGCGCGACTGCGAGACGCGCGCCAGCGCCCGGTGCGTCATCGACGGCGACCCCGTACGGAGCTGCTGGCCACACTGAAGCTCGCGCCCACGGAGCTTCGGGCACCGCTTGCCGGCGCCCGCGCCGACACGCTCTCCCCGGAGGCGGAGGTCTACGCCGCGCTGGTCGTTGGGCTGCGCGACTACGTCGACAAGAACGATTTCGCGCGCGTGGTGCTCGGCCTCTCGGGAGGGATCGACTCCGCACTCGTCGCCTGTGTCGCCAGCGACGCGCTGGGCAGCGACCGCGTGACCGTCGCGATCATGCCCTCGCCGCACTCCAGCGAGGCGACGCAGGCCGACGCGAGGCGGCTCGCCACGAACCTCGGGGTGCGCGCGCTGGAGCTCGAGATCGCAGACACGATGGCGGTCTACGAGGACACGCTTGGAGACGTCTTCGCCGGCCGCCCACACGACCTCACCGAGGAGAACCTGCAGGCGCGCATCCGCGGCAATCTGCTGATGGCGCTTTCCAACAAGTTCGGCTGGCTGGTGCTGACGACCGCCAACAAGTCCGAGCTGTCGGTCGGCTACTCGACGCTCTACGGAGACTCCGCCGGCGGTTTCGCCGTGATCAAGGACTGTCCCAAGACGCTGGTCTACCGCCTCGTCGCCCATCGCAACGGGCTCGCCGAGGCGGCGGGTACGGAGCCGCCGGTCCCGCTTGGGGTGCTCGAGCGCCCGCCGAGCGCCGAGCTGCGCCCCGGTCAGCGCGACGTAGACACGCTGCCTTCTTACGAGGTGCTGGATCCGATCCTCGAGGGCTACGTCGAGCACGACCTCGGTCCCGAGCAGCTCGTCGCCGCCGGTCACGATCGCGCCGACGTCGAGCGCGTGATCGCGCTCGTCGATCGCGCCGAGTACAAGCGACGCCAGGCGCCCCCCGGTGTGCGCCTGTCGACCAAGGCCTTCGGCCGCGACCGGCGGATGCCGATCACCAACCGCTATGGCACCGCGGTGAAGCGGGTGGGCGAGCTCAGCCAGCCGCCGGCGGAGCGCTGAGCGGACCTTCGATCTCGCGCACGGCGATCGTCATCCGCGTGACCGCGCACAGGCGGCCTCGATCGTCGCTGCAACGCACTTCCCAGACCCACGTCGTGCGCCCTCGGTGCAGCGCCGTCGCCTCCGCGTGGATCGTGCCCTCCGTGATCGGTCGCAGGAAGCTCGTCTGGTTGGAGAGCCCCATCGCCATGCGCCCGTCGGCGAGCACGGCAAACGCCGTCGCGTTCGACGCCAGCGACTCGGCGATCGTCGCGTAGACACCGCCGTGGACTAGCCCGGCCAGCTGCTTGAGCTCGTCGCGGACCGCCAGTCTTCCACGCACGACGCCGTCCCCGATCGAGTCGATCTTCAGCCCGATGAGTGCGTCGAAGCCGTCGGAGTACGGCACCTCGCGGTGGGGGTCCATGGATACCATCCTGCCGCATCGCGGCGACCGGCCGTCACGTTCCCACGTGCGCTGCACTACGCTTGCCGGCCAGATGTCCTCAATCGACCAGCTCGCACCCGAAGAGCGCGCCGCGCTGATGCTGATCGTCCAGCAGGGCCAGTCCTACGAGAACCTGGCGGAGCTGCTGTCGAGCAGTGCCGACGCGGTGCAGGCGCGGGCTCACGCCGCGCTGGAGCACCTCGGCCCGGATGTCAGCGCCCTGCTGTCGAGCGCGGAGCGCGGCGAGGTCGCCGACTACCTGCTCGGGCAGCAGAGCTTCTCGCAGCGCTCGGCGACGCGAGACTTGCTCGCGCGATCGCCCCAGGCGCGCGCCTGGGCGCGCACTGTGTCAGCCGATCTGCAGCCGCTCACGCGCGACACGCTGCCGGAGATCCCCGGTGCTGAGGTCGAGCCCGAGACGCACGAACGCGAGGCCGTCGAAAGCGCACCCGCGCCAGCCGCGCCCCGTGCTCGGGTCGCCGAGCCGCCAACGCCCCGTGCCCCGGCCGCCCAGCCGCCAAGGCCCCGTGCCCCGGCCGACGAGCCGCCGTCCGCACAGACGCGCGAACGCCCGCCGGCTGCGGAAGTCGAGACCGCCGCAGGCGAGCCCGTCCGGCAACCGGGCTGGGCGCCCGATCGGGGGCGCACGCCCCCGATCAGACGACTCGGGGGACTGGCTCTGATCATTGCGGTGGGCGCCGCGGTCGTCGCCGCCGTCGTGCTGCTCGTCACCTCGAGCGGCTCGAGCAAGCCGAAGACGACGACGACTGCGCCCGTCGTCGCCAGGACGACGTCGCCGAGCGGTTCCAGCGGAGCCGGGACGACCAGTGGCGGCGCTCCGAAGGTACACGTGGTGGCGACGATTCCGCTCGCCGCCGCCGACGGCAGCGCCGCCCGCGGAGCCGCCGAGATCGTCCAGGAGCAAGGGTCCGGCGCGCGGGCGCTACTGGTCGCCGGCTCGGGTCTGAAGCCGTCGGGCAAGAGCAGCGCGTACGCAGTCTGGCTCTACAACTCGGCGACCGACGCGCTTTCGCTTGGCTTCTTCGCGCAGCAGGTCGGGACGAATGGCCAGCTCGAGGGGACAGCGCCGCTGCCCGCGAACGCGTCCAACTTCCACTCGATCGTGATCACGCTCGAGACGCGCGCGGCGCCACGCCACCCCGGCACGATCGTCCTGCGCGGCGCGTTCCACACGTAGCAACTCGACCCGGCGCCGCGCTCCTGCACCCGGCTCGGACTGCTCAAGCGTCGCGGCCGGCCAGCAGCTTGCCCGGGTTCATGATCGAGGCCGGGTCGAGCGTCTCCTTGACGGCACGCAACGTGTCGAGCCCGAGCCGGCCGGTCTCCGCCTCGAGCCATGGAAGGTGATCGCGCCCGACGGCGTGATGGTGGGTGATCGTCGCCCCAGCGGCGACGATCGCGTCGCTCGCCGCCGCCTTCGCGGCGCGCCACTGCTCGAGCTCGGCACCGGCCTGCTGGCGTGCGATGAACGTGAAGTACAGCGACGCGCCGGTCGGATAGAGGTGCGAGACATGGCAGAGAACGCGTGCGGGGGTGCCACGGGCCGCGAGCGCGCCGCGCAGGGCATCCGCGACCGCGCGGTGCAGCGCGTCGATCGAGGACCACAAGGTCGCGGTCTCGAGCGTCTCGACCAGCACGCCGCGGTCCATCAGCGCGTCGCGCAGGTAGGGAGCCGCGAAGCGTCCGCGCTCCCACGCCCGACCGGGTGCGGTTCCGAGTGCGATCGCGCCGAACGCGCGCAGCAGCCTCGAGCCCGCCGATCGCCGCCGGCCGAGGTCGGCGCGCGCGCCCTCCCAGCCACAGATCAGCAGCGCGCCCCCGGCGGCGCGACCGCGGGCTCGCAGATAGCCGCGAAACGCCCGCTGCGCGACGCCGCCGCCCGCCAGCAGCAGCGTCGTCTGCGTCTCCGGCTCATCCGAGAGCCTTGCGACTTCGGGCGCCGCCCCGCGCTGAACGAGCGTGCGCAGCGCCTCGACGCCGTCGGCGAAGCTGGGCAGCGTCCAGGCCTCGTAGCGGCGCAGCTCCGGACGCGGGCGGACCTGTAGCGATGCCGCGACGATCACACCGAGGACCCCCTCCGAGCCGGTGACCAGCTGGCGCAGCTCGGGCCCGGCTGCGCTGGCGGGCCGGGGCGCAAGCGCCAGCTGCCCCGCCGGCGCGATCAGCTCGACGCCACGCACGAGCGCATCGATGCGGCCGTAGCCGGTCGATGCCTGCCCGGCGGAGCGCGTCGCGACACAGCCACCGATCGTCGCGTACTCGAAGCTCTGCGGCAGGTGGCCGAGCATCAGGCCGTGCTCGGCCAGCGCCGCCTCCGCGTCGGGCAGGCGCGTACCGGCCGCGAACGTCGCCGTCAGCGAGCGCTCGTCGATCGCCTGCAGCCCCGCTAGACGCTTCAGTTCGAGCGCGATCACCGCAGCGTGATTGCCCGACAGCGGCTCGACCCCGCCGACGACGCTCGTGCCGCCGCCGAACGGGACGACGGCGACGCCGGCGGCCGAGCAGCTCTCGAGCACCGCAGCCACCTCGTCGGCGCTCGCGACACCCACGACCGCGTCGGGAGCGGGCTCCGCATCGCCGGCGCGCAGACGCAGCAGATCCGGATAGCCGCGCCCGCATGCATGGAGCACGCGCGCGTCGCGGTCCACGACCACGTTGGCGTCGCCCACGATCGTCCGCAGCCGCGCGGCAACCGACTCCGGCAGTCGCGAAGGCGCGACGACGACGTCGGTGAGCGCAACGGCCGGCGCGCGGCGCGTCGCCACCGCCTCGAGGCCCAGCTCGCTTGCCAGCACGCGCAGCGCCTGCGGCGGGAGCGCTGTGACGTGTGACGGGTCGCCCCAGCCGTTCCAGCGCATCGGCGCCCGCTCACCCACAGATCGCCTCGAGTTGCGCGAGTGCCTCGTCGAGCTGGGCACGGGCGGCCCGGCGCAGCATGAAGCCACCGAGCCGAGCGAACCCGCGGGGGCGCTGACGCAGCTCGAGCGCGACGACCGCTCCGGCTGCGTCAGGCTCCACGATCGCCTCGATCTCCGACGCTTGCAGGATCCGCTCGAAGGGCGTCCCCTCGACCTGCTGGCGCCAGACCCGCCGCCGCGGCGGCTCGCGTGTGGCGATCGCATAGTCCGCCCGCACGGGGCGCCCGCGCGCCGTCGTCAGGACGAGCGTGAAGCGGCCCTGGTCGACGCTCTCAACGCGCGTGGCGCGCGGCCACCAGCGCGGCAGGTGCTCTGGGTCGTCGAGGATCGCCCACACGTCAGCGGGCGCGGCCCCGATAACGCGCGAACGACGCACCCTGGGCACTACCGCCCCACTCCACTACTCCGTCGGGTACTCCACGAGCGCGTGCACGTCGAGCTCGGGTAAGCGGCTGCGCGGGTTCAGGAATCCCAGCTCAACGACGAAGCAGCAGCCAACGACGCTGGCGCCCAGCCCCTCGACCAGCTCGATCAGCGCCCGCACGGTGCCGCCAGTGGCGATCAGGTCGTCGTGGATCAAGACGCGCGTCCCGCCCGCGAGCGCGTCGGCGTGCACCTCCAGCGCGTCCACCCCGTACTCCAGCTCGTACTCGGCCGAGACGACGCGCGCCGGCAGCTTGCCCGGCTTGCGTGCCGGCACGAAGCCGACGCCCAGCTCGCGCGCGACCGCCCCGCCGAGGATGAAGCCGCGCGCCTCGGGGCCGATGACCAGCTCGGGACGGCGTGGGCGGGCCCACGCCGCGAGCGACTCCACGGCACTGTCGAGCGCGCGACCGTCGAGCAGCAGCGGCGTGATGTCCTTGAACAGAATTCCCTCGCGCGGAAAATCTGGGATCTCGCGAATGTACCCGCGCAGGTCGAGCGCCGCACCGGGCAGAGCACTGCCCTGGCTCACCCGATCAGCTGTCGCAGGTCGCGGATCAGCAGCAGATGCTTTAGGTGCGAGGCGACCGCGGCGAGGTTCTCGAGCGCCTCGAGCGCCTCCTTGCGGCGCTCCGGGTTGCGCGAGCGCAATGCCGGCGCGAGGATCTGCTGCAGCAGCGCGGCCTCGCGATCGGCGGAGGTGCGGAAGACGCGCAGGTTGCGCCCGGCGACGCCGTAGCGCGCGAGCTCGGTCACCGCGCGGATGATCTCGCGCTCGGACTCGTCGTAGCAGCGCACGCCGGCACGTAGCTCGCCGCGGATCACGCCGTACTCCTCCAGCTCGCTGACGAGCTTCGGGTCGGCGCGGGTCTCCTCGAGGACGTCCTCGAGCGGGTACCACGAGCCTCGGTCGCGCACGCTGATCGAGCGCCGCGGTCGCTGGTCGCTACGCGCGGTGGCGGCGACTGTAGCCTCCGAGCGCCCCGAGGCGAGCTCCTGGCGGATCACGCGCAGCGGCAGGAATTCGTCTCGCTGCAGACGCAGGATCGTGCGCAAGCGCGCCATGTCGGCAGAGCTGTAGAGGCGGTAGCCACCCTGCGTGCGGCGCGGTGCGAGCAGCTTCTGATCCTCGAGGTAGCGGATCTTGGAAATCGAGATGTCCGGGAACTCCTGCCGCAGCGCCTTGCACACGGCGCCGATCGTCATTCCCTTCGAGCGCCCGCGCGAGGAGACGTCCGTGCCGTTGTCGGGCACCTCGGCCGAGGCTGGGTCTGTGCTGGTGGCGGGGGTCATCGCGCGGATCCGGGGTCTGTGCCGATCGCCAGCTTCATCGCGCGAGGTAGGTCAGCTTGTACTTGCCGATCTGCAGCTCGTCGCCGTCGTGCAGCAGCTGCGAGTCGACCCGCTCACGGTTGACGTAGGTCCCGTTGAGCGAGCCGCAGTCGTCCAGGTGATAGCCGTCCGCGCGACGCACGAGCAACGCGTGGTCGCGCGAGACCGTCACGTCGTCGAGGAAGATGTCGGCGTCGGGGCGGCGACCGACGGTCAAGTGGTCCCCCTCGAGCGGGAAGCTCTCCCCCGCGCGGCCGCCGCCGGAGCGGATCACGAGCGCGGCGCCGGCGGCGACGACGTCTTCGAGCTCGACCGCGCGCAGCTCGCCGGTCTCCTCGTCGACGCGGTAGGGGGTCGTCGTCGACGGGTCGCCGGCCTCGCCCGGACCGAGCAGACCGCCGCAGCGCTGGCAGTAGTTGGCACCGTCGGGATTGACGAGGCCGCACTCCGGACAGTGGATCGACACGGCGTTCCCCGCCCGCGATCGACGCGCTATTCGGCTTCGGGGACGCGGCCGGCGAGGATGTCGGTCAACTTCTGCACGTCGGCACCGGAGATGATCTCCTCGCCGGTGTCATGGCGCTTGCGCAGCCGGTTGACGAGCTCGGCGCGCAGGATGTCGATCTTTCCGTGCAGGATGCGCCGCTGATAGGAGATCTCCATCTCCTCGTCGCTCAGCTGCGCGATGAGCTCCTTGAGCTCCTCGTCTGTGAGCGAGCCAAGGTCGGGAAACGTGTCCATCCGTGTGCTCTCCTCTTGGTGGCGGCGGTGCAACGACGGGCGATCGCAGCGCCATGACCGCTCCCGCACTGGCGCCGGCGCTCGCGACGATCTCAGTCGGCCGAGCATACAGCGCTCGACCCATAAGGTCAAGCTGAGCTTTAGAGTCGCGCGGATCCGGTCAACCGGCGTCGGCGCGGCGGAGGCTGCGAAGGCCGTCGCGCACGTACAGCGCCGTCGCGCCGTAGACCAGCACGATGCCGAGCCACAGCGAGATCAGGGCAAGCTCGTGGACGCCGATGATCGCGAAGAACGGAGCCGACATCGCCGGCCACACGCCGGCGCGTCCGAGCCAGTTGATCGACAGCTCGAGGCCGCGGCGAACGCCCGCCTGAGAGACCACGAGCATCAGCGCCTCCCGCCCCACGAGCAGCGCGATCCCGACACGCGGCAGCAGCCCGAAGTGCCAGCAGACGACGAGTCCCGCGATCACGAGCAGGCGATCGATCAGCGGATCCATCAGCGTGCCGAGGCGGCTGTACTGCCCGGTGACCCTGGCGGCGATCCCGTCGGCGTAGTCAGACCACCCGATCAGCGCGAAGACGATCGCGGCCGTTGTGTCGCGGCCGTGTTGGCTGTCGAACGCGAGTACGAGAAAGAACGGGATCAGCGCCAGCCGCAGGAACCCGATCGCGTTCGGGATCGTCCACGGACGAAGCGGCGCGCCGCGGCGGGTCGGCTCGGGAGGCGGGCCGGAGCGATCCAGCCCGGACAGGCGCCGGAAGGTCAGCCTGCGACGCGGCTCACCGTCGCCGTTACCCGGGCCTGAAGCGGCGCTCAGGGAAGCGTCTCCCACAGCTCGGCCACCGCTGCGGCCGCACTCTCGAGCCGATCCGGATCCAGCGGGCAGGTGCTCGCGCGCTGGCCGCGACGAACCTGCAGCTCGAGCTCGCCGGACTGGAGCGCGCGGCGCCCGATGACGACACGCAGCGGGCACCCCAGCAGCTCCGCGTCGGCGAACTTCTCGCCGGCGCCGGCGTCGCGATCGTCGTAGAGCACCCGCAGCTCGGTGTCCGCGAGCGTTTCGTAGAGGCGCTCAGCCAGCTCGCGCTCGGGGCTGTCGGCGCGGCCGAGCACGACCAGCTCCACGTCGAAGGGCGCCAACGCGCGCGGCCACGAGATGCCGTGCTGATCGGCGAACCGCTCGACGGCGGCGGCCACGATGCGCGCCGGACCGATGCCGTAGGAACCCATCCAGATCGGTCGCTGGACGCCCTGCTCGTCGAGGTAGCCGGCGCCGAGCGGCTCGGAGTAACGGGTGCCGAGCTTGAAGATGTTGCCGACCTCGATCGCGGGCTCGATCGTGATCGGATGGCCGCCGGGCGCGAGGTCGCCGACCTCCACGCTGCGGACATCCACCGCCTCGAAGGCGAAGTCG
>Ga0182024_10014816_pt1 | contig 15024 bp, 12 predicted proteins | sample P32metaG_FD_120480 | JGI IMG/M metagenome (GOLD analysis project Ga0182024, IMG submission 120480) | Permafrost microbial communities from Stordalen Mire, Sweden - P3-2 metaG (Illumina Assembly) | ecosystem: Environmental > Terrestrial > Soil > Wetlands > Permafrost | place: Sweden: Stordalen... | reverse complement strand
TTGTCATCAATAAAACCGGCACGACTTTTAACCTGGGCGTCTGCTTGCAATACGCGCATAAGTCATAACCAGGCATGCCTTCGCCTTCGATCTCCGCGATGATCAGCGCCGGCTTGCAGCCATCCAGCACGCTGCGTGCTTCCACGGCCTTACTGACGGTAATGACTTCGTAGCCCTCGCCAGAGAGGTAGATTTTGATGGACTCGCGGGTGGCGCTTTCCTCGGCGAGCACGACGATGAGAGGTAGAATCGATTCCGGTATCTGGCGACTATGACGGCCCACCGAATCCGACTTATGCGACTCGCGGTGCGGTTTCTCGCCAGCCGCGTTTGCATGCTCCTTGCCAACTCCCGATTCCAGAGCAATGGCCACGGCGCGGCGACCGTTCCGCAATTCGCCGACGCGAACCACGATTCCTTCCTGTTCGCTCTGCGCAACACCAGCAGATTCTTCAAAGGGAAGGACAACTGCAACTTTCATCCCTCGGTAATAGGCCGGATTGGCCGTTTCGATCAAGATTCCGGTGGGAGACAAGTTGATCGTCGTCGTGGATTCGTCGGAACTCTGATCGGCAGCAGCAACGCCTCTAACGCGCACGGGCGTCGAAATCAGCAAACGGCTCTTGCGGCGCCGTTCCTTGGCAAGGGCCAATTCTTCAGTCAAATCAACAATGCGGGTATCGGCCATGGAAGGTCAAAAACTCCTCAATCAGCACACTACGCGAGGGGCTTGATGAAAGGAATAGTACGATGCGACGCTTCCCGCGTGTGTCGCGAAACAATCAATATTTGGTTTCAGGCGCTTGGGAGTTGGAATACGTCAATCCCTACCTGTGATTCTCGGGCTGCAAGATAAAATGGTTGTTGCAGACCGGCCAGCGCATGCTCTGACGGCTTCTCGACAAAGGGAGCTTAACGGCTTACTGTTGTTAGAAGCACGTATAGCCGGATTGTCTCCGCTTGCTACTCGTCGTCCTGGCCTTTGGTCTTGGCGATGCGCTCGATCACGGAGAGGTCTTCGAGAGTGGTGGTGTCGCCGGAGATGGCGCCTTTATGGGCTAACTCGCGGAGCAGGCGGCGCATAATTTTGCCGCTGCGGGTTTTGGGTAGTAGGTCGGCGAAGCGGACGTCGGCCGGGCGGGCAATGGTGCCTATTTTGGCGGCGACGTAGTCCATTAGGGCCGTGCGCATGGCGGAGGTGGGCGATTCTCCGGAGCGCAGAGTGACGAAGCAGACGATGGCTTCGCCTTTCACATCGTCGGGACGCGCCACGACCGCGGCTTCCGCAACCGACGGGTGGCTTACGAGGACGCTTTCGATTTCCATGGAGCTGAGGCGGTGGCCCGCGACTTTGATGACGTCGTCGACTCGGCCTAGGACCCAGATGTAGCCGTCTTTGTCGCACTGTGCGGCGTCCCCAGCGAAGTAGACGCCGGGGATGCGGCTCCAGTATTCACGTTTAAAGCGCTCGTCGTCGCCGTAGATGGTGCGGAGCATCGATGGCCAGGGCTTTTGGATTGTGAGATAGCCAGTTTCTCCAGGGGCCACCGGCTGACCTTGCAGATTTGAGACTTTTGCGTCGATTCCCGGCAGGGGTAGAGTTGCCGAGCCGGGCTTGGTGGGCGTCGCGCCGGGCAGGGGCGAAATCATAATCGCACCTGTTTCTGTTTGCCACCACGTATCAACGATCGGGCAGCGATTTTTGCCAATAGTTTCGAAATACCACTTCCATGCAGCGGGGTTAATGGGTTCGCCGACCGAGCCGATCAATCGCAGGCTGCTCAAGTCGTGCGGCTCGATCCAGTCGAGCCCCCAGGCCATGAAGGCGCGAATGGCGGTGGGCGAGGTGTAGAAGATGGTGACCTTGTAGCGGTCGATGATCTCCCAGAAGCGATCTTTACGCGGCTGGTCAGGAGCGCCTTCGTACATTACGACGGTCGCGCCATTGGCGAACGGGCCGTAAACGATGTAACTATGCCCGGTAACCCAGCCAATGTCGGCGGTGCACCAGTAGACATCGTCGTCGTGCAAATCGAAGACAAGCCGGGAGCTCCACATCGTTTGCAGCAAGTAGCCGGCGGAAGTGTGCAGGACGCCTTTGGGTTTGCCGGTAGTTCCGCTCGTGTACAAAATGAAAAGCGGTTGCTCGGAGTCAAACGGTGTGGCGGGGCAGTCTTTTTGCGCGTCTTTTTCAAGGTCGTGCCACCAAAGGTCACGGCCTTCTTGCCAGTTCACCTGTTCTCCGGTTCGGCGCACGACGATGGACTTCTCGATGGTGGGGCAATTTGGCAGGGCTGCGTCCGCGGTTTCCTTCAGCGGCACAACCTTGCTGCGGCGATAACCGCCATCGGCGGTGATGAGCACTTTGGATTTGGAGTCACCGATACGGTCGATCAAAGCCTGCGCGCTGAAGCCCCCGAAAATAACCGAGTGCGTCGCCCCGATGCGGGCGCAAGCCAGCATGGCGATAGGCAACTCCGGGATCATGGGGAGATAAATCGTTACAGTGTCGCCGATTTTCACGCCGATGGATTCGAGGGCGTTAGCGAAGCGGCAGACGCGATAGTGGAGTTCGGCGTACGTGAATTCAAGCTTCGAACCATCTTCCCCTTCCCAAAGCAGCGCGGGCTTGTTGCCGTTCTTCTCGAGATGCCGATCGAGGCAGTTGTAGGAAACGTTGAGCTTGCCACCAATAAACCATTTGGCGTGGGGCAGATTCCATTCGAGGGTCTTTGTGGGCGGCTCGAACCAGTCAAGCATCTTCGCCTGTTCGCTCCAGAAGGCCTCGGGATCCCGCAACGCTTGCGCGTGCATCTGGCGATATTCCTCAAGCGATTTGACGTGCGCCCGCTTGCTGAAGTCTTCGGGCGGCGGAACCGCCTTTTCGTCAAGAACGTGCGGATCGAATTCCTGCATTCTTTCCTCCCTCCGAGACGACGTGAAGCGCTTCCTGGCCGGCGATCGCCTCATATGAGCGCAGGAAGCTCAGGCTCCATTGGGTCCGCACTACGTTATTGGACCTCGTGGTGGAGGTCAAGGACAGTCGTGCTATTCGATGACCGCTTGTGAAAACTACGTGGCTGGAAATCGAGATTGGGCGGTGGTGAAGCTGCCCAGGCATTTGATCGGCTGCCGGATAAATGTCGGAATATTGACTTGCGAAGGAGAATTTACGCTGCGGATTTGCGGAAGCATTGCGGGAACCGCATGGACATGGATTGACTTAGCGCCACATGGGTGAGCTCTCTCCGCACTGTCGTGCCCCACGTTAATTGAAATGAAAGCTCTTTAACGCAAGTTGGGACAATCGGCGAGCCCAAGACGCGCTAACTTGCCGCGAGAGTGCCTTTCAATCCGTCCCAAAGCACAGGCGGACGTTGCAGCGACACTCTTGTATGATCCTTCTCACCTTTCAGGCAAGTCGCACCGCCACTGGAGTCTGCTATGTCAATTGTGAAGCAAATCTTCGTTCCCCGATCTGCTGGTTTCTTATTTTCTCGTCAGGCTCTCCGACTCTCATGCCAAGCAGGGACGATGCACTGAATGGAACCACACCTTTCCGCGAATTCTGCCTACTCGTAGTAGCCGCCCCGGTCGCACCCTTCGTGTACAGTCCGACTAAATAGCCAGGTCGGACGACGATTGTCGTCGAGCGGAATCATAGGCGCTTTTCCCGCCGCCACAGGGAGCAGGTAAAGCGTCTCCCTAAAATTATCTGGCGGAACGGGACATTCTGGAACGCATACGATCGCCATTTCCATCCCAGATAATCAGGCAGACCCATGCCTCCTATCGGATTTCCTGCCACTGTATGAATCCCTCCGTATGTTGCGCACATTTCAGCAACCACAACAACCTAACCAACTGGGTTCGGCTTTCCTCCCTGTAAGGAACTGATGAGCGCTTCCCCGATCTATGGCTAGATCAGTATTGACTGCGAGCCAACTGTTCCTACACGTTGGCAGGCAACAGGGACACCCCGCTAGCACAATTGGAGAACGCAGTGCCTCTAACGGCTTTCAATATTGCGACTTAGTCGAACTCCGAATTTTGGGAACTATACAGGCAAGCTACGGCAATATGTAACGAGAAGCAGGGTTGGCCGTCCAAAGGTTGAGATGACCGGGGCCACAGAACTGACAGACGACGGGCTGTTGCGCCGTGTGATGGCCGGGGACGAGGACGCGTTCAGCCTCCTCTACAAGCGTCGGCACCCGTCCATTTACCGGTTCGCCCTGCATATGAGTGGGAACGCGTCGGTGGCGGAGGATGTGACGCAAGAGGTATTTATGACGCTGATTCGCAACCCTCAAAGATTCGATCCAGTGCGGGGAACCTTGGCGGGATTTCTTTTCGGTGTGGCGCGGAACCACTTGCGAAAACGCTGGGAGCAAGACCGGCGGCTTGTGTCGCTCGTGGGCGACGCGGACGAATTGGGACCGCTCGCGTCGAACAACGGAAATGGGAACGGGAACGGCGCTGGAATTCATGGCATGCACGTGAACGGAAATGGGAATGGCGACGGAAATGGCAATGGTCACTATGTCGTTCCGACGACGCGAGATGAATTCACGTCGATTGAGAACGTGAGCCGCGTACGGAAGGCGGTGAGCACGCTTCCTGAGAATTATCGCGAAGTGGTCGTGCTGTGCGAACTGGAAGAGATGAGTTATGAAGAAACGGCTGCGGCGCTGGGCTGTCCCGTTGGGACGGTTCGCTCGCGGTTACACCGGGCCCGGGCCATTTTGCTTGAGAAACTGCGCGAGACGCGTCCGGTGCGTCGCGCAACGGCGGTGGGCGAATGAGCGAAAACGACGAAAGAATGCGGATGGATTGCAGCCAATTCGAAGAGGCGCAGGACGATCTGGATCGTCCGGGTACGCCGGGCTTGGCGTTGCGCGAGGCCGCGCTGGCTCATGCAGAAGGGTGCAGTCGTTGCGCGCAGTTGATGACCGACACGGAAGCGCTCGATTTTTCTCTGCAGACGCTGGCGGTGCGGGATGCCGATTTGCAAGCGCCGCCTCGCGTTGAAGCGGCACTGTTGCAGGAATTGCGGCTCCAGAAGGCAGCGGCGTCTGGCCGGAAAGGGCAGTGGCGGATGGCAGCGCTCGGAGCGGCAGCGCTCGCGCTGCTGGCGCTAGGACTCTCGGTCCGGCACGCGCCGGTCATTGATGGGAAAATGATCGCTGGCGGAAAGACGAATGCTGGTAATGGCGCGGCGGATCATTCTGTCTCGGCGGCCGATTCTGGCGCTGGCGCGTCGTCTGTGGAAGTCGTGCAGAATGTTCCGAGCGATTCACAGGATGCGACCGCGTTTGTTTCGCTGCCGTATGCGGCCGATCCGGCAACGCTCGAGGGCGGAACGGTAGTGAGAGTGGAGCTGTCGCGGTCTGCACTGGCTTCGATGGGGATGCCAGTAGCGGATGCGAGTGCGACGGACCGGATTCCGGCGGACATCATGTTGAGTGAAGACGGCGCGCCGCAGGCGATTCGGCTGGTATCGTCGGCGAATCTGGACCAGTGATCTTGTAGGAGTGACGCGGGGAGCTCATTCGAGAGGGACTAACGAGATGAGATTTAGAAGGTGGTTCACATTAATCGGTCGTATGGCGTCGATAGCTGCGATGTTCGCGGCTGGGGCGACGATGCGGGCACAATCGGGTCCGCCGGGACCGCCTCCTGGTCCGCCAGGGCCGGGGCCGAACGTGTTTTTTCGGACGATGGGCCCGGGACCGCTCTCACCGGACGATGCGATCGGATTCGTAGGTATCGAGGCCGGCGTGGGGCGGAAGACCGTCGCCGGCACGCCGTTCACCGCAACGTATTCGCAGCAGACGAGCCAAACCTTCGCGGATGGAAATCATATCCAGCGCACCACGACGGGAACTCTTTCGCGCGACGGCAATGGCCGCACGCGGCGCGACTTCACGCTGCCCGCCATCGGCGAGTGGGCCACTTCGGGGAAGACTCCGCCGCATTTGATCCTGATCAACGATCCGGTGGCCGGCGCTGACTACGTGCTCGAGCCGGATCAGAAAATAGCCCGAAAGATGACCTTGCCGGCGGGCAAGCTCGAGAACCATGCGGGCGGGCCGCCTCCGCCGTTCGCGCAGGAGCGCCAGAACGAGTCGACGACTACTTCGCTGGGCACGCAGATGATCAATGGCGTATCGGCGCAAGGCACTCGCACGACGCGGACGATTCCGGCTGGCGCGATCGGGAACGAGAAGCCGATCGTGATCACCGTCGATCGCTGGTATTCGCCGGACTTGCAGATGAACGTCATAATCAAGCGCAGCGATCCGCGGACCGGCGACAACGTGTTTCAGTTGACGAATATTGCGAGGACGGAACCGGATGCGTCGCTGTTCCAGGTGCCGTCAGATTACGCGGTGAAAGACGGCGGAAAAATGGGCATGGTTCGCAAAGACCGGATGCCTCCTCCTCCGCAGAATTAAGTTTGGCCTCCGTAGTGAAGCAGTACTTGCGGGCGGATACCCACCGCGCTCCGCCCGCAAGCCCACCCCTTCTACCCGCGGCTGTGTAGTTCAAAGCGCGGTGTCCCCTTGATATAATTTTTCACCATGGCTACGAGCATTGACGAAAACGCGTTGCGGAAACAGCTTGAGACCGAGGGTTTTTCTCATACCTTCGTGTGGCAGGATAGGGCGAACGCGTTTTATCCCGACCACACTCACGCCGGATTGACGGCGCATATCGTTCTCGATGGCGAGATGACGCTCACGACTGCCGGCAAGTCGCGGACCTGTCGCACAGGCGAGCGATGCGATGTCGCCTCTGGAGCGGTGCACTCGGCGCAGATGGGGCCGCAGGGTTGCCGCTATCTCGTTGGCGAGAAATAGAGATTAATCTGAAGCGATCGCGCGGTCGAGTAGTTCGACCACGTGGAGCACTTCTTGCTGTGTGTTGTGGATCGCCGAGCCGACGCGGAGTTGCAGAATACAACCGGGATTCGCGGTGATGATGGCCTGGGCGTGAGTCTGCTTGAGTGAATCCATTTTGCGGTCGAGCAATTCCAGGGACGCTTTGGTTTCCGTGACGTTGTACACACCTGCAGAGCCGCAGCATTGATCCGCCAGCGGCATCTCCACAAATTCGACTCCCGGAACCGCGCGAATTAGTTTGCGGGGGGCCTCGCGGATTTTTTGTCCGTGCGCCAGGTGGCAGGAATCCTGATATGTTACGCGCAGGGGAACTTTGTTGAGCTTCGCCGTAATTCCCAGCTCGGCGAGGAATTCTGTGACGTCGCGCATTTTAGCGGCGAATTTCGCGGCTTGCTCGTGTGAGAGGTCGCTGTCTGCAAACAGGTGCGTGTACTCCTTGAGCGTCGAGCCGCAGCCGGCGGCGTTGGTGATGATCGCGTCGAAGTCGTCGACGGCAAACGCTGAAAGATTCGCGCGCGATAGATCGCGCGCGACGTCGCGCACGCCGGCGTGATTGGGAAGCGCGCCGCAGCAGACTTGTCCGGCGGGCACAGCAACCTCGCAGCCGTTTGCCTGCAGCACGCGGATGGTGGCGCGGTTGAGTTCGCTGAACGTGACTTGCGCGACGCAGCCCGCGAAGAGTGCGACGCGTGCGCGACGCCGCCCCTTTGCCGGGTAGGTTTTCCCCAGGTCCGAAAAGAAAAATTCCGAATCGATTTTGGGCAGTAGCCTTTCGCGGTCTTGCAAACCGAGAAGGCGTAGGATTCCGGTCGAACGTGCCAGCGCGGCCAGCCCGGAGCGCTGGTAAAATTTCAGTAGGCGCGCGGCGAATGCGATCCGCGAAGGATACGGCAGCAATTTCCGATAAACAAAATCACGCACCAGGCGCGACGCGAGCGGCCGTTTATAGTGCTGCTCGATTTGCGCGCGCGCCGTTTCGACGAGTTTTCCGTATTCGACGCCCGAGGGGCACGCCGTTTCGCAGGCGCGGCAATCAAGGCAGCGGTCGATGTGCGTGACGAAGGCGTCACCCAACTCGAGCTTACCCTGATCCACCAGTTCGATTTGCCGGATTCGGCCCCGCGGCGAATCGGCTTCCTGTCCCCACAAGCGGTAGGTCGGGCAATCGTTCAGGCACAGCCCGCAGTGGACGCAATGCGAATAGACGGAATACTCGGGCTTGTCCGGGCCGGAAAATCCGCTGGGTCCGACCGAGAGGTCGACCGGAACGTCTTCGTGCGATGCGGGCGCCAGGGGAGTCACGGCCATCGAGCTAAAGCCCTCCGATGAAGCGGCCCGGGCTGAGGACGCCGTGTGGGTCGAAGATATTTTTCAGCTTGCGCATCTGGTCGAGATCGCCGCGTTCGAGTCCCCACACTTTCAGCGAGCTTTTCCACTCGGCGGGAGACCAGGGAATTGTGGCGCTGCCACCCATTGCCGCGCATTCGGGAAGAATCTGGTCGGTCGTTTGGATAACGCGGCGGCGCGTCTCGTCGCTGCGGTCGATGGGCAGCAGGGCGAAATAGATCACGCCGAGCCCTCGCGCCATGGCAGCCCAGGGAAGGGAATTCGTTTCGGCGGCTTTCGCGGCGTTTGTTAAAAGCTCTTTCATGCGCGTTGGGAGAACACTCATTTTCACTATGGTAGCGGCGGGCGAAGACGGGAGCGTGATGGCAATGAATTCACGCTTGCGAACGGCGATACCAAGTGCGACATCGCCGGTGAGTGTGTTCGAACTTTGGCAGCCGCATTCTTGAGCTAGCTTGCGAAATTCGCGGTCGCAGCGGTCGAGGACTCTTTCGTTGCCGGAAAATTCGGCGACGAGCGCCCAATGCACCCTTGAAAGTGAATCCGCAATCAGCGCCCCTGGCGCGATTCGCGCTGTGGCCTCGCTGCTAAACAATGTGGCGGCGCGAGGGCTCAAGATCTCGAGCGCCATGGGCGTCAGCGGAGAGCGTGCGATGGCGTGACGCAGCTCGAGTGTGCGCTCGGCGCTCTCGAAATTGGCGGCGAAGGCTCGCGTGGAAATCGGCACGGGGTAAGTGCGGAAATTGATCTTTGTGATGACCCCCAGAGTGCCGAGCGCGCCGATCATCAATTTGTGCATGTCGTATCCGGTGACGTTCTTCACCACGCGGCCGCCGCTCTTTGCCGCGACACTTTCGCCGGTGACGAATTCCATCCCAAGCACGTAATCGCGCGCCGTGCCGTACATCTGCCGCAGCGCGGAATCGATCCCGGAGGCAATCGCCCCGCCCGCAGTCGACCGGCTCATATAGGGAACCGCCAGCGGCAGGCACTGCTTGTGCTCGGCGAGTACCTCTTCGATCTTTTCCAGACGGACTCCGGGCTCGACTGCGAGTGTGAGGTCGCCGGGATCGTAGGCTGTAATGCGGTCCAGGCGCGTAAGATCGAGCGCGAGATCGTATTGCCGCGGCGGCATTCCCATGGCGAGCTTAGTGCGTGCGCCGCAGGCGACAATGCAAAGTTTTTCAGCGGCGGCGAATTTTACGATCTCTGTAACTTCCTCCGCCGAGCCCGGGCGTACGACGCTCGAGGGTTTCTTGCCGCCGATTTCGTAGACGGCCACCTCGGGCGAGTCGCTGACGACGTGGGCCGGCCCAACAATGCTCGCGAGTCGCGACGACGCGGTAATGCTCGCGATGCTCATGCGGGCGCAGCGCTCACGTCGGGCGCGGGCTGCGCGGGACGCGTGTAAATTTCGCCGCAAGCTTTCGCGCTCGGGAAAATTTTCCCGGGATTCAGCAGACCCGCTGGATTGAACGCGTCATGCACGCGGGTCATCAGCGCGAGATCGGCTTCGGTGAACAGGAACGGCATGAGGTGATCCTTCTCCATGCCGACGCCGTGCTCGCCGGTGATGGAGCCGCCCATGTCGATGCAGCAGCGGATAATTTCTGTGCCGGCGGCGATCGCGCGACGGAACTCATCTCGGTCGCGTCCATTGAACGGAATCAGCGGGTGCAGATTGCCGTCGCCCGCATGGAAAATGTTGCCAATCTGAAAGCCGTATTTTTTGCCGATCAGCGCGAGGCGGCGCAGCGTTTCGGGCAGCTTCGTGCGCGGGATCACGCCGTCCATGGCGTAGTATGTCGGCGAGATGCGTCCGACGGCGCCGAAAGCGTTCTTGCGGCCCTTCCAGAGCAGGTCGCGCTCGGCTGCGTCGCGTGCGACGCGAACTTCGGTGGCGTGATGTAGTCGGCAGATGTCCGCCACATCCTCGGCGGCGCTTTCGACGCCTTCGCGCAGCCCGTCGACGTCGATCAGCAGCACGGCGGCCGCGCCAATCGGGTAGCCCGCGTGCACGTATTCCTCGACCGCACGGATCGTCCAGCTATCGAACATTTCGCAGGCGGCGGGCGTGACGCCGCGGCGGGTAATTTCCGCAACGGTTTCGGTGGCGTCGTCCACCCTATCGTAAACAGCGAGCAGCGTCTTCACCGCTTCAGGGTTGCGCGTGAGCTTCACGGTAATCTCGGTGACGAGGGCGAGCGTTCCCTCCGAGCCGACAAAGAGGCCCGTGAGATCGTAGCCGGGCGCGTCGACTGCCGGGTTGCCCAGGCGGACGACTTCGCCGGTGGGCAGAACCACCGTCATGCCTAGTACATGATTCGTCGTCACGCCGTACGCCAGCGTGTGCGGCCCGCCAGAATTTTCAGATACGTTTCCGCCGATCGTGCACGCCTTCTGGCTCGACGGATCGGGCGCGAAGTGCAGGCCGGTGTGGGCCACCGCGACGCTGAGGTCGAGATTCACCACACCCGGTTGCACAGTGGCGCGCTGGTTCTCGATATCGACTTCAAGGATGCGGTTCATCCGCGAAAAAACCGTGACGATGCCGCCTTGTCGCGCGAGCGCCCCACCGGAAAGCCCGGTGCCAGCGCCGCGTCCCACAAGAGGCGTCTCGTACTTATTGGCGAGCTTCACGATGGCGACCACATCTTCGGTATTGCACGGGAAGACAACGCACGCCGGACGGGCGACTTCCACCGAGCCATCATATTCATAAAGAAGGAGATCTTCGGGCTCGTGCAGGACGCCGCGCGGGCCGAGCAATTGTTTAAGTTCGTGGAGGAGTCGGGAATCCATTTGTGGGCACGGGTATTGGGCCCTTGCGCTTTCACGGACACTATATCTGCCACGATAATGCCCGTCAACGAACCCGCTGCCGATGGATTATCAGGCCGTTTCAGCGGGGCGAGTCAAAGAGGGATGCACCTGTGTTACGAAACCGTGCGCACTGCTGTCGTAAGAGCGTGACGTACTCTATCGACGATGGTGTGGGGCGGATTACTTCTCGGTTCCGCTCGTGTTGGAGGCGCCTAAATATGTGTTATTTTCCTCGCAAATCCATTCGCCGATTTCCCAGCCGGGCTTCAGATCGAAAATTCTGCTCCCCGCCAATGGCTTTGCATATGCTTTCGGGTCGTCGACGGTTATGTCGACCTGTAGCTGATCTTTGCTCGCCCGCCGGATTCGCTCGACTACATGCAGCGCATCGGAATGCGGCAGTCCCGCGATGTCCAGGCGGGTCTTGTCGTTGAATCCTGTCGAGTCCACCACTAACGTGTCGCCCTCCCATTTCCCTATCGAGTCTCCCATCCACGTGGGAATCAGATCGGCTGGGTGGGCCGACCGATCCATGTGGATTTGCCGCACCAGATGCTGAAATTCATAGTAGATGAGCACGCGCCCAGGCAGAGAGAGGATCTCAAACGGTGCAGGGTCCACCCAGACTCGCGGTATGCCGGGAGGAAAGCAATGCAATTCCGGGTCAATCTCTTGCTTGCTCGCTTTAAGTCGTGCCGCTCCCCATGGCAACAAGGGAGCCTCTTCAGCGGGAACGAGCGCCGGCACCAGATTTCCATGCATGAACCACACTCCGGAAATATCCGGCTGGTTCGAGTCGTTCGTATTGGCTTGCTGAGTCGCTGCCAGTGGTTTTGCGGGAGCGCACGGGGAAAAGGCCAGCGCAGTCGCGGCAACAAGCACTAAGCGGCACGGACGTCTCATTAAGGGACCTCCACTTTTCGTTCTGGACTGCGCCAAACTACTGGTAGGGCGCTGCGAGTTCGCGCCCGTCCGGCAGCAGGATCTTAGTAAGCAACATGGCAGGCTTGCCGTTCTTGCCTGGGTGCTCTGTTACCGAAACGACGTCCCCCGGCTTGAGCGAATCGCGTTTCCAACCTACCCGGAGCATCATATTCATCGCAACACTCTCCACATGCCAGTCCACCGGGTCGCCGCCTTCAGACGTCGTTTTGACGAGGATTTCCGTATGAGGATTGATCAGCTGATAGTCCACAACAGTTCCCCTGATGGTTACCACGCGGCCCATCTCGAAATCAGCAGCGCCATGGTGTGCCACAACTGGGGCGCTTGGCGCCAACAGGCTGGCTACGATAAGACAGAAGATTCGTCGCATGGCGCGGCCTCCTCGCAGAAGCGAATCGCGGACGGACCCGGCACGACTTTGCGGCGCATTATACTATAGAGAAACCAGCTTGAGCGGTTGGCCTGGAAGAGAGGATTGCTTCTCAAACCGGTAAAAGTTGAACATCCACGGTAGTCTCGAGGCTATCGCTACGCCGTGTGTTTGACACTTTCCGCGCGCCTGTGCTACTCCCGATGGACTGCTTTTCGCGAGGTGAAGATTGGGTAAGCCGAAGGTGTTTGCTACGCGAGCGCTGTTTTCGGAAGCGCGGGCGATTGTGGATGCGCATTTTGAGACCGACTACTGGATGCAGGCGGGGCAGATCCCGCGCGGGGAGCTTCTGAACCGGGTGACAGATTGCGAGGCGCTAATCTGCGTGATCACCGAGAAAATTGATGAGGAACTCCTCGCGGCGGCACCGAAGCTGCGCATCGCGGCGACAGTCTCAGTGGGCTACGATCATATTGACGTAGCGGCGTGCACGCGGCGCAAAGTAGTGGTGACGAACACGCCCGGCGTGCTCGACGAAACGACGGCCGACCTGGCGTGGGCGCTGCTAATGGCTGTCGCGAGGCGCGTGGTCGAAGCCGACGCGTGGATCCGCTCCGGCACGTGGCACGGATGGGACCTTGACCAGCTTGTCGGCGGCGATGTGCACGGGAAGACGCTCGGTATTATCGGCTTCGGGCGGATCGGTCAACGGGTGGCGCAACGAGCGCTCGGATTCGGGATGCGCGTCCTTTACAGCAGTCGAAACCGCGTGCCTCTCGATGTCGAAAAGGATTTGCACGCGGAATTTGTGGAGATGAGTCAGCTGTTGAGCGAATCGGACTTCGTCTCGTTGCACGTGCCGCTGCTTGCCGAGACGCGCCACCTGATCACAAGGGCGAGTTTCGCAAAAATGAAGCGCACTGCGTTTCTGATCAACACCACACGCGGGCCGGTGGTTGACGAGGCAGCGCTTGCGGAAGCGGTAACAGCCGGCGAAATCGCAGGTGCGGCGTTGGACGTCTTCGAGCACGAGCCGAAAGTGCACCCGGGGTTGCTGCCGCTGAAAAACGTAGTGTTGACGCCGCACATCGGGAGCGCGTCGGTAGAGACGCGAACGAAAATGGCTGTGATGGCGGCGGAAAATGTCGTAGCGCTGTTCAAGGGCCGCCGTCCGCCAAACGCGCTGAACTCCGACGCCATGGCTTTATAATCGCACCAGGCCGTGCCTTACGGACAGGGAAGTAAACATCAGGTCCATCCGCTAGACCGTTCGCGGCCGCGAACCAAACCACAGTATTTGCCGTTAGTGCGAGACGTTGCTAAAGGAGATTTTGACCGGCGCTTTGTCCTCTTCGGCGACTTGGAACATTTGGCGCGGGTGCAGATTCATCGGCTCGGTGAGAAGCGCATCCGGCATTTCCTGGATGCGCGTGTTGAAGACATTGACGGAATCGTTGTAGAACTCCCGGCGGTCGGCGATCTGGCTCTCGAGTTCGCTGATGCGATTTTGGAGTTGCATGAAATTGTTATTGGCCTTCAGATCGGGATAGTTCTCGGCGGTGGCAAGAAGGCGCCCTACCGCAGACGTTATCGTGGCGCTTGCTTCCACTTTTTGGTCAACCGTCTGCGCTTGTGAATACATGGATCGCGCCTTGGTGACGCGCTCGAAAGTGTCGCCTTCGTATTTCATGTAGCCTTTGCAAACTTCCAGCAGGTTGGGAAGTTCGTCGTGGCGTTGCTTGAGCAGCACGTCGATGTTGGCCCACGCCTTGTCGACGTTATTTTTCACCGCGATCAGGCCGTTATAGAGCATGACCAGATAGCCGATCGTACCGGCGATTGCGAACAGTAGAATGAGTAAGGGAATCATATTGGCTGCTCCGTTTGTATGCGAGCGGTAACCATCGAAAGTTTACCTCAGCGGCCAAATAATTGGTCCGCGAGTGGACCTTGCTGGTGAGCCATCACCACGCATGCTCCTCAGACGATATTCGCATCCCCACGTTTCAAAACCGCTAACTTTTTGAGAAAACGTGCTGTAACTGTCAAGTAAATGGGCCAACCGTACAGTTTCCGCAAAAGCCCTTCGATTCGCGCAAAGAAAAATCCTTTTCTGAGCGAAGCGAAGGATCCCTCTCGATTACTGGTTGTGGCAATCCTGTCGCTGGCTTGTCACCCATACCCGAAGCTTACCTCGGCATGAGTTCCAGCCGTGTTACCACCGTGATGTATATGGTATATACTCCCCGGGGGCTCAGGGAGATGGCTTGTAAATTCCGGCCCGTGCAGGAGGAACGCAGAATGAAAATGATGGCGAAGCACATTGCGCGCGCGCTGCTGCTGGCATCGGTACTGATGACGGCTTCAGTGGTTTCCAGGGCTCAGGCGCAACCCGACTTCAGCAAGACCGAAATTAAAACCACGAAAGTCACCGACAATTTTTATACGCTCGAGGGCCAAGGCGGAATGATTGGCATCCTCGTCGGTCCGGACGGCGTTTTCATGGTGGACTCCCAATTCGCGCCGCTGACTGACAAGATCGTCGCAGCCGTGAAGCAGGTCACCAGTTCCCCAATCCGTTTCATGGTCAACACGCATGTTCACCCCGATCACACCGGCGGCAACGAAAATCTC
>Ga0182024_10014815_pt1 | contig 15024 bp, 17 predicted proteins | sample P32metaG_FD_120480 | JGI IMG/M metagenome (GOLD analysis project Ga0182024, IMG submission 120480) | Permafrost microbial communities from Stordalen Mire, Sweden - P3-2 metaG (Illumina Assembly) | ecosystem: Environmental > Terrestrial > Soil > Wetlands > Permafrost | place: Sweden: Stordalen... | reverse complement strand
CGTGAAGGAACCGAAGAAGTCGCCGGGCGGCACGCGCTGGATTGCGTTCGTGGAAGACCCCAACGGCATTCCGGTCGAATTGCTGGAGCCCCGGCCGACGTAAAGCGCGATTGCGGGCCAACCTCGCCCTACGGCGAAGCGAAGGCACCGACCGTGAGCCACCTGAGCGCCCCGCGCGGCACCAACGACATCTATCCGCCTGAATCGGCGGAATGGAACCGCCTAGAAGCCGACTGCCGCGATGTCGCGGGCCGATTTGGATACGGCGAGATCCGCACGCCGATCTTCGAGTCGACCGAGCTGTTCGTGCGCGGCGTCGGCGAGACGACCGATATCGTCGAAAAAGAGATGTACACGTTCACCGACAAGGGCGGCCGCAGCATGACGCTGCGCCCGGAATTGACGGCCGGCGTCGTGCGCGCGATCCTCGAGCACAACCTGCTGGGGCAAGGCGCGCAGCGGCTCTCCTACATCGGCCCGTTCTTTCGCTACGAGCGGCCGCAAGCCGGGCGCTACCGGCAGGCCAATCAGTTCGGCGTCGAGTGCTTCGGCGTGGCGGGCGCGGAAGCCGACGTCGAGGTCATTCAAATTGCGGCGAACCTGCTCGCGCGCTACCGGATCGATGACGCCGCGTTGCACATCAACAGCGTCGGCGATGCAAACTGCCGTCCGGCCTACCGCGAGGCGCTGCTGGCGCACTTTCGCCCGCACATCGCGACCCTGAGCGCCGATTCCGTGCGCCGCCTCGAGCGCAACCCGCTGCGCATTCTCGATTCGAAAGCGGAGAAGGATCGCGAGCTGGTCGAGAGCGCGCCCACCTTCATCGACCTGCTCTGCGGACCGTGCCGCGAGCATTTCGCCGCCGTGCGCCGCGATCTCGAGGCGCTCGGTATCCCGTACGTCGTCTCGCCCCGGCTCGTGCGTGGACTCGACTACTACACCCGCACCGTGTTCGAGTTCACCTCGTCGGCGCTGGGCGCGCAGAGCACCGTCTGCGGCGGCGGCCGTTACGACGAATTGGTCGCGCAGCTCGGCGGCCCGCCGACACCCGGGGTCGGCTTCGGTTTGGGGCTCGAGCGTTTTCTGATCACCGCCCGCGCCGTGGCCGGCGATCACGGTCGCCCGCGCCGGGGCGTCCAGGCGATCGCGCTCGGCGAGGCGGCGCGGGCACGGCTGTTCCCGATCGTCGGCGCCTTGCGAACGCTGGCGCCTGAGCCGACTTTTGCCGACTGGCAAAGCCGCAAACTCGCCGCCCACTTCAAGACCGCCGACCGGAACGGCGCGCGCTGGGCGCTGATCCTGGGTGATGAGGAATTGGCGGCCGCGACGATCGTGCTGCGCGACCTGCTCAGCCGCGAGGACCGCCGGCTGCCGCTGCCGCCGCTCCCGGCGGAGGTCGCCGCGATGCTTGTCGAAGCCATCCGCTGATGGACCAGGACGAAACCGAGCGCATTCGGGCGTTGGGCGCGATCGCGGCCGAGTTCGACCTCGACGCGATCCGGGTCCGTACCGGCGAGACGGAGATCGAAATCGTGCGCCGCGAACCCGGACCCCTCACCTACGCGGTGCCCGGCCCCGTACCGGGGGGCGGCGCGCTGCCGCCCGCAGCGCCGGCCGAGAACGGGGTCGTCTCGGCGATGCCGGGAGCCGGCGTGCGCCGGGTTACCGCGCCGGTCGTCGGTGTCTTCTATCGCTCCGCTTCGCCGGGGGACGACGCCTTCGCCGCGGTCGGCCAGCGCGTCAGCGTCGGTCAGACGCTCTGCATCTTGGAAGCAATGAAATTGATGAACGAGATCACCAGCGATCACGCGGGCGTGGTCGTGCGCATCCTGGCCGAGAACGGCGAGCTCGTGTCGCTCGGGCAAGAACTCTTCTGGATCGAGCCGTGAGCGCGCCCGACTTCAAGGGCCGCCGCACGTACGCGGAACTGCTTGAGGACCGCCGCGGACAGCTCGAAGCCCCGCGCTACGCGGGCCAGGTGGCGGCGATCGTCGCTGCGATGGTGCGCGCGTTTCGCGACGGCCATAAAGTGCTGTGGTTCGGGAACGGCGGCAGCGCGGCCGACGCGCAGCACCTGGCCGCCGAATTCAGCGGACGGTTTCTGCGCGAACGCCCGGGCTTGCCGTCCGAAGCGCTGACGGTCAACTCGTCGGCGGTCACCGCGATCGCCAACGACTTCGGGTATGAGAACCTGTTCTCGCGGATGGTCGAGGCGCTCGCCGGACCGGGCGACGTCGTGGTCGGCATCACGACCAGCGGAACCTCGAAAAACGTCGTGCGCGGCTTGGAAGCGGCGAAGGCGCGCGGTGCCACCGCGGTCGCCTTCACCGGCAACGGCGGCGGAACGGTTGGCGCGGCCGCCGATCTGGTGCTGGTGGGACCCGACGGCTACAGTGCGATCGTGCAAGAAGTGCACATCGTGATGGGTCACATCATCTGCGATTTGGTCGAACAGGAACTGCTCTTCGCGTGAAGCGTCCGGCCGTGTTCCTCGATCGCGACGGCACCATCATCGAGGACAAGGGCTTTCTCGGCGATCCCGGCGGCGTCGTGATCTTGCCGACGGTCGTCGACGCGCTGCGCCTGCTGCACGCGCACGGCTACGCGACGGTCGTCGTGTCGAATCAATCCGGCATCGCGCGCGGATACTTCGGCGACGCCGAGGTGCGCGCGGTCAACGGCGAGATCTCGCGCCGGCTGGCGGCCGAAGGCGCGGCCGTCGACGGCTGGTACTGGTGCGCGCACGCCGACGAAGGCTGCGATTGCCGCAAACCCGCGCCGGGCCTCGTGCGGCAAGCCGCGGCCGAGCACGATCTCGACATCGCGGGCGGTGCGGTCGTCGGCGACCGCGGCAGCGACGTCGCGCTCGCGCACGGGCTCGGCGTCCCCGGCATTCTGGTGCCCGGTCCCTATCCGTATCTGGGGCCCGAGCCGGACTTGCGGGCCCAGACGCTGCTCGAAGCCGCCGCCTGGATCGTCGCACGTGGCTGAAGCGATCGCCGCGCCGCGCGCGACCGAACTGCTGGCGCGCATGGCAGGCCGCCGGGTGGTCGTGATCGGCGACGCCATGATCGACGAGTGGATCTGGGGCGACGTCTCGCGGATCTCGCCCGAAGCGCCGGTGCCGGTGGTCGCGGTGCACGAGCACACCTTCACGCTCGGCGGTGCCGGCAACGTGGTCAGCAACCTGCACGCGCTCGGCGCGCAGATCGCGCTGGTGGCCTGCGTCGGCGACGACAGCGAAGGACGCCGGCTGCGCACGATGCTCGACGCGCTCGGGGTCGATGCGCGAGGAGTGCTGACCTGCGCCGGCCGGCCGACGACGCGCAAGACGCGCGTGGTGGCGCGCGGCCAGCAGGTCGTGCGCGCCGACTGGGAATCGACCGGGCCGCTCGACGCCGCCGACCGCACGCGCATCGTCGCCTGCGTGCGCGACGCCGTTCGCGACGCCGATGGGGTCGTGCTCAGCGACTACGCCAAGGGCCTCTTGGGACGCGACGTGGTTGAGGCGGCGCTGGCCGCACCGGTCGTGGTCGCCGATCCGAAGCCGGCCAACGTGGCGATCTTCAGCGGCGTGACCTGCATCGCGCCCAACGCCGGCGAGGCCGCCCGCGCCAGCGGCGTGCCGATCGTCGACGATGCGTCGCTGGCACGCGCCGGACGCGAGCTGCTCGCGATGCTGAACTGCCGCTACGTCCTGATCACGCGCGGCGAGCACGGGATGACGCTGTTCGGTCCGGACGGCGAACGCTTCGATGTGCCGGCGGTCGCGCGCACCGTGTTCGACGTCTCGGGTGCGGGCGATACCGTCGTCGCCGTCCTGACGCTCGCGCTCGCAGCCGCGATCCCAGCCGCCACCGCGACGCAGCTGGCGAACTTTGCCGCCGGCGCGGTGGTCGAAAAGCTCGGCACCGCGACGGCGACGCCGGACGAGATCGTCGCGCTGATGGAACATGCCGATGGGCGCTGAGCCGTTTTCGGCGCCGGTATTCTCGCTCGACGACGCGGTGGCGTGGCGCGAAGCCCAGCGCAGCGCGGGCTTGCGCGTCGTCTCGACCAACGGCGTCTTCGATCTGCTGCACGCGGGCCACGTCGCCTACTTGGCGTGGGCGCGCGCGCAAGGCGACGCGCTGCTGCTGCTGCTCAATTGCGACGAGGTCGTGCGCGCGCTCAAAGGACCCGGCCGCCCGATCGTGCCCTTCGACGACCGCGCGCGCGTCGTCGCCGCGCTGCGCAGCGTCGACGCCGTCGCCGGTTTCGCCGAACGCACGCCCGAGGTCGCGCTCGACCGGCTGCGTCCCGACGTGCACGTCAAGAGCGCGCAGTACCGGCTCGAAGATCTTCCCGAGCGGTTCGTTGTCGAGAAGCATGGCGGCCGCATCGTTCTCGCGCCCCACCAGCCGGGCCGCAGCACGACCGATCTCGTCGCCGCGATCCGCTCGTGATCGCGACGCCGGTGAACGCGCGATGAAGATCGCGATCACCGCGAACGGTCCGGGCGAGTTCGCCGGCTGGGTGCGGCCGCTGGTCGCCGCGCTGCGCGCGCGCGATCCGGCGGTGGAAATCCACGTCTTGTGCGTCCCCGACGACTACGCCACCGGCAGCGAGAGCACGTACATCAGCGCGCTCTTCCCCGGACTGCACGCCTACCCGCCTTCGGCGTTCGTGCGTTTTGCGCTAGGCCGCGACGTTCCCGGACTGCCGGCGCGGATCGATCGCGTGCAGTATCTGGGTGGAGATGTTGGCCACGCGGCGCGCGTGCACGCGCGCTTGGGCGGTGTCGCGTCGTCGTACAAGTTCTCGCGCAAGCGCTACGCCGCAACCTTTGCACGCGTGTTCGCCGTCGACGCGGCCAACGAGCGGCAGCTGCTGGGCTGGGGTACGCCCGCCGAGCGCATCCGCATCGTGGGGAACTTGGCGATCGACGGTGCGCTCGGTGAGGCGGCGGGTGCGTACGGCGATCCGCCCAGCGATGCGGCGGACGACGGGATCGTGTTCTTCCCGGGTTCGCGCAAACACGAGATCGCGAACATTTTCCCGCTCTTCGTGCGAACTGCGCTCAACCTGCGCCGCCGGCTCCCGAGCGTGCCGATCGCGTTCGCGGGTTCACCGTTCGTCGACGACGTGACGCTGCGCGACGCGCTGCAGCGCGGCGGCGCGAATCCGCTGGCGTATGGTGAGCGCGCCGACCTCGTCGACGGAGCCGTCGTCGCCCGCGGCCGGCGCTTCCCGCTCGTGCGCGCGGCGATGGGCGCGGCGGCCCGCGCGCGGCTGGCGGTCACGATCCCGGGGACGAAGGTGATCGAACTCGCCGCGCTCGGTGTGCCGGCCCTGGTCTGCACGCCGCTCAACGCCCCCGAACTGGTCGTGATCGGCGGCCCGCTCCAGTACATCGGCAAACTGCCGGTGATCGGCGCGCCGCTCAAGCGCAGCGCGGTCATGGCGGTCACGCGCCGGTTCCGGTACTTCGCCCAGCCCAACATCGACGCCGGCCGCGAGATCGATCCGGAGATCTTCGGCACCCTGTTGCCTTCGGAGGTGGCGCGCGTCGCGGCCGAACGCTGGGCCGATGCCCCCTGGTGCCGGTCGACCGGCGAGGAGCTGCGCGCGCTCTACGCGCCGCAAGCCGGTGCCGCGGAGCGGATGGCGGCGGCACTGCTCGAAGCAGTTCCGGCGTGAACGTCTCGGTCGTGATCGCGACCAAGGACCGGGCCGAACTGCTCGACGCGGCGCTGGCGTCGCTGCGCGCGCAGTCGGACGCGCCGCCCTTCGATATCGTCGTGGTCGACAATGGTTCGCGCGACCGCACGCCGGCGATCGCGCGCGAGCACGGCGCCGCGTACGTGTTCGTCGCCGAACCGAACCGCGGCAGGGCACGCAACGCGGGGGTGGCGCTGGCGACCGGGGAGCTGATCGTGTTCGTCGACGACGACGTGATCGTGCCGCCGCAGTTCGTCGCCGCGCACGCACGGGCACACGCCGCGGAGGAGGTGCCGCTGGCGGTTTCGGGTCCGATCGTCAACGTGCCGGCGAGCGCCGATCGTCCCGCGCCGACGGCCGCGAACGCCTCGCGCGCGTTTTTTGTGACCTGCAACGTCTCCGTGAGCCGTGCGATCTTCACCGCGGCCGGCGGTTTCGACGAGACCTTCGATCGCTACGGGTGGGAGGACACCGAACTCGGCGTCCGCTTGCGCGCGCGCGGCGTGCGGCGGCGTTTCGCGTGGGATGCATATCTGTGGCACATCAAACCGCCGACGCCCGAGGCGCTCGAGGACGCGCTCGGAAAGGCGATCGAGAAAGCGCGCATGGCGGCGCAATTCGTGCGCAAGATCCCGACGACGCGGGTCAAGCTCGCGACCGGCGCGTACGGTTTCAACCTCGCGCGCGCGCGCCTGCTCGCGCCGCCGCTGCTGCAGCCGCTGTACGCGGGCCTCGCGACCAGCACGCGCCTTCCGTCGGTCCTCTCGAGCATCGCCCGCGGGCTGCTGCTCGACAGCGTGTATACCGAAGAGCTCGAGCGCCAGCTCAACCGCGGCGACTGAATCGATGCGGGTGCTGCTGGTGCGTCTCGACGGCGTCGGCGACGCCGCCGTCTGCACGCCGCTGATCGCGGCGCTGCGTGCCGCCGGCCACGTGGTCGGGGCCGCGCTAACGACCCGCAACGCCGGGATCTTCAACCCCCACGCGATCGTCGCGGAACATGTGCTCGAACGCATCCCATGGCCCGCGCACGGATCGACGCCGGACAGCAGCGCGCGCGCAGCCCAGACGATTGCGGCGCAGCGTTACGATGCGGCGCTGATCGCGAGCGAAGAGCCGGAGGCGTACGCGCTGGCCCGCGCGATTCCGGTGCGCGTCGGGTTCACCACCGGCTGGACGCGGCCGTTCAAGAACCTCTGGGTGCGCCGGCAGCTGACGCGCGCAGTTTCCCGGCTCCAGCGACCGGGCGCCGGCGAGGAGCATGAAGTCGAAGTGCTCTACCGTTTGGGGAGCGGTCTGGTCGCCGCGTCGCGCCCGCCCGACGACGTCCCGGTGCTGCGCGGCGTCCTCACCGGTGCGGCGGCGCCGTCGCGACGCGATGCGCCCGTCGTCGTGCAAGCCGGCGGAAAGTGGGCCGCGAGCGGCGTGGCCGGCGACGCGCTGCGCGCGATCGTGGCGTCGCTCGAGCCGCGCGGCGTGCGCGTCGTCGCGGCACCGCACGAGCGTGAGGCGACGGCCGCCGAACTCGGGGTCGCGGTCGAGAGCTTTGCCGGCCTGCCGGAGTGGATCGCCGCACTCGACGCAAGCGCGGCGGTGGTGACCACAGATACCGGTGCGGCGCACGTAGCGGGGATGCTCGGCGTACCGGTCGTCGACGTCTTTCCCGACCGCGACTTCGCGGCGCAGACGCGCCGCTGGCGCCCGTGGGCGTCACCGTCGCGCCTGGTTCGCGCATCGGCCCTGCGCGGCGGTGCGGCCGGCGCGATCATCGAAGCGGAACTGAATGCCTTCTGACCGCGCCCTGCTGGTCACCGCGGGCGGCGGAATCGGCGACACGCTGCTCTCAGGCGTCGTCGGGCGCGCCCTGCGCGCCCGCTTTGCCGCCGTCGACGCGGTCGTGCTGCCGGCGCACGCCGGGCTGGCGGCGCGCATGCCGATGTTCGAGCAGCGGCTCGTGCTGGGCGAGCGGCTCCCGCATCAGTACGACGCGGCGATCGTCACGTGGGCGACACTGCAGACGGCGCTGCTCCCGTTCTGGGCGCGCATCCCGGTGCGGGTCGGCCAGGCGAGCCGGCTCTATTCCGCACTGTTCACGCGGCGGGTCGTGGTCCGCAGCGAGCGCGGCGACCGCACGACGCCGTGGACGCAGATTCTGCTCGACTACGCACGCACCATCGGGTGCGATCTCGACGACCCGATCCCCGAATTCGTTCCCAACGACGACGACATCCGCGATGCGGACGCCCTGCTGCACGTGCACGGTTCCGGCGACGCCTTCTACCTGCTGCACCCGACGCGCGCGCAGTCAGTCCAGCACACGCGATGGCCGATCGAGCCGTTCGTGTCGTTGGCGCGCGAGCTCGCGCGGCGCGACGGCATCCCGATCTTCGTCACCGGTGCGGCCGGCGATGCGACGATCGCCGACGCGATCGCCGAGCGCGCCGGCCGCGGCGTGATCGCGGTCGCCGGCGCGACCTCGATCGGTGCCTTCGGCGCGCTGGCTGGTCGTGCGCGCGCGGTCATCGCGGTCGACTCGGGTCCGATGCACGTCGCGGCCGCCGTCGGCGCCCCGACGGTGGGAATCTTTGCGCTGCAATCCGACGAACCGGACCGTTGGGCACCGCAGGGCCGGCGGGTCGCGATCGTGCGGCCCGCCTATCCTTGCCCGCCTTGGCACAGGAAGGAGACGTGCCCCGATTTCGCGTGCGTCCGCGAACTCGATGCGACGCGCATCGTCGCGACACTCGACGGACTGCTCGGGGCGCCCGCCGAACCCTGACCGGATGCTCCCGAGGCGTCCGTGATGGAACTGACGATCCAGCTGTGCACGTACAACCGCGCTCCGCTGCTGGAGCGCGTGCTGGCGGCATGCTTCGATCAGACCCTAGATCCCGACCGCTACGAGGTCGTGCTGGTCAATGACGGTTCGCGCGACGACACCCCGGCCGTCATCGCACGCGCCCGGACGCTCGCGACCTGCCGCTTCACCGTGATCGATCAGGCGAACGCGGGTCTGGCCCGCGCGCGAAACGCCGGGATCGTGCACGCGACGGGGCAGCGCATCGCGTTCATCGACGACGACGTTTTGCCGACCCCGGTCTTCGCCGCCGAACATCTGCGCTCGGACGCACGCCACGGTGACGTCGTCGTCCGCGGCGCGGTGATCAACGCCGAGTCGTTCGACCGGCTGCCCTCACCGATGTGGTCGCCGAAGAACTACAGCGCGAACTGGTTCTGGACGTCCAACGTGTCGGTCCGGCGCACCCGGCTCGACGCGGCCGGCGGCCGGTTCGATGAGTCGTTTGCGGAGTACGGCTGGGAAGACATCGAGCTCGGGCTGCGGCTCCGCGCGCTCGGAACGCGCGCGGTCTTCAATCGTTTGGCGGTGGCGTTCCATTATAAGCCGCGTCCGGCCGGCACGAACGTGGCCGGAATGCTGCGCCAGGTGCGCGCGCAGGCCCGCACCGCCGTGCGGCTGGAGCGGTTGCATCCCGGCTGGCGGGTCGCGCTCGCGATCGGCGACACCGTTCCGCAGCGCCTGTTCGGGGCGACCCTGCGCCGCAGCGGCGTGCCGTCGCGCCTCGAGCGTCTGTTGAACACGGGCGACGGCGAACAAAAACTCTCCGCAGCTCAACGCGGCGCAGCGCGGCTGCTCGCCAGCGCGGCCTACTTCGACGAGCTCGAACGCGCCAAGCGCGCGTAGCTTGATGCGCATTCTGCTGTCGCGGACCGATCGTGTCGGCGACCTGATTCTTTCGACGCCGGCGATCGCGAGCGTTCGCCGCTCGTTTTCGGACGCGCACATCACGCTGGTCTGCAGCCGCTACAATGCGGTCGTCGTCGATCGCTCGCCGGACGTCGACGAAGTCGTGCTGCTTCCGGCCGGAGTGCGGGCGGGTGCGTTCGGCGCGAAGTTTCGCGGTGTCGACCTCGCGATCGCGCTCGCGCCGCGCGACCGCGATCACCGGATCGTCGCAGCGACCCGTGCGCCCAAGCGCGTGGGGTACACCTACGCCCGCCGCTTTGCGGCGCGGCTGATGCTGCGCGCGATGCTGACCGACCTCGTCGTAAGCCCGGCCGACCCCGGGGTCTCCGAACGTAACCCCCAGCTGCGGGTCCCCCACGAAGTCGATCAGGTGCTCGGGGTCGTCGCCGCGGCCGGGGCGCTCAACCTGGTGCACGACCTCGTGCTCCCGGTTACCGACGCCGACCGGAAAGCCGTCGCCTTCCTCCCGCAGCGTCCGATCGTCGTCCAGCTCGGGCAGCGCTGGACCGAGAAGGGCTCGACGCTGGCCAGCTGCCTGCGCCTCTTCGGCGACCTGCGCGCGCTGGGCCGGCCGATCGTGGCCACCTTCGGCGCCGACGCGCGCGAACTCGGCCGGGAGGTCGCCGAGGCGCACGTCGCGGACGCGGTCGCCGGCGACCTCGACTTCCATATCTGGGCCGCCGTTTTCGAGCGGGCCGCCTGCGTGGTCACCATCGATACCGGCGCCACCCACGTCGCCAGTGCGGTCGGGACGCCGACGGTGGTGCTGTTCGAGGACCGCTGGTTCTCGCTTGCATCGCAGGAATGGTCGCCGTATCGGGTGCCGAACGCGGTTCTGCGCAAACCGCCGAACGAATCGGACGCCGCGCTGCGCGCGTCGCGCAACCAGATCGTCGCTGCGGTCGCCGCACTCTTATGACCGAACTTCCACGCATCTCCGTCGTCGTTCCGACGTACAATCGCCTCGACACGCTGCGCTACGTGATCCCGGCGCTGGTTGCCCAGGATTTGCCGGAGGGCAGTTTCGAGATCGTCGTCGCCGACTCGAACTCGAACGATGGTACGGCCGAATTTCTGGCCGAGACCGCACGCGAACACCCGCAGGTACGGCACCTGCCGGGGCCGTACACGGGCCGCGCCTCGGCCCGCAATGCCGGCATCGCCGCGGCACGGGCGCCGGTCGTGTTCTTCATCGACGCCGACATCATCGCGTCATCGGATCTGCTCGCGCGGCACTTGGCGCATCACGATGCGCCGGGGACGCGCGCGGTCGTCGGCATGGAAGTTCAAGTGAGTTCGTACGACGACTACGTCGCCAAACGCGACGACGCGGCCAAGCGCGATCCGCTGCACGGGGAAGCGGCGAAGCGGCTGTCGTGGCTCTACTTTCTCACCGGCAACGCGTCGGTGCCGAAGGCGATGCTCGAGCGCGTCGGCCGTTTCGACGAAGACTTCACCGGCTACGGGCACGAGGATCTGGAGCTGGGGTATCGCCTGCAGCGGGCCGGCGTTCCGATCGTCTACGAGCCGCGCGCGGTCGATTACCATTGGCACCCCGTACCGTGGGACGAGCAGCAGCAGAAATACGAACTTGCCGGCCGCTCGACGGTGCGGTTCTTCCGCAAACATCCCAGTTGGGACGTACGTTTGCGGTTGGGGATGACGCCGGTGTCGCTGGCCCTGCACACCGTCGTCGACCGCACGGCGCCGCTCAAGGCGTGGATCGAGCGCGGCGCGAGCACGCCCGGCTTCGCGCGCACCCTCTCGTACCAGTATCACTACCTCAACGGCGTGAAAGCGGCGCTGCGTGGATAACCCTACCGCGCGGGTCGAGTGCGGGACGCTCACCGCCGCGGATGCCGGGCGCGAGGTCGAACTCGACGGCTGGGTGCATCGGCGCCGCGATCACGGCGGCCTGATCTTCATCGACCTGCGCGACCGGACCGGGCTGACGCAAGTCGTCTTCGACCCCTCGGATCCCGCGACGTTCGGCGCGGCGGAAACGCTGCGCAGCGAAGATGTCGTGCGCGTCATCGGCGGCGTGCGGCGCCGCCCCGCCGGCACCGACAACCCCAAGCTCGCGACCGGCGAGGTCGAGCTTCCGGCACGCCGGCTCGAGATCCTCAATCGCTCCGAGACCCCGCCGTTCGTCATCGCCGCCGATGAGGAGCCCGACGAGAGCGTTCGACTGCGCTACCGCTATCTCGATCTGCGGCGCCCGCGCATGCAGCACAACCTCGCGCTGCGGCACCGCATCGTCAAAGCGATCCGCGACTACTTCGACGCGCGCGGCTTCCTCGACATCGAAACACCGAACTTGATCAAGTCGACGCCCGAAGGCGCGCGCGATTATCTGGTCCCGTCGCGCGTCCACCGCGGCACGTTCTACGCCTTACCGCAGTCGCCGCAGATCCTCAAGCAGATCCTGATGATCGGCGGGATCGGCCGCTACATGCAGATCGCGCGCTGTTTCCGCGACGAAGATCCGCGCGCCGACCGCCAGCCGGAGTTCACGCAAGTCGATGTCGAGATGACGTTCGTCAGCCAAGACGAGGTCATGCGGATGATGGAGGGCTGCGTGCGCTTCGTCTGGGAGAGCGTCCTGGACCGGGCGATCCCCGATCCGCTGCCGCGGCTGACCTACGCGGAGGCGCTGCGCGACTACGGCTCCGATAAACCCGACCTGCGGTTTGCGCTGCCGCTCGCCGCCGTGGACGATCTTTTTCGCGACGGCCCGTTCGCACTGTTCGCCGGCCTCGCTGCGAGCGATGCGAACCGGATCGTTGCGGTGCGGTATCCCGGCGGCGCGTCGCTCTCGCGCCGCGACTTCGACGCGCTGACCGAACTGACCAAAGGGTTCGGCGCCAAAGGCCTCGCCTACGTCGCGTTTGCGGCCGATGGGGTCAAGGGTTCGATCGCGCGCTTCGTCGATGACGCGCTCGCCGCGCGGCTGCGCGAACGAACGGATGCCGTCGACGGCGACGCGCTGCTGTTCGTCGGCGACGAGCGCGCGGCGGCGACCGACGTCGCCGGCCGCCTGCGGCTGGAAGTCGGCGAACGGCTCGGCCTGCGCTCCGCCGGCGCGGCGGCGTTCTGCTGGGTCAGCGGCTTCCCGCTCTTCGAGAAGGATCCCGAAACCGGCGAGATCACGTTCTCGCACCATCCGTTCACCGCACCGGCGCCGGGACAGGAAGCGCTCTTCGACAGCGACCCGCTGGCGATCACGGCCCAGCACTACGATCTGGTGCTCAACGGCTACGAACTCGGGAGCGGATCGATCCGCAACCACGTCGCCGAATTTCAGCGCAAGGTGTTCAAGCGGCTCGGGCTTAGCGACGAGCAGATCGAAGACCGGTTCGGCTTCTTCATTGAAGCGCTGACCTACGGTGCGCCGCCGCACGGCGGCATGGCGCTGGGTGTCGATCGCCTGGTCATGCTCGCCTGCGGCGAAACGAGCATCCGCGACGTGATCGCCTTCCCCAAGAATCAGGCCTTCCGCGACGTGATGATGGATGCGCCATCAACCGTCCCCGAGCAGTCGCTGCGCGACCTCGGCCTGCGCATCGTCACGCCTTAATGGTGCGTGTTCGTCGTGTGAAGCACGATGATGGTTACCCACACGGCGATCGCAGCGACCATCACCACAAACGCAACGACCCCCCACGTGGAATCGCGAGTAATCCGGATTCCCTTGTCGCGCTCGTGGACGTCCGCTAACTCGACCTCAGGGTCGTCGGATCGATGATAAAAGTGCATTTCCCGTTGCTACTTCGGGGTTCGACCCGCGTTACACCGCCAAGGCGCGTTAGAAGGGGCGATTGTGGCGGTGGGTCTCGCGGAAGAGCATCTTGGTGTTGAGCTCGCGCAGCGCGTCGATCGACTTCTGGTGCTCGGCCGCGCGGCCGTACGTGCTCGCGGCCCGCAGCGAGGCGTCCAGCGTCCGCTCGCGGGTGGCGTAGATCAGGAAGGCGTGCAGGTCGCGCTCGTCGATCTCGAAGTCCATTTGCACGCGAGGGTACCCATTCGCCGCGCGGGCTACGCCACAGGGATGCCCTCGGCTGCGATCAGCGACCGTGCGCGCGCGAACACCGCGTCGAGCATCGGCTCGGTCAGCACGCCGGTGTTGGTATTCTGCCGGCTCGGATGGTACGACGCGAGGATCGTCAGCGGCCGTCCGCGCGGCAGTTCGACCGCCGTTTCGCTCAGGTGCGCGAACGGTATGCGTGGACCATGGTACGCACCGCCGGCTTTGACGAGCGCGTGTACGGTGTCGTCGGCGATGCGTCCCAGCGTGACGACGACGCGCGCCTGCGCGAGCAGCGCGAACTCTTCGACGAGGTAGGGCAGGCAGCGCTCGCGCTCGCCCGGCGTCGGCTTATTCCCGGGCGGCGCGCAGCGCACCGCCGCGGTGATGAAGGCGTCGTCCAGGCGCAAGCCGTCGTCCCGTCCGGTCGCGTGCGGCTGGCTCGCAAACCCCGCCCGGTGCAGCGCGCGGTAGAGCCACTCGCCGCTCCCGTCGCCGGTGAAGACGCGGCCGGTGCGATTCGAACCGTGCGCTCCCGGCGCGAGGCCGACCAGTACCAAGCGCGCGCCCGGATCCCCAAAGCCCGGGACGGGCTTCGCCCAGTACTCGTGCTCGAGGAAGGCGCGCTTCTTTACCCGGCCGATCTCGGCGCAATAGCTGCGCAGTTCCGGACAGCGGCGGCAGGCGATGACGCGCCGCTCGAGCGACGCCAGCGAGGACGTTGGCACGCGGGCCGGTTCGACTGCGACCGAGCGTGTTGCCTGCCCCCGCGACGCGTGGGAGAATGGGCCCCGTGACCCGGCTCGACGTTCGCTCCATGGCCCTGCTGGCGATCGCGCACGTAGCGGACGACATCAACCAGAGCTTCGTCCCGGCGCTGCTGCCGTACCTGATCGTCTCGCGCGGCTTGAGCTACACGACCGCCGGCAGCCTGGTGCTCGCCCAAGCGCTCTCCTCGTCGGTGATCCAACCGGCGATCGGCCACCTCGCCGACCGCCGCTCGATGCCGTGGCTGATCGGTGTCGGGCTGTTCCTCGCCGGCGGCGGCGTCGCGACGATCGGCTTCGCGCCGACGCTCCCGCTGCTCTGGCTCGGCGCGCTGATCAGCGGGATCGGCGTGGCCTGCTTTCATCCGGAGGCCGCCCGTTTCGCCAACTACGTGTCCGGCGCGAAGAAAGCGTCCGGGATGCGCTGGTTCGCCGCCGGCGGTAACGTCGGCTTCGCCACCGGCCCACTGTTCGCAACCGCCGCCGTGGCCGCGTTCGGACTCCACGGCACCCTGGCCGCCGCGGTGCCGGTCGCGATCGTCGGCACGATCGTGCTGCTCGAGCTCCCGCGGCTGCGCACCTTCGTCCCCGCTCACGCGACCTCGCGCAGCGGACAAGGCACCGACGACTGGACGGCGTTCGGCAAACTCACCGCCTTCGTCATCGCGCGCTCGATGGCGTACTTCGGTTTCGTCGCGTTCGTGCCGCTCTACGTCGTCGAAGTGCTGCACGCGTCGCCGGCGGTCGGCGACTCACTGCTCACGCTG
>Ga0182024_10014814_pt1 | contig 15024 bp, 13 predicted proteins | sample P32metaG_FD_120480 | JGI IMG/M metagenome (GOLD analysis project Ga0182024, IMG submission 120480) | Permafrost microbial communities from Stordalen Mire, Sweden - P3-2 metaG (Illumina Assembly) | ecosystem: Environmental > Terrestrial > Soil > Wetlands > Permafrost | place: Sweden: Stordalen... | reverse complement strand
GACCAGCGCGAAGAGTCCGAGCATGATCTGCACGGCCCGCGTCCCGCGTATGAGGAGGAGCAGATAGTACGTCAGGATCGACGTGGCGATCACGTCGATGGCGTCGATGGCCGTGAAGCGAATCGCGAGGTGGGGCCACATCATCGGCGCGCGCCGAGCTGGGTTTCGATGATCCGGTCGGCGTCGAGGTCGGGTTCGCCCAGGCCGGCTGCGGCGATCGCGGCCGCGGCGTCGAGCGTCAGGTCGGCGGTCGAGCGGGCGGGAACGAAGACCGACTCGATCGCGACCAGGTCGTCGATCAGTTCGGCCGCGGTCACCTCGCTGTCGAATCGGATCGTCACGCTCGCCCCGTCGTCGGCGACGCCGAGGACGCCCCGCGGCGCGCCGCTGCCGGACAGCGCATCGACGACGTTCGCCCGGGCGAGCGGATCCGCGAGGTGCACGGTCCTGATCACGATCACGATGCGAAACAGGTTCGCGTGAGCGAGGAGGGACTCCGCCGCGCCCGTGTCATCGGCGTCGGGCGCAACGCCGCGTGGATCGTCGCCGACGACGAGCTCGAGCCGCGCTTGGCGGCCCTGCGCAAGACCGAAACGGTGACCATGGTCGTGCCGGGCGACGCCGTCGAGGCGCGGTCGATCGGCGAGGGCCGGGTCGTGATCGACGCGGTCCTGCCGCGAAGCTTCGCGCTGGTGCGCCGCACCTCGGGCGGCCGGACCAAGACGATGGCGGCCAACGTCGACACGATCGCGATCGTCGCCGCGCTGGTCGATCCGCCGCTTCACTACGCTTTGATCGACGGCTTGATCGCCTTTGCCGAGCAGCATGACGTCGAGCCGCTGCTGCTGCTGACCAAGGCGGATCTGGCCGGTGAAGCGGCCGCTGCGGCGGTCGCCGGGCTCTATCGCGGCCTCGAGGTTCCGACGCTCCTCCTGCATCCCAAGGCCGGTCGCGGGATCGACGAACTCCGCGCGACCCTCGCCGGGCGCCACGCCCTCTTGGTCGGGAATTCGGGTGTCGGGAAATCGAGCATCTTCCGGGCGCTGGGGGGCATCGCGGTCGTGGGCGAACTCTCGCGCGCCGGGCGGGGCCGGCAGACCACCAGTTCGGCGCGACTGGCTCGCTTGGAGAACGGCTTCCTGATCGACAGCCCCGGGATCGGCGACTTCGGCCTGGACCCGATGCCGCCGAGCGAGCTGACCTGGCTCTTCCGCGAGATGCGCGAGCCCGCGAAGAAGTGCCGTTTCGCGAATTGCCGTCACCTGAGCGAACCCGGCTGCGCGGTCCGGGCGGCGGTTGAGGCCGGGACGATCGCCCCCAGCCGCTACGCCTCCTATCGGAGCCTTGCGCTCGCCGAAGCGACCTAGGGACGCCCAGGAGGGCCTGCTGCGGCTTTGACCCGCTCCACCGGACGTGCTATTCTAACCCTCGTGCCCAATATCAAAGCGGCCGTGAAATGGGTGCGCCAGAGCGAGAAGCGCACCCAACGGAACCTCGACACCAAGACCCGTCTGAAGACGCTCTTCAAGAAGGCGAAAGCCGCGAAGGACACGGCGCTCACGTCGTCGGTCGAGGCGGCGTTCGACAAGGCCGCCGGCAAAGGGATCATTCATCCCAACAAAGCCGCGCGCAAGAAGTCGCGCCTCGCGAAAGCAACCGCGAAGTAACTGACGCCTCAGGCGTCGATCGCGACGGTCAGCCGCACGCCGGCGGCGGCCGCAGCCTGCGGCAACACGCGCTCCCGCAGCGCAGCCCGCAGCCCGTCGAGATCTTTCGTGCGCACCGCTAACCGGTAGCGCCATTCGTCGTTGACGCGAGCGACCGCATACGGCGCCGGTCCGAGCACGTCGAACCGCGCGTCCTCGCGCAGCAGCGCCGCCCAGCCGCCGATCGCGCCTTCGACCGTGCGCCGCGAGCGGCCGATTGCGCCGAGCATCACCAGGCGCGAAAACGGCGGCCAACCCAGCGCGCGACGTTCCTGGAGCTCGCCCCGCGCGAAGCCGTCGTAATCGTGCTGCGCGGCGAAAACGATCGCCGGATGCTCCGGCGAGTACGTCTGCACGATCGCCTCGCCGTCCCGCGCGCGACCGCTGCGCCCGCACACCTGCGTCAGCAGCGCGAACGTGCGCTCGGGCGCGCGGTAGTCGGCCACGTGCAGATCGAGATCCGCGGCCACCGCGCCGACCAAGGTGACATCGGGAAAGTCCAGCCCCTTGGCCACCATTTGCGTGCCCACTAGGATATCGCCCGCGCCGGCGAAGCGGTCGAGCAGCCGCGCGTGGTCGCCGATGCGCGTCGTCGTGTCCGAATCCATCCGCACGATCACCGCCGAAGGAAACAGCCGCGCCGCCTCGGCGGCCACCCGCTCGGTGCCGGCGCCGAACTCGCGCACGGCCTCCTCACCGCACTTCGCGCAGACCGGCGCGAGCGCAGCCTGATAGTCGCACCAATGGCAGCGCAGCAGCGCCTCGCTGCGGTGAACCGTCAGCGAGGTCGAACAGCGCGGACACTCCGGCACGTGGCCGCAGGTCCGGCACAGCACGAAGCGTGCGCTGCCGCGCCGGTTGATAAACAGCACCGTCTTCTCGCCGCGGGCGAGGCGCTCGGCGATGCCCTCCGCCAACGCGGTCGAGAATACGCGCCGGTTGCCGGCCGCAAACTCGGCCGCCATGTCGACGATGCGCACCGCCGGCAGCGGCTGCGCGGTTGCGCGCTCGCGCATCCGGATCAGCAGTGAGCGCCCCGCTTTGGCGCGCGCGTAGTCGTCCAGCGCCGGCGTCGCGCTTCCCAGCACGAGCAGCCCGCCGGCACGCCGCATTCGTTCGCGCGCGACCGCAACGGCGTCGTAGCGCGGCACGACGTCCTGGCGGTACGACGTCTCGTGCGCTTCGTCGACGACGATCAGCCGGACGTCTCCCAAAGGCGCGAACACGGCGCTGCGTGCCCCGACGATCACGTCGACCTCGCCCCGCGCGGCCGCCTGCCACGCCTCGAACCGTTCGCGTTCGGAGAGCGCGGAGTGAAGGACCGCGACGCGATCGCCGAAGGCCGACTCGAAGCGCGACGCGGTCTGCGGGGTCAGCGCGATCTCGGGGACCAGCACGATCGCGCGGCCGCCTTGTGCCAGCACGCGTGCGATCGCGTGCAGATAGACCAGCGTCTTGCCGCTCCCGGTCACGCCGTGCAGCAACACTTGCGCGAAGATCCGCTCGTCTACCAGGCTCGCCAGCGCCGTCAGGGCGGCGCGCTGCTCGGCCGTCGGGATCACGTCCGGCAGCGACACGCGGCCGCCGCGCTCACGCCGCGTCTCACGCAATTCTTCGATCAGCACGCCGGCGCGGACGGCCCGGCGAATGACGGCGTCGGAGAATCCCGCCAGCACCGCATCGCTGCGTCGCAGTTCGCCGTCGCCGACGAGTTGGAGCAAGGCGCCGCTCTTGCGGCCCGGCAACGTCCCGCTGCCGCGCCGCAGCACGCGCACCGTCGCCGCCCCGATACGCGCCTCGCCGAGCGTACGGCGCCGCTCCACCAGCCCAGCCCGAAGTAGCGCGTCGAGCGCGCGCACGATCGTCGCGCGATCGCCCGCGCGACGCGCCTCCGGATGGCGCACGAGTGCGGAAAGCGTCACGCCGTCGCGAAACTCGTTCCACAGCAGGGCGATCAGCCGCGCCGGCACCGCCTTGAAGCGCGCTGCATCCGGTGCCTCACCGCGCGGGATCAGGCGTTCGGCGGCGCGCGGAATCGCCACTGCCAGGACGACGGCGCCCAGCGCGTCGCGCAGCGAACAGAGGTACTGGTCGGCGATCCAGCGTGCGAGCCCCAAACCGTCGGCGTCGAAGGCCGGCGTCCCCTCCACGCGCTCGTTCACATCGCGCAGTTTCGCGCCGTCCTCACGCTCGTACGGCGCACCCAGCACGTAGGCGAAGACCTCGCGCGGCCCCAACCCGACGCGCACGATATCGCCGACCTGCAGCACCATCGCCGGCGGCACGCGGTAGGATAGGGGCCGGTCGAAGCGCGCCGTTCGCAGGTGCGGCAGAACATCGACGCACCGTACGCTCAACGCCGCGGCTGCTCGTGCGGGCATATCAGGTCGACATTCGACACTCCCGATCCGATTCGTTGCTCGCGGCAACGGTTTCGCGCAATGCCGTCAACGCGCCGTCGGTATCGACGAAGGCGACCGCGTTCCGGCCGACCCGCTTGCTATGGTACATAGCGGCGTCCGCGCGCTCGAGCAGCGTGCGTGCGTCCTGCGCGTCGAGCGGATAGGCCGCGACCCCGATCGAGGCGGTAATGCGCGGCGCGGCCGTGCCGCCGGCGGGCCGCAGCCGTCGCAGATCGAGCGAACCGATGCGCCGGCGAAGCAGGTCGGCGCGCTCGATCGCCTCCGCCTTCTCGGTTTCGGTGAAGACCAGGCAGAATTCGTCGCCGCCGTTGCGCGCAACGAGGTCGTCGGGGAAGCGCGCGGCCGCACGCAGCACGTCCCCCAGCGCGCGCAGCAGCGCGTCGCCGGCCGCGTGACCGTAGCTGTCGTTCCAGTCCTTGAAGCGGTCCGTATCGACGAACAGCAGCGCGATGCGCGCGCTCCGCGCGGACGCGGCACGCGTGACCAGCCGCCCCAGGCGTCGGCGCAGCTCATCGGGAGTCAGCAAGCCGGTGAGCGCGTCGAACGCGGCGCGCCGACGATCGCCCTCGCGCTCGCACGCGAGCGCATAGGCCGGAACGCTACGCTCGGCCAGCGCGGCCAGACGATCGATGTGTTCGCGTTCAAAACACCGCCGCCCGCTGACGACCAGCACGCAGTTGCGCCCGCCGTCGACCAGCAGCGGTACAGCGGCCGCGCTGGGGTCGCCGGGATGCAGCCCGACAAAACCCGGCTGGGGGAGCAGCACCCGGTGTCCCGCGTGGAGCGCGCGGGCCGGCAGCGAGGCGGCATCGTCAATCGCCACCCGCATCCCGGCGAAGTACGCGTAGCGCGCCCCAAAGGTCTCGACGCAGGTGAGCACCGCGTCGTGCTCGGCGAAGAGCAGCACGCCGTCGGCCTGCGGCAGCTCGCGCCCGGCGGCGGCTACGATCTCGCGCCCAACGGCAGCGCGGCCGGCGCGCGCCGCTTCCGCCAAACGGCGTGCCGACGCGACGATGTCCGCTTCCCGGCGGCGGGCGCGCTCGAGCGCCTCGTTCCGGGCGCGTTCGCGCGACGCAATGCGAACCGTTACGGCGGCCGCCGGCAGGCCGAGCGCGCAGAGGCCGGCGGCAAAACCGACGGCGAGCGCCGCCTCCGGCGTCATGCCGCGGGTCGTGCCCGCCCCGGGCGCCGGGGAGTCGTCGCCCGTTAGGGTCCGAGCAGCAGTTTCTCGATCGTGACCGGCAGCACGCGCACGCGCGCGCCGGTTGCATGGTAGACGGCCGCGGTGATCGCCGGCGCGACGCCGGCGAGGCCGATCTCGCCGACCCCGCGCACGCCGAGCTCGTTGAGTTTCGTATCCGGATAGTCGAGGAAGGTCACGTCCATGTGCGGCGCGTCGGCGTGGGTGGCCATCACGTAGTCGGCCAAATTGCTGTTGATCGGCGCGCCCGAACGCGGATCGTAGTGGGCCTCTTCGAAGAGCGCCATTCCGACGCCCATGACCAGCGCGCCCTCGATCTGATTACGCGCCATCCGCGGGTTGATGATTCGACCCGCGTCGACGACCGTCACGATCCGATGGACGCGCAGCCGCGCGATCTCCGGCTGCCAGCCGACCTCGATGAATTGCGCGCCGTAGGAGTGCAGCGAATACTTCGGATGTTCCTGACCAAACGATCCTTCGGCTTTGCCTGACCCCGAAACGAACGCGACCGATGCGGCCTGCAGAATGTCCGCAAACGGCACCGCGCCGGCCGTGGAATCCTTGCGTCCGATGCGCCCGTCCGCGAAGACCAGTTGGTCGGCGGGCACGCCCTTGAACGGAGCCGCGTCACCCTTGGCCGCCAGGCCGACCGCGGACTTCATCGCTTTGCGCACGGCTTCGAGCACGGCCGGCACCATCGATGCCGTCACCATCGAGCCGCCGGAGATGGGGCCGGGCGGCAGATCGGTGTCGCCGATTTCGACCACGACGCGCTCGACCGGGATACCGGTCGCGTCGGCGACGTACTGCGCCAGGATCGTGTAGGTGCCGGTGCCGATATCTTGCGTGCCGGTCAGCACCCGCGCCGAGCCGTCGGCGTGCAGTTCCACCCGCGCTTCGGCGCCGAACCGCGCCGCAATCCACGAACAGCCGGCCATGCCCCACCCGAGGATCGTTCCGTCGCGACGCATCGAGCCGACCTCCGGCGTGCGCTGCGACCAGCCGAACCGTTCGGCGCCCAGCGTCAGACACTCGGTGTAGTGCCGCGACGAAAACGGAATAGCCAAGTCCTGGTCCTGCGCCGGTTCGTTGTGCAGCCGCAACGCAACCGGATCCATGCCGAGCGCGAGCGCGAGCTCGTCGTACGCGGACTCGGTCGCGAACAGCCCCGGTACGGCGCCGGGCCCGCGCATGGCGGTCGGTGAGCCGATGTTGCGGCGCGTCTGCGCGGCCGTCACGCGCAGGTTGTCGGTGCCGTAGAAGTACGGGGTCGCCTCGCCGCAGTTCTCGTCGTATTCGTCGAGCATGCCGGCGGCGTTGACGGCGTCGTGCTGCAGCGACGTGAGCGTCCCGTCGCGCTCGGCGCTCATTCGCACGCGCTGTTGCGTGCGCGCACGGTGACCGACCGCTTCGAACATCTGCTTGCGGGTGACGACCAGCTTCACCGGGCGACCGAGGCTGCGGGCTGCCGCGGCCGCCAACGTCCCGTGCGTCCACGGCCAGAGTTTCCCGCCGAAACCCGAGCCCAGAAACTTCATGATGATGCGAACCTTCTCGCGCGGCACCCCGAGAATCTCGCTCAAGACGTTGCGGGTATTCGTGACGGCCTGCGTCGTCTCGTAGATGGTGAACCGCTCGCCGTCGTAGATCGCCACCGTCGCGTGCAGTTCGATCGGGTTGTGCGTCTCGGCCGGCGTCACGTAGTTCTGATCGATCTTCACCGGCGCGGCGTCGAATGCGGCGGCGGGGTCACCGCGCTGGGAAACCTCGTTCGGCTCGTCGTCGGGCGCGAGGTCGAGCGCGACGTTCGGCTCGGCCTCGCGGTAGCTCACCTCGACCAGCCCCGCGGCAGCCGTCGCCGCTTCGAACGTCTCCGCGACGACGAGCGCGACATACTGGCCGTAGTAGCGGATCGCGTCATCGGCGAAGGGCGGCCGCGCCTCATCGAACATTCCGGCTTCGGGCGACGGCTTGTACAACTTGCCGATGTTCCCGCGCCCGAAGACCTCGATCACGCCCGCGACTTCGAGGGCCTTCGAGACGTCGAGCCGGGCGATGCGGCCGGCGGCGACGGTGCTGCCGACGGCAACCGCGTAGGCCATGTTCTCGACCCGCCGGTCGGACGTGTACTTCGCAGCGCCGCTGACCTTGTACGGGCCGTCGATGCGGGGCAGCGCTTGACCGAGCACGCTCGCCACGCTCCTACGCCTCCGCCGTTACGAGCTTCAGCGCATGCACCAGGCAGCGCTTCCCGAGTTCGACCTTGAACGCGTTGCCCGGCTGCGGCTTTACGCCGCTCAGGATGATCTGCGCCGCCGCGGCGAAGCGTTCGGCCGACACCCGTTTCCCTTCGAGCGCGAGCTCCGCATCGCGGTTGCGCCACGGTTTGGTACCGATCCCGCCCATCGCGATGCGCACCCGCTCCAGCGTGCCGTTGGTGACGGTCGCGACGACCGCCGCCGACGCGAGCGCGAACTCGTACGAGGCGCGGTCGCGCAGCTTGAGATAGGTCGACCGCGCCCCCGGCGCCGGCGGCGGCAGCGTCACCGACGTAATCATCTCGCCCGGCTCGAGCACCGTTTCCCGCTCCGGTGTGTCGCCGGGCAGCAGGTAGAATTCCCCGATCGGCACGCTGCGGTCGCCGCGGGCGCCCGTGATCTGCACCGTTGCTTCGAGCGCGGTCAGGGCGACATTTTGGTCGGAGGGATGTGAGGCGATGCAGTGCTCGCTCGTGCCGACGATCGCGAGGTTCCGATTGTAGCCGCCGATCGCGGCGCAGCCGCTCCCGGGAACGCGCTTGTTGCAGGCCGAGGCCGTATCGCGAAAGTAGACGCAGCGCGTGCGCTGCACGAGGTTCCCACCGGTGGTGGCCATGTTGCGCAGCTGCGCCGAGGCACCGGACAACAACGCTTCCGCGAGCACCGGATAGTCGCGCACGACCGCCGGGTGATGGGCGACGTCGGAGTTCCGCGCCAGCGCACCGATCCGCAGTCCGCCCTCCGGTGCCGGCCCGACCTCGGCCAACGGCAGGCGATTGATATCGATCACCACGGCCGGAGTCTCGACGTCGAGCTTCATCAGGTCGACGAGCGTGGTCCCGCCGGCCACGAATTTTGCGCCGGCACCCGCGTCGCGCAGTGCATCCGCGACGCTCGCCGCCCGGCTGAAGGAAAAGAAGTTCATCGCCTCAGCCTCGCTGCCGCACCGATTGTACCGCGGCGACGATATTCTGGTATGCGCCGCAGCGGCAGATGTTGCCGCTCATCAATTCGGCCACGTCGGCGTTCGCCGGTCCGCACGGTTCGCTCAACAGCGCCGCCGCCGACATGATCTGTCCGGGCGTGCAGTAGCCGCACTGGTAGCCGTCCTGGGCGACGAACGCGGCCTGCATCGGGTGCAGGTGCTCCGGCGTTCCGAGGCCCTCGATCGTGGTGATCGTATCGCCGTCGTGCATCACCGCAAACGAGAGGCACGCGTTCACCCGCCGGCCGTTGACGTGCACGGTGCAGGCGCCGCACTGCCCGTGATCGCAGCCTTTCTTCGTCCCCGTCAGATCGAGCGTCTCGCGCAGCGTGTCGAGCAACGTCGCTCGCGGGTCCAGGGTCGCCTCGACGCGCTTCCCGTTGACGGTAAACACGATGTCGATTCCCGGCGGCGCCGGGCGCGCGGGCGGTGCCTCCGTCGCAACGGCGGCTGAGGCAGAAACGAGCGCTTGACCGCTCATAGAGAGTCACCCATGGCGATTCCGTGTCCTCACTTCTTCCGGCTTCACCCCACCAGGGCGCGCAGTTTGTCGGGCTCGGTGACGACAACGTGCGCGGTGCGCATGTCGACCAGCCGGTCGTCCCAGAACCGGTTCAGCGTGCGGTTCACCGTCTCGCGGGTCGTCCCGATCATGTTTGCCATCTCTTGGTTCGTCAGCCGCAGCGTGATGCGGGTCCCATTCTCGACCCGCTCCCCGAACTGGTCGGCCAAATTGAGCAGCAGCGACGCGAGCCTCGCCCGGATGTCCTGAGAGGTCGTGGCAGCGATCAAGGCGTTCGCCGCGCGCAGCCGATCGGAGAGTTCGATGACCAGCAGACGTCCGATCTGCGGGTTGGCGTCGATCAGGTCGAGGAAGTCGTCGCGCCGCACCGCGCCGACCCGCACTTCGGTCAGCGTTTTGATCGACGCCGACCGCAGCGAGGAATCGAACATCGACATCTCGCCGAAAAAATCGCCTTCTTTGAGGATCGAGAGGATCGTTTCCCGGCCGTCGGAGGCCACCCGGCAAACTGCAACCGATCCGCTCGCGATCACGAAAAACGTATCGCCGGGCTCGCCCTCGCGCACGATGAACTGGTGCTTGGGGAAGTTTCGTTCGGCGATCGTTTCCCGCACCGCGTCCAGCTGCGCGTCACCGAACTCACGAAACAGCGGAATGCGCCGCAGGGCGGCGTGATCGATCATCGAGGCTCCTTCGCAGACGACGGCCGAAGCGCCCTTCGGGCGTTGGCCGGCATCATTCGACCTCCGGCGGGCACCCTCGGGGACATGATCGAGGAGCACGAACCGTGCCTGCACGCGCTCGACGTCGAGCCGCGCTCTGCTCGCACCGGGGACGTGGTCGCGTTCGCGTTGCGGCTACGCAACGACGGCAGCCGGTCGGCGGATCCGGGCACGCTGCGGCTGCTGCTTCCCACCGGATTGGAGCCGCTCGACCCGCTCGAGGTTGCGCTCGGCGGCGTCGCTCCCGGCGAGGAGTTCCGGGCGACGTTTCGGGCGCGCATCGGAACCGGCCTCGATAACCGGACCGAGCTGGCGGCGCAGGCCCTGATCGTCCTCCCCGACACCGTGCACCCGACGAATCGCTGCGCGGTTCGCGTGCACACGACCGCGCGTTTCGACGGTCCGGCGAGCGGCACGCGCGTCGAACGCGTCGATGCCCAGACGGTGCGCGTCATCGCGCTGGTGACGAACGAAGGCGACGGGCCGGCGAAGGACGTCGTGCTCGCCGTGCGCGCACCGGCAGGCTGCGTACGCGTTGACGCCGCGGGGCCGACGCTCGTACACACGGCGCGGCTCGAGCCGGGCGAGACGTTGAGCGGAGAACTCCTCGCGCGCATCGAGGCGCCGCACGGCTTCGTGTGCGCCGACGAGTGCGACATCACGTCACGCGACGCGGCAACGCGGCTCCTTCCCGTGCGCAGCGGAGTCCCGCTCGAGGCGCAACTCGCCGACCCCGAGCTGCGCGTCGTTTCCGGCCGCGCATGCGTCGAGGTCCACGCCCTCATCCGCAACGTCGGCTGGGCGGATGCGCACGACGTTCCCGTTTCGATCATTTTGCCGCCGCCGCTGCGCGTCGCAGGCGCGACCCTCCGCATCGACGCGCTGCCTTATGGGCTCCGCACCACGCGCGCCGTGACGGCATCGCCCGTCTGCGTACTGCAGGGCCGGGCACCGGTCGCGCTGCGCCTCGCGCGGGTGCCGGCGCAGGGGACGACCGAGATTGCGTTCGCCGTCTTCTGCCCGACGAATGCCCCGCCGGTGACGATCGAGATCCTCGCGGGCGAGCGGCGCGCGGCAGCCGCGCTCCACGCGCCGGCTACGCGCGACGTTCGTTTGCGCATCGTCGATGCTCCACGCTGGATCGAGTCGCGCGGAAGCGGCCGGCTCACGATCGAGGTCTTCAATGCCGGTGACGCGGCGCAGGATCTGTCCATCGAGCTCGAAGCGGCGCACGCGGTCGCTGACACCGTGCACGTTCGCGCACGCGCCGGCACGCTGCAGCTCGTCGACCTGAACCTGCAGGTCGCGGCGGCGGGTGGCGAGCACACCGCGCACCTGTCCGGCGAGGTCGTTGCGCGCGACGACGAGGGCGACCGCGCGCGGCTGGCGTTTTCGCTGCCGTTGCGCGACCGCGTTTGGCTCGCTCTCGACGGTCCGCCGGCGGCGGCGAACGGGCAGCTCGTCTACGTCGTGAAAAACGTCGGCCCGACGACCGCCCGCGACCTGCGCGTCGAGTTCGGCTCGTGGTCGTCCGAGCTCGAACCGATTCCGCCGGGCGAGTGCCGCCGCATTGCGGTCGACGAATCGCCGGCGACGCACGGCGGCGCGATCTGCCGCGGGGACCGCAGCCTGCTGCTGCTTCCGGCTGCCGGCGGCGCACCGGCCGAGCTCGCAGCGTCGCTTGCGGCAGCCGGCGAAGTTGCCTACGGCGCGCCCCTTCGCGTGCGCCTGTCGGTCGACGCTCGCGACGCGGTCGAGGAGCTCGAACTGCAGATCGACGCCGACCCGGCGTGTCCGTATGTCCTCGGGTCGACCACGATCGACGGTCGGGCACTGGCTGAGGATGCCGGCCCGGCCCACCTGCACCGCGGCTTGCGCCTGCGCCGCCTCGCCTCCGGCACGCACATGGAGATCGCCTGGTCGCAGCTGCCCACCGCGATGCCGGTCGCGGGCGCGGTCACGGTCTCGGGCTCGCTCTGCGTCGAGGGTAAACGGCAGACTTTCGTCCCGCTCGAGGTGCGGGTTCGCGAACGCGATCCGTATGCGTGCGGATTCACCACCGCGGCCTACGCCGTCAATGCGAGCCTTGCGGAGGCAGCGGACGTTGTCGTGATGCCCGCCGCGGCGGAGCCGGCACCGCCCGACGCGGTCGCGGTGGCGTTTCGTGCGGATTGGCACGACGCGACGCGACGGCTGCTGCAGTGCAACGGCCAAGACGGGCTGCTGCCCCACATCCTGGCGCTGCGCGCGCTTTTTCCGGACCGCGAACTTTCAGGCGACGCAGCGCTGGCAGGCCTTCTCGAGGCCGCGCGTACCGCACTGCGCGACGTCTTCGACCGCCTTTTCGTGAAGGCGCGCATCCCCGGCTTTCCGATCGCCGCCGAGGACATCGAAGATCCGGCCTTACGGGTCGCCCTGTGTGCGCTCTTCGAAGCGCTCGTCGGCGGCGTTGCCGGCAGCGTTGCCGGCGCCGCGGCCCCGACGGCGGGCGTTTGGCGGCGCGTCGATCGCCGGGCCGCCCAGTCCGCGTGTGCGGTGCTGACCGCGGCACCGCTCGGCGCGCCGGCCGTCCTCCGAACGCTGACGCTGCTGGTGCCGACGCACTCGGACGATGACGCGGCAGCGGCGGCAGTCGCGCAGTATGCCGGCGAACTCGACGAGGTCCTGCGCGCGTGCGCGCAGGCACCGCTCGAAGCCTTCGATCGCGCGCTGGGCAGCGGCCGCTATCCCGCCCTCGACGCGGCCCGGGAGGCGCTCGTCGGCGCGGTGGCCGCCCGCGCGTCGCGCGCCGCGCCCTGGTGACCGCGCTGTCGATTCCGGTGCTCTTCGCGCTGGCCGGCGTCGGGCTGATCGCGCTGGCCGCCTTCGGAGCGCACCGGGTCGAACTCGACCCGCCGGTCTCGTTCGCCCCGCCGGTCGTGCCGCGTCCGCCGGCCCGCTGGGCCCGGCCGCGCGGCTGGTACCCGCCGGCGGCGGCGCCGGCCCGTCCCACGCCATCCGCATCGGCGCCCCCGCAGCCGAACTGGCCCGCCCGCATCGCACCCGAGGCGACGCGCTGCGACGCCGTCACGCGGATGGCGATCGTCGATGCGCTGGCCCGGTTGGAGACGCCGTGGGCCGAGGCCAACTTGCGGGGCGTGCTGACGGAAGAGACCGACCCGGCGATTCGCGAGTCGGCACTCCGCGCGCTGGCGGCGCTGAGGTTGGTGCAGTCAGCCTGACGCGGTCGCCGCGGGCCTAGCCGGAACGTCCATAGAGGCCGACGATTTCCCCGGTCGCCAGAACGTGCTCGCGCGCGACGAACTTGAACTTCGCGTAGGAGGTCGAGTCGTCGAGGCCTTGCAGCGACGGCACGTCAAGCGCATAGACGACCAGGTGATAGTGGTGCGGCGGATCGCCCGGCGGCGGACACGGACCGTCGTAGTCGCGCTGACCGAAGTCGTTGGTCCCATGCAATGCGCCGACACCGGCCCGCTTGCGGCTGCCCGCGTCTTCCGGCAACGACGTTACCTCGGCGGGGATGTTGAACAGCACCCAGTGCACCCAGCCGACCCCCGTCGGCGCGTCCGGATCCCACACGGTGATCGCATACGACTGCGTTCCCGCCGGCCCGGGCGACCAGGTGAGATCGGGACTACGGTTCCCGCCCGTACAGCCCATCTGGTCGAAGGCCGCGCTCTGGGGGACCGTCTCGCCGTCGCGGAACACGGAACTGGTCAAGATCAACTTCGCGGTTTGCGTCTGCATGGGCCCGTTCTACACCGAAACCCGCGCCGGCGGCAAGAGTAGAACGAGCCCATGGCCACGATTCACATCGAAACCGACACCCTGCACCTCGAACTGGGTGGATGGGAAGCGCTCTGGGCCTTTCACGGCTCCTTCGCGATTCCGCTCAAGAACATCGCGCGGGCTTCGACGGACAAGCCGCCCTCATTTTGGGAATCGATCCGCCTACTCGGGACCGGAGCTTGGCCGCTGAAGCTGGCGGGGACGTTCCGCTACCACGGCGAGACGGTCTTCTTTGATTTTCAGAAAGAAGACGCCGTGCTGGTGATCGATCTGGTGCCCGGCGCGTCGAACTACCGGCACCTCTTCGTGCACGTTGATCCGCCGGACACGCCGGAGGCGGCCGCCGAGCGGATCAGCGCGGCATTGTCGCCGGGCGCGCCGCCCGCGTAACGGCTAGGCGCTCTGGTCTTTGGGTCGCTCGGCGAAGATCAGCGCGGGCTGCTCTCTTTTCTCGACGACTTCTTTGTTGATGACGCACTTCTTCACGCCGGACATTGACGGCAGGTCGTACATCACGTCGAGCATGATCTCTTCGAGAATCGAACGCAGGCCGCGAGCGCCGGTCTTGCGCGCCTGCGCCTTGATCGCGATCGCAATGAGCGCTTCCTTGGTGAAGGTCAGCTCGACGCCGTCCATCCCCATGATCTTCTGGAACTGACGTACCAGCGCGTTGCGGGGTTCGACCAGGATGCGGCGCAGCGCCAGCTCGTCGAGCGCGTCGAGCGTGACCACGATCGGAAGCCGTCCGATGAACTCCGGGATCAGCCCGAACTTCAGCAAGTCTTCGGGCATCAACTGTTGCAGCAGCTTCGAGCTGCGCTGATCCTTCTTCGACTCGGGATTCGAGCGGAAGCCCAGTGAGTTCGACGCCACCCGGCCTTCGATGATCTTCTCGAGACCGTCGAACGCGCCGCCGCAGATGAACAGCACGTTCGTGGTGTCGATCTGAATGAATTCCTGATGCGGATGCTTGCGCCCGCCCTGGGGCGGCACGTTGGCCGTCGTGCCTTCGAGGATCTTGAGCAGCGCCTGCTGCACGCCCTCACCGCTGACGTCGCGCGTGATCGACGGATTCTCGCTCTTGCGGGCGATCTTGTCGATCTCGTCGATGTAGACGATGCCCTTCTCGGCGCGCTTGACGTCGTAGTCGGCGGCCTGGATCAGCTTGAGCAGAATGTTCTCGACGTCTTCGCCGACGTAGCCGGCCTCGGTGAGCGAGGTGGCGTCGGCCATGGCCAGCGGAACGTCGAGAATCTTCGCTAGCGTCTGGGCGAGATAGGTCTTGCCGCTCCCGGTCGGGCCGACCAGCAGAATGTTGGACTTCTGCAGCTCGACTTCTTCGGCACCGGTGCCGCTCACGCCGCCGGAGTTCACGCGCTTGTAGTGATTGTAGACGGCGACCGCGAGCGACTTC